>Ga0209050_1000638_pt1 | contig 54267 bp, 52 predicted proteins | sample Araplavi_mTSA_r2_FD_184276 | JGI IMG/M metagenome (GOLD analysis project Ga0209050, IMG submission 184276) | Arabidopsis root microbial communities from North Carolina, USA - plate scrape MF_Cvi_mTSA_r2 (SPAdes) (version 2) | ecosystem: Host-associated > Plants > Roots > Endosphere | place: USA... | reverse complement strand
GCGCGACATTGAACGCGCCAACGGATGACCATTTTTTGCTCGCTTTTTTTGGGCTGAGGCCTGCGTACTGCCTTAGGGGGCAAACACATTGGATGGGGCGTCGCAGGCGATCGCCTGAAGCTCATCCTCGGTCGGCCGCCTTACGATGCGCTGTTCCAACATCGAAATCACTTGCCCCGCATGGCCGACAGCGCGGCCCCTCGATCACGCGCTTCGAGACGATCGCACGTCCGAAGTGACAATCTTATATCAATCCAGCAAAATCAATAACTTAAACACCGGCTGGCTGGGGCGGCAGATTAGACCGAGAAAAACTAAGATACTGAAATACTGTAATTAAAGGAGATAATTTGCCACAAATACCAACGTTAGATCCCCTATTTAGGTGAGCTTCAGAGAGGTATTTTGAGACCTAGACCTTAGAATCGACAGAACGTTTTTAGGCCGCGACGAACTGACCACAATTGCACCTTCCGCTGTTGAGCAGGCGCCTTTAGCTCGCCTTTCTGGTCAGTGCCGCCTTCGCAATCCGTCATCATAGTCTGCGCCTTCATGCATTCGGAGATGACCTCTCCCGTCTGTCGACCTGCCACAAGAATGCTGTTCAACCTTTTATGCGATAAGGCCCGACCGCCGGCTCAGGCCCTATCGGCACCGCACGTAGAAATCGCGATGACACAGGGAAACACGCACCGGCCAACCTCTGGTTAGCTCCGGTGGCGGTGAAGAGGTATCCCTGATGCCCACGACCGCGAAGGATAGCGCTTAAACTGTACCAGTGGCCTTCCGGAAATCGCTTGTTCCCGTAAGCATCGCTCGGGCGGTATCGACGAGTAGGAGCCATGCGCCGGCGAGGATAACGACATCCTTGAGCACGAGGCGTCCCGCGCCGGAGAGATAAGGAAACCCATGCTGCGCGTCGCCCAGTGCTGCCACCCAGGCCTCGGGTGTGGTGACGAGGAAGGACAGGGTCACAAAGGGTGTAGCAAAAGCCAATGCCGCCCCGACAAATCCCGCTCGCCTCGACACCAGGCCTGCCAGCGTCAGACCGCCGATCACCAATTCAACCGCACCCAGACCATGAGAGAAGCCATAGGTGTTGTTCGCTGTCTGCCATACCCGAGCTTCGGGCCTGAGCTCGCCTTCATGCGTCATATGGGCCTTATACTCGCCCGGATGCTCATAAAAGAAGGACATGGCCGGGCTGTTGGCGACGAAGGGCGTAATGCTGTCGGCCTCATAGGGCACGAACTTGAGCGCGCCGATCCAGAGAAAGATGATCGCGATCGCAATCTTCATCGCGCCGATACCGACGCTGTGGGACCGCGCGCCTGCGATCGCTGCAAGACCGCGATGGATATTGTTGCTCATCCTTCGCCTCCCTCAGACCGTGTCGATCGCATCGAGTACGCGCGCGGAGTAGACGAGCGCCGACCCGGCCCCTATCGCGATCGCTACCCCAAGCGCCTCTGCAATCTCTTCCTTGGTCGCACCAAGCTTCTTCGCTTGGGCGGTATGCACGGCAATACAGCCGTCGCAACGCAGACTGACGGCTGCCGCAAGTGCAATCAGTTCGCGGAACTTTGCGTCGAACACGCCTGTCTTCGCTCCGGCACCGGAGAGCGCAAGGTAGCCCTTCAAGGTGTCCGGGCTGAGCTTGCCGATCTCGCCAATTCGCGAACCGAGTTGAGAACGATAGTCGTTCCAGTCAATCATCTGCATGATAACCTCCTTTGCCTTTATGTCGAAGAGTTGCTTACACCTGCGTCCCTCGCGGCCGGCCGGGCCATTCATCGGAACGCCGAGGCGGATCGAAAACACTCTTGCGGAAGGCGAGACCGCCCACCGACCAAAAAATAGGCATGAGAGCCGAGGCCGAACATGTCTCTTTCGGTCTGGCGAACGCATACGATCGTATGGGCGCGGAAGTGGGTCTGCCGTTGAACGAGGTCTAGGCACCGCCACGAGCCTGATCGGCCCCGCAGTTCCCGTGACGACTGCCGCCTCCGGTCGATCCGGGCCACACCACCGTATGATATCGGGCGGGCGGGCTGCCGCATATGATCCGCTTCACCAAGCCGCAGATGCGTACAGCTCGCACGAGCGCGCCCGGGATCATCCTTCGACATCGACCGACGCCGCCGCTCGTGACGGTGCCGGCAAACATGGAGTGCAGCAGGTGACGGAACAAACATTGGGCAAAGTCCAGAACAGCCGGTTTCTCGGGACACCCAGCGACCTTGGCGAGGCGGCGACGCGCGACATATCGGGTGCGCTTGGCGCTCTCCTCGCAGATGTCTTCGCGCTCTATCTCAAGACCAAGAATTTTCACTGGCACATGAGCGGACCGAGCTTTCGCGACTATCATCTGTTGCTCGACGAACAGGCGAGCGAGATTTTCGCGATGACCGATCCCATCGCGGAGCGCGCCCGCAAGATCGGCGGCAACACCATCCGGTCCATCTCGGACATCGCCGGCCGTCAGCGGCTGCTCGACAATAATGAAATGTTTGTCGAGCCACAGGACATGCTTGCCGAACTGCATGGCGACACGAAGCAGCTTGTCGCCGAGATGCGGCGTGTTCACGAGCTCTGCGACGAGTATTCCGACATCGCGACCGCCAGCCTGCTCGAGGTCTGGATCGATGAGAGCGAACGGCGGGGATGGTTCCTGTGGGAATGCAGCCGTAGCAGCTAGACTGCCAAGAAAATCAGCCTCTGCCGGCAACAAGGAGCCCGGTGGCGGCGAAACCGACGAGATGTCCAGGGCGAGGCGCTCCCGGACCAGCCTTCGCAAATCCGCCCGCAACCCGGTTTACGGATTGCGGGCGGTTCGACGCCGGCGCCGCGCGCTGCGGCGGGTCGCCCGAGCCGGCGCCGCAGCTATCAGTCGAAGAGCTTCGCCGCGGTCTTCGCGACCAGGCCGCCCTGGTGGCGGGCGCCGGCCAGTTCGATTTCGGACGGCTGACGCGACCCGTCCGAGCCCGCGATCGTCGTAGAGCCATAGGGCGCGCCGCCGACGATTTCCTCGATCGTCCCCTGACCGGCGTGGCTGTAGGGCAGGCCCACGATCGTCATACCGAAATGCAACAGGTTCGTGATGATCGAGAAAAGCGTGGTCTCGTTGCCGCCATGCTGGGTGGCGGAAGAGGTAAAGGCACTGCCCACCTTCCCGTTCAGCGCTCCGCGCGCCCACAGTCCGCCGGCCTGATCGAGAAAGGCCGCCATCTGGCTCGATATCCGTCCGAAGCGTGTGCCGGTCCCGACGATGATCGCGTCATAGGCCTCAAGTTCGTCGATCGTGGCGACGGGCGCCGCTTGGTCGAGCTTGAAGTGAGCGGCCCGCGCCACTGCCTCGGGTGCGGTTTCGGGAACCCGCTTGACGTCGACTTCGGCGCCCGCCGCGCGGGCGCCCTCCGCGATGGCTTCAGCCATGGTCTCGATATGGCCGTAGGATGAGTAATAAAGGATCAGAAGCTTCGCCATGATGCATTTTCCTTGAAGGCGCGGACCGACAGGGCCTGCGACGGGCCGCTATCCTGACCCGCCGCCGCGTCGAACGCATCAAGACGCTGGGATGTGTCTGCCCATAACTTCGTATGTCTCGGCTCGCTGTCATAGACCCGGACGGGCGCGGCGGGCCGTCCTAACGAAACGCGCCATCGCTCAGATAAGCAATGTCGCCGACACCGAAATCCGTCGATCGGCTGACATCCAACCACTCCTCGGCAGCCTTGCGTCTCTCCTCCTCGCTCGCTGCCACGACCTGCAACGCGTCGCTCCCCAGCAACAGATGAGCCGGGAGGTCGCTAGTGCGCGAGAGATCGAAGACAACGCTCGCGACCCGCGCGGGATCGCCGACCTCATTGCCTATGAAGGCATGCATATGATCGAGAAACTGGCCGACGCTCGGCTTATAATCCTCGAACAAGGCGATCCGACCGTTCTTGGCCGTTGCGCCCCAATCGGTCCGCATTCCGCCTGGTTCGACCGAAACCATTTGCACGCCGAAGGCGGCCGTTTCTTTGGCGAGAACCTCCGTAAACCCGCCCACAGCCCATTTTGCGGCCTGATAGGCGCTGAGGCCCGGCGCCCCGACTCGGCCACCGACCGAGGATATGTTGATGATGTGGCCGCTCCGCTGTTTGCGCATCGCCGGCAAAGCCGCGCGCACCATATTGACGACCCCGAACAGGTTTGTCTCGACCTGGTCTCTGAAGCTTTCGGCTCCGAGCTGCTCGAACGGGGCGATCGAGGCGTAGCCCGCGTTGTTTACAAGAACATCGAGCCGGCCGAAATTCGCCGCCACGGCCTCGACGGCGGCCCTCGCCTGCCCCTCGTCGGTGACGTCGAGAGAAAAGAGACGGAAGTCCGAGGGATAGGAGCTGAGCAGTTCTCCCAGCGGCGCCGGATCGCGAGCGGTCGCAAGAACCCGGTCTCCACCGGCAAGTGCCCGTTCAATGATCGCCCGGCCAAGGCCCTTCGATCCACCGGTCACCAGCCAAACCTTCTCCATTTCGCGATCCCTTCCTATTCGCATCCCCGAAGTCGCCGGGGCGCATGCGCGCCAGCCGGGCGACGCCGACGAGGGGCGGCGACCAAGCCGCAGCCTCCCGCTGTGCAGAACCTCAGTTCGCCACCGCGTCCAGATAGCGTGCGCCGGGCTGCGCGTGGGCGAGGTCGCCGGCGATGCGAAGGCGCTGCGCCTCATAATCGTCCCACAATTTGCCATCCTGCAGCGGCGGAATCGTGACGACCTCGCCGAGATCGAGACCGGCCAGAGCCGCATCGACCATGTCGTCGCCCGACATGACCGACGGACTGTTCGCATAGTCCCCATAGCCGGCGATGTCCCAGAATTCGGTAGCGGTCCCGCCCGGGAGGACGGCCTGCACCCTCACACCCTTGTCGGCGAGTTCATGCTGGAGCGACTGGGTGAAGGCGAGGATGAAGGCCTTGCTGCCGCCATAGACGCCATTCAGGATCTCGGGACCGATCGCGACGATCGAGGAGATGTTGATGATCGTTCCCTTCCTGCGTTCGACGAAGGAAGGCGCCGCTGCATAGGCCAGCCGCATCGGGGCCGTGACGTTGAGTTCGACCATCAGTTCCATCCGGTTCACATCGGATTCGAGAAGCGGCGTCACACCGCCAAAGCCGGCATTGTTCACCAGCATGGTGATGCCGGCGTTCGAACGCAGCACCTCCTCCACCTTGAAGAGGTCGTCCTTGTCCGACAGGTCCGCCGCCAGAACGTTGACCGATCGGCCCGTCTCGTCGGCGATGCGTGCAGCAACCGCCTGGAGGCGTTCGACGTTGCGCGCCACCAGGATGAGATCATAGCCGCGGCGCGCGAGACGATCGGCGTAAACGGCGCCGATGCCGCTTGATGCGCCGGTAATCAGCGCGGTTCCCATATTCGTCATTGTCAGTCTCCTTATGTTTTAACGTCCCATTTGCTGCGTCCCCGATAGGCTTGAATCGCTACCGACGGCTCCCAGCTCCGCCAGATACCGGTGTCGCGGTCCGGCCCCTGCGTTCCTGTCCCGACGTTCGGCCTGTCGCGATAACGCGCGGGATTTGACATGGCCTGCCTCGCCGGTTTCAAGGTGCCGGGCCGGCCCGTGCTGCGAGGGAGAGGGCGGGTTCGCAGCGCGATGCAGGGGGGGAGGTCCACCGGCCCGGGCGACGCCAGACTGTGACAGGCGGCGCCACCGCGGAAGCCGTCCGCTGGTTTATGCATCTCCCCCGTTGGTATGGGGTGGGCGCCCTTTCCTTCCGGTCACGGGTACCAGTCCGTCCGTCCAGCGCTTCGCGTCGGACATCTAACGTCTGGCGTCTGGCGAAGCGGCGAGAGCATGAGACCCGCAAGGGGGCGATACTGCGAGATGGAGCACGCCCAGCCATCCCCTCCCGTCGCGCTAAACCGGGGCTGCACGCGCTAACCTACGAAATCGCACCTCACTCATACCGGCGTAGGGGTCGATCAGGGCCGGGGTGTCGAGGAACATGGCACCATCAAAATGCCGAAAGCCGGTGGCCCGCGGGCCAGCCTCATCATGGGCCGGGGGCGATCGGGAACAGCAGGACCGAAAGGAAATTCAATTGTCAGACCTTCTAGATTTCGTGATCGAGGCGCACGGCGGGCGGGAACGTTTCAACAGTTTCGCCACGCTCACCGCCAAGCTCGAGCAAGGTGGTATCCTGTGGGCGTTGAAGGGCAAGACCGACGTCCTCGCTCAGGCGAATGTTCGGGTCGATCTGCGCGAGGAGCGCGTGTCTCACTGGCCTTTCGCCCCCACATCGCGCCATTCGGTTTTCACGCCGCAGCGCGTGACCATCGAAGAGGAAGACGGATCGATTGCGGAAGACCTCTCCAAACCGCGCGCGTCCTTCGCCGGGTTCGAGATGGAAACGCATTGGAGCGATGCCCAGCTTGCCTATTTTGCGGGCTACACCATGTGGACCTATCTCACTTCGCCCTTCCTGATCGAGCGTCCGGGGGTCGTCGCAAAGGAGATTGAAAGCTGGCAGGAGGCGGGTGAAAGCTGGCGCCGGCTCCGCGTCGAATTCCCCGACAGCATCGCCACCCACAGCAAGGTCCAGGACTTCTACTTCGACAACAAGGGCCTGCTTCGCCGGCATGACTATGAGGTCGAGATCCAGGGCAACAATGCCGCGTCGCGCTACCTGCTCGAGCCTGTTGAGGTCCAGGGCATCACGCTTTATTCGAAGATGCGTATCGTTCCGAACACTCCGAGCAATATCCCGCTCAGCGAACCATTTATCGTCACGATCGACCTCTCGGATTACCGGTTCGAATGAGGCTGCCGCCAGGTCGGCAGGTCGTTCCTCCGGTGCCGGTCAAGCGACCGGTCACGATCAGCCGGCCGATCGGGCCAAAGGTCTGACAGCGGTTCGAGGCACCGGTCTGGCCGATCCGTGCAACATGCGAGCGGCAGACCTATCCTCGGGCGATGACAGAATCAGGCCATGTGGAAAGGCGGGAGGCTGATTGAGAAGGCCGCTCCGCCTTCCGGCAGATTCTCGACGCGAAGCTCTCCGCCCATCGCTTCGACCGCCGAACGACAGATCTGCAGGCCCATGCCGATCCCCGACGACTTGGTCGTGAAGAAGGGCTCGAAGAGGCGTTGCAGATGCTCCTCCGCTATCCCGGGTCCCGTATCGCTCACGCGCACGCGCACGGCTTCGGCATCGCCGTCGAGCTCGATCCTGATGTGGCGCGGTCCTTGCTGGCCGCGCATGGCGTCGGCGGCATTACTGACCAGATTGACAAACACCTGTTGAATCTCGACCGGATCGCCCTCGACTGTCGCCAAGCCCGAGCTGCAAACGATCTCGAGTTCTACGTCCGCCCGTTTCAGCTCATGGTCGAGAAGATCGCGCGTGTCCGCCGCAAGCCGGTATAGATCGACCTCCTTCACCTCACGGCGCCCTGCAACGATATTCTCGCGAGTACGCTGGACGATGCCTGCCGCGCGCTGCGCCGTCTTCTCGATGCGTTGAAGTATTCGCGAGAGCGCTTCCATGTCGGGGGTCTCACGCTCGGCGAACCGCAGTCCCGACTGGGTATCCATCAGCATCGAGGCGATCGGCTGGTTCAATTCGTGCGCAATGGAGGCCGACAGCGCCCCAACGGTTGCAACCCGGTTGGCGCGCGCAAGCTCCGCCTGTGTGGCGCGCCGTATCTCCTCGATCCTCTCCTGTTCGGACAGGTCGACATGGCTGGACAGATGCAGCCCGTCGGGCAGCCTCGTCACGGTATAGTAGATCGGGATCTGACGGCCGCCCTTGCCTACGAGCGTCGTGCGACCGTCGACATGGTGCCCCCCGTAAAAACACATCTCTAGCTGGCGAAGCAGCACTTCGGGTCCGTCTTCCGCATTTTCCGCGGGCGGGTTGGCGGTGAGATCGGCCACGCTGTCATAGCCCATGAGGCGGGCCAGGGCTTCATTGACCCGGGTGGTCTTGATGGCGCCCAGAGCCCGGGCCATGACCTCGGGGTGGGCCGTCAGATGCGCCCGCAGATCGGTGACGCCCTGGGCCTTGATTTCGTCGAGGATCTCCATCGCCGCACTGAAGTCCATTTCGGCGAAGGTCATGTTGCTGACATCGAAGAGCCCGGCGTAGCGCCGTTCGGTCCGCATGAGTTCGGACGTGCGTTCAGCCACCCGCTGTTCGAGCGTTTCATTGAGCTCGCGAACCTTCTGGTGCGCCGTCACCTCGTCGTGAATGTCGGTCACACCGCCATAATATCGGATGTCGTCGGATCCCTCGGTGAGCGGCAGCGGCCGCCCGACAAGCGACATCCAGCGAAAGCTCCCGTCGGCGTGCCGCAGCCTGAAAGTCGCCCGGAGCTCGTCGCCGGCCGCGAAGGACCGTTCGAGGTTCGCCAGATATTCTTCGCGATCGTCGATGTGGAAGTCTTCGATCCAGTCCTGCTTTTCGATGACGGCACGGAGATCCCGCCCGGTGACTTCCGTGAAGCGCTCATTGTAGAAATCGACATTGGCGTCGCGATCCGCCCGGAACAGAATCTGCGGCACCGAGTTCGTAAAATTGAGCAGATCCTGCCTGCTTTGCTCGAGTTCCGCACGCACTCGCTCGAGCTCTTCATGCGCCATGATCTCGTTATGGACGTCCGATAAACCGCCGAACCGCTCGACCAACCCCGTAAGGGGAGAAAAGGCCGGCCGATCATATATCTGCATCCAGCGGTAGGTTCCGTCTGCCTGCATGATCCGCACCTTGAGATCGGTGACCGTGCGGGTGGCAACGGCGTGGCCCACCACCTCGTTCAAGAGGTCGATATCGTCCGGGTGGATCACATCATTGTAACGCGCGTTCGGGAGGACGCTCGTGCGGTCGAGGCCTGTTACGGTTGTCCAGCTCTCGTTGAGATATTCGATCTCCCCTTGCGGGTTCGACCGCCACAGGACGAAAGGCACGGAGTTCGCGAAATGCTCGACCTCGGCGCGGCTGCGTTCGAGCGCCCGCTTTGCTTCCTCGAGCCGCTTGCGGTTGACAAGTAAGGCAGCGGTCAGGCTGAGAGCGACGCAAACGAAGAGACCACGCATTATGCTAGCGAGCGACGGTTGCGGTAAATTTTCGAGACACCAAGCGACAACAATTAGGAGCATACACAGCTGCGCAGCGCGAATGACCATTGCAGCGCTGCCCGCAGCGGAAACGATGGCGAGAACCGCAAGATAGACAACTGGTATCTTGAAACTGAGGCCCGAACTCGTATCGACCCAGAAGACCGCGACGGCCAACAGAGCGGCGATGATCAGGAGAGTGGGCCTCGTCAGTCGCTCGTTCATGCTCTGTCGGCGCCTTGTCCTTGGATTCAGACCAATCCAATGTGTTATATAATCTCCCATCCGTCCACTGTCGCGCGCCATTCTGCAAGGCCGAATGACCGGACGCCAGAAACGGGTGGCGAGGGTCACGTCGGCCGGTTACCCGATGGCCGCGAAAGCCAAAGTTCGGCCCGCGAACTTTTCGATGCAAGGCATGAGAGCGGAAGGAAGCCGCCTACTGCTGACCCGCCGCAGAGTGGCTAGGCCGTACAAACCGGAAATGCGGCGGAAAGCCTAGCGAAACCCTCGACTAGCGAGCCTGCGACATAGATCGCCGGCAAGCAACTGGCCCCGATCTCCCGAAAGCGCTGCGTGCTGGCGATCAGATCGTGCCGGGTCTGGGGCGTACTGAGATGGCCCGAGATGATTTCGGGAGCGATCCCTCCGCCGCGCAATGCCGCGGCAAACTCCTCGCCGCGTTCGATCTCGCGGCGTTCCTCCCATGCCCCGCGAAAAACAGCCCCGACATACTGGTCCGCGATGCCCAGCGTGATCGCGGCAGCGGCGCCGCGCATCATGATCAGCGATGAAAAGGGAAAGCTGGAATTAAACTGAAACCGGCCGAGACGGCGGCTCACGGCGAATTCTTCGCATCGCCTTTGCAGGCTCTTCCTGTCGAGCGGCTCGCGCCGGCCCGACGCATTCCCCCTGGCACCGAGCAGGACAGGAAAGAATTCGATCCTCATCCCCTTGGCTCGAGCATATTCTGCGGCAAGCCGATAAGCGAAATAGCATTCGGGCATCGCAAAATCGAAATAGAGGGCGAGCGACTGTGTCTGCTCCGCGTCGGCTCCATGTTTCATCTCATATGTTCGATGATGCGAGCGCCGGTTCAGCGGCTAAGGTCTACCAAGGTGCGCCCCTTCACCTTCCCGCGCAAAATTGCACCCGCGATGCCCGGCACGTCGGCAAGTCCGATCTCGGTCACCATCGCGTCGAGCCTGTCGAGGTCGAGATCTACAGCCAGCCTCGACCAGGCTTCTTCGCGCTTCGACCTAGGCGCGTTGACCGAGTCGATACCGGCCAGCGTGACGCCGCGCAGGATGAAGGGCAGCACCGATGCGGGAAGATCATTGCCGCTCGCCATCCCGAAGGCGGCGACCACCCCGCCATATTTGACCTGGGCGAGGATGTTCGCGAGCGTCGTGCTACCTACGGAGTCGATGGCGCCAGCCCATTTCTCGGCGCCGATCGGACGTCCCGGCTCGGAGAGCGTTGCACGGTCGACGATTTCGTGAGCGCCGAGGCTGCGCAGATACTCCGCTTCATGAGGACGCCCGGTGGACGCCGCGACCTTGTAACCGAGACGCGCAAGCAGCGCGACCGCTACCGATCCCGATCCACCGCTCGCCCCTGTCACCAGGATCGTTCCATCTTCGGGCCGCACGCCCCCATGTTCGAGCGCCAGGACAGCGAGCATCGCCGTGTAGCCGGCGGTTCCGATCGCAGCCGCGTGACGCGTCGACACCGAGTCCGCGAGCGGGATCGCCCATTCCGACGGGATGCGCGCCTTCGCCGCGAAGCCGCCATTGTGGGTTGCGCCCATTCCCCAGCCGTTGACCACGACGCGGTCCCCGACCGAAACGGTCAGGCTGGACGATTCGATGACGGTTCCCGCGAGGTCGATCCCCGGGACCAGCGGATAGGACTGGATGATCGGAGCAGCGTTGGTGATAGCGAGACCATCCTTGTAGTTGACGGTCGAATATTCGACCGCGACGGTGACGTCGCCCTCGCCGAGCTCGGAATCTTGCAGTTCGCCGACCGACACCTCGACCGACCCGTCTCCATCACGTCTCGCGATCAGTGCCCTGTTTGCCAAATTACGTCTCCTGCCTGTGTCATGAATCAATTATGATGAACGTCATATTTGATTCAAATCTGATAGCTGTCATATTAGAAGTCAAGCGGCACCGGCGTCGCGATCAATCTTGCAAGGGCAAAAATGCGATATCCTGCCGAGCTGACTGCGCAGCGTCACGAACAGATCCTCGATGCCGCCGCCACCCTTTTCCGTGAACGCGGCTTCGCTTCGGTGACAGTAGGCGAGGTCATGCGCGCCGCAGGGCTTACCCACGGCGCGTTCTACGCTCATTTCGCCTCGAAGGACGATCTTGTTGCAGCGGCTGTCGAGCGAGCGCTCAAAGAGTCCGCCGGCGCCGTCGGGATCGGCACAGGCGGCACTTCTGACGCGCGCGCCTCTTATGTCGACGCCTATCTCTCGCGGGCGCATCGCGACGCACAGGGCTCGGGCTGCGCGATTGCCGCGCTTGGAGCCGAAATCACACGCTCGCCTGCGGCAAAGTCCATCGTCAGCCGCCGGCTCGAGCGCGGCATCGAGAAAATGGCGAAGGCGTTCCCCTGGCGCCGCAAGGCCGAACCGCGGACGCTCGCGATTGCAACCCTCTCCGCCACGGTCGGCGCGCTCGTCCTCTCCCGCCTCGTCGATGATCCAATCCTTGCCGACGAGATCCTCGACGAGACGCGCAACTTTCTCCATTCGAGCTCCTGACGCGGGTTCCACAGACAAGAGCGGCAATGATCATATTTGTTCGATAATTGTCGCAATCCCCTGCCCGCCGCCGATGCACTGGGTCGCCAGGGCATATTTGCCGCCCTCGCGCTTCAGGATCTGCGCTGCCTTGGCGGTGATCCGAGCGCCGGTCGCGCCGAGCGGATGCCCGAGCGCAATGGCGCCGCCATCGATGTTGACACGGTCCCGGTCGATACCGAGCTCATCGAGGCAGGCAACCGCCTGGCTCCCGAACGCCTCGTTGATCTCGACGACATCGATATCGCCGATCGACAGGCCCGCCCGCTCGAGCGCCTTTCGCGTCGCCGGGACCGGTCCGATCCCCATATATTCGGGCTCGACGCCCGCAACGGCGGTCGCGCGCACGCGGCCGAGTGCATCGAGGCCGAGCCGGTCGGCCATTCGCTCGGACGTGACCAATACGGCGACCGCGCCGTCGGTGAGCGGAGAAGCGGTGCCGGCCGTCACGGTTCCGTCGTCGAAGAAGGCCGGCTTGAGACCTGCCAGCGCTTCGAGCGTCGTCTGCGGACGGAGGCAGCCATCGACGTCGATCAAGCCCTCGGGCGTCACCACCGGCACGATTTCGGCGGCGAGGCGCCCCTCTGCCTGCGCCCTCGCAGCCTTCTGCTGCGATTCAAGCGCAAGCTGCTCTTGCCTTTCACGGCCGATCCCATAGCGTTTCGCCACATTTTCTGCCGTCGCGCCCATCGTGATATAGGCTTCGTGCTGGATCTCGGCGAGGCTGTTGCCCGCCGACTTGAAGCGCGGATTGGGCGAGAAATTGAGCCCGCCTTGCGGAACCCGCGTCATACTTTCCACCCCGGCTGCGATAAAGGCTTCGCCCGCACCGATGGCGATTTGCCCTGCTGCCACGTGGATAGATGACATGGAAGACCCGCAGAAGCGATTAAGTGTCGCTCCCGGGACTTCGACGGGAAAGCCAGCGAGAAGCGAAGCTATTCGAGCTATGTTATTGCCCTGCTCGCCCTCCGGATAGGCGCATCCCATGAGCACGTCTTCAATGTACTCATAGCTTATCCCCGATTTCTCAATGAGCCCGCGTAGCGCAATGGCAGCGAGATCGTCGGGGCGAAAACGCGCAAGGGCACCCTTGCGGGCAAATGTGAATGGTGTGCGGGCAAACCCCGCGATAACCGCTTTGTCCATGCTTCAATCCTCATTCCAAGGGTGTTTTTGGGTCCGCAAGTTTCGCTTTCCTCCGGCGTCTGGAGGCATCTCAGCGACAAAAGGGCGACGTCCGGCACAGATGTGCGCGCCGTTTCGGAGGGACGGCCGCCTCGTCGGATCAACTGCCGCGATCCTTTCAGAGAAGCCCCTCTTCATCGGGCCTTAAACGCCGTCGAGAAAGAGCCGCGCATGCGCCAGGAAGAGCTCTGGATATTGGAAATGCGGCGCGTGCCCGGAGTCGGGATAGATGATGAGCTGCGCATCGGGCAGATGCTGCTGGAGATGGTATGAATTTACAGTCGTCAGCATGACGTCATCGCTTCCGTTCACGACGAGCACCGGCATGTCGATCGCCTTGAGATCGGCGTAGCGCTCTCCATGCGGCTGCAACCAGTCGCGGCCCGCCGCGACCTGCGCCATGATCGTGTCCTTGCTCGACGGCGGATCGACATCTTCGGTCCTGGCATGGCGGCGAGCCCAATAGGCTGCGGCGGCCTTGCGCCCCTTGTCGGAGTGGCCGAAGAACAGCCAGGCCATATCCTCTTCGCCCGCGCTCCCGGTCGCACGCGCCGATACTTCGGCGATATGGGGCGAGAGTTCGCCGCCGCGAGGACTTGTGCCCACGAGAATGAGCTTGCGAATGGTCCCGGGCTGCGTTTTCGCATAGGCCTGCGCAACCATTCCGCCCATCGAGAAGCCGAGAAGGTCGAATCGGTTGAGTTTGAGAGCCGATACGAAGTCCGCAATGCATTGCGCCATGCCCTCGATCGTCGTGGACGTCGAACCGCCTGATGCGCCGACGCCCGCATTGTCGACGATGATAACCTCGCGGTCCGCCGCGAGACCGTCCGTCACCGCAGGATCCCAATGGTCCAGCCCGCCTGTGAAATGCTGCAGCATGAGGATAGGCATTGCGCCCTGCTTTCCGAAGCGGCGATAGGCGTAGCGCACTCCTTCGGCCTCGACGAACTCAGTGGGTGCGTTTGCATGACTGGACATTGAATGGTCTCCTTCGGGAAGACCGGACCATCGCCCCGGGCGGGCAAGGTCGCCATATGCACGTCGGTATGGCGGGCAAATCGGCGCAAAGCGGGGACTTCCGAAGCGATCGCGCGCCGTGCACGAGGCAAGGCCTACCATGGTATTGTTCCGGCCGATTCTCTGATCGCCTAAACGTCCATCTCCCGATCAGGAGACAGACGATGGACAGGCTTGCTTCAGAAATCATCGACGCGCATGGCGGCCTCGAGCGGTGGCGGACGTTCGGCGCGCTGAGCGCGCATCTGGTGCAGGGCGGCGCTCTCTGGGGATTGAAGGGCCAGGCAGGCGTCCTCGACGACACGCGGGTCACCGTGGACCTGCAGCGCCAGTACGCGTCGCATGCGCCGTTCGGCGACCCTGCCCTCAAATCCTCCTTCACTGCCGACCGCGTCGAACTGCGCGGCGTCGGCGACGCCCTCGTCGAGAGCCTGGACCAGCCCCGTGCATCCTTCGCCGGCCACAGTCTCGAGACACCCTGGACACAGCTGCAGCTCGCCTACTTCGCGGGCTGTGCCATGTGGACCTATCTCAACATGCCTTTCCTTCTCGCGTGGGACGGGATGACGTCGGAAGAGATCGAGCCTTGGGAACAAGGCGGCGAGCAATGGCGCCGGCTTCGCGTCCGTTTCCCCGCCGCCATTGCCACCCACAGCGACGCGCAGACACTCCATGTGGGCCCCGATGGGCTGCTTCGTCGGCACGACTATAACGTCGACATCGCCGGCGGCACCCCCGGCGCCCACCTCATTTCCGACTATGTGTCGGTCGAAGGAATAGCGATCCCGACGCGCCGGCGAATATTCCCGCGGCAGGAGGACGGCCAGGCCATGTCCGAGCCGCTCGTCGTGTCGATCGATCTCGACGACATCCATCTCGCCTGACCTTATGGCCGACACACCGGATCATGGCGGGCCCACGAGCACTGCTCCCCATGCGCGCGAAGCGCAGATGTTTCCGAGGCTCGATGCCGCGACGATCGAGCGGCTCCGGGCCTATGGTACCCCAGAGACTCCCGCCGCAGGCAGCCTGCTGTTCGAGCGCGGGGCCCGCGGGGCCGACTTTTTCGTCGTGCTCGCGGGAGCGATCGACCTGTTCGACAGCAGCGATGAGCATGTCAGCTTCCGGGCTTATCTGCCGGGACAGTTCGCGGGCGAACTTCACCTGTTCAACGACCGGGCGCTCCTGATCACGGGCCGCGCGGCCGAGGGCACAGAGTTGCTGCGGATCCGTCGCCAGGACTTCCGGCGCATGGTGTCGACCGAGGCGGATGTGGGCGAGACGATCATGCGGGCCTTCATCCTGAGGCGCGTCGACCTGATCGCGACCGGCCTCGGCGGCGTCACCGTGGTCGGATCCGCCCGCGCGTCGGATACGCACCGCGTGCGCGCATTTCTTAGCCGCAACGCCCATCCCTATCGCATGCTCGATCTCGACAGCGAACCCGAGGCGGCGAGCGCCCTTGCGGGTTTTGCGGTCGAGCGCGGCGATCTACCCGTCGTGTTACTCGACGATGGCCGGATCCTTCGTAACCCGTCATCCGATGCACTGGCCACGGCGCTCGGGCTCGACGAGGCCGGCAACCCCGATCATATCTACGATCTCGTGGTGGTCGGCGGCGGACCGGCGGGTCTGTCCGCGGCGGTCTATGCAGCATCGGAAGGTCTCTCGACGGTGGTCGTCGAACGCGAGGCGCCCGGCGGGCAGGCCGGCACGAGCAGTCGCATCGAAAATTATCTCGGCTTTCCGACGGGGATTTCTGGAGCCGCCCTGGCAGGACGCGCGCAGGTTCAGGCGCAAAAGTTCGGGACCCGCTTCGCCATCTCGCGCCGTGCCATCGAGCTCGACTGCAGCGCGCGCCCGTTCCGTCTGCAGCTCGACGGCGGCGAAACGATCGTCGCGCGCGCGATCGTGGTTGCGACGGGTGCCCGCTACAGGAAGCTGTCGCTGCCAGGCTATGACCGGTTCGAGGGACGCGGCGTCTATTATGCGGCAACGCCGATGGAGGCCCAGCTTTGCGCCGGACAGGATGTCGTGGTGGTCGGAGGAGGAAACTCCGCCGGGCAGGCCGCGGTGTTCCTGTCGCAGTCAGCGCGCCATGTGCATGTGCTCGTTCGCTCCTCGGGCCTTGCCGCGACGATGTCGGATTATCTCGTCCAGCGCATCGAGAATTCGCCCTCGATCACGCTGCATGCCCATAGCGAAGTGACCGCTGTCGATGGCGATGCGTTCCTCAGCGAGATCGAATGGACAGACCGTCGGGACGGAAAGCCGGAACGGATCGCAGCGGGCGGACTCTTCGTCATGATAGGCGCCGATCCCAACACGGACTGGCTACGCGACTGCCTCATGCTGGACGACAAGGGCTTCATCATCACCGGCGGACCGACGGCGCACGGTCTCACCCCCTTTGCGACCTCCATTCCCGGCCTGTTCGCGGTCGGCGACGTCCGCTCGGGTTCGGTCAAGCGCGTCGCCTCCGGTGTTGGCGAGGGATCGGTCGCAATCTCGGCGGTACACGCCTACCTCGCCGAGGCAGGCTCGGCGCCATAGGAAGGCGCCTACAGCCGCGTCGTTCAATCCCACGGCTCGCGGCTGCGACGATTTTCTCCCGCTTCCAGTTCGATCGATTCAAGCGCCCAGCCGACGAGAAGCAACTGGTTCCAGAGCCAGGCAAGCCGCGCCCGCAGTTTCGATCGGGGACGCGGCGCCGTCACGCGCCGGCTCCCGGCCGCGGTCCATCGAGGAACAGAGCCGCATGGTCGACGAACAGGGCGGGATATTGGAAATGCGATGCGTGGCCTGAGTCCGGATAGACTATGAGTTGGGCCTCCGGGATATTTTGCTGCAGATAGAAACTGTTGACCGTCGGGATCATGATGTCGTCCGAACCGTTGACGACGAGCGTCGGGACAGTGATCGATCGAAGATCCTCGAAGCGGGGTCCCTTGGGAATTGCCCAGTCGCGCGCCGCGGTGACTTGGGCCAGGATCGATTCGGGCCGGATCGGCAAGTCGATGTCCGTCTTGCGGGCATGCCGGCGCTCCCAGAAAGCCCGTCCCGCAGCAACGGCCGCATCGGAGCGCCCGAAGAAGAGGAACAGGAAATCATCGAGCGAGCCGTTGCCGCGCGCGTGTTTCGCCACATCGGCCTGATGCGGGGTCGGATCGCCGCCGCGCGGCCCGGTACCGACCAGCATGAGACGCCGCAACCGTTCGTCGCCGCCCTTCGCAAAGGCCTGCGCGACCATGCCGCCCATCGAGAAGCCGAGCAGGTCGAAACGATCCAGTCCAAGCGCCCGCGAAAAGATCGAGACATGCTCGGCCATCCCCTCGATCGTCTGCGGCACCTCGCCGCCCGAGGCGCCCACGCCGGCATTGTCGAACAGTATGACCGGACGTCCCCGTCCGAGACCGTCGGTCACCAACGGATCCCAATGGTCGAGGCCGCCGGTGAAATGCTGAAGGAAGAGGAGCGGCACGCCGCTCTCGGAGCCGAAGCGCCGATAGGCATATCGCACGCCGTTCGCCTCGACGAAACGGGTCGGCGCATCGACATGCATCGCCCTTCGCGCCTTCGCCGCTGCCGCTTGCGGCGTCACTGCAGCGAATAGCGCCATACCGCCGAACCCGAGCGCCGTGCGGCGGCCAATGTCATGACGCGATTGCTCAAAACCAACGATACCCACCATTCCGCCTCCTTAATATGACACTTGACATATATGCCGACGGCAAAATATGACAAGTGTAATTCATTGAAGAGCATCTGCAGGAGGAAAGCCGTCATGCCGCTATGGACAATCTACCACCCGGTCGGGGCCTTTTCGGATACCGACAAGGCGGAACTCTCGGAGAAGATCACCGATATCTACGGCGCCGTCATGCCGCGCTTCTACGTGGGTATCGTGTTCCAGCCCATCGACGCTGCGAACTTCTATGTAGCGGGAAAGCAAGCCGACCGCTTCGTCCGGATCGTCATGGAACATATCGCCCGCTCCTTCCCGAGCGTCGAGGTCAGCCGCCGTTTCATCGATCGCGTCAACAAGCTGCTGCAGCCCTATGTTGCCGATCGCGGCTTCGACTGGGAGTTCCATATCGACGAGACGCCCTTCGACTATTGGTCGATTAACGGACATTATCCGCCACGCGCCGACACCGAGGATGAGAAGCGCTGGCGCGAGGAAAATCGCCCTTCGCCCCGCACCCACGACTGAGAGGAGAGTTTGCATGACCAGCAAGGGAACCGCCGCGATAACCGGCGCGTCGTCGGGCATCGGCGCCGCCTTCGCGCAGCGCCTCGCCGCACAGGGCTATGATCTGCTGCTTGTCGCGCGGCGCGGCGAGCGCCTCGCGGACCTCAAGCAGTCGTTGTCCGCCGAATATGGCGTCGCGGTCGAGACCTGGACCGGCGATCTCGCCGACGCCGCAGACCTCGCCCGGCTCGAGCGCCGTCTGGAAGACCAGCCGGTCGCGATGCTGGTGAATAACGCCGGTGCCGGGGGCCTCGGCCCGACCGCGGTCACGGGTGCCGACGCGCAGGAGGCATTGATCCGTCTTAACGTCATCGCTCTTGCACGGCTCTCGGTAGCGGCGCTCGCCGGATTCCGGAAAGCTGGAACCGGGAGCCTCGTCAACATCGCGTCCGTCATTGCCTTTGCACCGTCGGCCGGCGGTGCTTCCTACAGCGGCTCGAAAGCCTTCGTCCTCAACTTCACGCGGTCGCTGCAGCTCGAATATGCCGACAGCGGTTTCCGCATCCAGGCGATCCTGCCGGGACCCATCCGGACCGAATTCTTCACATCGCAGGGTCTCAACGATTCCATCTTCCCTGACACGGCTTACATCAGCGCGGAAGAGCTCGTCGACGCCGGTCTCGCGGGACTGGAAATGGGAGAAGAAGTAACCGTGCCGACGCTGGCCTCGGACGCGGTCTGGAGCGAAATGGAAAGCGCAAGGCAGTCATTCCTTGGCGACGTGCTAGGCGGCAAGGTCGCATCCCGCTACAAGGCCGGGTAGAAGCTGATCAGAAGGGCGACGGCGGCCGTGGCGAAATATAGCGAGGACCGAAAACGCGAGGCGCGCGAGGATATCCTCAAGCATGCGGCCGAGCGCTTTCGCCGCGACGGCATTGCCGCCGTCGGCGTCCGTCCGCTGATGGCCGACGCCGGTCTGACCCATGGCGGCTTCTACGCGCATTTCGGATCGCGCTCCGACCTGATTGCCGCGGCACTGGAATATGCCGCCGGAACCACACTCGATTATTTCCACGCCGCGATCGCGCGCGTCCCCGACGACGAGAAGCTTGGCAAGCTTGTCGCGACCTATTTGAGACCGGTACACCGCGATCATATGGAACTTGGCTGCACGGTCTCCGCGCTCGCCCCCGAGATCGCCCGCGAAAGCGACGCGACCCGCGAGCGATTTTCGGCCAGCAACGAAGGGCTGATCGGCCTCATCGCGGAGCATCTCCCGCCCGGCGGCGGCGCCGGGGAGCGCCTGGAGCGCGCCCGCATTCTGTTCGCCTCGATGCTCGGGGTGCTGCAGCTGATGCGCATCGAGACCGATCCCGCCACCGCCGCCAGCCTCGCTGGTGCCGGGCGGACGGCCGCGATGCAGCTTGCCCATGCGCCCTGGCGCGAGGGCGGCGCCTGACGGACCGCGTGCCGGCGCTCGACGAACGGCGATGCAGCCGGGTTCCGAGTCCACCCTATGCGGCTGCCCCCCGAATTCGCTCTAACTTGCGGCCGCGTTCGCGCGCGGCGAAGCCGGCTCTGTCCCATACGAGAGTATTGCCATGCCAGACTGCCGTGCGATGGCAGAGGACCCCATCTCACCGGTAGAATGGTCCGTATTCCGGCGACCGGATTCCTCTTACCCTTCTTGGTATCCCAGGCGGCCGCCGGGGAGCCTTGATCGCGCGAGGCCCTGTCTCCCGGGTTCACTCCCAGACCCATTCGCAAGGAGCAAGATGATGAAGGCCGCCGTACTCAACAGCTTTGACGGAAAGTTCGACATCGAGGACATCGAAATCGGCACGCCGATCGGACGCGAAGTGCTGGTCGAGGTCAAGGCCTGCGGCCTTTGTCACTCGGACCTGCATCTCGCCGAGGCCAATTACGGCACGCCGCTTCCCGCCGTGCTCGGCCATGAGGTCGCCGGCATTGTCCGCGCGGTCGGACCCGATGTTCGCGATTTCGCGGTCGGCGACCATGTCGTCGGCTCGCTCATTCAGTCGTGCGGCCATTGCCGGTCGTGCCGCGCGGGCCGCAGCTACCAGTGCGAGCGCCCGCAGGAGACGCTCCGCGGGGCTAGCGACGCCCCGCGTCTCACTCGGTCGGACGGCGAGGTTACCCATGGCTGGGGTACTGGCGGCTTTGCCGAGCAGACCCTCGTTCACGAAAATCAGCTCGTGAAGGTTCCCGAGGAAATCCCGTTCGCGCAGGCATCGCTTCTGGGCTGCAGCGTGATCACGGGCGCCGGCGCCGTCATCAATACGGCCGACGTCCGCCCGGGAGACACGGTCGCCATCATCGGTGTCGGCGGTGTCGGCCTCAATGCCATTGCCGGCGCACGCCTCGCCGGCGCGGCACGCATTATCGCGATCGACCTCGCCGCCGAGAAGGAAGAACTCGCCCTGCGCTTCGGGGCGACCGACTTCGTCGAAGCAGGCGCGGGAGATCCTGTCGAGGCGGTTCGCTCGCTCGTACCGGGCGGCGTCGACCACGCCTTTGAGGTCATTGGCCTCGTCCCGACGTCGAAGCAGGCGATCGCGATGGTGCGCAACGGCGGCGGCGCCTATCTCATCGGGCTGCACCGTCCCGGCGTCGAGATGGCGGTACAGGGTCTCGATCTTGTCGTACGGCAGGTCGGCCTGCGCGGCGTCTACATGGGATCGAGCAATATCCGCCACGATGTTCCGATGTTCGCCGACCTTTACCTCCAGGGCCGTTTAAATCTCGACGACCTTATTTCGCGGGAGATCCACATCTCGCAGATCAACGAGGCTTACGACGATCTGAAGCATGGCGCCGTCGCGCGGAGCGTGATCACGTCCTTCTGACCTTCTGCCGGATTGGCAGGCTGCCGCGGACCGCTTGGGACGGTCCCGGCAGCACGACCAGGCTCGCCATTGCCGTCAGCGTGCCGGTCTCTCCTCGCGGCCCGTTCCCCAGGCGGCGCTTTGGCCGGATGGCGAAGGCTGGGCGCCTAACGCCTCTCTAGAATGAACGCCGATCCCGGCTCGAGATCGCGCCAAACATAGGTCGCACCGAGTTGACAGGTAATCGCGTCGATCAGCCGTGTTCCGAGGCCGCGCCGCCCACCGTCTTCAGGGCGTCCGCGCCCCTCATCCTCGACCGACAAGCTGTACCCCCCGCCGCCGAGCGGCGCGAGGCGTACCGTCACCCGTCCCGCGCTGCCCGGCGCATAAGCGTGCTTGCAGGCATTTCCGACAAGTTCGGTCAGGAGAATTCCGACCAGCGCGGCATCGCCCGCCCGCGTCTCGACCCGTCCGTTCGCAACGTCGACAATCACGCCGTCCGAGGAGAAGGCGATACCGCGGCCGATCGTTCCCGCCAGTTCCTGGACATAGGCCGAGAGATCGAGCAGCTCCCCGCCGTCATTGCTCCGGTAAAGATGGCGATGAACCGCGGCAATCGCCGCGATACGATCGCTGATGGCGGTAAGGAAGCCGATCAACGCCGGCTCGTCCCTCCGCATCGCCTCGAAGCGGACCGAAGCTTCCAGGAGCTGGAGATGGTTCGCGACGCGGTGATGGACCTCTTCGAGCGCGCTCGGCATCTCGACAGGAGGTAGGACGAGCGCCTTTTGGACTTCGGCGCTAGCGATCGACTTGTACATGGCACCACCCTCGAAATGTTCGTGACGCCATGACTCTGCCTCCTGCCCGCCGCAGGCGCCATCATACGCAGGTGTCGAATAGAGCCGCGCACCCCACACCCCGGTATGGGCTTCGCGGGCGGGAAGGTTGAGGCCCATACCTTCGTAGCGATGGGCCGTCCCCCTTTGCGGTCTAAGATGCGAACTATCGACGCCGCAACGGCGCGCGAAACAAGGACAATGACATGACGCAAGGGCAGGCTGGCGACGCCGGCAGAATCCAGATCGGACGCGGCCTCGAAGTCGCGAGGCTCGGCTATGGCGCGATGCGCCTCACCGGCCCCGGCATCTGGGGACCGCCGCGCGACCGCGCGGCGGCAATGGCGGTATTGCAGCGCGCTGTCGAACTCGGCGTCGACTTCATCGACACGGCCGATGCCTATGGGCCCGACGTATCCGAACCGCTCATCCGCGAGGCGCTTCATCCCTTTGGCCGTGTCCATGTCGCCACCAAGGGCGGGAACACGCGGCCCGGTCCCGATCAGTGGGTCCCGCGCGGCGATCCCGAGTATCTGATTGGCCAGGCCATGCGCAGCCGGGAGCTGCTGGGCGTCGAGCAGATCGACCTATGGCAGCTTCACCGGGTCGATCCGACCGTGCCGCGCGACGAACAGTTCGGCGCGATCCGCGACATGCTCGCCTCCGGAATCATCCGCAACGCCGGGCTGAGCGAGGTCGACGTCGAGACGATCGCAGCGGCGCGGGAGATTTTCCCGGTCGCGTCGGTCCAGAATCTCTATAACCTCGGGAACCGCGGCCATGAGCCGGTGCTCGATTATTGCGAGGACGCCGGGATCGTCTTTATCCCCTGGTTCCCGCTGGCGGCCGGACGCCTGACCAGCACCGCGACGCTCCTCGACGTAGTCGGCTCGCGATATGGCGCGACGTCCGCTCAGGTCGCGCTCGCTTGGCTGCTGCGCCGGAGCCCCGTCCTGCTTCCGATTCCGGGAACCGCCAGTATCGCGCATCTGGAAGAGAATATCGCGGCCGCCTCGATCGCGCTCGACGACGAGGATTATCGCAGGATCGACGAGGCGAGCCGCGGCTGAATCGATCCCGCTGCCCGCCGCCAGCCGGCGGGCAGCGGGACAAGTGCCTCAATGCTCGCGAAGCGCGGCAACGTCGGCCGCCGTCAGCCGCGCTCCCTTGCTGCCGAAGCGCGCGGTGACATAATTGGCGACAGCGGCAATTTCGCCGTCGCTGTAGGCGGCGCCAAAGGCCGGCATATAAGTACCGCTGTCGCCCGGCTTGCCCGTTCCATGTATGACCATCAATGCCACATTGGCGGCTGTCGCGTCATTCACGGCCCGGTTTCGGGTCAGCATCGCGGTATCGCTGAGTTGGCCGGCTCCCGTCCAGGCGTGACAACTTGCGCAGGCGCCCTCGAACATGCGCTTGCCCGCGTCCACGCCCGTCGGACCGGTCGCCGGGTTCGCCGATGCGGCGCCCGCCATCGCGGGAGACCGGCCCGTGCGAACGGGCGGCAGGGTGCGAAGATATATCACCATGGCATCGATGTCGGAGCGGTCGAGATGACGCAGGCTGAGGCGAACGGCCTCCTCCATCGGTCCCGATGCCGCGCCGCGCCCCTTCGTATGACCCGTCGCGAGATAATCGGCGAGCTGCGCATCGGTCCAGTCGCCGATCCCCGACACCGGATCGGAGGTGATATTATAGGCATTCCAGCCCTCTGCGGCGCCGCCGGCATAGCTTTTGCGCGTGTCGCGGGCCTGCAGGAGGTTTCGGGGGCTGTGGCACTCGGCACAATGCGCTGCGGCCTCGACAAGATAAGCACCGCGGTTCCATTCGGCCGACCGCTCGGCAATCGGTTCGAAGCGTCGCGACGGTTTGTAGAACATGCTCCAGGACGCCATCAGCCAGCGCTGACTGAAGGGGAAGGAGAAATTGTTGCCCTTGTTGGCCTGGCGCACCGCGGGCACGGTTGCAAGATAGGCCCGGATCGCAAGCACATCCGCGTCGGTAAGAAGCGCGTAGGAGGCATAGGGGAAGGCCGGATAAAGCCGCTTCCCCTCGCGATCGATGCCCTCGTGCATCGCACGAAGGAATTCGGCGTCGGTCCAGTCGCCGATCCCGGTCTCGCGGTCGGGCGTGATGTTTGGCGTCCAGATCGTCCCGAACGGAAGGACGAAGGCGCGCCCGCCAGCATAGGGCTTGCCGCCCTTCACCGTGTGGCATGCCGCGCAATCGGCGGCATGGGTCAGATACTCGCCGCGCTCGATGAGGCTCGCGCCGGCCAGACGGCTCGGCACCCCTGTCGGCGACGCCCCCTTATATTGCTCGAGTGCAACCGGCGTGCCGCCCGCAAAGGCGGTGACGCCTGGCAGCAGAAGCAACCACCAAGCGGCGGCAAGGCCAGCCACCGCTGTGCCGGCGAGGCCGAAGCGCACCGAGCGGCGTGCAAGAAACCTCTTCATACCCTGTTCCTCGCCAGCAGGTTTCGATCGATCGGAAGCGTCACGATGCGCTGTCCGGTGGCGGCATGGACCGCATTGGCGATGGCCGGCTGTACCGAGACGGTCCCCGGCTCACCGATCCCGCCCGGCTTCTCGGCGCTTTCGACGAGAATAACGTCGACCTGCGGCGCCTCGTCGATGCGCACGACCCGATAATCGTGAAAATTGCTCTGTACGACCCGCCCCGCCCTGATCGTCACATCGCTGTGCAGCGCCGCCGTCATCCCGAAGATCACCCCGCCTTCGATCTGCGAGCGCACCTGGTCGGGATTGACGAGCACACCGCAGTCGACGGCGGTCACGATACGCGGGACCGCCACATTGCCATCGTCGTCGACAGCGACTTCGGCGATCGTCGCGAGGTAGCTCCCGAAGGCAAATTGGAGACTGATCCCCCGCCCTCTTCTCGGCCCACCCCCGGGAAGCGGCGTGTCCCAGCCGGCCTTGCGCGCCGCCAGATCGAGTACCTGCCGGGCGCGCGGGTGCGACCTGATGAGGTCCTGGCGGAACTCGAGCGGCCCGCGGCCGGCAGCCTCCGCGAGCGCATCCATCATCACCTCGACCGAAAATATATTCACATTGGGACCGACGCCGCGCCAGAAGGCGGTTGGAATGCCCGGAAGTTCGTGGCGGATATATTCCGCGCGGAAGTTCGGAAAATCATAGGGGGGCTCGGCCGCGCCATCGACCGCGTCATTGTCGATGCGGCCGTCGAAGCCCGGCGGCAACCAGCGGGCAATGATGGCAGGACCCACGATCCGATGCCGCCAGGCGACGGGCTTGCCATTTTCCAGCCTTGCGGAAAGCCATGTCCCGTAGATCGAGCGGTACATGCCGCTCTGGATATCGAGTTCGCGCGAATAGAAGATCTTCACCGGGCTGGCGCTGCGGCCCGCGACGCGGACGGCGCGACGGACGAAATCGACCTCGAGCCTGCGCCCGAAGCCTCCGCCGATCAGATGGTTGTGAACATTGACTCGCTCGGGCGCGATACCAAGTTCTTCCGCCGCCGCCCGCTGCGTCATCGTCATGACCTGCGTTCCGACCCAGATCTCGCACTCGTCCCCGCGCACATGGACGGTACAGTTCATCGGCTCCATCGGCGCGTGCGCGAGCATGGGAAAGCGAAATGCGAGTTCGATCGTCCCGTCCTTGGCCAACTCCGCATCCGCATTGCCGATCGCTTTCGCGACCACCGCCTTGCCTTTCGCGGCCTCCTCGAGACCCGCACGCAGGCTTTCGGTCGAGAGCGCCGCAAAGGCTCCATCGTCCCAGACCGGCTCAAGCGCCGCGATCGCCTTCATCGCCGCCCAGCTGTTGCTGGCGATGCAGGCAATCATATCGTCGAACAGGAGGACATCTTCGACTCCGGCGACTGCGCGCGCGGGTTTCTCGTCGACGCTGATAAGCCGCCCGCCCGCCACGGGCGATATGGCAAGCGCTGCGAAGCGCACGCCCTCCGGCATCGCGTCAATCCCGTAGCGGACGCTGCCATCGACCTTCCCCGCCGTGTCCATCCGCCGATGCGATTTTCCGATAAGGCGGAACGTCGACGGGTCCTTCAGCGGCACTTCGGCCGGGACCGCCTGCAGCGCGGCCAGCGCGGCCAGCGATCCATAGCCCGCACGCCGACCCGAGGCCTCGTGGATCACCTCGCCCGCTTCGGTCCTGAGCATAGCGGGGTCGACCTTCCATGACCGCGCGGCAGCGGCCACCAGCATCGCCCGCGCGGATGCGCCCGCCTGTCGCATCGGCAGCCACCAGGCTTGCATCGAGGTGGAGCCGCCGGTGGCCTGCACCTTGAATATCGGATTGCCGTAGAGCGCATCGCTGGCGGGCGCCGCCTCGAGGCTGATCTGGTCCATTGCGAGATCCATCTCCTCCGCGATCAGCATCGTGAGGCCCGTGTAGATGCCTTGCCCCATCTCGACCTGGGGCATGATCAGCGTAGCCTCGCCATCGGCGGCAAGGCGGATGAAGGCATCGGGAGCGAAGGGGAAGCCGCCCCTCCCCTGCTCGGCGGCGACGGCGACACGCGCTGTCGCAAACTCGATACCAAGTACGAATGCCGACACGAAGACGCCCTTGAGCACGGCCCGGCGTGACGCAGCCACGAGCGGATCAGCCATGGGCCGCCGCCCGTTTGATGCCCTCGCGAATTCTCACATAGGTGCCGCAGCGGCAGATATTGCCCGCCATCGCCGCGTCGATGGCCCTGTCGTCCGGCTCGGGGTTGGAGGCGAGCAGAGCCGCCGCCGACATGATCTGGCCCGACTGGCAATAGCCGCACTGCACGACGTCGAGTTCGAGCCAAGCCTTCTGGATACGCGCGCCGGCGGACGTGGCGCCCACGGCCTCGATCGTGGTGACGGGTCGGTTGCCGATGGCTTCGATTGTCAATTGACAGGACCGCAGCGGCGCTCCGGCAACATGGACGGTGCACGCGCCGCACTGGGCGATCCCGCAACCGAATTTCGTGCCCGTAAGGCCCAGCATGTCGCGCAGCACCCAGAGCAGCGGTGTGTCCGGCTCGGCATCGACCTCGCGAACCTCGCCATTGATCTCGATTCTGGTCATATCTCGCTCCCGGCCTTGCTTGGCGTGGCGAATAACCGCCGCGAGGCAGAATATCTCGGATCCCGCTCCGGAGAATATGTACGTCGGTATGGGAACGCTCGCAGGCCAGCCCGTTCAACCGCGCGAAATACCATTATCCACTCAAGGGGAAGGCACCGCGTTCGGGAAAGAGCTCGTGCGAATAGTCGGCCGCCTCGGCGACCCTCAAAGCCGCCGTCGCTGGCGGCGGCGGCTCGTCCTTCGGTTGCGCCGGAAGGTCGGGATCGAGACCTGCATCGTCGCCGTCTTCATCAGCCCGCTCGATCATGGCCATGCCTTTCCTGGGAGGGGTGTGCGGACCCCGGGCGGGGTCCACACAGACAGTGTCAGCGCTGGATGAAGGCCAACAGATCCGGATTGAGCACATCGGCATGCACGGTGAGCATGCCATGCGGATAGCCCTTGTAGACCTTGAGCTCGCCCTTCTGGAGAAGCTTCACCGAAAGCTCGGCGGCCGCCTTGATCGGAACGACCTGGTCGTCGTCGCCGTGCATGACGAGCGTCGGTACCGTGATCGCCTTCAGATCCTCGGTCTGGTCAGTCTCCGAGAAGGCCTTGATGCAGTCGTAATGGGCCTTCGCCCCGCCGATCATGCCTTGCCGCCACCAGTTGTTGACGGTGCCGACGATCGTCTTCACGCCCGGGCGGTTGAAGCCATAAAAGGGCCCGCTCGCGACATCGAGGAAGAATTGCGCCCGGTTGGCGGCAAGCGCGGTGCGGAACCCGTCGAAGACCTCGATCGGGGTCCCGTAGGGATTGGACGGCGACTTCACCATGATCGGCGGGATGGCCGACACCAGCACCGCCTTGGACACACGGCCCGGCTTCGCACGCGCCACATAGCGCGCGACTTCGCCGCCGCCCGTCGAGTGACCGATATGCACCGCGCCCTTGAGATCGAGATGATCGGTGAGTTCGGCGACATCGGATGCATAGGTGCTGATGTCGTTGCCGGTGTCGGTCTGCGTCGAGCGGCCATGACCGCGACGGTCATGCGCGATCACGCGGAAGCCTTTCGACAGGAAGAACAGCATCTGGGCATCCCAGTCGTCGGACGACAGCGGCCATCCATGATGGAAGACGATCGGCCGGGCATCCTTCGGGCCCCAGTCCTTGTAGAAGAGCTCGACGCCTTCCCTGGTCTTGAAAACAGCCATTCTCATATCTCCTGGATTGTGACGCAGCCCTTCACTGGCTGCGCCGATGGGAATCATGGCCCCGAGGCCCGCCAGCGTGGCGGCGAGGCCGATTTCGCGGCGCGATAAGAGCCACTCCTCGTCGGTATTTCCGTTGGATCGCATGTTCATGACGGCACCTCGGCAGCAATCGGGGCAGCATCGCCCTGTCGCCCGCATTTTGCGGTCCTGCCCGCTGTCGCGCCATCCTACTTGGGGAGGCTGCGCCCCATACCTTGGTCGATAGCGCCGCCGGCCCGCTTCGCATGCTCTCGTCGATCGGGCCGCAACCCGGCGGCACCGGAAGAGAGGGCGACCCGGCAAGAGGCTGCGCCTCCCCTGCCAACCCCATACATTCGTAGGGGCATGCCAGACGGAGCTATGATTGCACGCCGCTCCAGGGATGGACACATTGGCATCAGACCGGGCCGGACCCTCTCCCGACCCCTCGCCATCCCCCGGCGATGCCGGCCCGGTCGCCTCATTGTCCGTCGGCCCCGGCCGCTAACGCGACGTGACCGACCACCATCTCGAGACAGGAGCAAGACATGCAACTCACCGACAACGTCATCTTCATTACCGGCGGCGGCTCGGGCATCGGCCGGGGTCTCGCCGAGGCTCTCCACGCAAAGGGTAATCAGGTCATCATCGGAGGGCGTCGGCGCGCGCTGCTTGAAGATGTCGCTGCCGCCAACCCCGGAATGGCGTTCGTCGAGGTCGACGTCGCCGATCCTGCCAGCATAACCGCGGCGGCCGCCGAGCTGATCGCCCGCTTCCCGAAGCTGAATGTCCTCGTCAACAATGCCGGCATCATGCCTTTCGACGATCTTTCAGGCCCGGCCGACGACGCCGTTGCGCAGGCGATCGTGACGACCAACATCCTTGGCCCCATTCGCATGACCTCGGCGCTGATCGAGCAACTCAAGAGCCAGCCGCGCGCGGCGATCATCAACAACAGCTCGGTGCTGGCCTATGTCCCGCTCGCCGGCAATGCGATCTACTCGGCGTCGAAAGCCGCCGTGCACAGCCTGTCGCTTTCGCAGCGCTTCATGCTCCGCGACACGAGCGTTCGCGTGCAGGAAATTTCGCCGCCCTGGGTCGACACCGACCTGATCCTCAAGAGCGGCGATCCGCGCGCGATGCCCCTCGATGCCTTTATCGCCGAGACGATGGCCAAGCTGGCGTCCGATGATCCGGAAATCATCGTCGATGCGATCAAGGCGGTCCGCGACAATCCGGGGGCCGGCGAACATGCGATGATCCACGCCTTCAATCTAGACATGATCGAGAACCCGATCCCTGTGGCCGCCTGACACCGGCGCACACCCCCATCCCGGGACGGTCTCGCGCGCGCGCAAGACCGTCCCGACATCCCCAGCAGCGAGCACGATCATGGCCTATCGCACCGTCAATCCCGCAACCGGCGCCGAAGAAGCGCATTTCGAGACCATCAGCGATACCGATCTTTCGCTGCAGGCCGACGCGAGCGAGGATTGCTTCGCGAACGACTGGCCCGCGCGACCGGTATCCGAGCGCGCGCAAATCCTCAAACGGGCGGCGGCGATGATGCGCGACGAGCGCCAGACGCTGGCCGAGACCATGACGCGCGACATGGGCAAGCTCGTGGCGCAGGGCTATGGCGAGATCCTGCTGTCGGCGGCGATCCTAGACTATTATGCCGACAAGGCCGCCGATTTCCTCAAACCGCGCGAACTTCCCGGCGCGCCGGGCGCGATGCTTCATCCAAGGCCGCTCGGCATCATCCTAGCGGTTGAACCCTGGAACTTTCCCTATTTCCAGCTCGCGCGGGTCGTTGCCCCCCAGTTGATGGCAGGCAATGTCGTGCTTGCCAAACACGCCAGCAATGTTCCGCGCTGTGCCCTGGCTTTCGAGGATATAATGCGGCGGGCGGGCGTCCCGGCCGGCGCCTATGCCAATCTGTTCGCGACGCGCGAGCAGCTCGAAGGATTGCTCGACGATCCGCGCATTCGCGGCGTGACCCTGACCGGCAGCGAAGCGGCCGGAGCCTCGGTCGCCGAACGCGCCGCCCGTAATCTCAAAAAGTCGGTTCTCGAACTCGGCGGCTCGGATGCCCTGATCGTTCTCGAGGATGCACCGATCGAGGCGACCGTCCAGAATGCGATGGTCGGCAAGATGAACAATTGCGGCCAGAGCTGTGTGGCCACCAAACGCATGATCGTCGTCGGCGAAGAGCGCGGCCGCGTGTTTCTCGCAGCGATGACGACGGCAATGCAATCGCTCGTGGCGGGCGATCCCCTCGACCCTGCGACGACCCTCGCGCCGGTCTCGTCCGAAACCGCACTCCAGGGCCTGCTGCGCCAGATCGAAGCGGCCGAGGCCGCCGGTGCCCGCATCGCCCTCGGCGGCAAGCGCATCGACAGGCCGGGCTCCTATCTCGAGCCGACCATCATCGCGGATATCGCGCCCGATAACCCGGTCTTTGCCCAGGAGATATTTGGCCCGGTCCTCTCCTTCCATGTCGTTGCCGACGAAGCGGCGGCGATCAAGCTCGCCAATGCGACACCGTTCGGCCTCGGCGGATCGGTCTTCACCGCCGACATCGAACGCGGCGAGCGCGTCGCGCTGGCGCTCGAAAGCGGGATGGCCTTCGTCAATCACCCGACCTGGTCGACGCCGCAGATGCCCTTCGGCGGCATCAAGAATTCAGGATATGGCCGCGAACTCAGCGAACTTGGTTTTGGCGAGTTCCTGAACTGGAAACTTGTTGCGACATCGCCTGCGGGTGCACCGCCGCCGGGGGCCGACGCGGCAGGCTGACGCCGCGCGTCGCACCCGGCTCAGAGACGCAGAAGTTCGACCTTGCGCACCATATCGGCGACAGACACCGACCGCAGTTTACGTCCCGCGCTCGACCGGTGCATCTTCACCGTGATCTCGGTGATTCCGAGCTCGAAGGCGATCTGCTTGTTGAGGAGTCCCCGGGCGACGCCGCGGAGCACGTCGATCTCGCGCGGTGTCAGTGACTCCGCCATCCGGACCAACCCGCGAAGTTCAAGGTCGCTGCCCCGGCGTTCGCTATCGCGCCGCAGCGCTTCGGCGACCGCATCGAGAAGTTCCTGCTCCCGAAACGGCTTGGGAAGAAAGTCGAGGGCACCCGCCTTCATGGCGCGCACCGAGGTCGGAACATCGGCGTGTCCGGTGATGAAGATGATCGGGATGCGGATATTGCGGTCGGCGAGTTCGCGCTGCAGTTCGAGCCCGCTCGATCCCGGCAGCCGCAAGTCGAGCACGAGGCACATCGGACGATCGGGGAGACTTGTCTCAAGCAGTTCGTCGGTCGCACCGAACACCGCCGTGTCGACACCGACCGAACGAAACATGTCGGTCAGGCTGTCGCGCACATCGGGATCGTCGTCGACCACCAGGACCAGCGGGACCATGGCGTCCTCCACAGGGTCCAACGCTAGATTGGCCATGCCCATCCCACCATGCCTTCCCATTATCAGCCGAAATCCGGCGGTGCCATGATAGCCATTGATTGCGCCGCGGGCCACCGCGAACCCACTTGCCGACCCCATACATGGGTATGGGGTGATCGGGTTTTGCTCGCACCCCGGTCCAATCCGGCGCATGAAAGCCTTGCAAAGAGAAGCGGTTGTTCTTCTAAGAGTAGTTCGAACTCCCGCATGCGCGTAAGAGTATGACAAAAATGGAGATTGGGCGCATGCATAGGGACGGCCGACAGCCTGTCGGTGCACCATTGGTGGCGATCGTCGATGATGACGAGGACGTCCGGATGTCGCTCGATACGCTGCTGCTAAGCCACGGCTACCGCACCGCATTGTTTCCCGACGCCGAAGCCTATCTTGCGTCCGATAGCGGCAATGAGGTCCGGTGCATCGTCACCGACGTCCAGATGCCCGGGAAGAGCGGTATCGAGCTAGCGAAAATTGTGCGCGAGAATGGGGGCCAGCCCGTCATCCTGATCACGGCCTTCCCCGCGAATGGCATCGATGCGCAGGCCCGTGCCGCCGGTGTCCGCGCCATGTATCGCAAGCCTTTCGATCCCGATGCGCTGATCGAGGAAATCCGCCTCGCGATCGGCAATTGACACCCGGCGGCCGCCCGATGGTGGCTGTCCTCGGCGCCGGGCGGTCTTCGCGCTACGGCACGGCGAAACTCGATCAGCATTGCGCCGGGAAGGCCCTGGGAGCCTGGGCCGTCGAAACCGCACTGGGCTGGGGCGGCGAGACGGTGCTCGTCGCGCGCGATCCGGCCCCGCGCTTTGCTGGAGACTTCGGAAATCGCTTGTATATCCTTGTTAACGGGGAGGCTGACGCGGGCCTCGGCACGTCGGTCGCGCTCGCGGCGCGTCACGCCATCGCCTGCGGCGCTCCATATCTTCTGCTGATGCTCGCCGACATGCCGCTCGTCACCGGGGATGTTCTGGACCGTCTTGCGGCGGATTGCCCCGATGGCGGCGCAAGCGCCTGCCGGCATGATGGCGGCCAGCCCGGCATTCCGGCTGCCTGGAGCGCGGCCAGCCTGCCCATGCTTGCCGCGATCCCGCCCGAACGGGGCGCGAAGGCCCTCCTCCGCCAAGTCGAGCCGCTCCGGCTGATCGACACGCCCGCAACCATGCTGTCCGATGTCGACGTCCCGGCCGACCTCGGAGCAGTCGAGATCGCCCTCGCCGCCTCGATACAGCGCTGACAGCGCAAGCCCGGCCGGCAGCGTCCCCCTCAGGCCGCGACCGCGTCGCGGGGCTGGGCGATGAAGGATTTGGGCGCGTGCGCGATAAGTTCGGCGACTATTTCGGCGAACACCGAGATCGCAAGTGTCGCGGGGCTGCGGGTTGAGGGGATCAGCCCGATCGGCCGGTCGAGGCGTCCTATCGCGCTCGCATCGAACCCCTCCGATACGAGAAAGGCACGGCGCTGATCCGCCGTCCGCCGCCCACCGATCGCGCCCACATAAAAGGCCTCGCCGACGAGCGCCCATGGGAGGATTGCTCGCTCCCATTCGTGATCGTGAAAGAGAAGGACGATTGCCGTCCAGGCGTCGGCCGGCGCGGGCAGGTTCACGCCCGAGAGGCCCTGATCTCCGCGATGAAGTTCGACTTCGGCACCGACCGCCAACGCGAGCCGGGCGAGGGCTTCGGATTCCGCAGCGGCGCCGAAAATGAGCAGCTTCAACGCCGGCTGATAGCTGCGAACCAACTCGGTCCCTTCCGAACCAGCGAACCGCAACCGTGCCGCCTCGCGTCCCGCGAGGCGTAGCAGCGCCTTTCGAATGGCGATCCGGTCCGGCGCGGGATCGATCAGGATGTCGATTCCTGCCCCGCACGGCAGGCGGAAGTCGAGGATCGGCGACCCTTTGCCGTAGCGTTTGATCGCCGGCCTGCTGCCGTCGCGACATTGCTCGAGCTGGCGCGCGAGCTCGGCTTCGAGACAACCGTCCGCGAGCGTCCCGGCGAAATCGCCGTCCGGCCCGATGGCCAGATGGCTCCCAAGCGCGCGCGAATAGGATCCCTCGATCCCGACGATCGTGCATAGGCCGGCGCCGGGCTCGGCCGCTTTGCGCAACGCCTTGATATCGTCCGCGTCAATCATGGCTCGCCCCGCTCCGTGCGTACGGCGGGAAGCCGCCGCACCCTTTGTCGGTCCGATCTATCGCATTCGGGACCGCAGGGGCATCCTACGCTGGTATGGGATCGGCGGGCGGAAGATGTGTGGGATCGTCTGCGCCCGCCCGGGCCGGCAGTTCGAAGCCGATCCTCGCGCCCGACCCGTCAGGAAGATTCTCCAATAGCATCCGGCCGCCGTGGCTGGTCATGATGCCGCGGCAGATCGACAGCCCCATACCCATACCGCTGGCCTTGGTGGAGACGAAGCTCTCGAAGATCCGAGGCAGGACATCGGTCGCGATTCCGGGTCCATTGTCCTCGACGATCAGCCGCATATGCTCGCCCTCGGGCCGCACGATAATCGCAATGTCAGGCCTCATGCCCTTTTGTGCGCAGGCCTGGAGCGCGTTGAGCAGCAAATTGATGATGACCTGCTGGAGCTGGATCGGATCGCCATCGACGGCCAGAGGATGGTGCGCCTCGATCCTCGCCTTCGCGCCATGCGCCTTGATCTCGTGACCGATGAAGCGAAGGGCCTCGCTTGCGAGTTCGTCGAGCCGCACAGGCTCGCGCATTGCGGGCCCCGGTGAGGCCATGGCGCGAAGCCGCGTGATAACGTCGTTCGCGCGCTGGGCGGAACGAAGCACGCGCTCGAACAGATCGCTCGCGGCGTCGCGGTCGAGCCCAGCGGTGTTAAGGCGTTGGCGAGCCGCAGCACTGATCGTCTGGATAGCGGTCAGCGGCTGGCTGACCTCGTGCGCGATCGCAGCGCCGACTTCGCCCAGCATCGCAACCCGCGCTGCATGGGCAAGCTCCCCCCGTACGCGATCGAGCTCGCCCTGCGCGCGATTGCGTTCGGTGAGGTCCACGACACCCATCAGCATGATGCCGCGCCGTGCGCTTTCAGGCGACCACGCATTGGTGAGCAGCGCTTCGAGCGGCCGTCCCTTGACGCTCGACAGCCTCACTTCGCGGATATAATGCGTTTGGCGCTCCATCGTGAGCGAAAGACCCTCAATATAGTCCACTAGACTCTCGTCGGGCCAGAATTTGGCGCAGCTGCCAAGCAAATCCTCGACACTTTCGCCGTCGAACATCTTGATCGCGGGCGCATTGGCATCGATCATCGTGGCGATGTCGGTCAGCTCGCGGGCCTTTGCCGGATTGTCCGCGAGATAGCCGCGAAGGTCGGTAACGCCCGCTTCGTAAAGCTTGCGCATCTCAGTCCCGACCGGCCGGAAGTCGATCTCAAGGAAACCGATCGCAATCGTGTTGAACATGCTGGCGTAGCGCTGACGGTGAAATCCTTCATCGGCATAGCTCAGAAGATAGTGATCGGCATCGCGGCTCGTCTCGACGATCCAGAGGATATCGCCCGCTGCATCGCGTTCGATGTGCCATTTGATCCATATGTTGCGAATCCCGCTCGCGACAATGCGGCGCGCGCGGCCCTCCCACCATCGTTTGTGCTGCAGTCGCGCGTTCCAACCCTCTTCGCCGCCATCGCCGTCGAGGTCTGCATCGAAACTTTGGGCCCTCTTCTTGCCGGCTTCGCCGGCATTCAGACCGTAGAAGCTGGCCGCCCTGCTATTGAAACCAAGGATAGTTCCGCCGCGATCGAACAAGAGCACGGGATCGGGCATGGCCTCGAAGGCAGCGAGCAGCGGAGCGATCCCGGTCGCTGTAGATATGCCGCTGGTCATTGCAAATCCTATCGCAAGCAAGCTTGCGGCGCGCAAGTTTGCCAGACGGAGCAACCGCCGGAAAAGCAGGACGCCGATCGCCTGCCCTTCCGGCCCGTCAGATGTCCGGCGGGCCCTGTCGCAAACGCTCTTAGCTTGGGTTCCATGGAAGCCGCTGCTCGAGATTCGCCGACCGTGTTGCCGAAATCAGCCGTTCCATCCATTCTACAATGGCATGTCCGACCCATACCAAGGTCGGGGTGGCAGAGGGCTTTCCTCATCGGGCATCGCCAACGGAGACATGCTGCACCAAGGCTGGATTGCAGCCATGGACCAGGGCTACGGACATTTAAAAAAGCGGCGCGCCCACTCTATGAAAATGCTGCCCATGAGATTCGCCGCCCGGCACCTCCACTCACTCTCGCTCGCGGGGTGCATCGCCATCGGCGCTGCGCCCACGCTCGCCCATGCCCAAGCCGGCGCGGCCGCTCCCGGCGCAAGCCCGGCCAGTCAGGCCACCGATGCCATCGTCGTAACCGCGGGCCGCCGGCCGCAGAGCGAGACTGCGCTCGCGGCAACCGTCGACGTACTTCCCGCGCGCCGCCTCGAAGCCGAATCGATCCGGACATTCGACGATCTCGCACGCGCTGATACCAGCCTCCAGATATCGGCTTACCAAGGTGAAACGCAGCTCTTCCTCCGGGGCATCGGCGCCGTCACGTTCATCGGCGGCTTTGAAAGCAGCATCGCCGTCAATCTCGACGGCGTGTATCTCGGACGACCCACGGCAATCGCGCCGGCCCTGTTCGATATCGAACGGGTCGAGATCCTCAAGGGACCGCAGGGCACACTCTACGGGCGCAATGCAACGGGTGGGGCGATCAACCTGATCACGCGCGGTCCGTCGTCGGAATGGCAAGTCGATGCGAGCGCAACGCTGGGAAACTATAGTCGCCGCGATCTCTTTGTCGGCGTCACTGGTCCTCTTGCACCCGGCGTCAATTTCAGGGTCGCCCTCGGCTCGAACAATCACGACGGTTTCACGCGCCTCCATCTCGGATCCGACCCCGGCGGGAATGCGATCGAAGCGCGCGCGGAAAGCCGGCATGAGATCATGGCCCGGGCCCGGCTCGACTGGACGCTCGGCGCGTCGACCGAGTTGCAGTTCAGCGGCGATTATTACCGCGCCGACGATCGCGGGGTGGTCTTTCATTTCGCCGGGCCAGGCTATGCGAACAACCCGCTGTTTCTTGAGCGCATCGGCCAAGGCGAGGTCGGCGGCTATGGCGAGCGGCGGATCAGCGCATCGCTCCTGCCCTTCAACAAGCCAGCGAACTGGGGGCTCTCCGCGCGTCTGGTCACGAGCCTCGGCGGGCCCATATTCTCCGCCACATCGTCGCTGCGCCGAACCCGCCCGCGCAATCTGACGGACATGTCGAACAGCACGGTTCTCGGGGAGAGCCAGTTCAAGGCAGAGAGAGCGACACAGGTTTCGCAGGAATTCGAGCTTCGCAGCGCGGAAGGCGCGCGCATAAACTATCTCGTCGGCTTCACTTACTACCGCGAACGCAACGATGTGCGGAACGAATTCTTCGTTCCTGATCTGGTGACCTATCTCGGCGGCACCGGAAGCGAGGATTGCTGCCTGCTGCGCGCGAACGGATCGGTCAAAACCGACAGTTACGCGCTGTTCGGGGAGGTCGGCGGCGCCGTTCTTCCGGCAACCCGGGTGACGATCGGGGGCCGGCTCGCGCGCGAGCGTCGCAGCGGCCGAAACCTCCTCGACTTCACCGGTTATCTTCTGCTGAACGACACGATCCTGGAGCCGGTCACCTTCACCTCCTTCACACCCCGCCTCGTGGTCGAGCACGATATCGCCGCGCTCGGCCGCCTTTACGCGTCCGCTACCAAGGGCTTCAAGGCTGGCGGGTTCAATGTCGGGAGCGGGCAGAACAGCCCCTATTCGCCGGAGAACATCTGGTCGTATGAGATCGGTGCCAAACTGCAGCCTGCGCCCGGCTGGTTCCTCACGGCGAGCGCTTTTCACTACGACTATAGAAACCTCCAGGTGCAGGATGTCGACCGCAACACCGTCCTCATCCGCAATGCCGCGACCGCCAAGGTCGATGGCATCGAGATCGAGTCGCGCTGGAGCCCGGGCGGCTCGCTTCATCTTGGTGCGATGGCGAGCTGGCTCGATGCCCGCTTCTCCCGATATGCCACAGTCAACACGAAGCGGCCCGAACTCGGCGTCGTCGATCTTTCGGGGAATCCCTTGCCGCAGGCGCCGCGCTGGCGCCTTGGCGGAAATGCCGAATATGAGGTTCCGGTCGGCGGGATAGGCACACTTCGACTGCGCGCCGACGCCGCCTGGCAGGACCGGATTTTCTTCTCCGCCTTCAGGGATCCGCGTGCGAGCCAGAAGGGCTATTGGTGGCTCAAGGCGCGTGCGACGCTGCTTCCCGCAGGCTCGCCTTTCCGGGTCTCGCTGTTCGTCGACAATCTGACGAACAGCCGGGCGTTCACCAACATTTCGATAACGGGTGATCTCGATGCCAGCCGCGCGCTGGGCAATCTTGCGCCGCCGCGCACTTGGGGCCTCGAGCTTCGATATTCGCTCTGATGCGCGTCAGCGGGCCTGCGCAGGGCCACGCAATACCAACGTAGGGGAGCCCTTCGCCGCTGCCGAATAGTATGCGGACCATCTGTCCAGCCAGAAGGTGTCCCGCATGTCCGACGTCGCTGTCTTCGAAGAAACCCGTTTCACGCTCCGCCGGGTCCGCGCGAAGAGCGCGTTCGACTATGATGCCGTCGTGGCGCGGCTCGAAGATGCGGTCCGGATGCTCGATCCCAACCGGGATCCTGAAGGAGCAACCGACGCACCGGCGATCCGGGCGCGCATCGAGGCGCTCGCCGAGCCGACCGGGTTCGTGATCATCGCCAAGATCGATCACGGGCTGCTTCGCCATCTCGGCAGGCCTGGAAGGAGCGTTCAATATGCGATCGGTAATCCGCTGGTCGCGGCGGACATCACGTCGCGCGCGCTGGCTGGCGCCCTCTATGCACCCTTTCGCATCGCGATTTTCGCGGCCGATGGCGAAGAAGGCACGACGATCGAGTTCGACGATCCCGCCGACCTCATGGGCTCGCTCGGCAACGATGCGGTCGCCGACATCGGCCGCAAGCTTTCAGACCGCGTCAGATTGCTGATCCAGCGCCTCGTTTACAGCCGAAATATATCGTTGGAGCCGCGTGGCGATCGCGGCTCTGCAACCGACCGTACCTTGCGATCAATCGGTCAATATTGTCTTGACGTCGCTTCCCCGGACGAGCGTGAGCCCGACCGGGCAGCGGTTTGCGATCGCGAGAATGCGCGATCGCTGGTCTGCATCGAGAGCGCCCTCGAGTGTTATCGTCCGTGTAAAGAGATCGCGCGGCGGGTCGCCTTCGACCTTGCGATGCTCGACGTGAGTCGTGGCCCGATCGAGCGGTAGATGCTTTCGCTTCGCGTACGGGTTGTCGGAAATGGAATGACGCCGCAAAGGCCGGAGTTCAGGGAGCGCTCTCCGCTTCGACCCCAGCAGGTTGCCAAGGCGAGCGCGACACAGTGCACAGTGGATCACCCAACCCCCGCCCGCCGGCTTGTGCGAGCATGCGGTTTCACCTCGACCGGACGTCGGCATCCCCGCTCAAATTGGTGAGCGCCGCGCGATGTTCTTCGGGGCAAACTTCGGACGATCGAAATGGTCCGCTCAACGGCGGCGAAGCATCATATCCTGAGATCGGAGAAGCCGTGACACCTCGCATTACTGCGCGACGTTGGAATTTCTCTCGTCCAGCGCGCGCTTCTGTCGGGTTGACCAATCTTCGATATCGCCCGGGTCAATGGCCAGCTGCTTCAGGACGACAGCCGCAGCCTCCAGGCCGGGATATTCGGCGGCATCGACAACGGGCACCAGTCCGATCGCGCCAAAGCGAGCGGCTTCCGCGGGGCTGTCGACAAGTGCCAATCGGGTCAGATCGGGGTAGAAGCGATCTGCCACAGGCGTGATCCCGCGCGATTGCTCATAGGTCGGCTCGGTCAGCACGCTGATCCGCCGATCAGCCATCGCCATCGGTTCCCAGATGCGAGGATCCGAAAGGTCGCCAAACAGGACGCGGTAACCATCGGCAATCGCAAGGCGCAATCGGCGAGGGTCATTCTCGATCGCGCCATAGTCGATATGAAACTCGTTCAGCGCGTCAGCGACGGCACGGCCTCGAGGTCCCATGCCGACAATGAAGACGGGGCCGATAAAGTCGCGCGGTTCCAGTTCGGCGTCGACACGCCGTGACTGCCGAACGCGAAGCCTGCCGGCCAGCGAGCGACCGGCGTCGGCAACCGTCGGCGTCGCGGCTAGACTGAGCGCCACCGCCGCAATCATGATGGCGCTCCGTTCTTCGCCGATCAGCTCACGTATCGGCGGCAGACTGAAGATCACGAACGCAAACTCCGACCCCTGTGCGAGCAGAAAGCCGAGCTGCGCTGATCCAGGGACGGACCATCGAAACACAAGGCTGGCGCCGCCGTTGAGTATGATCTTCGCAGCGATGAGCCCAAGGCCCACCGCAAGCACGGCTGGCCATGATCGCAGGAGCGCTTCCAGATCGAGCGAAAGACCGACCGAGATGAAGAAGAACCCGAGCAGCAGGCCCCGAAAGGGCTTGATTTCGGACTGGATGATCGCCCGGTATGGCGTATCGGACAGCATCATTCCGCCCAGAAAGGCGCCAAGCGTCACCGAGAGTCCGATCGTGCCCGTCAACCAACCAGTCGCTAGAGCCACGAACAGCGCCAGCGCGGTGAAGACTTCTTCATTCCGCCCCCGTGCCACAAGAGCGAACAAGGGACGTACGAGATAGCGCGCGAAGAGCATCGCCGCCGCGAACGCTGCGATGGCCTTCACCAGCGCCATCAATATCGCCGGGGCAAGCGCGGCACCGGTGCCCATGGCCGTCGCGACGATAAGCAGGAAGATCGCGGCAAGATCCTGAAATACCAGGATCGCGGTCGCTGTAAGGCCGACGGGGCAGCTCTGCTGATGTCGCTCGGCGATGATGCGTGCGACGACGGCAGTCGATGAGAGCGAAAGCGTTGCGCCGACCAGCAAGGCGGCAACAGGCGGCAATCCGAATGCCATCGCAAGCAGACCCAGGCCTGCCGTTCCGAGCAGGACCTGAACCGGGCCGAAGCCGAATATATTGCCCGCCTGTTCCCTGAGCCGCCTGATCGAAAAATGCAGCCCGATATCGAACAGGAGCAACACCACACCTAGCTCGGCGAGGACGGCGATCGCTTCGCTCGATTGCGCCAGCCCGGTCGCGCTCAGACCGATGCCGATCGCGAGATAGCCGACGATGGGGCTGAGACCGATTTCGCGGAACGCAACGACGACGACAATGCCGAGCGCGAGCAGGAGGATGACCGGCAGGAGCGCCCCAACGAGTGTAAGCTCCATCGTCAGATGACAGCGGGCGGCATTGCGGCGCCCATTAGGGATGCGCTGGCGGGCAAATGTGTCCGATTCCCCCAAGTCCGGGCATGAAATCCAGAGACGAGGTTCCTCAAGGGCATGACGTCGGCCCGCAGCGCAGCGTCACACCTCGGCTGGCGGCGTGCCGCCTGCGCGGTCCAGAGCCGATCGGCTAGATTTAGTTTGGTGCTGCAAAGCAGGTCTGCAGCGCTATTCACCGGCGGCTCGCTATCAGCAATTCCCGGAACCCCGAGGCAGAAAGTGGAAGGATCGACGATTGGACAATCAAACTGCCCTGGCGGCCGCCCGCGGCGCTGCGGCGCGCTATCTTCGCGAACAGGGCTACGAGCGCGAAGCACAGATGGCCGCCGAAGGGGAAGGAGATGATTTCCAGGAGGTGCGCATGGCGGTTGCGCTTTGGCATATCATGAACCCCGCTCCGGCAGCCGCCCCGCCCACGCGGCGGCATGGGCGGCGGATTGCCGGAGAAGAATGTTGATCACCCCCCTGCCCCCTCACCGGTTCATTTGCCTGCGGCCGCATCCTCGATCACCGCAGCCACCTCGGCGGGATGCGAGATCATCACGACATGCGAGGCGCCGCTGACGACGACCGTCTCGCGCGAGCGCGCCCGGTCGGCCATGAACTTCAGGACCGCCGGCGGAATGTTGCGATCGGCCGATCCATAAATTGCATAGGACGGGACCGTCTTCCAGGAAGCCACGCCGGCCGCCTCGGCAAGGGCGCTCTGGGTCACCGGCCGCTGGGTCGCGGCCATCAGCCGTGCCTGCTCCGCCGGAACATCGGCGGCGAATTGCTGATGAAATTTGGTCTGGTCGATATAGAGATCGGACAAGCCATTGCCGAGCATGACGGGCGGCGCCAAGGCATCGCCGAGCGTGCTTCCCGGGAACTTGCCCGAGAGCCCGAGGCTCGACTCGCCGGTGTCGGGCGCGAAGGCCGACACATAGACAAGCGCCTTCACGTTAGCATTTCCGTTGGCAGCTTCGGTGATCACGGGTCCTCCATAAGAGTGGCCCACCAGGATGACGGGTCCGGCGACCGATTTGACGATGGCCGACACCGCCGCGCCGTCACTGGCGACCCCGCGCAGCGGATTGGCGGCGGCGATCACCCGGTAGCCGTCTGTTTCGAGCCTAGTGATGACGCCGTCCCAGCTTGAGGAACCCGCGAAGGCGCCATGGACGAGAATGATCGTCGGTTTGGGCGACTCTGTGGCCTGCGCCATAGCCGGGCCCGCAAGGCTCAGCGCTGCGGCTACTGCCAGGCTCTTGATCAGGGTTCGCATGCCAAATTCCTTCTTGGGCGGCGGGAGTGCCGAGGGAAAGAAAATGGCGCCTTCGAAGACCGGTGTCGATCATACGCTGGTCTGGGGTCCGGATACGAAGGACCAGCCAGATCCGGGATCAGAGCCGGACCTTCACGCCCACCCGGACCGATCGCGGCTCCAGCACCCGGCTGACCCGCCCCTCGGGCTCGACGCCCGGCAGATAGGTTTCGTAATAATAAGCGATGTCCTTGTCGCGGCTGTTCAATATGTTGAGCAATTCTCCGTATATCTCGAAGCGCTTGCCCTTCCATGCCGCCCGCGCATTGACGACCGTGCTTCCGCTGTCGCGTATCGAGCCGTCGTCGATCAGTGGATAAGGACCAAGGTGCCGCAACCGGACACTGCCTTCCCATCGGTCGAAAATCGCTGAAATGCCTACCGATGCGGCATTTTCGAAAGCGTTCGGGATATAGTCTCCATTCACATAACGCGCGTGGCTCGCGGTGTAGCTCCCGTCGATCGCGAGACATGAAAAGGGTCGAACGAAACCGACCAGTTCATAGCCATGGCGCTTGCTTGCCCCGCTGGGCTCGACCGAGTTGGAGTCGCCGACGAAACGCAGTTCGCTCCCGACACTGAGCCACCAGTAGGTAGCGGTGAGGCTCCAGCTGGGTTTCTGGAACCGGACGCCCAACTCCTTGCCGGTGCCGCGCACGAGCGTTGGAACGGGCGCATCGACGTTCTTCGCGCCGCGCACGTCGTTGGAATGGAAGCCACGCCCCCAATTTCCGTAAAGCTCAAGCCATGTCGCCGGGGCATAAGCGAGCGAGAGCTTGGGCGAGACGATCGCGTCATGCCCACTCCCCTCGCCCGCTGCGAGAGCGGCTGCGTCCCGGCCGCGCACGTCATAGCCGTAATAATCGCCGCGAACCCCGGCGATCAGGCGCAATCGGTCGAGCGGCTCCCACTCTGCCTCGCCGAACAGCGCAGCCGACCCCTCGCTGACCCGGAAGCGTCCGAGAGACGCCACGAAATTGCGGCGATCGGTCCGGTAGACGCCGACGTTGCCGACATGGTCGTAGCGGGCCTCACCACCGACCGTGACCTTGAGGCTTTCGTCGAGCGTCCAGCTGTGGCGCCCCGTGCCGCCGACAATCCATCTTCGGTCGAATTGTTCGATCTGGGCGCTCTGACCGTCGGGTTCGGCATAGGTCGGGTTGGAAAACATGCGCCAGTCGTAGACCTGGGCATAGAGGTTCGCGCTCCACGATGCGGCCTCGAGCCCGACATTCCCGATCAGGCGCGTCGTGCGCCCCCGCGCCGACGGATCGGGCGAGCAGAAAATCGTCGGGCAGGCCGCGGTACCGACCGCATTCTCGGGTATCTGCTCGGTTGGGCGCCAGGTCGCATGATAGGCCTGCAGACTGACCGCCAGCGAGACATCGCCGATCGGCCGAATATATTTCGCAAATCCCGCGATGTGACTAAGATGCTCTGGCTCCTGCCAAGGGCCGTCATAGGCCTTCGCCTCCGCAACGAGCGTCAGTGCGTCGTCCTTGCGGCCGAGGATCGTCCCCCCCGTGGCCAACCGGCGCCACCCGTAGGAACCAGCCTCTAGTGATATCCATGGCCGGTCGATCCGGTCGATCGTGCGAAAATAGGCGGCCCCCGCCAATGCGAAGTCGCCGCCATCCGCCCGATAGGATCCCTTGCGGAAATCCTCGCGCGCGATCGTCTCAGGGATCAGGCCGTTGAGGTCGAGATAGCCCTGACCGTGACCGTGGCTACGCAGGTTCATCTGCACCCCGTCGATATAGGCGGTGAAATCGGTCCCATGATCGAGGTTGAAGCCGCGGAGGAAATATTGGTTCGCCTTGCCGCTCCCCGAGTGCTGCGCCGCGACGAGCCCCGGCACGGCCTCGAGCAGTTCGGCGACACGCAGCAAGGGGCGCACGAGAAGGTCGGCGTCGCTGATGCTGCCTTCACTGGCGGCGTGCGCCGACCCGATCTTCGCCTCTCCGCGTCCGAAAACCACGATCTCGGAGACGGACCCGGCATCCGCTTCGGTGCCAAATTCAGCTTCGGCAGGCAAAGCCTGTGAATGGGCTGCCATCGGCGCGGCTAACGCGCATCCGCTTGCAACCGCGAGTTGAAGCTTGTGGTGACACATGGCTCAGACCCTACAGGGCGCGGCGCGAACCACGGCGCCGACTGGCGGGCTCGAAGCGCCCGAAGGGACGCTCGCTGCTCTTGAATTTGGCATGACTGGCTTTCTCCCATTTCGTTCAGAGGGAGGTTGCCGGAGCAAGGTTGGGCTCGCCATTATACGGTGTCAGGCGGCGCCCCATACCAAGGTGCGGACTCGAGCGGCCTTGGCAGGGGCGACTCCGAGATGCCCGGCCGGTCGAAATTGATGAGGCAAATCAAGGCCGCCGACGTTCGAGACGATAACGCGGCGGCCAAGACCTGCAAACAAGCGGCAGGACCGCTTTCGCAAAGGGAGAAAAGGGTTCGGGGCTATCAGACGCCGCGATAAACGAGCGTCGTGAAGAGCGCCGGGCTGATCACCGCCTGCCCCCATTTCGCATCATATTTTGCGGTGGGAGCCGCGGCGATGATCTCTTCGAGCGACTTGCCCTCGCGCTTCATCGCGGCGACATTGTCGCGAATAGCGACAAGCATGTCGCGATATTCGACAAGATCGGCGGTACCGCCGATGGGGCCGTGACCCGGGACCACGATTGTATCGGGACCGGTCATCGCGATATTGTCGTTTGCAGCACGGATCATGCCGTCGATGCTTCCGCCCGCCACATAATCGATGAACGGATAGAGGCCGTTCCACCAAGTGTCGCCGGTCGCAAGCACGTCGGCCTTCTTGAAATAGACCGACAGGTCCCCGTCGGTATGCGACGGCGGATAATGGCGCATCCGGATCGTATCGGCGCCATATCCCATCGTCTTTTCCTCATCGACCATCAGCGCGATGCGGCCGCCGGCGGCCTCGGGCGCGAAGGTGTGGCCCCATTCCTCGACACGGATCGTCTGCGTGAGATGCTTGGCGGTGTTGGCCTGGCCGATGAGCGTCGCGCCGTCGCCGTGCGCCCACATGTTGCCGTCCGCATGATCCCAGTGCCAGTGGGTGTTCACGACATAATTGATCGGCCCGGCGCCGACCTCGCGCAGCGCGGCCTCGATCTTGGCCTGTGAGACGGAGATGCCGTCGTCGACCATGAAAAGGCCTTTCGGGCTTGCGAGGACAACCATGTTGCCGCCCGACCCCTGGAGCAGACTCACGCCGCCGCGCAGAGGTTGAACGGTCACCGCGTCGGCAGCGGCGGCGGCATTGATCTTCGCATAGGGCGTTTCCTGTGCAAGCGCCGGGCTGGCGAGCAGCATCAGCGCCGGGGCGATCCCGGCCAGTGCACGCATGGCGATCACGCGTCGATTCCGATGTGTCATATTCTTGATCCCAGTTGAGAAGCAGCGCGGCTGTGATGCCTCGCCCTGCCATGTGACAGGAGAACGGCGATCGCGGCGAAGCTCGAATGACGAATTGCGCTTCTGGCGCTCGCCCCTTGTCGGTCAAAGCGCTTCTCCGGAGAATATGGACATCGGTATGCGTGGCCGATGCCATAGGCCGCCTACGGCACCGCCGCGCGCCCCGGCGCAAGGGATAGTGCAGTTAATGCCATGTTCGCCGCATCGAAGAGCCTGCGGGATGGCATGGGCATCGCCGCCCAGAAGCGCGAAGTCCCACGCTCACAATCGAAAGGGCGTCGCCTATGCAGGCTCGGTGGGAGCAGGCTCGTTCCGCAGACGGGCACGCATGACGGCCAGGAAGATCGAGAAGCCGACCGCGACCGCAACCATCGACGCCTCGGGACCAAAGGAACCGCCCGACAGCCATAGCGGCGCCGCCTCGACGGGCACGGCCTTGAGCAGACTGCCGCTGACAGGGAACCCCGAGACCGCCGCGCCAAAGATGCCGCCTTGCGCAAGATTCCAGCCGGCGTGGACCCCGACCGACAGCCAGATGCGCCCGCTCGCAATGAAAAAGGCCGCGAGCATCAACCCTGCCTCGACCGCGATCGCGAGCGACGAGAAGAGTGTTGCACCATCATTGCCGAGATGCGCCGCACCGAAGGCAATTGCCGAGAGAAGCAGCGCTGGCGCCTGTCCGAACGCCCGCATCAGGAGCCTGAAGAGGATGAGCCGGGCGAGAAGCTCTTCGAGCAGACCGGTGCCGATCGCTTCGCGCAGATCATGCGTCCAGTCGGTCCAGTCCCCGGCAGAAATCCGGTAGGCCCCGCTGAGCCACAGGATTGCGATGATCACGCTCATCGCTGCGACGCCGACCGCAAGCCCCGCCGCGATTTCGCGCAGCGCCGGACGTATCACGATCTCGGTGGCATCGCGTCCCTCGCCGGCACGCACCAGGAGCGCATAGGCGCCATAGGCCAGGACTGCGCAGACGAACGCCATGGCGAGGCGAAGATCGGGATCGGGATCGAGCGAGGCAACGATCGACTGGAGTGACAGGATGGCGATTTCTATCGTGAGAAGCACCGCCATCCAGACGAGTGCCCGCACCCAACGCCATCGACCCGGTCCGAGGATGCGCCGATCGCCGAGCGCAATGGACCCGGCAAAGGTGTCGGGGGTCTCGGGGTCCTGGCTTTGCGACTCTAACGGTTGCATGAATAATGTCTGTTGAACGACATGGTCGGCCCGTCAGCGGTTGATGGCCACGGCGGGCGAAAGACGCCTGAAGATGAGCACCGAGAGCAGCCATGACAGAGCAGAGGTTACCACGACCGCGATGCCGAGCGCGTTGAAGCTCGAGTTGAGGTGCGCGATGGCCGCGGCCACTCGACTGCCTTCGCCCGCGTGCGCTGTGACCAGGCCGGCAACCTGCACCCCGCCGATGAACACCGCAACCGCGATCGACATCAGCGTGATGAGCAGATTGTAGTAGAGCTTGCGGGCAGGCTCGACCACGGCCCACTTATAGGCCCCGATCATGAAGAGGCCGTCGGTCGTATCGAGCAGCGACATGCCGGCGGCAAAAAGGAGCGGGAACACCATCGCTGTCATCGGCAAGAGACCATGGGCGGTCTGCGTCGCAGCAAGTCCGAACAACGCCACCTCCGTCGCGGTGTCGAAACTCAGCCCGAACAGAAAGCCCATCGGCGCCATGTGCCAGGGCTTGCCGATGCAGCGAAAGAGGCCCTGAAACAGGCGCGAGAGCAGTCCGCCGGATCGCGGCAGCATATCCATATCGGCGCTCTCGAGGTGTTCGCCGCCCCGCAGCCGGCGAAAGGCGCCGATGATGCCGTGGAGGATCCACAGGTTCATCGCCGCGAGACCGAGCAGGAACACGGCGGAGACAAGCGCGCTGATCGTCCCCCCGACGTCGCGATAGGCCTCGATCCCCTTCAGCGAGCTTGCCGCGTGAACGACGGCGGCGGTCGCGATCATCACCACGGCGGAATGCCCGATCGCGAACCAGAAACCGACCGACACCGACGGCCTGCCCTGTTGAACGAACTTGCGGGTCACATTGTCGATCGCGGCAATATGGTCCGCGTCGATCGCGTGACGCAGTCCCAGGCCGTAGACGACGACGGCGATTCCGAGCAGGGCCGGAAAATCGTGGAAGGCCACGAGCGCCCAGACCCAGGCGCCGATGTTGATCAGCGCAAGAAGCGCGTAGACGATAACGACGCGGCGCCGGAACCCGTGATCCGACGGCAGGTAGCTGCCGAGGCGCGAGAGGATCGACATCATGCGCCGGGCCCTGTCGGCCGGTGCACCGCAGGCTTCGGAAAAAGAACGGCGATGAGCAAGAAAGCGGCGAGCGCACCGGCCAGTTCCGCCCCGACATAGAGCAGGGTCGCCGTCTCGCCGAGCGCTAGCGGGCCCGAGGTCGCCGCGGCGCCGATGGTGACGGCGGGATTGGCGTAGGAACCGGTAGGCGTCGCGAGGATCGCCGCGAGGAGCCAGGCGCCGACCGCAAAGGGTCCGGTATCGGCGGACGCACGCCACGCGACCCCGAACACCACCAGCATGAGGCCGGCGCTCGCTATGAACTCGCTTGCGAAGGCGCCCGGGACGATCGCCCCGGCGCCCTGCGCGGCCTCGCCCCAGGCGATCGAGGCAAGGATGCCCCCACCCACCCCGCCGATGATCTGCGCGGCGATATATACGAGCGCGCACACGGCGCTCCTCTGCCCGGCGAGGCCTTGAAGGCCGCTGATCAGCGGATTGAAATGTCCGCCCGATATGCGGCCGAAGGTGACGATGAGACCGACGAGCGACGCGGGCACCGCCACGGTGATCATCAACGCCGCAGCGCCAGGCTGATGCGGGAAAAGGCGCGTTGCCGAGTGCCCCGCGCCGCTCGCGGCGAACACGAGCATCAGCGTTCCGGTGAATTCGGCAAGCGCCCGGCGCGAGAGCGCGAGCTCCGGATTCTCTTCATGAAAACAGGGCGGGGCGTCAGCCATCGCGCGCATCGTCTTCCGCAGCGAAGCGCGTTTCGACCTCCTGCATCTTGCGGGCGAGATCGGTCGGGGTGAAAAAGCCCTTGGTAAAGCTGATGTTCGAGAAGGCGACGATCCAGCGCTCATAATAGGGCAGCTTGCCGATCAGCGTCTCTCCGAGCGCCTCGACGCCCTTGCGCTTTTCCTCGGTGTTGATGAGCTTCTTGAAGTCGAGCACGTCGGCAAGCGCGTGACAGCGCTTCTCCCAAGGCTCGAGCTGATGCTCGACCCGCATCACCGACCCCGCCTCGAACCCGCCGATGTCATTGGGCAGGCGACTGACAAAATCCTCGGTTGCCATCACACAGCCTCCTTTTCGGCGGTCACGGACACGACGCCGATCATCGCGTCGCGAGTGACGATCGCCGCGAGCTCTTCCTCGCTCCACCCCTCAGTGCCCGCGGGACGCAGCGGCAGGACGAGATAGCGCACGACCGCGGTTGAATCGCTCACGACAATGTCGACCTCGTCGGGGATGTCGGTCCCGAACTCCGCGAGCACCTTGCGGGGCTCGCTGACCGCGCGCGCGCGGAAGGGCTTGAGCTTGTACCAGTCCGGCGGCAGCCCGAGGACCGGCCGCGGGTAGCAGGAGCACAAGGTGCAAACGATGAGATTGTGAACCCGCTCGCTATTCTCGAGAACGATCAACTGGGTATCATCATAGAAGCTGATACCCAGTTCCTCGCAGGCCAGCCGGCCATCGGCGAGGAGCCGCGCCTTGAACCCCGGATCGGTCCATGCGCGGGCCACGACCGCGGCGCCGAGCGCCGGGGTACGCGAGTCCAGAACCTCGATCTGGCGGCGGATCTCGCCCGGTCCGATATGACCGCGCTCGATCATGAGTTCGGTGACCGCCATCTCCATGATTTCATAATAGCCCGGCGTGGCGTCCGCGGTGATCGGCGCATGATCATGGTCATGCTCGTGACCGTGATCGTGATCGTGCCCGGCATGCGGATCCTGGGGGTTCGTCATCACTTCTTCTCCAGCCAGCTTTCGTAGATTTCGATATGGAGTTCGTCGCGTGGCGACCCGAGATAGTCTGGCCAGAGCGACGGCATCGGAAGGGCGACGCGGTAATAATGGAGCTTGCCGCCGGCGTTGCGGCCATAGCCCTCTTCCTCGTTATCGACGGCAGCGGGTTCGATGATCCGCTCGACCCGGCCCGCGTGGCCGCGCAGATATTGGGGAACGCGGTAGTGCCCCACGGGGAAGCGTTTGATCACCTGCACTTCGTCGCCCACCGCGAAGCGCGGCAGTTCGCCGAGGGCCGGAACGACCTTGTCCAATATGCTGTCTGTCATCGCGCGCTCCTGTTTGCTTGAGCGAACAATGTCTCCGGGCGGCGCTACGCGCCATTCTACGCTGGGAGGGCGGCTATATACCCAAGTATGGATCGTCTGCCGGGAAGCTTCGGCATGTATCCGGCCGATCGCCTGTATCCAGGCTGTTCATGCATCAGGCCTACGTGAACACTGTAGCATATGCTGCGGCCAACCGGGGCGAGATCCCGGAACTACAAACGTGATTTCCCACCAATCCAGAGGTAATCGCCCTCGTCGCTCTCACCTGCCCTTGAAGCCGAACTGTGGCCGGCCAACGCCCTTTTCAATGGCATCAGCGGCTGCGGGAATTGCCATGCGCGTATCCTCGCTCTCGAAGAGCGGCATGGCCACTTCCATGAGGACCTCGTCTGCCGCTGCTGTACCGCCGGACACCCACGCGCGCAGCAACGACTTGTGCGCGGCATGCGCCAACGTCGGACCCGCGGCGGCGGCTGCAGCGAAGGCCATGCCTTCATCCATAAGCTCGGAATCGGGCACTACTCGGTTAATGACGCCATGGTGTTCCATTTGTTGCGCCGACACCTGTTCGGAGGTCAGAGCCCATTCGAAGGCCTTGGATCGCCCGGCACGCTCTGCGACCCGGTAAATACCGCCAAGCAGCGTCACGATCGCGATGCTTTGCTCGGGGTGGCAGAAACGTGCCGTTTCTCCGGCAAAAACGACATCTGCACGCAGTGCCAACTCCAGGCCGCCTCCAAAACACCGCCCTTGGACAAGGGCAATCGTTGGTATCGAAAGGCTTTCGAAGCGGTTCCACGCTGCAAGATAGCGCTCAAACAATGTACGACGTTCTCGTTGGCTCATCGCAGGCCAGGGCAAAATATCCCCGCCGAACGAGAAGTCAGCGCCGTCGGCGTAGAGGACGAGCGCGCGCGCCCCGCCAGAGCTGACGGCATCGAGCGCCGCTTCGAATTCGGAGAGCATCTCGACGGAGAGCCGGTTTTGAGGCGGATTGTGGAGCTTGATGGCCGCCACGGCGCCAACAGTCTCCAGCGTGAGTTGTGTCATGGAATCGGCTCCTTGCTAAGTGGACTACAAAGAGGCTCGCGGCGGCAACGCCGCTCGCAGCCGCAAACTCGACGGCGTCAGGAGCAAGATGATGTCAGGGGCAGATCGAGGGCGCTCGAAGACCCGACGAAACAATCATATTGCCACGCCGAAGCATGCACCCAGACATTCTCCCCGAGGCGGCGAATCTTGTGTGGATGCCCGCTTGATGACGCCCTCGCACGTCCCCGCCAATTATAAGTTGGCACGCCCCTGCAATACCATCGTGCAGGGCATCTTCGACGGTTCGATGGCTTATCGATCACGCATCAATCATCGAAAAATAAGGAACCGGGATGTCTGATGAGAAGTCGAGTATAGCTGGTCCGCGTATCGCAGTTGCCGGCGCTACAGGGCGCGTCGGCGGCGCGCTTTTGGACGCTCTTCGCAACGATGAGGCAGACGTCGTTGCGCTCTCGCGAACCGAAGGGTCTGACCGCCTGCCTTCAGGGATGCAAGTCGCGAAGATCGACTTCGACGAGCGCGCGACCCTTGTGGGGGCTCTCCAGGGAGCAGACCGGCTGTTTCTCGCCCACGGCACCTCCGATCGTCAGGTCGAGAACGAGATAGCAATGATCGATGCAGCCGTTGCAGCCGGCGTGTCGCATATCGTGAAGCTGTCAGCCATGGGGCCCCCGACGCAACGACACCCCTTCGATTGGCATATGAAGATCGAAGCGCATCTGGCAAACTGCAGTATCGGTTATACGGTCCTGCGGCCGAGTTGTTTCGTCGATACGCTGGCTCGCGCCAAGGCGCCGGTAGCGAGCGGCACGTGGGGCGGGACGGCCGGCGAAGGACGGGTTAACCTGATCGACACGCGCGATGTTGCGAGCGTGGCGCGCGTGGTGCTGCTGGCCGATAACTTGCCCAGTTCGCAGCGAGCGTTCCACCTTACCGGTCCTGGCACGATGAGCATGCCAGAGATTGCAAACGAGCTATCTCGCCTTCTTGACCGTACTGTTTCCTATACCCACCGCTCTCACGCCGAGCAGCGGGAGATTCTTGTCGCGTCGGGCACGGGCGAAATGGCCGCCGACCTCTTGCTCGGGCTTGATCGTATCTTTCGCGAAAGCGCCCTTGCCGAGACCACGACGACGGTGGCGGATCTGACGGGCGAGAAGCCGCGATCAGTCACGGACTGGCTCAGCGACAACCTAGGCGACTTTGGACCAGGGACACGGTCGCCATCCTGAAATTTTGTTGAGCGAACCAGGTGGAAATGCATCTGGACAGACGGTCCGGCTATTGCCGCCTGCTCCGCGCGGCCCGATAGGAAGAGCTCGGCTGCATTGGTGACACTCCTCGAAGGGGAGACCGGAATCGGCAAGGGCGGGACATTAACGGCGCAGCGGTCGCGGCTCGACCCGATCATGCTCGACAAACTCGGTTATCTGCCGTTCGCTTGCTCGGGAGGGCAGTTGCATTTCCACCGCATCAGCAAGCTTTGTGAGCGCACCAGCGTTATCATCAACCACCAACCTCTCGTTTCGGCGAGTGGCCTACCGCCTTCGGTGATCCCAGAATGACCACCGCGTTGGTCGACCGCGGCACCCACCACCGTGGCATCGTCGACACGGGCAACGACAGCTGGCGCTTCAAAAGCCGCGGCTAACCGCCACCTTCGGCGCTTTCAAAATGTATCTTGCGCTGCGCACGGCCATCTTCAACAAATCAATATCGTATCCGAAAGGGCGTTGCTGACAGACAAGGTTGCGGGCGCTGAACCCCGGCGGATCACGGATCATATTAGCCGATAGCCGACAATCAGCCTTGAGTTCGACGCGACGTAAAGGCGACCTCATCGAAAAGCGATACACGACTCGGCGACATCATCGGCGCATTGCCAAGTATCGCCTTGAAGAGACTAGCATATCCCTGGACCGTCAGGCTGCGACCGCCCTGCTGCGAGCCAACCTTATGTCTCTGACCGGGGGCTGGCCGAACATCCGGCCGTACTCGCGATTGAACTGGGAGACGCTTTCATATCCTACATTGAAGGCCGCGTTGCTGGCGCTCTTCCCTTCAGACAGCATCAACCTGCGGGCCTCGACGAGCCGCAAATGCTTCTGGAACTGGAGCGGAGAAAGCGACGTGACGGCGCGAAAATGCTGATGGAATGCTGACGGACTCATGCCTGCTGCCGCTGCCAGCCGCTCGACCGGCAGCGGCTTTGCATAGTCGGCGCGCAGGATGGCGACAGCGCGGGCCACACGCTGGACATGGCCATCGGGCCAGCCGAGGTGGCGTATCGCCGCACCGTGCCTTCCGACTAGCAGCCAGTAATGCATCTCGCGCAGGAGCTGCGCCTTGAGCACCGGGATGGACGCCGGGCGATCGAGCAGGCGGATCAGCCGCAGGGCCGCGTCGGCCACTTCCGTATCGGTGGGGTCGACCCTCGCGCGGGCATGGTCATAGACTAGCCCCGGCTTCATCTCGGCAACCAGCTCGGCCACGATGGCGGTGTCGAGTTCGAGCACCAGCGAATAATAGGGCGCGGCGATGCTCGCCCGCGTGATCTGGCTGACAGTCGGAACATCCGCGGCGATCAGCAGCGATTCGCCTCCCGAAAAGGCGAATCCGGTCGTGCCCATCGTGACATGCTTGCCGCCCTGCAACACGAGCGCGACAAGCGGGCGCGAAATCGCATAGACGAGATCGCTGGGTGCGGTTGCGCGAATGGCCGAAAGGCCCGCGATCGGGGTGGCGGCGGCGCCATTCGTATCGGCGTGGGCATCGGCGTAGCGGCTAACGGCAGTGAGCAGGTCGTTCATGCCCGCCGGTATAGCGTAGGAGGCCAGCCATCGCCATAGTTTTGGAGGATTAGGCAAAGATGAGCGAGGTGCCGGCAACCTATCGGGACGCGGCTGCGGCATATCGGTCTGGCCACTCACGGCACAGGAGACCGACCATGACCAAGCTCACGCTCA
>Ga0209050_1000636_pt1 | contig 54442 bp, 44 predicted proteins | sample Araplavi_mTSA_r2_FD_184276 | JGI IMG/M metagenome (GOLD analysis project Ga0209050, IMG submission 184276) | Arabidopsis root microbial communities from North Carolina, USA - plate scrape MF_Cvi_mTSA_r2 (SPAdes) (version 2) | ecosystem: Host-associated > Plants > Roots > Endosphere | place: USA... | reverse complement strand
CTCGCTTGCCTATCAGCGGAGCTGGGGAGATCGGACGGGTGCCGCCACAGTGGCCCTAGCCGGTGCCGCGCCGTTCGAGGTCGCAGGGGCAGCGCTGCCGAAGGACGCTATGCAGATTGACGGTGGCTTCGGCTTCGTGACGGGTAAGATCCGTCTGGGTGCCTCCTACCTCGGTACCGTCGGTGACAGCCAGTCCAACCATGGTGGTCGCGTGACATTCGGCATCCAGTTCTGATCCCGACAAGGCCGACGACGCTTCGGTTCCCGACCGGGGAGCGAGGCGTCGTGGCCTTGTCGGCAAATCCCGCCGCTTGAACCTGCAATGACCGAACGGCGCGTGAAACGCGCTATTCGGTATCGCGCATGATCCTCAGAATACCAGCCGCAGTTCATCGCGTAATAAAGCTTCATGGTGGATCGTCCGGATCGTTTGAGGACCTGGACATAGGGAGGAGGGCTTACGCAGCGTCACGAATGACCGGTTTCGCCGACTTTCCGACTTTGAGGGAGCTTGGCTCGAGCGCCAGGAGCGGTCGACCGTTCAGCTGAAGGTCGGCTTTTCAAGATTTTAACCTGAGGCATGCCGTTCCGGACCCGCCGACATAGCGGACCTTGTGCTCCTTCATATTCTGTTGGCACTGTATTGCTAGAGAAGCGCGTGAGTGTTTTGCAAAGGCGGAAGAGATGGTTTGGCAGGTCGGATGTAGGCCCACAAAGAAATTTCCTGGAATTGATTTTGGTCCGGGCGGATTTTCAGAAGTACGGGTAATCGACCTCGATCCGGGCGAACCTGAGCTTTACCAAATCGCCGCCTCCGCGTTTCGATATGGTAGACGTGTCTCGGCGCTCGAAATCCCGAATACGGCAAAGTGGTGTTCAGATTCCCCGCCCGACGACTATTTTACGGCGCATGGCATACCTTTTGTTAGTGGAGACCTCCGCGCAGCAATTGAAATGGTAGAGCCGGGCATTCATCAGTTCTTACCACTCAGCATTTCCAAGCTTGGGGGAGCGGATGAATATCAATATTGGTACTGGGTTGTTTGCAACAGATTTGACACAGTTGATCGTGATCGCACAAATCTAGTTCTGTACCGCAACCTGATATGGCTCACACGTGATGCCGCCGAGAGGGCGCCAGTGCCATCCGGCGAGCCGGTGAGAATCGTTTTTACTTCAGAAGGCGTTGGGGAAGCACAATTCTGGCGTGATGCCTACATGCGGCAAAACCACCTGTTCATATCCAGACACGCCGTCAAATTACTCGAACCTCAAGGATATACAGGCATCAGCTTTGCCGAACGAGAAGTATCGTGATGGGATGCAACAGATTGTGTGGGCCATCCGGCCTTCACAATCGTTGCTCGCTTATAGGTGGTGAGTAAACGGATCGGCAGCAATCCCCGACCTTTTGGTCGTAGAGTGTCTCGATCCGCCCCCTGCATAGCGTCCGTCTGTTCAGATTGTGGCCAACCCAGCGATCGGCCGCTTTCATGGCACCACAGAGGCCACCTGAAGGTCAGCTAAGTCGGGGAACAACGCCCCAGGTGTGGTTAGCTATTTTCCAACCAATCACCCCCTGAGGCGCGTCGTAGGGGAAAATTATAATTGCCTGAAAGTTTGACAAAATTTTCGACAGCAACCTTACTGACGTCGATCTTATCAAAATTGCCACTCTCCCTCTGGGCTTCAACGAAAAGCTCTTCGACGATCAATCCGGAATCTTCGGCTATAAATTTTCCAAGTCCTTTGCATCTATAAAATAGACTGGAACGTCCGCCGCCGAGCTTAGGGATGACATCAAAAATGCAATGAACTATATTGTAATTCAAGATCCGAATCCTGTATGGGAAATCGTAATCTTCCGGATGATGGTCTCCAAAAATAAATAATCCACCATCAATGTCGACGATCCATCCTGCCACGGATACGCGAGATGTCCCCGCAGAAGAACCGGTCATCAGCAAATCTCTCGCGTCCATTTTTCCGATGCATCCCGATGATTTCCATCTGCAATTTGGATAACTTATCGGAACACTGGGTCGGTAGTCAATTTGACCCGTAATCGAGCAAGGCGCGCACCTACCCACACTTTGTGGTCTAGGTAAGCAGCGATATTGGTTGCGGTGATTGCGCCAGCGCGTCTGCAATTTCGGCGTGTCCAGAACGGCATGTTTCTGGTTAAAATCCTGAAAAGCCGCCATTCGGCTGAACGGTCGATCGCTCCTGGCGCCCGAGCCAAGCTCCCTCAAAGTCTTAAAGGTCGGGGGGAAGCGCACAGTCAGCATTGGCTGCGCAAGAAGGCCATTGCAGATATCGCCGAGCATCGTAGGCAACCGATATGAGCAATCAAACGATGCTAACTGAGATTGATGGGCCAATGCTCGCAGAGGCATTTCCTTCGGAACACCTCCCGGAAGCAGTGATCGCTGGAACGGAGGTTGCTCAGAGACTTATGTTGCGGCAATGGACTGACCGGTTCGCGGTTCAGGTCGGCTTCCAGTCGGTCCTGATCCCATCGCGTCTGAACTTCTCACCCGACCAGCTTATAATGGTTGAAACTGAAGAAGCGCAGCGCTTTGTCCGTGCACTAGAGACCCGCAGTAATGACGGCTTCGAACGTCAGCGTGCTGCACGCGACTTACTCGCGACGATGGAGCCGTGGGGTGCGCCTTTCATTTTGTCGCTTGTTGGCGAATACGTCATCGAAATATTAGAGGATATTGCTGCTTCAATAACACCCGAAAATGAACGGATTCTAGGTACCTTCATTACACGAAACGAAGCATACTGGAACACAATCAAGCGCCGAGTTGCGAGCTATTGGAACGTCTATTATCGGTCATGCCGGCGCGCCGCATATGTCGGTTTCGAACTCGTTGAGCGGCTCGAGGCAGCCGCTTTTGTGTGCGCCGAAACCTCGAGGAAATGACCAAATTGTCGGCGGGTCCGGTCAGGCACCTTTCCGATTAAAATCGTGCAATCTTGCCATTCCGGTTTCGGGAGCGCGGCTGCGCACCTCCTATGACGGAAATGGGCGCGTACCTGCCCGACCGGTGTTTGCCCCAACCATGCCCACTTCCGGCATGAGCCGACATGGCTTCGCCGGAACGGCTTGAACTGGTCGGTAGTCGACCCACGCTAGCTGCAGCTACCCCCGCAGGCCAACTCCAAAACAGGGATTCGCTCATCAACCCAGAAGGAAACATTCAGACTCTTGGTATTAGCAACATCCACGAGGTCAAATTTTGCAAGCGAATATATTTGGTTGTCGATTCGCTAAATGTGCATCAAGCTTTTGATCGGCGGCCAGACCCAACTTGGGCAATCGCGTGTCACATAGAATCCGATCGACTTCTCACCAAGCCATCAGTGTGCCTTTTGGTCACGCTGCAAAATCAGGCAGTTCAACGTCGCTAGCGCGATGCTCGCGCTGGGCTTGCAAACTGCCTTCAGACGCGCAAGAATGAGCGCTCACAGCCGTCGCGAGCCAAACAGCTTGGGCAGGATGGGCAAGCCGCCCCTTGAGATCACCTCATCAGGAGGAAGCCGAAACCCTCGGCTTGTTGCGCTGGTGCGTGTTCTCGCGAGGCAGGCTGCTCGAAAAGCCTATTTCGATACGCCAAAGGAGCACGATGAACCGGGCTTCTGAGGCTGGAGGTCTTGCTGTGAAAGTTGCCATCTACGCCCGCTACTCGTCCGACAACCAGCGCGATGCGTCCATCGCCGATCAACTGCGTATCTGCCGCCTTCACGCTGAGAAGCACAATTGGCAGATCGTGGAAGAATATACGGATCATGCGATATCCGGGGCGTCCTTGCTCCGTCCCGGTATCCAGGCGCTGATGGCTGATGCCTCTCAGGGTCGGTTCAATGCAATCCTGGCTGAAGCCATGGACCGCCTGTCACGCGATCAGGAAGACATCGCCGGCCTGTTCAAACGAATGGCCTACGCCGACACGAAAATTGTGACGCTCTCAGAGGGCGAGGTCACCCACCTACATGTCGGCCTTAAGGGGACAATGAATGCGCTCTTCTTGAAGGATCTCGCCGACAAAACACGAAGGGGCCTGCGGGGGCGCGTTGAGCAGGGAAAGTCGGGTGGCGGCAATGCTCTACGGCTATGATGTCATGAAGACCCTGGATGAGCATGGCGAGCTACAGCGGGGCACACGCACCGTTAATGCGCATGAAGCCGAGATTGTTCGGCGCATCTTCCGTGAGTACTGTGCAGGAAAGTCAGGCCGCGCGATCGCAGTGGATCTCAATAAAGAAGGTATACCCGGTCCTCAAGGAGGCACCTGGGGGTTCTCGACAATCAACGGCAACCCCAAGCGCGGCACCGGCATCCTCAACAACGAATTGTATATCGGCAAGCTTGTTTGGAACCGCCAACGTTTCGTCAAAGATCCAGACACTGGCCGCCGCCAGGCACGTCCCAATCCCGAATCCGAATGGATCACACAAGCGGTGCCAGAACTGCGCATCGTCAGCGATGTGGACTGGAACCATGCCAAGAGCCGGCAGGCACGGTTGTCCATGGACACTGTCGAGGGTGTCGTAGACCGGACTCGTCCGCGCAACCGTCCCAAGTACATTCTCTCTGGCCTAACGCGGTGTGGTTGTTGCGGCGGCGCATTCACACTGATTTCGGGGACTGCACTTGGGTGTACATCCTCGCGGAGCAAGGGTACCTGCGATAACCGTTACACGATCCGCCGGGATCGTCTCGAAGACCGTGTCCTGCGCGCGCTGCGCCATCACTTGATGGACCCAGCTCTCTTTTCCGAGTTCTGCGACGAATTCACGCAGGAAATGAACCGGCTCCGCAAAGAGGCTGGTAAGGCGATTTCCGCTACCCGCGCGGAGATCGCGAAGATCGACCGCGATCTCGACAAGCTCGTGGACATGATTTTACGCGGCGGCAATGCCGACAAGATCAATCAGCGCATGCTCAAGATGGAAGCCAGAAAGCGCGATCTGGAAGCACGGCTTGCTGCGACAAAGGAACCCCTGCCGACGCTTCATCCAAGGATGGCCCACCATTATCGAGAACAGTTGGACAACCTCACCCTCGCGCTTTCCGCCGGTGATGAGTGCAATCGCCTTAAAGCGACAGAGATCATCCGCTCTTTGATCGAGCGGATCGTTCTGACGCCCGAGGGCAGTGATCTCGTGGTCGATGTGCAGGGCGATTTGGCGGGGATTCTCACGATCGCCGCCCAACGCAAAAAACCCGCCAGGAAGGCGGGTTCTGAAAAGGCATCCAAATCAGCCGATGTTCTGCAATTTGCTATGGTTGCGGGGGCTGGCTTCCCCTGTTGGTATAACTTTGGATTTCGGAGTTATACCAACGTTGGTTGCGGGAGGACGCAGCCCCTGTCGGTATAAGCGGCCTCCTCCCCCTCCCTCCTTGCTTGCCACGCCGAGAATTCCCATTAGCTGGCCGCACAATTCTGCGTGAACTTCGCCTCGCTCCGGCCCTGGCGTGATGATGATCTTGCCGACGATGGAGCGAATATCCTGACCCACCTCATCTCGGAGCGCAGGATCCTTCAACGCGTCCACAAGATAGGCAACGCGACGGCGGTATAGTTCCGCAACATTTGGGTGAATATAGGGAACCACTTGGGAGTCCTCGACGCGTTTATCTCGAAGCTCATCACGCTGTCGCTCGAGATCACTCAGACGGGCTTTCATCGATGGCTGATACATACCATCCTCAATCGCCGAAATTATTCCTGCTATCGAACGCTCGATCTTTTCCAGACTGCGACGATCAAGCTCCGCTTGGGCACGTTGCTCACGATTTGCAGCGTTAACCTGATCGATGTAGGCGGCAACAGCTTGTTTTACTGCATCAGCCGAGACTAGGTGCTCCGAGATACCTCTTAGCGCGCGCCTTTCCAGGACTTCGCGCCGAATTGTCCGACCGTTCCCACAAGTTCCCTTACGGAAATGATTGTTGCAGCCGTACCGATCGTTGACAACGATCGTGCAATTGCCGCCACATACGCCACACTCGATCATGCCGGAGAAAAGGAAGGTCGGGCGATGCAGATTCCGAAGCCTTTTCCCTTTCGACGCCTGGATCCCATCCGCGACGCCTTTGAAAACCTCGGACAGCTCGTCCATCCGCTGGCGGGCGGCATCCCAAAGTTCATCGGTCAGGATACGCAACTCCGGCACTTCCTTACGAATCCATTCGGATTCAGGGTTTGGCCGTGACACTCGCTTTCCAGTCGATGGGTTTTTTATGAACTTCTGCCGATTCCAAACGAGCACCCCAACATAGAGTTCGTTCTGGAGAATTCCTGTCTTGCGCGCCCGGTGCCCGCGTATGGTCGTATCCGACCACTGTTTGCCAAACGGCCCGGGTATGCACTCGCGATTAAGATCGGCCGCAATTGCTCGTGGACTTTTCCCGCCAGAAAACTCCCGGAAAATCCGACTTATGACAAGCGCTTCGGCCTCATTTATCGATCTCTCCCCTCGGATTAGCTCACCATTGCCGTCAACCCTTTTGCGAACATCGTAGCCGTAGCAAAGTCCCCCTCCTGATTTCCCTTTTTCAACTCGACCGCGGAGGCCTCGATGGGTCTTCTTCGCAAGATCCTTGAGGAAGAGCGCATTCATCGTCCCTTTCAGGCCGACATGCAGTTCCGTAATTTCACCTTCCGCGATCGTGATCAGCTTTACCCCAGCGAACTGAAAGTGCTTGTACAACGTCGCCACATCCGCCTGATCCCGGGAAATTCGATCAAGTGCTTCAGCCAAAATTGTGTCGAACTTTCCCAACTGGGCGTCCTGAAGCAAGGATTGGATCCCCGGACGCAGGATTACTGATGCGCCAGAGATTGCGGCATCATGGTAGGTTCCAATGATACGCCATCCGTCGCGGGTAGCTTGGTTCCGGCAGATAGCGAACTGATCTTCGATCGAAGCATGATTTTGGAGGTCGCTCGAATATCGAGCATAGAGTGCAGTTCGGGTCACTATAGTTCTCCTGTCTCCGGGGTAGACACGCTGCGATGGATCAGCTCACCAATATTTTCGGTACCGGACTGAAATTGTCGGCAACGTGAAGCGAGCTTCCATCTCGATGTATCGATAGCATCGGGGTTTCAGCGCGAATTACGGGGTCCCAAAGCCCACGCCACCATCCTTTCTCCTACTCCTCTCCGATACCGGATGAGTTGCTTGGAAAATCGCGATTGCTCGCGAGGCCTACGCGCATGCACAAGTCTTGCTTGGCGAATGGGTGGTTGGCGCTTTTAAGCACCTCGATCCTCGATCCATTCATGAGTAAAATTTCACTGCATTTCGGCTGCAAGTATCGTACCCAAGTCGATCCCAAGTAGATCGAAACCCGGCTCACCCTCCACTTTCATCCAAATCTGTTTCCTGCTTCATGATTTCATTTTGGGCCGAGGTTAGCCTCGCGAAATCCTCACGCGCGATGTGCCTCCCGATCGCCTCGGCTATCCGAAGGATGCGCGCATCCAAATCAGCCGTCTTATTCTCCCTGCCCGGCTCCGTCTGGTCCGAAGGCGAGGTCACTTGGCATGGTCCCGATCCAGGCGAACGGTTCGAAGCGGCAACGACGTGGGCGAGACGACAGTCGCCGGATAGAACACCGTTCCGCCAAATCTGGAAACTAGCCGCTCCGCTACACTCTTGCGGTATCGCTGTTGCCGCTCAGGAGTCGGGCTGTGGTATACGCCCACAGCCTTCCAATAGTCATGGGTTGCACGGAGCCCGGACAGGAATATCCACTTCGCCGCCTGTACATTGAAGCATGGGTCGTGGATCAACCACTTGCGAACAAATGCCGGTTCGCGCCCTACGAGGGCGGACAATCTGGGGACCCATGAACTGTTCACCTGGAGAGGGCCGAGGTCGTGCGTGCCGTTTGTATTTGCAATTTCCGCGCCGATCCAGCCGGCCTCTTGATCACGAAGTCCCCATAGGGTTTTTTCCAGCCAAGCTCGGCCAGCGGCGGCCTGCCGGATGCAATGCCCTACCCGAGCTTCGTGTTCAGTTGAGGGGCCCGAACCAGCATGAGCCGTACCAACCTGTGCTAGAGCCACCAGCGCTAGCACGACAGAGAAATGTGGTCTCCGATCAGCGATCATGGCCACCTCCATGATCAGGAGAGACAACGTGTTGCGTTTCACCCGTTGGCCGCGGAGTTGCGAGGTCTGCGCGTTCGTGCGTGTCGTGCTGATGCCGCTGCTCAAGGAGAGACACGAGCCAGCGATCGAGGAAGCCTGCAGCCGTCTGCGCTCGCTGTGCGATATGGCCGGCCCAGCCACCTTGCGGGGTCAATTCAGACGACCGATCCGGCGCTATTAGTGGCCCTCTCCGTTCTTCCCGCTCTAACCGCTGCTCTTCACGCAATCGGTCCCAGCGTTCGCTATGACGTCCGAATCTTCCCTTGACGCTATCTCGCTCAATCCTGCCGAGGCCCTGTAGCGCCGAGGTTTTCTCACCTGGTCGCTGTTTCAATCTCTCGGCAAGCCGCTCGCGATCTTCGGTCCAGAGCTTCACTCCGAACTTTGCGCGGGTGATGGCGGTGTAGTAATTTTGTCCGGTGACCAAGGGCGAGTTCACCGGCGCGAGAACGTATACGCGATCGTAGGTTTTCGACTGCGCCGAGTAGACCGTTTCCCCGTACCCGTGGTCCCAATTCTTGTGCAGCGAAAGGTCTACCTCTTGGGTTCTGCCATCTCGATCCCATCGAATGGACGCGGTGGTCCCGTCCAGGCGCTCGACGGTCCCACGTTCGGCGTTTTTGATATCCAGTTCTCGATTGACCAACCGCCACTGAATGCGGTCGCCAACCGAGAGATCGCGCTTTTCTTCCCTGAACACGTTGATCTGGGACGCGCGCCCCAAGCGAGGGTCCCACTCGATTCTGCGGCCATGCTCATCCACCAGATTGACGGTCTGACGCCCGCGGGTATCTCGCCCTACCCCAACCACCTTATATTCAGCGTCGCGAGCAATCCCAAGACCTGCATTATCACGGGAGAACGTGACGATCAGTCCAGGAGAGTAGAAGCGCGCGAAATGCTTTTCCTGGTCGGACATCCCAGAAGGCGATAAGATCGAAAGGCGCATCTCCTCAGCTGCAATCGCTCCTTCTGTTTTCAGTGCTTCCCGGACTTTGGTGTTAACGATGAGCCGGGTTGCATTCTCCAGAACGAGGATGTTCGTCTTTGCGCGGCCTTCCGGCGCCAGCCGCGTCCAATCGGCTACCAAAGAGCCTGCAAGCTTCTCACCGCTCTCCCCGGTCGTTACTTGGTCCAAGGAGGCGAACGAACCATCGTAGTTCTGCAAACGCGCCAATCGGACGGCTCGCGTCATCCGATCAGTCTCCTGTCTGACCGGCTCCCGTAGTTCGGCCTTGGGAAGGCCGAGACGCTGCATCAGCCAGAAAGGCTTGCCTTGTTCAATCGCTCCAGTCTGTCGAGTGTCACCGAGCAAGAGTAGACGCGCGCCGGTTGTTCTACTGATTTCGAGCAGCCGAATGGCCTGGCGATTCCCAAGCTGGCCCGCCTCATCGACGATCAGGACGTGTCCCTCATCAAGTCTGGCCCCGCCAGTCGCAAGCAAACTCGCAACCGTGCGGGATTCGATGGCCGCCTTCTGGCCCAACTCAGCCGCAGCTGACGATGTCGGTGCGAGGGCGATTAGGGTCGCCTCATCTCCCGCCGCTTCTCGCAACGCCCCGATGATCGTCGATTTACCCGACCCCGCCACGCCATGAACGCCGATGATCCGGTGCTCGCTACGGCCAAGGTGAATCAATGCCGTCCGCTGTTCGGGCGTCAGATTATGGGCGACACCAGCATCCCGCAGCATCTCGATCGTGGCGAGCGGGCTACTATCTCGGAGAGCGAGTGCCAGATGATCCGAAAGGGCCATCTCGAGCCGTGCCGTCCTCCGCGACGTACGACCAAGTGTATGGATCTCGTCCCCCGTACGATGCCGGGTTTCGAGTAGTTTGGCCCGAGCCTGATGCTCCTCAATCACAGGACGCAAATCAGAGAGGCGAACCTCGCCTACGTGTGAGGCCAGGGCCGTCTGTAAGAGCAGACCTAGATTGTTGACCGCTTCCTTGCCTTCGGACTGGCGGAGGCCAAACATCATGGCACGCGCCGCAGTCTGCGCCTCGACCTCGACACTGCGCGCTCCTATCTTCTCGGCGTCGGTGCGAACGTCCTTCACCGCCTCGGCATGTTGACCGAGCCGCCCGTCCCAGCGCTGATGGAGTTCCTCCAGGGAGGCTTTCTGTTTCTGCCTGCGAGTGGCGTAAAAGGATTTCTGTCGGGCCGTCTGCCCTGTGAGGCCGTGCTCCCTCGCATGCGCCTCGATCTGTTCGGCCCGCTGCGACATGTCCGTGATCAGATCTTTGGGGACTCCCCGGATTTCGAACAGCCCCCGACGCGGGTCGAACTCGATATCGTAGCCCCGCTCGCGGAGGAGATGTGCCAACTCATTGCGATACACCTGTCCGGCCGCCATCTGCTCAGCGAACATGGCGCGCGTCTCGAGGCTGACCATTTTTTCGCCGTCTCGCTCGTCGGTGATGTTCATGACGACGACGTGCGTATGAAGATGAGGATCGAGCTCACGAGACGCATGCTCGGTAAAGCGCGCCCAGATCAGCCGACCGGTCGTCTTCTCGGTGACCTCACCATCGACGCGGAACCGCATCGTGGCATGTCCCTCGAGATAGTTGAGTGCGACGCCGACTGCTTGCTCATGGGCCTCGATGATCCGATCATCACCGGCCACCAGCGCCATTATCGACACTGATTTGGGCGCACTGACCGCGAAGTCCCACCCTGGATGATGTTGGATGTTTCCATCTTTCCGGCGGCGACCGAGTTGGTGATCGCCAATCTTGCCTGCCAAGAGTTCCTTGAAGACGGCAGGATCAACATCGCCTTCAAGTCTCAGTTCGGTGGCGATCTTGCCGCCCCACTCGGAATGCTCGTCCGTGCCCTTGGTGTAGTAGTCACCGACGGTGTAATAACGGGCGATGTTGGCGGGTTTCCCCTTGAGCCGGATGGGATTGATCATGCCGGCCTCGCTGCGTTGCGCACACCGTCATGACGGCCGTGTTGGCTGAGGCGGAAGCCAGCCGGTTTCCCGAAGAGCTCCAGCGGTGGTGCCTCGTTTTTAGTATCTCCTTCCGTGCTTACATCCGCCGAAGGAAATGCCGGTTCGGCATCGGAGGATGTGCCGAGCAGTCCCACCGGCTCATTTGGCGGCATCAATGGCAGCTCAGCTCCGGGGTCGCTGGGGGCAGCACGTCGCCGTTTCCCCGAACCAGCTTTGGGTTTGGCTACTGCCATCGGCATCACCGGAGCCGGAGGTGCCGATGGTGTTGGAGTCGCCATACGAACCGGCGTCGTGCCACGCTCCTCGAACGCCTCGCCGGTGGTGGCGACCCTATTGTAGGTGTCTTCGAACCGGACCACCGGCAGGCTGCGACCGAACCGTAGATAACCCATCAGGTTGGGCAGATTGGTGACTTCGGTGTGCATGACCAACGGCCGCGTCACCTGCATGCGAGAGAGGTTCACCCCGTCGCGCATGTCATTCACGCCATAAGACATGCCTTCATTTGCCTCGACCTGTTCGACCTGCCCGAGGTTCTCGCTGACATGCTTGGCAGTGGGTGTGTCATTCGCCCGCAGAGCCACCCACGTTGAGCAGTAGCCGGTAATCGCCGCGGCATCCTGAATGCCGTAGGTCGCTTCGAGTTGGGGATAGCTCTGGAAGCCCAGGATGCCGCAGCCTCCATACTTCCGCGCGCGGGCGAGGAAGTCACCAAGGGAGGGCAGCCGTTGGAGCGTCGGCAACTCGTCGATCACGCAATAGAGGCGTCGGTTGCGATCCGGGGTCATGCTCATGATCGCGCTGATCGCAATATCGAGCCACACCGTAATCAGCGGGCGAAGCGAAGGAAGCTGATCCGCCTTCACGGTGATGAACAGCCAGCTATCGTCCTTTTCATTGGCGACCCATTCGCGAATTGAGAAACCGTCAGCGGTATCGTCGAGATAGGAGAAGCTGCGCATTACTGAGGCGAGCTCCGCCTGGATGCCGGCGCTGGTGCGCTCACCCTCTGTCGAAATGAACGCTGCCGCATCGGTGCCGGCAGCGAAGGCAGCGAGGTCCTTCAACTTGGAACGCAGCAATGTGTCGAGAAGGATAGAAACAAGGGTTCGTTCCTGCCGGGCTAGCTTGCGCAGCACTGCGACCAGCGTGCCTCGTGCAGCCTTCGCCCAGAAGGGATCACCAGCCTTGTCGGGGATCGTAGACTCAGCGATCTGATCGTAATGATAGTCCCTCGGGACATCGACCCAGGGCGACCAGCAATCCGCCCGCGCGTCGAGCGGATTGAGCAACACGTCGATCCCGGGGCGGTAGAATTTCTCGACGAAGGTTCCCGCCGTATCATAAACGATCGCGCGGCGTTTACGCTTCCGGATGCCGTCTAGCATCTTGACGATGATGTTCGTCTTTCCGGTGCCGGGAGCACCACAGATAAGGATGTGCTCCGGCTCGAAGGCATCGGGTACATTTACCCCGCCGATGTCGAAGCTGCCTTTGGTGTATCGCCACAACGCCCGGCGGACCTGCCGCACAGTTCCGAACCGTGCCCCGCGCAGGAACTGATTGGAACCGAGCCCCCTCCCCGTTCGGGTGAAATAGAACCAGGCCCAACCTAGCATGGCCAGAGCAAACAGACCGGATATCGCCGCACCGTGCAGGAGGTAGGTCTCGAAAACCTGAAGTGTCTTATGAGCGAGACCAGATTCGAGAAGTCCCTTGGGGCTTACCCAGTATTGTTCGCCCTTAGGGGTCTTGAACAGGATAGGGGTGACGTTGCCGGGGACAGCATCCCCCATGACGGTGGCCTGCCCCAGCTTCACCAGAACGAAGCGCTCGTATTCGGACGACTTTTCGAGGGCGTACCAGATGATGCCGCCGATCCAGATTACCAGCCCCGCGAGGAAGGTCTGGTAGAAGACCTGCGTCGTCATGCGGACGTTGTGAACGATGGCCTGACCACCCCGCGTCCAGGAGCCGAGCGTGTCGTGACGAAAAATGCTCATGGCCGATCCTGCTCGGGATCGAGCAGCCCCCTTTCACGGAGGAGGCGGCGTGCTTCGCCCAGGCCTTTTTGGAGGAGGTCTGGCGACCGCTCGCCGACCGAGGTGGCGAGGATCGCGAAGGCCTGGATGGCCGTCGCATGAAGCTCGTCGAAGCGGGCGTGATAGCCCGATGGATCTGTGCCTTCGAAACGTTCGAGGATATCGCGGCAGTATGTCGCGGCACCGAGACCGGCATTGCGCGCCTGAACAGATAGGCGCGCGTAAAGGTCATCGTCTATGCGGATTGTGATGCGTGCCAAGCGGCGGACTCCTTGTCCGACACGCCAGCAGAGTGGTGAAGCACCGTCTTTATAGCCGTTTTGCCACGCAATAACAAGAATTTACCTCAACTGCCGCTGGCAGCCATCAAGTGCCAAGACAGAACAATCGCTTAGGCTGAGAGGTCGCGCGGTGTGGCTGCCGCCGGCAGACGATGTGTGCCAAAGCGACTGCCGGAATGCGCCACCGCAAAATGCCGGAAATCCATGCGATTCGCGCGCCCTGCACCCGTGCGTGGGGTGCATTACATCCGCCTCCGGCGTGCGTCCTCCCTACGCAGCGCGCTTGCCAGCTGCGCCCCTCGATTCTGCTCCCGGCGGGCTTCCTCGGTCCGGGTGGCTCTCGCGGCTTTTTGCGTTTCCGTGCGGGGGAATGCGTTGCGCCGCGCCGTCCCATGTTGGATAGTCAGGGCTGGCGAGCAGACCTCCTTTTCGAAGGAGTCGATGGAAATGCCAAAATTGACGGATCGCGAGCGGCTTGCGAAGATCGAAGCCGATCAACACAACCTTGCCCAAGAGGCTGAAGCCGTGCGGCGCGGACTGCGCGCGCACTACGGCAAGCTCACCATGGAGCTACCCGTTGAGAAGCTGAGCGAGCGTGAATTTCGCGACGTTCTCGCGCAGGCGATCCGTGTCGGCGGCGCTGTCGCACTTGCCGCTTTGAAGGCCTTGTCTGCACAATCCGAGGGCCCAGCGGGAAAGCGTTTGCCTGCAAAAGCTGGCGCTGCACCAAGGGCAAAGCCAGGCGTCGCGCCACCACATGGGCCTGAGGCAGGGGAAAACCAGGCGGCTCCTCAACCTTAGCGGAGAGGGCGCAATAGCGAGGGAAGCCATTCCGGCATCCCCCCTCGCGCTGGAGCCACGACAAAGGACCGGCGACGGCATCCCGCACCGGTCCTTTGATAGAGCATTATTGGGTTCAGGCCGCTATGACGCGCCGTTTCCGCTTGATTGGGGTATCGGGTTCCTGATCGGTCCGCATGAAGACATGGGTCGGGACGCGGTGCCCCTGTGGAGGGTTGAACAGGTCATAAAGGCTGGATTGAATTCCGGAGCCTTCGCATAGGATGGCTTCCACCGGCATAAGGTCCGCGATGTCCCGATTGCGCTTGAAGCCTTTGCCCTTGCCGCGTCCGTAGAGACCGAAGGCGATACAGACGACGCCCCGTTCTGCGGCCCATGCTGCGGCGGCGGCATCAACACCCAGACGTTGCCCTGTGGTGACGAGGACCATAGCGGGAATGCGCGTCCTGATCTGGTCGAGCCGGGTCCAGACGATCCGCCAATCATGCCAGTCTGCGGGACCTGAGACGACCACAACCGGGCCTTGGGGGTCATATCGGTCGCGGCGACGTTCGGCCCGTGCGCGCAGGAAATCGAGCGCGCTGATCTGGCTGGCGCTGGTGACGTGGGACGCGCGCGAGCCCTTTGACGGGGACCATGGCCGCCCCGTGCAAACCCGATACATGGCGGCGGCATAGTCGCGCATCGACTCCATTGCGGCGCGCTGCTCGGCAACCGACTGGCATTGAAGCTGGGTATCTTCGAGTTCCTTAGCGAACACTTCCCCCGGCTCCAGCCTTCTTGCCATGTCGCGCAAGGTATCGGCCAGCTGGTCTTCCTGTCGTTCGAGTTTGCTGGCGACGAAATGGAAACTGTTGACGATGCCCCAAGCGATCTCGGGGGCCAGCGGTTCGAGCCGGGTGTCGGTGAACAGGTCGAACAGCGATGCGATAATGCCCCCGCATTCGGCCTGCGCGGCGACGGGGTCGGGCATGAGATGCTCGGCCGGGTCCTCACCAAGGGTCATGATAGTGAGGGGAATGGGGTCCCCAAACGAGGCCTGAAAGTCTGGCGTAACCGTAAGGGCGGCGTAAACTTCGGGCAGGTCGCTAAAACTGCTAGCGGTCCTGATGGGTGCTGACTGGTCCATGGATCGGGTTCCTCATGGCGAGATAGCGATTGGAGATCGGGGAAGCGTACGCGCTCCCCCGAACCTGACCGGGGTGACCTAGAAAGGAATCTCGTCGTCCAGCCCGCGATCACTTCCGGTGTACTCGCCGCCCATTCCGGCTGTGCTTCCTCCGGAAAAGCCGCCGCCCGATCGGCCTCCAAATCCGCCCTGCCGCTGCCCACCGCCTGAGCGCCCGCCGAAGTTGCCGACCTGCCCTTCGCGCTCCCGTTCGCGCCGCCACTGGACGTCGAAGCCATTCGTCTCGTCCCCGAAAAGCGCGATTGGCAGCGGCTCGCGAAAGCTTGGGTCGTCGATCATGCCGGACAGGAAGACTTCCGAATTGGAGCGCATCTTGCGTTCCCAGACGACACCGATCTGGATTTCGTCGCCGGAGCGGTTCGTCTCGTAAATCTCGTAGACTGGGGCGCTGTCGCTCTGCCGGTCTTCCACGCGCCGCATGATAAGATAAGGAAAGCGCATTTCACGAGTGGCGATCTTGCCGACGATGTCACTGATACGTTCATCGAACTTGAAGTTACCGATCTTCATGACTTCATCCTTTCTCGCTAATTCCGGCCATTCCTCTTTACTGGCCACACATGAATTCTACTTCATGTAGGCAATTCACTCCATTTCATTGATTTATTGACAGATTTTCATCGCACCTGGTGAGCCCGAGCAAAAACCAGCCGCGCCAGCGGCTCACAAATGGCAAAAACGCACCGGCCGCTTGCGGCCGGTTCTTCTTGAATGGAGAGGGAGCGTGGGCCAGCCTCGATCATCATCGCACCCGGAGCCGCCCTCGCAGGTCCGAAGGCGCAGGGTCGGGCTCTTGGACACAACAGGCACGGGAGGGGCCTAGCGCAGCCTGGTGAAAAGGGGCCGGCGCTGCTCCTGGAGCAAATAAGCGCCGCCCGCCCCTTTTCGCCTGGCGGAGCTTGGCTCCGACGCAACTCGTTGTGTCCGAAACCGACTCTGCAACGCGCGGATCCTGTGAGGCGGCGAAGGGTGCGATGTGATCGTGCTGGCTCCACGAACCGCATCGCGCGCCAGCGCGATTCCTTAGGCGAAGCCTGAATTGCACTGGTCATGCAGCCTCGCGATCCGCTCGCGATGTACACGGGCCCTTTCCCCAATCCCTGCGGAAGGGATCGTTACGGCGTCAGCCGCCAAGACCCCGCCAGGGGGCTTGGTCGGAGCGAAGCGGAGATAGAGCCCGGTGTCCGCGCAAGCGGACATCCGCCCTGCCCTATCCGCTGTTCGCGCAACGCTCAGCCAGCCGCGTGCAGCGACACCCCGGAGATTTTTCTGCAGGTACCTGAGAGACGCAAAAGAAATCGAGATTGAGGTACCGACAGCCTATTCCGGTTGCCGATAGGATGGCGCATCAACCAAGAATGGACCCGAGAATGGCGACGAGATTGATGAGTGATCCCACCCAGGTTTGCGAAGACGTCCTTCGAGCGGACAAGGCCTACAACATCGAGAACGCGATCCTGCCGAGCGAGAACAGGATCATCGATCGCCTTTTGGACCGGCGCCTCGAGCTCGTCGAGACTTATGCCGAGATCCATGAGAAGCTTCACAGGCGCCCCCACGGGATCAACGCGATACTCGGTGTTGTCACGAGCGTCGCCGCGTTCTGGAACCCTGGCATGATTGCCGAAGCGCGATCGGCCCGTACCCGGTTAGGGGAGGTCAATCGCAAGATTGCCGGTCTGGCGCGGGAGATGACCGCGCTTCTGGAGGAACGCGACGAGATCGGCAACACGTCGGGATTTGCCAGCGAAACTCACTACCACATCGTCGATGTAATCGACGCCGCGTCGAGTGAAAACGGCTTCTATCGCTCCCACCTCAAGGGCGAACTGAAGCCGCTGTGCCACCGCTACGATCTTAAATACTGGCCGAGCCTCGCTGCGGTGGTCCAGGTCATCGGGGAGGACGCGGATCTTGCAGGGGTAAGTGCTACGGACGCGCTGACCCGGGCCGCGACAACGGGTTCTCGCGCATCCCAGGCGGACTTTTTCAAGGCTCTCTTCGCATCCATCGAGGAGAACAGCGGCGGAGGTTATGGGGAGTTGCCGCGCGGGTTCACGTTGAGCGACAATAGCCTCGCCTCGCTAGGCAATTGCGCACTCGACCTTGGCCCTGATGAGCTGGTCGACGGCGCCCATGTCAAAAGGCTGCGCCAACGGGTCCGTGATAGCCGTAGCGCAGGGGTGTGATTTGACCTTGATCGCGGTCGAAACGGCAGAGCTGAGCCCGCCCACAATTATCGCTGCGGGCGGGCTATACTCCTAAGGAAAGCGATATAATTTGTCGGGTATGTCACCCGGCCAATCCTCGATTCAAATCTTTCTCGGCGATCCGATCGAGAACAAGGCGGAGGCGGCGTGTCTTCGTGCCCTGAAGCGCGATCTGGCGGCAACCGGCATCGATGCGGTCATTCTGGCGAACGTGACTGTCGGCCCAAGCCGCAAACAGATCGATATGATCGTTGCGACGGAGACGACTGCCATTGTCTTGGAGATCAAGGGATACGTCCATGCCGTGCATGGCGGGGTGGATGGTCCTTGGGCTCTGGAACTCGATGACGGCACTCGAAAGGACTTGGGCGTCACCAATCCCTATCGGCAGGCGTTGGAAAACCGATTTGCGGTCTCGGACCGTTTGCGGGACGCAGACGGCGCGGATTTCAGGCCCGCCGTTGGAGGGATGCTGTGTATATATCCGATGGCGCCATCGGGTTCGTCCATCCCGTCAGGCGACAGAAAGCTGGCGATCGGTAGCTACGTCGATCTGCTTGCGCAGTTGCAAAAGCCCCGTCCCAATGCCGTAAGCCTCGAACGCTGGCGAGAATTCGCAAGGCTCCACAAGCTCAGGGATCAGAGCATCGTTCCGCCCACCCAGGCGGAAATGATCGTGGCGGATTACCTCGCGGCCTATCGTGATCTCGGGGAGGCAACCCTTGGCCCATATATCGAGCCGCTGTTCGAAGATGCCGTCTCGACAGAGTACCTGGCCGTGCGTTGCACCAATGGCGAGCAGCTGCAGATCGTTGGTGGATCGGGCACCGGAAAGACCGAATTGCTCAAACAACTGGGCGCTGCCTGCGCTGGCCGGGGCAACATACCGGTCTTCGTGCGGGCCCGCGACTTCGATCGAGACATTGGGCCGATGCTCAGGGCCGATATCGCGCGATATACGAAGCTTGGAACCACCGCCCTGTTCAGGGCGGCAGAGCAAGCGGGCGCCCAGATCATCCTTCACCTCGACGCGCTCAACGAATGCCCGCCCGAGCGACGCCCTGACCTCATTGCCGCCCTTCAGGCGGCCCGCATCAACTTTGGCGCGAGGATCGTGGTCACCGACCAGGCCGGTTCGGCCTTGCCCGCCATCATTTCGGGTACCTGCGTCACACTCCTGAAGCCTGACAAGGGACAAGCCCGCCGCTTGGTCGAGGCCCATCTTCGCAGGGCCGTGAAGCCGGTTGAGGAGGACTCGCTGGACATAGTTTCGAGCGCTCAGGACGCTGTCGTCCTGGCGGCCACGCTTGAAGTGTCCAATGCGGCCGACGGCCGCTTTGCGCTCTACCACGGTTTCACGCAGGCGCGGTTGCAGGCGGTCGGCGCTCCTGGCGCCAATCGCGGTCTGGCCGACCTCGCAACCGCGATGCGGACCGGCTTTGTCTCCGCAATTCCGACGGCGGCGGCCGAGCGCCTCCTGGAAGCTCAAAGCCCGGCAACGTTTGCCGATGTTTGCCGATCCGGCCTGCTTTGGCATGAAGGCAATCGCGTCGGCTTCCGGCATGAGCTGATCGGCGACTTCTTTGCCTCTGATGCTCTGCTGCGTAGCGCCCCCATGCCGGCACAGCTCGAGGAGGCTGTGCGTTTGCCGATCAACGCCGAGCTGCGGGAGTTCGTGCTCGGCGGCTGCGGGACGACGCGCGAAATCGAAGCGCTTCTGACGCTACCGACAGACTCCAGGATCCTGGAAAGCGCGCTCTCCGGCCGGGCCGGCGCAAAGGCCAGGGCCTATGTTATGGACCGGATGCGCGATCTGATCGCGCGGCTTGGGAAGCGATATCAGACGATCGAACTCACGCTGCCCGAAGGGGTCGAGAACGCACGCCAGTTACTCTCGCTCATTCCCAGCCTGGCGAGTGACAGCGAGGATATCCCTGGCGACGATCTGTACCTCTCGCTGCTTGCCCGTGCAGTTCCACATGGGCTGCTGCCTGATCTTCTCAACCTTTTTGCAAATGTTGACCAGCGCCTGCTGTCAGAGGCGGAAAGGCTGCGAAAGACCCATCCGGAGTTCCGCCTTGCATGGCGGGCGGCCGCATTTGGCACCGTATATGGGATGCACCATCATCCTGGGGCGCGGCATCTCCAGAAGCTTCTTCAGGGCATCCAGCATGATTGGCGCCGGGATGACGGCGCGGCGGGCATTGCCGGCCTGGATGAGAGGCTCGATCAATTTGAGACGTTGGGAATTGGCGAGCTTTTCCTGCTCACCTCTACCCTCCGGCAGGCATCCAACAACAAGCTCCCGCCCCGGTTTCCGGAGCTGCTTCGGCATGTCTGGACGACCAAGGTCTATCACCTGCGCCTGATTATCTCTGACCTCATCCGGTTCCGCGGCAGGGAACTCGGCGACGGGGACCGCGACGAAGTCCGCGAGACGCTCAACGGATTCCTGTCGAACGAAAACCCACTGTTGAACACGGTTGTTATCGATGCCCTCGAAGGCGTGGACGGCATCGAAATCGACTTTTCGGTCGAGGACGCCGTCCGCGGCTATGAGGCGATGCTTGCAGAGCCAGAGACACCGGAGAGCCGATCGATGGCAAGAGGCGGGCTGACCTCGACCTATGACCATCCCTACCGGGATATCTATTGGGAAGCCTTCTACGACGTGCTGGCCAGGGAGAAGCGCCAAGCACTTCTCCTTCGAGCGCTGCGCGACGAGAGAGTGGATCCCTGGGTCATTTCCGATGTCCTTCGGGCGATGGCACGGGATCCCGATCCTGCCGCTGAACCTGAATTGCAGGCATTGGCGCTCGCGCCCCTGCTGACCGGCGGATCCTATCAATATGCGGTTATCTGCTTTGCGGATGCGATCCGCCTTCTGGCAACGCTGGGCCTCGCTCTTGCGCCTCCGGTAATACCTCCGCCCGAGCCAACGCTGGAGGCCTGGTTTCGGGCGGCGCCGCTTCTCTATGCCCTCAATGGCGGAGGACTGCAGTCGCTCCCGCATGGTGCCATCGAGGCGTTCCTGGCTTGCGGCACCGGGCCCGCCTTCGATGTCATGCAGCGACTGGAACGCGAAGCGCGCAATCTCAGCTTTTATGAGCACGGCCAAATGGCATTTGACGGCCTTTGGCCCGACATGGTGCTGCAACTCGTCCGCGCTGTTCTATCGACGGGCTACACCGCGATCTCCGGCTTTCCGGAATTTGCCTCCCCCAATTCGCTTCAGGACGACCATGTCGATGCGGCCTTGCAGATGCTGGCCCGCGTCGGCCGTGCGACCGATATGGCACTTGTCCGCAACTGGCTCAGCCATCCCCTCCATGGTGAGCAGGCGCTGCAGACTGCCCGCGCGATCGAGATGGAGGCGGTCCGATGATCCTGCGTGCAGATGAGGAACCCAAATGACGGACCTTCGGCCGATTTTCCTACGTATGGTCTTGAACCCGCTTCGGGCCGCTTACGCAGCCGGGCATGCTCCGCTTCTCGCCGGGTATGAGGAAACCGTTCTCGAGGTGAAGGCGGCGCTCGCGAGGAGGGACGCAGGACATCCGGACGAGGACTGGAGCGACGAGGAAACTGGTCAGACCCTGGCCAATCTCGATTATTGGGTCATGCGCGGCGAAGTCGCGGAGTCCGCACTGCAGGCCCACCGGAAGGCATTCGCGCTGATGACGTTTCATGCCTGGGAAAAGCATGTCTGCTCCCATATGGAGTGGCCTGAGTATCGCGGCGAAAAGGGTTTCGGCGACCTCAAGGCGGCGGGATGGACGATCGATCCCAAGGGGCTCAAGCGGCTGCAGAAGACCGCCAATTGCATCAAGCATGACAGCGCCGAGCTATTCGATTTCGACGAGAGCATGTTCAAGGGCGAGCTCTGGCTTTTCGGCACCGATGGCATGTTCACGAAGGCCAGCAAGGGCAAACGGGTAAACCGCGACGGCCATTGGACCGATTGGGAAGATGCCTTGCGCCTGACGGACGAACAGGTCCTGGAATTTTTCGATCTGGTGGAAAGGTCAGGTCAGATCGGTGCGCCGGCCAGCCCTTAAAAGCGCCCGATCGATCGGATCGTCCCTCCTTCAGAGAGCGGTGACAGCACCAAACCTATGTTGCATATCCACCTGTCATCACGACTGGGATTGCGAAGGGGCGAGCGATGAAAGTGAGGATGGTCCAGCATGCAGTCGGCCAGGGCGGCATGTTCTGCGGCGAACTCTCCTCGGGGGGCGCACCGCTTCGCTGGGTCTTTGACTGCGGCTCCAATCAAGCCGATGCGCTCAAGCGGGAGGTCGGGGTCGTCGCTTCCGGGGGCGATATCGACCTGCTGTTTCTTTCTCACCTCGACAGCGACCACATCAACGGCATCGATCTTCTATTGAAGCAGACCAATGTCAGAGAGGTGGTCCTTCCCTATCTCGATGAAGAGGCGCTCATCGTGTCCGTCGCAAGGGATGCTTCACAGGGCGCCTTGACCGGGACATTCGTCGAAGCCGTAACCGACCTTGCCGCCTGGTTCGGCAGCCGCGGCGTCGAGACCATCACCTTTGTCGATGGCCCGGGCGATGAAGGGGGCGCCGAGCCCAACGTGCCAGATGTGCCGGACGGCGGCGACGGTGAAGGCGAGATTACCCACAAGTGGACCGGCGAGAAGACTTCCATCGCGGAGCAGGCCTCGCCCCCTCGGTCTGGAGAAGGCACCGCGCATGTGCAGCGGGTCTCTCCAGGTGCTGCCGTGTTGGCGATGGCGACGAACCAACTGCTCAACTGGGCATTGATCCCCTATGTCCACAAGCCGTCTGCGGTACTGATGAAGGCATTCAACGACGCACTAGAGGCCGCGTTCGGAACGGGCACGAGCAAGAAGACGATCGCCGAGATGGTGAGAGACACTACCGAGCGTCAGAAGCTGCGGGATTGCTATGACGCGTTATGGGCCGACCACAATCTGGTCTCGATGACACTCTATTGCGGGCCGGTCAAAAGGCCGAATGTGAATATCCAGCTGTGGTTCAGCGCTCTTTACCGCAAATGGCGCTGGCGTCATGGATTTCATGGGAATGAAGTTGGAGGCTGGATGCTGACCGGTGACGCACACCTTGATGGGATGCGCCGACGGGGTCGGTTCCTGCATTTCTACCAGCGTTTCACCGGTCTCATCAATGTGCTGATGCTCCCTCATCATGGATCGATCCACAATCACAGCGACGCCGTGCTTGCTGCCATGCCTGAGCTTTGGGTCGGCTTTGCGGCAGCCGGTCCGAACAGTTACGGGCACCCGCACAAGGACGTGCGGCGCGCAGTACGGTCCCATCGCCATGCCTGGTTCCATAGGGTCGATCAGAAGCAGTCCAGCCAGATCGTGATGGAAATCGACATGTACTAATTCCCCGACGTGATCGGGAAGGACAGGCCTAAGAAAGCCATCACAACCTGAGCGGATCCCGCTTCAGAGCGGGACTAGGTCCTCGCCGCCTCCCCGGCGTATTTCCACGCAATCCGTGCATAGCCGAAGCGAAGGAACTCCGGGCATCGCTTCGGCTGCATTGACGACGCGATAGTCATCACCGGGATCGCCGCAGCAGCAGCAGGTATCAAGCGCCCCTGTCACACCGATCGTGGCACGCGCCAAGGCGCCCAACCTGGGCTCGACCCGGTCGACGATCGAAAACCACATCTCGGTATTGGGGATGATACGCTGCAGCTGACGGTCGGCTTCCTGGGGGTGATGCCGTTGAAGCCATGCAAGGGCCACTTCCCTTCGTATATCGTCGTTGCGAACGAGTTGCTCATAAAGCGTGACCAACTGCGCAGTGGTCCGACGACCGTTCGCGGCGTAGTTCCGTTTATAATGGGCGAGATTGACCGCGAACCGCAGTCCCCCAGTATGAAACTCCCTGATGGTGCTGACGCAATATTCCACCAGCCCGGCGTCGGAGGGATCGGTGCCCATCTCAGCAAGATCATAGTGCCAGGGGTTTATCCGGTAATCGTCCCGCCAAAGGTCGAGAAACCCGCTGTCCCGGTAAGCTTGCGCGATTTCGTCGTCCCACTCGGGATGCTCCTGGACGAGCTGATCAAGATCGTTGAAGTTTTCGACCGAAGGATCGCGTAACCGCGCGACCTCCAATATCCGATTTTGAGCGGCCTGCGTCGCGGCGATCGGGTTCGGCCGCGCCGCCCATTGCGCCAGCTCAGCCGGCGTCACAACCTCCGTCATGCCCTGCAGTTCAACCAGCATAGGGCTCTGCCGGATGTTCTCAGGCGTGCAATAGTCCGGATCTACGACGAGATGGATCCCCGCGCTGGCAAAAGCGCGTCCGACCAGTCGCGAACAGAATAATTTCCGGTTTCGCGGTTTGTGGACACCAACGACCGAGCGCACCGCCTCGCTCTTGGAATAGCGCGTGCCGATCTCGGCGCGCGCGAACTCGATGACTTTGCTTAGTTGGATGTCGGTCATCGCCTCGCGGAGACGATAGACCCACACTTGGTCTTGGGGGGTATAGAGCTCGCGCTGGATGTTATGGGCCTGCACGCCATAGTCGGTGGAATCGATGATCGATCCGTGCTGGACGCAGATCATCGCGTGCGAGACCTTGCCCCTGGTCGTGAGCCGAATGGCCTTGCTCATCTTTCCACTGGAAGCGGTCAGGATGATATCGCCCGGTTGGAGCAGTTCGATGCGAACGCGGCGCACTATGTCTTCATTTTCCACGTCAAACACCTCTTATTAGCCCGAGCATGGTTCAGGCGCCAAGACCAAGACGCCGTCCAATCGAGCGATCCAGGCCTGCGCGCACTTCGAGAACAGCGGCATCGCCAAGTTCCTCGGAAGAGAGGGCGAGCAGCAGCAGGATGCGTTTGCGCAATTGGGGCACATATTGCAGGAACTGCCGGTCCTTCACGCGCCCCGTCAGCTGCCTTTCAATGGCATCGAGGCTCCACAGGACAGTGATCCAGCATTCCATGAAATCGGCGGGCATGCCGCTATAGTCGCGGGAGACCATAAGGCGTGCGATCGCTGGCCGGCGCCCGCAGAAGAAGCCGACGAGGACGCGCACGATCAACCGTGGCCAAGCGAGCGAGGCGCTTGACCCATCGAGGCCCTTTGGCAGTTCGTGACAGCGTGCCTTGTAAAGCAGCAGCAGGATCCAGAAGCGCAGGCGCAATACATCGCTGCTTCCCAACGCCTCCTCGTCGCATTCCAGCCCTTCCGCATAAGCGACTACGTGGCGCTCATAGAGCGCTCCATCGACCGGCTCGGCTACTTGCTCAGCGCGAGCTTCCGGTTCCTTTGAGGGTATCGGGGTGTCCGCTTCGGGATCGAACTCCCCTTCTTCGTCGATCGGATCGTCATAGCCGGAATCTTCGGGCGTTGCGGGCTCCGCTGCGGGAGTTCCGCCCGAGAGCAGATTGAGGAAATCCCGAATGCTGTCGGCATATGTTCCGGCAAGGCTGTTAGCTCCTTGCCCGGCCGACCGAGGCAGGCCGGATTTGGCCTGCGTGAATTCCTCATAGCTCAGTTCCACCGGCGGCGCCGCCTCGCCCGCAGCCTTTTCGTTCCGCGGCCGGCTCGCTGCGAGGGCTTCGGGTTCGGCAACGGCTTCAAAATCGGCGCGCGCGAGCGTTTCGAAGGCCTGATGCATCCACAGGTCGAAGTCATCCCCGCCCGAAAATGAGAAGAGAGCGCGGGCGACGCTTCCGCTCGCCACTTCCCGGCGCCTCGTGCGTAACGCATCGCGATGGGTCACATGGGCAAGGCTGGAGGTAAATCCCGAACCAAGCAGGCGGGCAAACCGTAGCTTGGGACGCAGTTCCGGCTCGATCGCCACCACGCGCCGGTCGCCGGCGGTTTCGAACGCGGCCAGCGGCAACGCCACCAGCAGGCTCGCCTCGCGGTCGAGAAGTTCAATCGTGCCAGAAGCCGCTACATGTGGAGCGGGCCGCCAGGCGAGGGTACCGCGCTCCAAATCGAAGGTGCCGGCCCGCCGCTCTTCGATGGCCTTGAGCGGGATAGGCGGAGTCTCGATTGGCGGCGGAAGATCGGCGAGCGCAATGGCATCCCCCTCGATCCACCGATCGAGATCGAGCGCCTCGCGGGCCGCGCCCTTGGGAAGCCGGCGATAGATGCAGGCCTCCGCATTGGTCCCTGATCGGCCGTTTCGTCCCAGTGCGGCGACGGTGCAGTTCGCGCTCCCGAAGAGAATGTGGTCGTGCTCCGCCGTCGAGGCTACGAAAATCTTGGCATGCGTAAAGCGGCGCGAAGGCCAGCTGAGTTCGACGATCGTGACCTTTTTCGCGAATGCGGCATCGACGGGAAACTCATGCTCGCTGCTATCGATAGGCAGGACGATCCGTTCCGGAGACAGTCTCGCTGCGAGATCCGCGAGCGCGCCGAGGTCATGGTCCCAATAGGGGCTTACCACCACAAGGCTCTCGATCGCGGCGTCCCCGAGGAAGGAGACGAACTGATCGGCAATTCCCGCCTCGCCCGGTCCATGCAGGAAGGCTATCGCCGAACCGTCCTCGAGTTCCTTCAGCACCGGCCCTTCAGGACCTTCGAGCCAGGCCGCTCGCTCGCCTGTCCAGCGCAAGGCATCGCGTGCAGGTGTCTGCTCCGTACCCACGAGTGCGCTCAGATAACGCCATATGGATCTCACGATCGCGCGTTCAGGGCTGTCCTCGTCCTTGCATTCGATCTCGACCGTGACCTCGGCATTACCGGCAAGTCCGGCTGCCGTGAGGTTTGCCGAACTGACGAAGGCGCGTGCGCTTTCGCGTCCGACCTGCAGGATTATCTTGGGGTGGAAAATGCCGTCCGCTGCGGGCGGACTGTGCAAGGCGTAGTCGCTGCCCAAGGCGATCGGCAGTTTCGATCCATCCGAAAGCGCCAGCGCAGCCATGCGCTCGTCGGTGATAAGCAGCAGGTTAGTCGCCCCGCTCGCCATCAACTGTGGGAGGAGGATTTCCTCGACGGCGGCGAATTCGACCGCGAAGCTCGTGGCGATCGCGCTGTGGAAGGGGCGGCCGCTGCGGCGTCCCAATCGTTCCGGGAGCTTCACAGGGCGCTCTCCAGAACCTGCGCACCCATATCGGTCAGCCCACCCTCATCGAGCAGATGGATGTCATCGAGAAACTGGATGGCCGGCGCGAGCCGCGGGGTCGTCGCAACAGGCTGATAGCCGGAGAGATAGACCAGGCGGCCTTCGCGCTGTTCGAAGAGGAAGGTGTAATCGCGCTGCCGCCGCAGCTTCTGCATGGCCACCCAACTGTGACGCCGCACCACGCGTTCGATGATGTAATCCGCGATGTGCTCGGCAACCGGCGTCTCCTCACCGCTTTCGAGCCAGTCTATCTCGGTGCGCAGCGAATAGGCGGTGCCCCGCTTGGGCAGTCCATGTTTCGCGGCCTGCGCGAGATCGGATCGATCGGCATATCGCTGATGCAGGGCGGCCATCAGCCTGACGGCGGTGAAGGCCTTGTCTTCGGGCGAGCCACGGGCGCTCGTCAGCCTGTTCCAGCTGTCCTGGAATGGATAATCCCCAGACTGTATCGAGTGGCGCATTTCGAACCACGATACCCCGAAGTCCTCTCCTTCGTGCCCGCCAAGGGACAGGGCGACTTCGTCATGGATTTCTGCAAGGGTTCGTCCCCGGCTGTCGGAGTTGATCAGGGCGATCGCCCAGGCCAGCAAGGCAGCCGAGGCGACCTGCATCAGGTCCTGGCACTGATAGGCCTCCCATTTGAGACGCTGGGCCTCAAGATGATCGGGCAGCGCATCGGCCGGCGGATTGAAGAGGTGCCAGCGAACATCCTCCGGGCCGGGCCGGGCCTCGCAGGCCCGCGCCGTGTCGAGAACGAGAAGGAGGGTTGCGGCGCGGCTGCGGGCATCGGATTCCGGCTCCTCATCCCGCGCGAACAGCAGCGTGTCGTAGAACGCCCTTTCGTCGCTTTCGATGTCGATCTGCGACGGTGTGATTGGAGCGAGCTCGTCGAGTTCGGCAACAGTCACGCGCGCGTCTCGGATCTTCTTCCTGAGGAGTTTTGCCAGGTCGGGACCGATCGCCTGCTCGAAGACAGCAGCGGCCTGTTTGCCCAGTTCCCGTGTGGCCACCTGGATCCCATGCCGGTTCAGGGTGAAGAGGTCCATCTCGGCCATCTGGGTATAGTAGGCGCCGCCGAAGACCCCGAGAGATTGGCGCAGATAGGGGCGCTGCGACCCATCGGCGTCCGCCGCCCCGGCAAAATCGATAAGTTTCTCGTCTTCTGCCAGACGGCGATTGGCCCAGTCGATCCCGCCAACGCCCCCTTCCCCCGCCTGGGCGGAGACAAGCGCATAAAGGGCCTCTGCCCTTCGGACCCAACTCTTCCAGGCGTGGAAGTCCGTGGATGCGCCTTGCCGAGCATAGGTTTCGCTGACCCAGCAATAGAAGCCGTAATAGCGCATCCGCAAGGTGACGTTGCTGATGCCGGGCACAAGAGATTGGTAGAGGAGGATCCCGCTGTTCTGAATTCCAAGCGGATCGAGCCCACGTTTATCGGCCTTCTCCGTCCATTGTGGCAACAAATTCAAGCCCGCCCTCCCGAATCGCCCTGCAGCTTCAATGACATCAGTCGCATCGATCTATGTGAGCCGGGTTAGGAGAAACTGAAGATGCAGGATCAATCCGCCGCGGGGCCGATCCAGAGTAGTTCGAGTAGGTAGGGGCCGCGCTGAGCGCCTTCGATCAGCACCGTGCTGCCGGCATGAGCAGAGATGTCGTCGTCGGTCTCGAGCCTCCAGACCATGCCGTCCTCGCCTTCGAGGATGGCGCCTCGCTCGCCAAACCGCAGCGTGCCGCGCAGCCGCATGGGTGCCTTGCTGTTGCTCATGCGATCTCCGTCGCCGGCCAAGCGGGATACGAGCCGCCAGGCGCATCGGGCGCAGAGTTACAGACGATCGGGGGCGTACGCATCGTGGCGCATTGGCACAAAGGAGATGACTCCGGCAATCCTGTTCAATCTATGTTCCTCGCCCGATCACGGCGTTCCGCCGTATCGTGAACCATCGTCGTATCGGGGAAAGCCAAACCAGAAACGGATCGCCCCGCCGGTGCCCCGCTGCAAACGCCGGATCGACCGGTGTTGATCAGGGAAGGTGGCCGTCAACGCGGGGCCATCGGTAGTGTCAGGCCGAAGGTCTTGATTGCCTCGGGAAAAACGATCTTCGCCCTTTCGAGCCATGCCGCCATGTCATCGATGTAGGCATTGATCGAGGCGCTCGAGGTCAATGCTTCGATGAGCGCCAACATTTCTAGATAGACGAGATTGAGCTGGACCTGTTCACCTTCGGAGCTCACGATAGTGATCGAGAGATGCGACCAGGCGCGGTCGATCGCCTGTTCGCTTTGGTGTTTGCGACGATCCGACACATGGGCCGATTTCTTGTCGCCGACATATTTTACGACCTCCCGCCGCCGGATCGGGGTTCCGAGTATCGAAAAAGCCAGCCCGTCGAGATATTCGTTTAGGGTCACATCGGCGTCTTCGCGGTAGCTCCATGTCGGCACCTCCATGATCGGCACGCCCTTAACGGAAAACTGAGCCGCGATACCCTCAAGGCGGTCATCCGCCCAGGGATAGTTCCCGCATGAAAGGAGGATGCCCGGGTGCGGCGGATCGAAATCCAGCATCCGCGCTTTCACTCGCAGCGCACCTTTTGGCGGGAAAATCCGTCCTGCGTTAAACAGGTCCCGTTCCGAGAGCAGGCGCCGCAGGATGGTGCTTCTTGCCCTGATCTCCGCGGGAACCTCGCCCAGGCGGTCGGTCATTTCCCGCGTGACGAAACGGAAGTCCTCCACGGTGATACGCAGGAGTTCATAATCGCTTTCCGAGAGAAGCTTGTCAGGAGCGCTCAACTCGAATTTGGGTTGGAGGAGATAGGAGAATTACGGCGCCTGTTTCCCCTTGCTCATCAGGCTTCGCCTTCTGCGGGCGCTGCGACGCTGGTCATGATGGTCGCAAGTTCCACCAGTTCATCCGCGAACTTCCCATCGCCGGCGATACCGGCCGCAAATGTAGCCGCAATGACCGCGCAGGCATTGGCCTGGTTTAGCGCTCGCAGGAGATCGTCCTCGGGGTAATTGGGTTCGATCGTGTCGGCGGTAAGGTTTCGCTGAAGCTGGAGGATCCCGGTATGCGTGAAGTCGCACATCTCCTTCCATCGCCCCTTCTTGATCTGACCGATGAGGCCTGCCTCCAGCTTGGCTTCCAGACTCTCGAAGATCTTATAGGGAGCCACATGACTTTTACCGGCCGCGAAGTCCTCAAGTTCCTGGTCCGTTGCGCATTGATGAAGCCAGGCGCCATTGATCCAGGCGTCACCCTGCGGGCGCAGCAGCGCCATGAAGGATTGGTAGGAGCCGTTCTCCAGCAAAAAAATGAGCGCCTCGTGGTGATGGATCGCCACCACCAGGGCGCTCATCGAGAGGCGTTCGCGCAGTCCACCCTCGACCTGAAGGCCGTGGATGCCGTCCCAAAGCCGTTTGGAAAGATCTTTGGCATCATCGAGTGCGTCGGCAATCGCCATATTCCCTGTCCTCGTCCTGGTCCTTGGAATCGACCGATCCCTTCCGCCCGAAGTCTTTGCATGCAAAGCTCACCAATGTGTGACCAGCGATGGCCGATCAACGAGCGGCCGACGGGCAGCAAACTCGAGGCCGGAAGAGTTTGCCGAAACTCCCGGGCACCAGAATAGAATGCTTACGAGGTGGGGGGATCGGCGCCTTTGCCGCGTTTCAGCCGCCAAGGCGCCGATCGACTTTTCAGGGCATAATCACTGCCCGGGTGAGATTGGGAATTCGGCAATTATCGTAGGGGCTCTCGACCGACCTCTCGAGCGCATCGCGCTGCGCGCGGTACCAGTCTGGGGCCTGGACGGTGTAACGTTCGACGGCGAAAGGCTCACCGTCGCTCGAAAACTGAATGTCGATGGCAAAGCTGTGCAAGACAGCCTGAGGGGATGTTTGCATTGTCGGTTCCTTTGAAAATGAACAGTGCGTCTGGACGCGAGATCGAGGTCTCGACGGACGCTCGTCTTGAGCTGCCGATCAGGATCGCTTCGCCCGGGAACGTTCCCCGGACGATTGGCCGTCTTGACCAGTGGTGAGTTGAGCCTGAGGCGAGCTTCAGCTGGCCCTGGCAAAGAGCTTGCGCGCCTTGCCTTCTATCTCGAGCCGCGTATCCTGATTGGACTTCGAGCGGGCATGCGCAGTGATGCCCTGGACAAAGTCGAACAGGCTGGATGGCGGATGGCCTTCCTCGGACGTCACGGATTGAATGATCTTGGCGGTATCGACTTTGGAAAAGCCGCTCCGCCGCAAAAACGTGTCGCGGTCCTCGTCAGTCCGGGCCACGATCCGGTTGCGAGCCGCACCGATCCCCTCGACGAAGCTCCTCGAGGACGACTGAGCGAAATTCTCGAGCGCCGGCGCCGCCTCGTACGCGAACCGGTTGGCTGCGAACTTGGAATGACGAATGGAGATTTCCGAGAAATTCTCGACGCCCCAAAGGTTTCGGTTCATGCACACGGCACGAAGATAGAAGGTGGCGATCCCGAGGGTCTTGGATCCGACTTCCGAGTTCCAGCAGTAGAAGCCGCGGAAGAAGATGTCCGGGTCACCATTGGCCAGCTTTCCCGCCTCGATCGGATGGGTATCGTCCACCAGGAAGAGAAAGACGTCCCGGTCGGAGGCATAAAGCGTCGTGGTGTCGCGCGTCACATCGACGTAAGGGTTATACCGCATGGATTGCCAGTCGAGGACGCCGGGCACTTTCCAGCGCGTATCGGAGACACCATCGCCCGCGATCTTCATGACGGCGGCTACCAGTTCATGATCCCAGATCCGCCCGTAGTCCGGGCCCGTTACGGCGCGCAGTTCGGCCCGACCTTCATTGGTCTTGAGCAGTTTCACCTGCTCGGCGCGGTGGCTTAAAAGTCCGTGCTGGAGATTGATGCCGGACAGAGCAGCCGGCAGGTTGCGCAGGTAGGAAGCCGGCGCGCCGACGAGACTGCAAAGCTGGCCGAAAGACCAATTGGTCGGCGCCACCGGCTCCGCCTCACCGGGCACGATCAGCCTGAGGTCCTCGGGATTGTCCGTGCTCGCTTCGACACGAACACCACGACTTTCCACGATGCGGGTGTCGGCCCTTTCGGCGCGGGCACGTACATTGTCGTAGAGATCGTTCAGCGACAGAAACTTCTCGTCATCGGGACGTGAATACCATTCCGAGGAAACCCGGGAGATATTGCGGCCGCGAGAAATATCGACCTTGTAATCACCCGAGATTGGATCGCGGTCACTGTATTGAGCAAGAGTAGCCATGGGGAACTCCCTATTGGAACGGCCGCATCCACCCTGGACCGACCACTCCGTCCCCACTTCCTCCCCTCCCTTTGACATGTGCGCATAATCGCGCCACTTGTGTGTTGGCCTGCTCAGACAGGCATGGTTCAAGCCGATTAGCTCCAGCAAGAAAAAGGAAGTCGCATGGCAGAGACCGAAGAAGCGAACGTCATGTCCCTGACTGTTTCGTTGCTCAGTGCCTATTTTGCCAACAACACGGTGCCGAGCAGCGAATTGCTGGGATTGGTCGAAGGTACCCGAAAGGCTTTGCTGGGCGGTACTTCAGTCGTCGAGGCCTCGACGGAAACGAAGGCCGAATCTGCAGCAGTTACGGAGCCGGCACCGAGCGAAACATCGGTAACGCAAGTCGCTAGCGAGCCTGAGTACAAGCCGGCGGTAACAGTCGAGCAGAGTATAGCCTCGTCCGACCATATTCTTAGCCTGATCGACGGCAAGCCGTACAAGGCCCTCAAGCGCCACTTGTCCGCGCACAATCTGACGCCTGCCCAGTATCGGGAACGATATATGCTTCCCGCGGCTTACCCGATGGTTGCACCAGGCTATTCGGCGGCGCGCCGTGAGGTCGCGCTGAAGCTTGGGCTCGGCAACAAGGGAAAAGCCTCCCCCACCGCAAAGGTCCCGGCGCCTGCAGCCGCCCCTGTGGTTGAGGCACCGGCGAAGCCTGCGGCCAAGAAGGCAGATGCAGGAAGCGGCAAGCCCAAGACAGCGCGCAAGGCACCAGCGAAACCGAAGGTTGCGAAACCCGCCGTTGCCAAGCCGAAGAGCAAAGCTGCGAACAGCACGCCCAAACCCGACGCAGCAGTTGTATCTGCTCCCACCTCGCAATCGGTGGAAGCAGCACCAGCGAACGATGGGAAGACTTCTGTCGAGGCGAGCGCCACGCCGGTTTCCGCCAAGAAGGCTCGCGCAAAGGCTGCACCGAAAAAGCCCCGCGCCAAGAGCACGCCCGAGGCGCAGCCGGCTGAAGCCGTAGCGAAGCCGAAGCCAAGCCGCGTGCGGAAAGTAAAACCGGTCGAAGCCGTGCCTGCCCAGCAAGCATCTGAAGTCGCCCCGGAAAGCAACTGAAGTCAAAACCCGGGTGCCTTCAGGGCGCCCGGGTCAATTCGCGCGCGTCGGCCATACACACCGCGCAGCAGGACTGTCGCCGCGAGGCCCTTCTTACCCCAACATCTCATCCAGACCTCAGCGCCGCGACCCGAAGCCCGCACGATCAGGCCGGGATACGCGAACACCGACGTTTACAGATTGGAGCGGTGATCCTTGGGAGGAGCGCCAAAGGTTCTGGCATAGGCCCGAGCGAACCCGGCAACGCTGCGATATCCCAAACGGAAGGAAACCTTCTGCAAGGGTATGTCCTGCGCCAACCAGGTATCGGCAAAATGCATCCGCAGCTGCATGTGCCATTCGCCGGGAGAAAGTCCCGTTTCGTCACGGAAGAGACGCGTGAAACTGCGGCGGCTCATGCCGGCTTGAAGCGCCCAGGCATCAAGATCGAGCGGCATTGCCGGATCACGCGATAACCGATCACAGATCGCGCGCAGCCCAGGTTGCAAGGGCATGGTCGGTGCCAGATCCCCTATGTCCGGCGCGCGTGCCACTTCGTCCAGGATCAGGTCCGCCAAGCGCTGTCGCCGAAGCGCGTCCCCCTCTCGTTCATGGATCAAGGCCTCCACCGTCGCGTGGAGCAGCGGCGTGACGGCAATTATCCGGACGTCCGCCACCTGGGGCGCAGCCGACCGTTCGACGTAAAATGCGTTGTAGGCAGCGGCTCCACGACAGGTGACCTCGTGCGTCACCCCCGCCGGGATCCACACACCCCGGCCCGGTGAGAGGAAGATCGCCCTGCCCCCAGCTTTGACCAGTGCGAAGCCCTCGGTCCGATAGGAGAATTGCCCTCGATCATGGCTGTGGGGCGGGTCGTAATATCCCTCCGACTGGCGTCCGCCGAAGGCAGTTACGGCTTCGAAAGTAAGAAAATCGGCACTCCGCGCCTCCACCGGCGGCAGTTCAGGATCAGCGGGCAATTCAGATTTCATAAGAATTATCTAGTCTTAGCTCGCGATCCGATCGGGCCAGTTTTTGTACGGTTAGGCCACCTAAACCTCGGTATTATTGCTAATGCCTCGCAGGATACTTAGAGCCCCAGCCCGACTGCAACAAGGGCGAAATTTGAGGACAAATGAGGCGCTGGTCCGGTAAGGAAATAACCCTGCGAGGGCTGTTCGGGCTTCTGGGTGGCTATGGGCTCGCCGCGCTTTGGTGCGCGGTGATCGCTCGCTGGCTTCCTATGGCACCGCTCGACGCCAGCCTGATCGCCACAATCCTGTCGTTCCTTCTTTTTGCAGCCGTCGTCATCTGGGCTTTCGCCTCACGCTCGCTTGGCCGTCTCACGGGTGGCGGGGCAGTCTGCATCCTTGCCGGCATTGTCTTGCTCAAGGGATCGATGCTGTGACCCTCCGTCAGACCCAAACGATCCTCCACACCTGGTCCGGGCTGCTCTTCGGCTGGATTTTGTTCGGCATCTTTCTCGCCGGCACTGTCAGTTTCTGGCGCGACGAGATCAGCCGCTGGACCCGACCCGAGCTCACCGCTTCGATTGACCGCAAGGCGACACTGGAAGGCGCAGTCCGGTTCCTTGCCGACAAGGCACCCGATGCTGCGGGCTGGAACATCGCACTGCCCAATGACCGCGGAGCCGGAACGCTTGTCAGCTGGCAACCTCAGCCCAAGCCGGGGGAAGAGCCCCGCGCACGGCGCGGGCGCGGCAATGAGCAATGGCTCGATGGCATGGGACGTCCTGTGGCTGTTCGCGCAACGCGAGGCGGCGACTTCTTCTACCGGCTCCATTTCGATCTCTATTATGTGCCGGTCTATTGGGCCCGCTGTTTCGTCGGCCTTTGCGCCATGTTCATGCTGGTGGCGATCATCAGCGGGGTGATCTCGCACAAGAAGATCTTCAAGGACTTCTTCACGTTCCGCCCCCGAAAGGGCCAGCGCAGCTGGCTCGACGGACATAATGCCACGGCAGTTCTCGCCCTGCCCTTTCATTTCATGATCACCTTCACCGGCCTGGTGACCTTGATGGGCATGTATATGCCCTGGGGTGCGATCGCCAATTACGGCTCCATGCCGGCCTTCTACGCCGCGCAGTCGACAAAGGACCTTCCAATCGAAAGGAGCGCGCGAGCGCCGGTCCCAGAGCTCATGCCCTTGGTGGCTGCCGCCGAGGCGCAGTGGGGTGCGGGTAGCGAGGCGGCAACCGTACGCCTCATCGCGCCGGGCGACGTCAAGCAACAGATCGTTGTGCTGCGCGGTTCGGCCGACCGCGTCGCGGCCAGCGACCAGCCCGTTCGCTTCGACGGTTCCGGGCACATGACCCGGGGTGTTCAGCCAGAAGGGGTTGGCCGGGTTAGCCGCGATGCGCTTATAGGCCTCCACGCAGGCCGGTTTGCCGATCTGACGCTGCGCTGGCTCTATTTCCTGTCGAGCATCGCAGGGACGGTCATGGTCGGCAGCGGTCTTGTGCTCTGGACGGTGAAGCGCCGCGAGCGACTACCTGATCCTGCTCGTCCCCACCTCGGCTTTCGTATCGTTGACCGGCTCAACATCGCCTTCGTTGCAGGCATGCCTCTTGCAATGACCGGCTTCCTCTGGGCCAATCGACTCTTGCCGCTTGCCATGAAAGCCCGCGCGAACGCCGAGGTGAACGTCATGTTCCTCTCCTGGGTTCTGGCCATCATCTGGGCAATCGCCGCCCCACGCCGCACTGCCTGGACCGGCCTTCTGGCAGCTACGGCCCTCTCGCTCCTGAGCCTTCCGGTTCTGGACCTGTTGGTGACCGACTGCGGCCTTCTCGCAAGCATCGGGCGCGGCGACAGCGTGATGGCAGCGGTGGAAATCTCCTTCATTGTCCTGGGGCTCTGCTTCGCCTGGATGGCACGGACCGTCTGGAACCGCGCTGCGCGCTCGCCGACTGCGGCACGGCGGCGCCGGGTGGCAGGAGAACCGGTGACTGCATCATGATCATCGCCTCCTTTCTTCTCGCGCTCGCGGGTCTTGCAGCGATGGGCCTCTCCCAGCCGCAGCATCATGGTTGGCTGTTTCATCGACCGGCGCCGAAAATGCAGAGCGTCCGGCTGCACTGGAGCGGCCTCACGCTGATCCTGCTGAGCCTGATCGCCGCGATGCAGGGGTGGAGCGCGACCATCGGGCCCGTGGGTTGGTTGGGATTGCTGAGCCTCGCCGCCGCGCTCCTGCTCCTTGCCCGCACCTATCTGTCACCGCCGCGGCGCTGACCGGCTTTTCACATAAGACAACGTTCACGGAGGTATTATGATCAAGTTTTCGAGGCGCAGCCTCGTGCCGGGCTGTGCCTGGCTCGCCCTTGCCGCTCCAGCGGCTTATGCCCAATCGCCCAGCGACGGCCAGAACGGGAAGGCCCAGGATAATCGCCTCGATGAGATCCTGGTCGTTGGACGGACTGACGGCTACCAGACCGGCGAAACCAATACGGCGACCAAATTACCGCTGACCCTGCGCGAGACGCCCCAGGCCGTAACCGTCATCACACGCCAGAGGATCGAGGATTTCAACCTCATCACGATCGCCGACGTCCTGGAGCAGACGCCGGGTGTGTCGCTCCAATCCTATGACAGCAACCGCACGCGCTTTCAGTCACGCGGTTTCACCATAACCAATTTCCAGCTCGACGGCGTCCCCTCCAACTTCAACGTCGGCGCCAGCGGCAACAGCGTCATGCCTGACACTTCGGTGATGGAGCGGATCGAGGTTGTGCGCGGCGCAGCCGGGCTCGTCACCGGTACCGGCGATCCTTCCGCTACGATCAACCTCGTGCGTAAGCGCCCGACGGCCAACCTCCAGGCCAGCACAAGCCTCAACTATGGCAGTTGGGATTATGTCCGCGCCGAAGCCGATATCAGTGGGCCGGTGATCGCCAGTGGCAAGATCCGCGCTCGCGCAGTCGCCGCCTATACCAACCGCGATTCCTATGTCGATTTCCAGAATGACCGCTCGCCCAGCCTCTACGGCGTGGTCGAGGCCGACCTGACGGAAACCACCCGCATTCGCGGCGGCGTGGACTACCTGCGCACGGACAGCAGAGGCGGATCCTGGAGCGCGGTTCCTCTCTTCTACAGCGATGGCACGCCGACCGATTTGCCCCGCAGCTATAGCGCGGCGGCGCGCTGGAACCGTTGGGAACGCGACAACGTCAATGCCTTCGCCACGATCGAGCAGGAAATCGGCCGCTGGGTCGCTCGCGTGGCCTACAATCACCGGTGGACGGACACCGAGAGCCTGCTTTTTGCCGGTTCGAACAGCACCTATTTCCCTAATCGTGATACGGGTCTCGGCCTCAATGTCGTGAACACGTACGGCAAGTCGCATACCGAGGAAGACAGCCTCGACGGCTACGCGACGGGTCCGCTGCGCCTCTTCGGACGCGATCATGAGATCGTGCTCGGCGCCAATCATTATGATCGCAGGCTGGAGACCCGAGCGACGACGCTGACGGCCGACTATGGTCTGCCGCGCACCGGCACTACCACCTGGTTCCCCAGCATCTTCGACTGGGACGGCAATGTCCCGCGTCCCACGACCAGCGATCGCGGTTTCAATTCGAGTGAGGATCGCACCAAGCAGACCAGCATCTACGGGGCTGTCCGCCTCAATCCTGCTGACGGCGTGAAGCTGATCCTTGGTGGTCGCTGGACCGACGTCGAGACGGTGACCGATACGTTCAACACGACCACCAATCCTGGCGCGCTTACGCGCACGACCCGGGCAGCGGACGACAAATTCTCGCCCTATGCCGGCGTCATTGTCGACCTGACCAGCCAGATCTCCGCATTTGCAAGCTACGCGCAGGTCTTCACGGTCCAGACGCAGCGGGACGAGAATAACGAGCAGCTGGCACCGCTGACCGGTACAAATTACGAGTTCGGCCTCAAAGGCGAGTTCTTCGACAAGAAGCTGTATGTCTCGGTGAATGGCTTCCACATGAAGCAGGATAATGTGGCCGAGCTTCTGACTGGTGCCGAGCCCCTCCCCGACGGCAGCACGCCTTATCGCGCCGTGAGCGGGGTCTCTACCTGGGGCGGCGAAGTCGAGATCGCCGGATCGATCACTCCGGCGTGGCGGATCGCTGGCGGCTACACCTATGCGCATTCCGAGAATGCCGATGGGAGCCGTTTCTCGCCCGACACCCCGCTTCACCTGGCGAAGCTCAACACCACCTACAAGATCGATCGTCTGACTGTGGGCGGCGGCGCATCCTGGCAGAGCCGCATCTATCGGGCGATGCCAATCCCGACCGGCGCCTTCCAGGCCAACGGGCAGCCAGTAACGGCGACCGGCAATGTGAGCCAGGGCAGTTATTTCCTGCTCGACCTTCTCGCGAGATACGATCTGTCCCCCAATGTCAGCATCGGGGTCAATGCGACGAACGTCCTCAACAAGACCTACTACCGCAATGTCGGTTTCTTCAATTCGGCATGGTACGGCCAGCCGCGCCGCGTGCTCGGCAACTTGCGCTGGCACTTCTGATCGTCCTGTCGCCGGCCCTCCAGGAGGGCCGGCGATTGGCAAGCAGCCTTTTCGATATAATCGGACGGCGGGCGGACCGGATTTGAGCTGCGCCATCGCTCGGTACGATTGAATTGTTTCGCCGGACGAGGTCTATTCAGCCGATGGGCGGCGTTCTTCCACCTTGCGGTTTCATGGGAGACCGAACGCGTAGCGGCGTGCGCCTGGCGTACGCTCAGGCGCGTGACGGCAGGATCGTGCATATCACTCAGGTCCCTTCCGGCCTTGCATGCGAGTGCATATGCCCCGGCTGCGGCGGCGCGCTTGTTGCCCGCAAGGGCGACGTCAAGGAACATCATTTCGGGCATGGCAGCATCGGAGAATGCACTCATGCGCTCGAAAGCGCGCTGCACAAGCTTGCCAAAGAGGTCCTCCACGACCGGCGCGAAATCCTGCTGCCGGCCGTAGGCGCTGACCGCCATGGCCGCAGCCTTGTAACCCACCCTTCGGAGGTTCACCGTTTCGATGAAGCGGTTCTCGAGAACCGGCTGGATTCCATCGTCCCGGATGTGATCGTGCGCAAGGGGACGCACCGTCTTCTTGTCGAGATGTTCGTGACCCATAAGTGCGGGCCGGAGAAGATCGAGAAAATCCGGGCGATGGGTTTGTCCTGTGTGGAGATCGATCTCAGCCGGCTCTCGCGGCATGCGACCCGCGCGGAGGTCGAGGAAGCGCTGCTCGCGGATGCGCCGCGCTACTGGGTCAACAACCCAAAGCTCGGGATCGCAGCAACCCGGCTCGACGAGCAACTCGAGCGTGAGCGCGAAGAGAAGCAGCGCAAAACCGAGGCGGCAAAGGCCAAGGAGGAACGACGCCTCGATCAACTTGCACACGGCATTTCGCGTCGTCGCAAGGTGCCCCGCCCAGCCCGGCCTCGGCGTCCGACCGAGGCGATGCGCCTGGTCGAGCGGCATGGCTTTGCGAGTGAGATCGGGCAGGCTGTCGAAGGGGACGCATGTTTCTGCGTCTCGCCGGAGGAATGGCAATCCGAGGTGATGAAGCGTTTCGTGATCCTGCCGCTCGAGCGGCAGGTGGTCAATTTCTACGACTTTGACGAAGGAGACGTCCTTCGCCACCTGATGTCCCACGCCATGCTCACACCCGAAGAACAAGGCTTCGTGTCCAAGGAGGACGAAGCGGCATTGGCGAGAAGAGTGCCGGACTATCGAGCTCCCACCCGGGTCGTCGAAACGTTCCTATGGCGTTTGCAGAACGAGCAAATCATCGCTTCCGACCACCGGGATCGCTGGTCCATCACTGATGAGACCGCAGAGGCATGGGCCAGGCGCGGCGCCCGTGCAAAGGAACTTGAACGCTGGCGCGGCGATCTGCGCGCTGCCACCGAACATATTCTTCAGAAAGTCGAAGCGGCAGAGCGAGGCAGGTTCGATCTTGGAGCCTGGTGGCATAGACGCCATCCTCGGATCGGAACTTCCTTCGCGGAAGGCTTTCGAACGGACGATCACCGCCTGACGCAGCTCGCATTCGCCCTTGATCGGATCGAGGCCATGCTGTTTCGCAACGGTGAGATTGTGGATGACCTGTGCGGCTTGCCGCTGCGAGGGGCGATAAATCGCGAGGTCCAGGCACGGGCCGACAAGGTGGAACAGGAGCGGCTCGAAGCTGAGGCTGCGGAACGCCGCCGTGAGGACGAACGCGTCCTCACGATCGCCAGCCTGGCACGGACGGGGCTTGGCGCAGCATCGTCGGCCTGGCTGGATACGGCGTCGGCAGAGATCGGGACCTCCCCGCGCAGCGCCGCAGGGGCGTCCGACGCCGGCTTGGCATTAGCGCGCAGGGTACTCGATGAGCATGTCGCCGCGATCGCGTATGCGCGGGCGCAGGAGCAGCTTCGTAACAAGCTGCTCGCACTGGCAGGGCACCAGCGCCGCCCCGACCACGCGCGCGTGTTCCTCACGAGTGCGAGCCGGGAGTTTCGGGGCTCCCGTCCGATAGATTGCTGCTTTGATGAGCGCAGCTTTGAAGCGGTCAAAAAGCGAATGGAGGAAGCTGGCCGTTAGCGCGGTGGGGCCGTGACACATAGTCACAGCCCCGGATGCGAAGATCGAGATCATGCCGCCTTGGGCAGGTCCTCCGTCGTTTCGGGTACGTGGCACTCCTCGTCCGAAGCTGGTTCGATCGTCTCGATCTGCCGGGTAAAGCACATCGACTGCGGCAACCAGGCGAGAGCCGCTTCCCGTGTCTCGGCCTCAAGGGGCACGTTGCCGGCAAAGATCGCTTCGGCCGAACTGGCGAGGTCGTGCTTCTTCGACGACGCGTAACGGTTGGACAGTTCCTTTCCGCCGATCTCTTCCAGATGCCCGAGGATCGCTGCCTTGCTGCCGAGCCGATCGAAATAGTTGTTCGCGGTCGGACGCCACCACGCCGCGACATCGATCTCAAGCTTCTGTCCCAGATGATCGACGAAGTCCTCGCCGTCTCGGCCGGCCACGACGGCATGAAGGGTTCGGGCTATCGCCCATGCGAACCAGGCACCTCGATCCTCGTTTGGAAGCAGGCAGAACGCGTCGTAGCGCGAACAGGCATCCCCAGCCTGAGTCCAACTGCGATCGAGCGCCTCTTCGATCTTCGCCCAATCCTCCGCGGCAGCGGTGCCGCTATGGAACCCAGTGAGCGCCGACCAGGGCTTGTCCGCCTTCAGCTCGGTCGCCAGGTCGCCGCTGCCAAATTGTCGGATTGCCCTGTCGACCATCCAGAACGTGCCAAGGTCGAGTGCGAATGCCGTATCGCGCGCGATGTGGACGCGCACGAGTTCGCTCTTCATTTCCGCGAGTTCCTGAGACAGACGTTGGCTATAGGCCGGCTTTTCAGGTGCGGCGAACGCCCTGCTCCCCACATCATCGCGGAGCGCGCCGCCCTCTGCATCGCTCTGCAGATCTTCATGCGCCTCCTCTTCCTCGTCGGAAGGGGCAATATAGAGCTGCTCGTGAAGACGCGGCTGCCCGTCATGCCCGATGACGATAAAGGCAAGCGCGCCGGCCCTTTCCTCATCGGTCATGATCGGCACGGGATTCTCGATCGCGGCTAATTCCGCCTCAAGCAGCTGGGTCTGCTTTGCATATTCCAGCGCTTCCTCCTCGTCGGCATCTTCGAGCGCCTCGTTGATGCTCTCCAGTTCTGCTTCGATCTCCGTGAGACGAGCTTCCTGCTCTTCGGACATCGAGGGTACTTCGCCCTTTAGCGGCTGCAGATCCCATGTGTCGTTGTAGCTGACGTGGGTGGACGCGAGCACCCGAACTTCCGCATAGCCGTCGCTCTCGCGCATAGCTTCGGCGGCCGCCGCAAGCTTTTCGACAACGAGCCGGTTCAGCAGATTGCCGTCGATCCAGCGCTCGGTCGTGGCATCCGTAAAGAGATCGATGTCGACCTGGCCGCCCGCTTCGACATAGGCGCTGCGCCCCACCAGAAGTGCTTTGGGATCGTTTCCAAGGTAGGTGTCCTCGGCCAGCTGGCGGCGGATTTCGTTGACGTTGGTACGATAATAGCCGTCCTTGAGAAGCTCGAAAATCTCACCCTGCCGCGAGCGATCGCTGTTGCTTGCATAGGCGATGGCCACGTCGAGGGTGATCTCGCCGTTGCGCAACGCCTCGAAGATGGGGTCTGCTAGGTCGGCAAGGCGCAGGCGACTGCGAACGAACCGTTCAGTCAGCCCGAACCGCTTGGCGACATCCTCGGGCGTTTTGCGTTCGCTCTCGATGATGTCCTGGAATGCTCGGCAGGTATCGGCCGGGTTCATCGTGAGGTTGAAGAAATTCTCCTCGAGGCTGGTCTCGATCGCATCCTTGGCGTTCCCTAGCACGAGGACCGCAACCTGATAGTCGGCGTCGAACACGCCCTTCTCGATCAGGCGATGAACGGCATCCAGGCGGCGACCGCCGGCAATGATGCGATAATGTCCCTTTTTGCGCGAGACAGGCACGCCGATGAGGTTCTGCCGTACGCCCTTGACGGCAATGTTCGCTTCAAGCTGCGCGTCGGCGATCGCGTCGCCAACGGTGCGTACGTTGCTGGGCGACTTGGTGAGGTTCGCCGCAGCGACGAGAATGGGAAGTTGGGTCATCGTGGTGGTTCTCCGGGCGGGGAAAAGCCTGACCATCAGGCCACTTGCCGCCACCAATCCCTCACTCCCTCCCCTCCTTCCCGAAGGACGTCGTTCCAGTCCTTGAACCCGGTCGGTGGATAGTGCGTTTCGATCGTGCGGCCTGGTCTTGCATATGCTGTGCATGCATTGCCGGCGCCGATCTCGCCGGCGCGGTCGTTATCGGGAAAGAGGATTAGACGGGTGACCTGCTCGGGGAGCGCGATCTGGTGCATCCTCTCGCTTCCCAGTGTCGCCCAGACCGGAAGACCGAACAGCATCATCGCCGAGAGGGCGGTTTCGATACCTTCCGCAAGGCCCAGCGCCTGGCTTGCAGGTGCGAGGATGACGGCACCATGGTGCGGCTGCCCGAACATCAGTCTCGGTTCGGAAAGGTCCCGCGCGCGACGTGCATTGTCGCTGCGGTCAAAGAAAGTGCGCTGAATCGCAACGAAACGCCCCTCTTCGTGAAGGCCCCCATCGTGCAGGGCGGCGATCATTGCCGGCCTCAAGTCCGCCGCCTCGCCGTGCCCCAAGGGTGTCCGAGGGTGAAAGCGCAGCGCGGACGGCAGCAGCGCGATCCGGCGGCGGCGCAGATAGGTCTCGGCAGGAGTGCCCGTGATCGGGCGAGCCTGGTCCCAGATATCAAGCGCTCGCTGCCGCTTCCACATGTCCCGACCCATGCTTTGGGGCGTGTAGGCGCGGCCGCCGACATGGACCAGCGCAGCTTCGTCAAACCGCAGTATCTCCCGGATGACATCTCGGGTGTCGCAGCCAGCAAAGCACTTGAACAGGAGCGCATGCCGCCCGACCCGGACAGACAGGCTCGGGGTCCTGTCCGCATGGGCTGGGCAAAGGCACATACCCCCGCCGGGCTTCCAGAGGCCTCCGAGGGTTTTTACGATTCCCGCTCCGATCGCTTCGAGTTCGGGGCTTCGACTGGAGGATATGTTTCGCATCGCTCGGAGTCCGATCATCCGGAAAGCCTGAGCTCCCGCCTTCAGGGGCGCCTCGCTGGATCCTGAACGGTGAGCTCAAATGGCGTGTTGAGAGAGGCGACAGGAGCCGCCGGGATTTTCCCGACCTCCCACCACCCACTCCACTCCATGCAAACGAATCTGGGAAGTTCCCGCGCCGAGTTCAAACTATGAATGGGAAGGGATCGGGATCCATAGATAGCGGAACCGACCGCCCGCAACGCCAAGGTCGGAATAATCGCGCCAGCCAAGAGGATAGCGGCCCGTGAGCTCCAACGGCACCGCACGGCCCCTGGTCGTTCCCGCTCCGGCCAGCGCCCCCCATTGAAGAGTTCCGGCAAGCTCACGGGCTTCTGCCAGATCGAAAGCGGCATCCACTGTGTCGGACTTCCGACGGGACTGCCAATATGCCGGATCGTTGGTCAGGACGAGAACCGCCGCGCTGTGCCCATTGCGCCGTGCGAAGCCTTCCATGCGCGCCACATCCTTGCACACATCGTGACGTCGGATGTCATGCGCGCTCTGTTGTCTGAGCGTGAAGCGTTCGCCCGCGATGTCGACCGAGAGTGCCTTGCAGAGATATTTGAGCTCGAGGGCAACGGGAGGCTCTCCTCCCAGGAGGATATCCACCGCACCACGCAAGTCGCCGCCGAGCGGGTATTCGAGCCTGATCCTCAGGGACGGGTCCTGCGTGCGCAGTTCCATTGCAAGCTCATGCTGAAAGTCAGCTTCAGAACAGAAAACGGGCCGACGCTGCGCCATCGCCGACAGGACGGAATCGATATCCAGCAAACGCGATCTCCGAATGGCAGCCCATCACCTCATCGCAGCTGCGACAAGACACAAAGCACTCTTTATCAATTCTTTCCAGCCCGGCTCTGCTGCGAGATCGGGGGACTTCGAAGGTCGGCGCAGCGGTTGCTCGCCAATCCGAACCCAAGTCTGCGGCATATGGACCGAGGGAACCGGGAGCCAACTTACAGACAAGAACTTACAAGAAGCCAGCGCGCAGCATGAGATCCTCCTTCAAAGAGAAAGGATCCAGATCATGTCCACCTGTTCGCCCTATCCTCGCGTTGCCCCGCATCTACATCCCAGGAATGGCGGAGGGTTTACGCGATGATGGAAGGGCCTCGCATAACAACGACGGTCAACCGCTGCAGCATGGTCGGCCTCGCGACGGAGGTGCAACGGATCCGAGCCGACGAATTCGGACGGGACCTCTTCACGATCCCGGCCTTCGAAATGCTTCTCGACCTCTATACTCGGCCGGGATGCCAACCCAGGTCGCTGACCTCTCTGACCGCTGCCTCAAGTGCCTCGGAGCGCAACTCCCAACGGATTGTCCACCGCCTTGCGGCGCGCGGGATGGTCGAGTTACGCCGTGACCCTGCAGACGGTCGCCGAATTCTGGTCGACCTGACAATTCAGGCCGCACAGATGCTGGACCGTTTCTTTGACCGGATGGTGCTGCTTGCCGGCGAACTTCCTCTGCATGGCAATTTTCGTCGGTGATTCCACTGGATCACACAGACTACCCATCAAAAGACCGGGCGTCTTGCTTCGCCCGCCAAAGCAGTGCACTATTCGTTGGCAGCGCGGAAATAGGCTGGGGCCCGCTGCAGGATAATCCTTCCAGGCATGACGGTGGTCCATTCCTGACGGCTGGGCCCGTGTATTGGATATCAATGCCCGCCACCCGTGGGTGGTTGCGTCATGCTGTCTTCAATTCAGTTTCAGATTTCCGGTATCCGGAAGCCCTCCAACTGCGTGCGGACATGATCCCATGTACCGCACACAGGAAGAAGGCGATCGCTGTGCGAGCGTTACGCTCGACCAGCGCGAGTTCGAACTTGTCTATCGGAAGGAAGCACCCAAACTGCTCTCCTTTCTCAGGCGCAAGATATGGCTCGAGGATGATCGGCAGGACATGGTCCAGGAGGCTTTCATGCGTCTCGTTGCTTCGCGTGCACCTGCTGCACGCAGCAATCCGGGCGCCTATCTGCACGGTATTCTGCGCCATTTGCTGGCGGATCGCGTCCGTGCCTGGACCAGAGCAAGAGACTTTGATCCCTCGGCTGTTCCCATGGTCCTTGAGGTTCCCGGACCGGATGCCGAGGCCGAGATAAATCAGATGAGAGAGAGATATCGAATGGCAGTCGATGGCCTGCCGCCAAGGACGAAAGAGGTCTATTTGTTACATCGCGTGGAAGAACTCGGTTACAAGCAGATCGCCATGCAACTGGAGATCAGCGTCCGAACCGTGGAGTGGCATGTGGCCGAGGCCATCATTCGCATCAGCAAGGGCGTAAGCGACAATGGCTGAACATGAATGGCCAGAAGACATGCCGCGGATGGGGCAACTCATGGAGGAGGCCTCGGTGTGGTTCGCACGCATGAGGGGGCCGGACGCAGAAAGCTATCGGCCGGACTTTGAACATTGGCTTGCTTTAGGCGCAGCGCATCGCGGTGCCTATAACCGTGCCGGCGAGATATTCGCGATGGGACGGTTCCTCGCTGCCGAAAAGGCGGCGGCGCAGTCCCCGGCGAACGATGACGAGCCAGTCAGATGGCGCTGGGCAGCGATTGCGGCAGGCGCTGCGCTTATCGTCAGCGTGACGGGATGGGTTGCGTTTCAACAGAAGGCGGCCGTGTTTGGCTCTCCCGTTCAAATCGCCGAGACAACATCTCCCAAGTCCGCTTCAACCGCGCCTGAGCGCTACACGACCGGGGTTGGAGAACACCGATCGATCAAGCTGAAGGATGGGTCTGTCGTCGAGCTCGATGCCGAGAGCGAATTGGCAGAGCATTTCGACACGTCAACGCGCGAACTGAGATTGGTACGGGGCGGCGCACGCTTCGATGTCGCCCATGAAAGCCGGCCGTTTGTCGTCCTGGCTGGCGGTGGTAGCGTAACGGCTCGAGGCACACTGTTCGATGTCATCCTGAGCGACAACCACCGTGTAACAGTTCGGCTGCTTCGGGGCGCTGTTGATGTCGAACGTCCCAGAACAGCCAAGGCTTCCGATACATCCTCTGCGGTAGCCCGTCTGGAACCTGGAGAGACCCTGAGTTTCGCGTCCATTTCTCCGATCGTCATCGACAAGTCTTCGAGCAGCTCGCAGCTCCATTCCCTGGCGCCGGTTCCCGGAGTGTCCCCAGTCCGCGAGTTCGACCGGGCGTTGCTGTCTTCGGTCGTTGCCGAGGCCAACAAGGGTTCGGCAACCGCGATCAGGCTCTCTGATCCGAGTATCGGCACCCTCAAAGTCAGCGGACGCTTCCGCATCGACGATGCAGACCAAGTCGCCGAAAGGCTCGCGGCACTTTTCGACCTGGAAGCAGAACGGACCCGGACCGGCGAAATCACGCTGCGCCGACGCTAGAGTTCCACACGCTTTTTCCTTAGGATTCCGGAAGGAAGATACGAAAAACTATGGATAATGCCGACCTGATCCGATTTAATCGGATCAGGTCTTTCTCTTGGTCAGGAAAGAATTTTCACTGGCACACCCCGTAAATTACCGCCCTATTGCGATGCACCCTGAAAATCCCGCCAAAAGGGCGGGAATGCCAAAGGGGGCAATGATGGTTCGAATGCGGTCTCGGGTAAGGTGTGCGCTTCTGGGTGCTGTGGCGATCGGAACAATAACAACGGTCATCCCTGCCCTTGCTCAAGAACAGCATCGCATCGAATACAACATCAAGGCCGGAACTCTTGCCGAAGCGCTGACGACTGTCAGCCGGATCTCGGGCAAGGACGTGATATTCAACGCCGATGCGGTCCGCGACAGGAAATCTCCCGCCCTTCATGGCGTTTTCGACGCAGATGACGCTGTCCGTCACCTCCTCGCTGCCTCCGGCCTGGAAGCAGACTATCGCCGCGATGTCATCATCATCAGGGGGCGAGCACCGGCGTCGAACGAAGTAGCTCCCCGTTCGGCGCAGGGCGACGAGATCGTCGTCACGGGGTCCCATATTCGCGGCGGAGTTACGGCGTCGCCGGTTGTGGTAGCCACGAAGGATTCCATTGAGAAGCGTGGCATGACCGATCTGGGAACTTTTGCCCGAAGCCTTGTCCAGAATTATTCGGGCGGTCAAAATCCCGGGGTCGCTGCAGGCGGCCAGGGGGGCTCGGAGAATGTCACCTCGTCCTCGACAATGAATCTGCGCGGACTGGGCGCCGACGCAACTCTCACCCTCTTCAACGGGCATCGTGTCGCGTATGATGCGATAAGTCAGGGGGTCGATATCTCGGCGATCCCGCTCGCCGCGATCGACAGAATGGAAGTCGTCACGGACGGCTCCTCGGCGCTCTACGGTTCGGACGCAGTGGGCGGCGTCGCAAACGTCATCCTGCGCCGTGACTATGACCGCACCACCGTAACCGGGAGGATCGGCGGGGCCACCGATGGTGGCGATTTCGAACAGCAATTCAATGCGGTCACCGGACGCCGTTGGCAAACGGGCGGCTTCATGGCGGCGTTCGACTTCCGCCACGCCAGCCCCATCACTGCGGGGCAGCGAAGCTACACGCAAAACAATCATCCCTCCGACACACTCCAGGCGGGGTTGACCCAATATAGCGGCGTTCTTGCCGGACATCAGGCGCTGTCGGACAATCTGCGCTTCGAGTTGGACGGGCAGTTCAGCAAGCGCGATAGCGGCCTGTGCGTAAACTATACCGTGACGGACGGATGTTGGGCATCGGGCAGCGACATTGATGTATCGACCCGGTCATGGACGATATCGCCCAACCTGATTTTCGCGGCTCCGGGGAACTGGGAGGTTCGGCTCGGCGCGGTTGCCGGCGAGAGCAAGGTCAAGCAGCTGGCCAATGTAGCCTTCGATGGCACCGTCGAACTCGTTCAAAACGGGGTCTATACCAATCGCATCCGATCGCTTGAAGCGACCGCCGAAGGCCCGTTGTTCTCACTGCCCGGGGGAGGAGCCCGCCTTGCATTGGGTGTGGGGGTCCGACAGGCCAGATTTCTCATCGACGTCGAGACCATCCAGGCCGGTGCTGCATCCCCCTATCTCGACTTCCGACAGAAGCGGACGACAACATTTGGCTTTGGGGAACTTTCCCTCCCCTTCGTAAGTCCGGCCAACGACATTCCTTTTGTCGACCGCCTCAATCTCACGGCTGCGCTGCGCTATGAGGATGTTGGCGGTGTCGGGGACGTTGCAACCCCGAAGGTCGGCGTGGTTTATGCTCCATCGTCCGACATCGCCCTGAAGTTCAGCTGGGGCAAGTCGTTCAAGGCTCCCACGCAATATCAAACCGGTCAGCCCCGGACGGGCTATTCCCAGATTGGGGCGACCTTTTTCTCGCCGCCCAGCCCCACGCCCGGCACGGTGCTGTATCTGGTCGGCGGCAATCCGGACTTGAAGCCAGAGCGGGCCACCAGCTGGAATGCGACGGCTTCCTTCACGCCTTCGATGATCGAGGGCCTGCGGATCGATGCGAGTTATTTTCACATCAACTACCGCGACAGGGCCGTGTCGCCGATACCTCAGAACGGTCTCGCTTTCCTCGACATCTACAGCAGCTATGTGACGCTCAATCCGACCCGCGAGCAGGTGCTTGCTGCTCTATCGCAGGTCAACACTTTGTACGATCAGGGCGGTGGGAACCCGGCCACGGCAGATGTCGCGGCGATCGTCACCAACTTCCTGCAAAACGCAGCCGTCCAGAAGATCGAAGGGGTCGACCTCACGGCCGACTATGCGTTCGACATCGGCACCGACGACCGTATTCATTTGAATGCCGCTGGCAGCTACCTCAAGAGCGAACAGCAGCTCAGTGTCACGCAACCCGTGGTTCAGCTCGCGGGCATCCTCTATCGCCAACCGCACTGGCGTGCGAACTCGTCTATCGAATGGCAGCGAGGCGGGCTCTCGGTGACAGGCGTATTTACGTTCATCGAGGGTTCCCTCGACAACAGACGACAGCCCTATGCCAAGACCGGCTCGTACAAAACCTTTGATCTTGTCGCCCGATACGAAACCGGCAGTGATGCTGGCGCGCTTTCGGACATGGTCTTCACATTGTCTGCGCTCAATATTTTCAATGAGAAGCCGCCCTATATCCGAACCATCAGTGCGCTCGGCTATCACTACGATTCCAATAATTTCCCGAGCGTCGGCAGGTTCCTTAGCGCCACGATCAGCAAGAACTTCTGATGCGAAAGGCCCGTGTCGAACGGGCAGCGCTCGTCGCTGCCCTGTGCCTTCCGTGGCCCGCACAAGCGATCGAGGCGCATGCCTTGTTTCGCGACGCGGGAACCCAAGAGCGGAGGCCGCTTGCCGCTGAGGATCTGGTCCGGCTGGCCGACATCGGGCCCGTTCAACCGGCAGCAGGCGAACATATCTTCGCGATATCGCCTGACGGCAAAAGGGCCGCTGTCCAGCTCAGGACGGCGGATCCCGGTTCGAACAGCTACGACATCAGGATTATCGTCTTTGGGGTCGTGCGTGGCGGCCAACCGATCACTGTGGATCGTGGCGGGGAATTCATCCGCCAGATGGTCGACGGCGTTGGCGGCGCGAGGGTCAGCACCGGTTATGCGGCCGCCGTACCCTTGCGCTGGTCCCCGGATGGTCGCTGGATCTATTTTCTGAAGCGCCAGAACGGCAGCACGCAGGTCTGGCGCGCGGATACGTCGGGCGCTGGAAGTGAGCGCCTGACGAATGAGCCCGTCGATGTCGAGCAGATCCTCGTCGCGTCAGACGGACGAAAGCTCATATATTCCATCAACCAGAAGGACTCGGCAGTCACGGCAGCGCGAGAGGCCGAGGCGCTCGAAGGCTTCAGATACGACGCGCGGTTCATCCCGATATTCTCCAGCGGCCCCGACGCCTTCCCTTCCACCAAGCGTCGCGTCCGAACGCTGGACCTGACCTCGAAAGTCGCTGGAGAAGCGTCGAGCGTGGATGTGGGCGAACTGGACGCCGTTCTCCGCCAAACAGCCGCTGGGCCGGCGGCGGTCTCGAAAGATGGCCGGACGGCGCTGGCCCCAATCTCGGATGATCCAAGAGGCTTTACCCCCGTCAAGATCGTTGCGCAGGATGCCAGACGGCGCGACCGCCTCTGCCTCGCAGCGGAATGTGCCGGGGCTTCGAACATTTGGTGGACGCGCGATGGCAATGCCGTTCGCTATATTCGACGCGCCGGCTGGGGCGACAGCGATGTGGCGTTCTATGAATGGAAACCGGGAGCCGGGAAACCCCGAAGGCTCTACACGACGCAGGATTTGCTGCTCGATTGCCAGCCTGTCGATCGGGGCTTTCTATGCGCCCGGGAGCAATCATCCACGCCGCGCCAGATCATTCTGCTCGATCCCGATACAGGTCACTCACAAGTGGTCTACGATCCCAATCCAAGCTTCCGGAACCTGGCGCTGGGCCGTGTCGAACGCCTGCAGTGGAAGAACAGCTTCGGCGTCGAGACATTCGGCGATCTCGTTTATCCGACCAACTACATGCCTGGTCGGAAGTTTCCGCTCATTGTGGTGCAATATACCTCGAGGGGCTTTCTTCGGGGCGGTGTTGGAGACGAGTTTCCGATCCAGCTCTTCGCCAACAGGGGCTATGCGGTGCTCAGCGTCCAACGCCCGAATGCGAGGCATCTGGTTGACAGGTTTGACAACGCACAGCACTACGAACGCAAGATCGTCGAGGGTTTCAAGGATCGCCGCAGCGTGCTGTCCGCGATCGAGACGGCGGTGCACAGCCTCATAGACCGGGGCATCGCCGATGCGGATCGGGTTGGCATCACCGGCCTGAGCGACGGTTCGTCTACGGTGCAGTTTGCGGCCGTCAATAGCACGATGTTCAAGGCGGGCTCGGTCAGCGGGTGCTGCTGGGAGCCGTTTCAGGATGGGTTTGTCGGCCCGGGCGCAGCGGTCGCCTTCCACCGTATCGGATGGCCACGCCTTGTCGACTACAACTCCGAGTTCTGGTCGCATCTCTCGCTCATCGGAAATGCACGGAAGATTTCCATGCCTCTTCTCATGCAGCAGTCCGACGACGAACTCCGAGGCGCAGTTTCCAGCTACACAGCGTTGGAGCAGGCAGGGAAGCCTGTCGCGCTCTATGTTTTCCCGAACGAGCATCATGTGAAGTGGCAGCCGGCACATCGCTTAGCCGCCTATAAGAGAAACCTACGATGGTTCGATTTTTGGCTACAGGGGATCGGAAAACAGAGCGATTGGCAACAGCAGAATCGGCGCGATTGAAAGGAGCGGGGGCTGCCAGCTAATCAAACGACTTGCCGCAAACAGCCATTCGCACGACTGTTTGCATGATCGGTGTTTTTTGGGACCATCCCGGCAGCAGTTCGACGGTCGGGCGTCCTGGTCGTTGACGGCGCTGAACGCCAAGTCGGATCTATTAGCGATAAAGGCACCTTCAGTGTCTGATTCAAAATCGCGGGCATGGAGCTCAGGGCCTTACGACGCGGTGGGCATATAGCTGGATGGATGCGATAAAGAGCCAGGCGGTGGCGGATGCGATGGTTTCCTCGGAGTTCTTTGCTAGGCGCCGGTTACGGCTCAACCAAGCGAGCGTTCTTTCAACTACCCATCGACAGGGCAAGAGCTCGAAGCGCTTGGCAATATCGGATCGTTTGATGATTTCGACGGTCCACTTTCCGATCCGGCGCGGGGCATACCTGAGCTTGTTTCCGGCATAGCCGCCGTCTGCAAACACATGACGCAGCCAGGGATGCGCCCACGATTTCTCCAAGGATCGGCGGTGCCCCATCCCGGTCCTGGATGTCGGCGGCGCGCACAACGGCATGGACAAGATCTCCATCAGTGTCGGTCAGTATGTGCCGTTTGTGTCCTTTGATCTTCTTCCCTGCATCGTAACCGCACACCCCACCGCTTTCGGTCGTCTTGACCGACTGACTGTTGGTCACGCCAGCGCTGGGCGAAGCCTCTTGGCCATCCGCTTCTCGGGCCATCATCAACAAGGTGTGGTTTACCGTGAGCCATAGCCCGTTATCTCGCCACAGGTAGAACCAATGCCGCACACTCGACACCGGCGGAAAGCAAGGCGGCAGCATCCTCAATGGCAGGCCTCCGCGCAGTAGGTACAAAATTGCTTCAACAATGCGCCCCAATGGCCGCTTGCGGGGTCGTCCGACACGAGACGCGGGCGGAAGCAATGGTCCAGCAGCGCCCACTCTGCATCCGCTAAATCGCTTAGCAGACCCAGTCCGCTTCGCGCATGAAGGGCGCGAGTGGTATCGGCTTACATCTTTGAAGCCATGATAGTTTTTGGCGAAACCCATGAATGAATGATAGGCCAAGCCGTCCAGCTAACCTACTGATACCACTCACCTCCTTTTCTGATCAGGGTCTAAGAAGCGCTTGGTCGATTTGAGCTCCGGATCGAGGTCGCGAATGAAAAAGGGGCTGGCAAGCTGGCAAATGCATCAAGCCGTACCGAGTTTGGTCCCAGTGCCACCTGATAGTTTTGGGCAAAGGTGATGTTCCTGCTGACAGTCTAATTTTCCGCCATGAAACAGCTACATCCACCCTGTCTTCAAGTCCAATGGCAGCTCATAGCCAAATTGAACAGGAATGTACCGCTTTCATGGACCAAAACATTGGATTTGGTCCGTTAGCGTAAGCAGTGTTGCCGAGCACAGGCCCAGGCGATGATCACCGGACCCTCATTTCACGAAAGGAAAATATAATGAACTCATTGGACATCGATCCAGCCATCCATGATTTGATCCATGACGTCGTCCATGTGGGCAGTGCTTACGACATCGACGGAATGGAAAAGCTTTACACGGCCGACCAGATTTTTCTTGTGCTTGGCAGTGATGGAAAGGTGACGCGTGTACTTCGCGACGATTCAATAGCCGAGTTCCGCTCGCGTCGGGATGCGGGCGAAGAGCCGCTATCGACCGAACACCGTGTGCTTCATGTTGAGCAGCAAGGCGATCATGCCACCGCAATTCTCTATCGTCGAATGAGTGCTGTCGCGCCGCCCGCAATGTACGAGCTTCGTCTGCGCAAAGACGGCACTACCTGGAGGGTATCTGGAGAGACTGTCACGCCTTGGCCAGGTGGTATCGATGGGAATTTTCTTCCTCCGCGTAAGAAGTCTCTGTGATCCGCAGGTCATGGAGCTGCAGCTCCGGGGCCCCATAAGTTACCTTTCTTCAGAACCAAAATACGAAATCTCGTGAATCCCCGCCTCGCCCTCGTCGTCGACGGCACTTTCTCCGGAGCTATCGCCTCAGACGCTCCAACGACTTCGCAGGGAGGGGGCGGGGTCCAAAAAGGGCAAACAAACTATCCCAGTTGCACTGACCCCGATAAGTAGACCTCTATAGATATTGCTTGAAGTGAGGCTTGGCGCGCTCTCGCCGGCCCATCCATGTCGATTCGCCAAACCGATCAATAAAATCTAAAATAACCGTAAACATTTTTACCTTATCTATCCATGGAATATCTCTATTGTAATATGACCAGTTCTAATCGGTTACCTTTTTAAAACAAAATTTGCATGGCTTTTTCGGAACATATTTAAGCCCCAAAAGGACTGCTTAGTGCCTGACTCGGAAGTTTTTCAACCGTAGCAATACCTTGCAGTTCTGCGGGTAAGCATCCGGATAGAGGCTATCGTCGCCCATGCCGTGGAGGATGCGATGGTGGTTTCCCAGTCCTTGGCAAGG
>Ga0209050_1000634_pt1 | contig 54624 bp, 54 predicted proteins | sample Araplavi_mTSA_r2_FD_184276 | JGI IMG/M metagenome (GOLD analysis project Ga0209050, IMG submission 184276) | Arabidopsis root microbial communities from North Carolina, USA - plate scrape MF_Cvi_mTSA_r2 (SPAdes) (version 2) | ecosystem: Host-associated > Plants > Roots > Endosphere | place: USA... | reverse complement strand
CCGACGGCAGCGCACCGATGGGCGGCACGCCGGAGCAGTTCGCGCAGTTCCTGAAGGCCGAGCACGCGCGCTGGGGCAAGGTGGTCCGCGAATCCGGCATCAAGGCAGATTGATGACTTCGGCGCGCATAATCCCGCGCCATGGACCGGCTAAAGCAGATCGAATCGTTCGTATCGGTGGCTGCGAAGGGCAGCCTGACCGCCGCCGCCCATGCCGAGGGCGTCGCGCCGGCGGTCATCGGCCGGCGCATCGATGCACTGGAAGAGCGGCTGGGCGTCAAGCTGCTGGTGCGCACGACGCGCCGCATCACGCTGACGCATGAAGGCAGCGCGTTCCTCGAAGATTGCCAGCGGCTGCTGGCCGACCTGGCGAATGCCGAATCGAGCGTCAGCGCCGGCGGCGTCAAGGCCGCGGGCTACCTGCGGCTGACGGCACCGGCCGGCTTCGGCCGCCGGCACGTCGCGCCGCTGGTGCCGCGCTTCCTCGCGCTGCACCCCGAGGTCAGCGTGTCGCTGAACCTCAGCGACCGGCTGGTCGACATCGTCAACGAAGGCGTCGATTGCGCAGTGCGCGTCGGCGAGCTGCCCGACAGCAGCCTGGTCAGCGTGCGGCTGGCCGACAACCGCCGGCTGTGCGTCGCGACGCCGGCCTACCTGAAACGCGCCGGCACGCCGCGCACGCCGCACGAACTGGCGCAGCACGAATGCCTGACGCTGAGCAGCGACGCCAGCCAGACGCGCGGCTGGGCCTTCACGATCGACGGCCAGGTGCAGCACCTGCGACTCAACGGCCGGCTCGATTGCAGCGATGGCCAGGTGCTGCACGACTGGTGCCTGGCCGGGCTCGGCATCGCGTGGCGCTCGACCTGGGAGGTCGAGGGCGAGGTCGCGAGCGGCGCGCTGGTCAGCATGCTGGACGACTACGCCGCGCCGCCGAACGGCATCTACGCGGTGTTCCCGCAGCGCAAGCACCTGCCGCTGCGCGTGCGCCTGTGGATCGATTTCCTGAAGCAGACCTACGGCGACACCACTTACTGGCAGCGCTCCGCAGGCCCCGCCTGACTCACTTCGCTGCGGAGGCCGCAGCGGCCGGGGCCGACGCGTCCTTGGTGCACTTCTTGACGAAGCTGTTCTTCGCCGCGCCCTTCAGCTTCTTGTCGGCGGCTTGCGTCTCGCACGCCGCACCGGCGCCGCTGGCCTTGGCCTCGCGCTCGCACTTCTTCATGAAGCTGTTCTTGGCCGCGCCGGCCAGCTTCTTGTCGGTCGCCTTCGACTCGCAGGTCGCCGCATCGGCCGCAAACGCCACGTTCGACAGCGCGATCAGGCCCAGGGCCACCAGGGTGCTCAGTTTCTTCATGGGATTCCTCCGGGTGCGGCGAACGGTGCGTCGCCGGCCGGATTGAAGCACCTCGGTCGAATGTGATCAAGCGTGAGCTTGGGTCAACATGCGTCCGTCTATGTCACAACATGTCGCGTCACATGATCCGGCGCGGGTGGGCCAGGGCCTCGTGCGCGGCATGCAGCCGGCGCACCAGCACGCGGATGAAGGCCTCGTCGAACAGGTGGCGGCAGCCGGGGCTGACCTGGGCCAGCGTGTCCGGCGTGAAGGTGATCGTGGTGGCCGATTCGGTGACGATCACGTCGGTGCTGTGGCGGCGCAATTCGGCACTGGGCGCCAGGTAGACCATCTCGCCGACCGAGGTGCCGGCGCCGAGTTGCGCGACCTTCGTGCCTTCGCGGAAGACCTCGACCTCGCCCTGCGCAATGATGTGGAAGTTGCGCGTTTCCTCGCCGCGCCGGTACAGCGCATGGCCGAAGGTGTAGCGCTGCCACTTGGCGCGGTGCACCACCTCCCACAGCTCGACGTCGCCGAAGTTCGAGAAGAAGTCGAGCGTGCGCAGCAGGTTGAAGCGCTCCGAATCGAGCACCCCCTGCAGCTGGCCGCGCGGCACCTGGTGGTTGACGATCAGCCCGGACAACGCCTGCGCGAATTCGTCCCAGCTCGCGAAGCGGTCGTCGGGCCGCTTGGCCAGCGCCCGCAGGATGACCGCGTCGACGCCTTCGCCGACGCCCGAGCGCAGCTGGCTCGGCGCCAGCGGCATCGCGTTGTAGACCTGGTTCATCATCGCCGACTGCGACGGCGCGTCGAACGGCGGCCGCCCGGCGATCAGGTGGTACAGCACCGCGCCCAGCGAGTACATGTCGGCCCGGCTGTCGAGCGAAGCACCGTCGAGCTGCTCCGGCGCCATGTAGGCGAGCGAGCCGACGCGGTAGACCTGGGTCGTCTCGGCCGACATGTTGAGCACGCTGCCGAAGTCGGTGACCTTCACGTCGGTGATGCTGCCGTTGGTGATGACCGCGAGGATGTTGGCCGGCTTCACGTCGCGGTGCACCAGACCCTGGCGGAACACGTAGCCGAGCGCCATCGCGCACTTGAAGCCGATTTCGACGATCAGCTCCAGCGGCAGCAGCTGGTCGGCGCGGCAGTACTGGCGCAGCGTGTGGCCCGACACGTACTCCATCACCAGGTAGGGCTCGTTGGCGTCGGCCACCGCGTCGAAGATCTGCACCACGTTCGGGTGCTGCAGCCGGCCGACCAGCGCGGCCTCGGCGGCAAAGAAGCGCTCGAAGAAGCGGCCGTCGTTCGGGTCGTTGACCGCGCCGCAGCGCACCCGCTTGATCGCGACGTCGCGCTGGTGGAATTCGTCGCGCGCGAGGAACACCTCGCTCGTGGCCCCTTCGCCGAGCCGGCGCAGCACCGGGTACTTGCCGACCTGGGCCGGCAGCGGCAAGCCCGAGACGGCGTTGGGTTCGGTGGTGGCGAGCGGAAGACTCATGGGTGATGCGTTGTCGGCACCGGGATGCCGAAGGGCCCGGAGGCCGAGAGTGCCATCTTGGCACCGTCGCTCAACCCGAGTGTGCCAAATTGAACACCAAAGCAGGTCCAAATCCGAACTTGCGGGGTGGGTCAACCCCTCCGGGGTTCCCCCAGGATGCCGGCGAGGCCCACTTAGAATCGCCGCCATGATCCAAGCCAAACAGGAACTGCTGCAGGCGCTGGCCGCGGCGGTTGCCGATGTCCACCCCGGCAGCAGCGTGCCGATCGCCTTCGAATCGCCCAAGCAGGCATCGCACGGCGACTTCGCAGTGACGCTCGCGATGCAGCTGGCCAAGCCGCTGAAGAAGAACCCGCGCGAACTGGCCCAGTCGCTGATCGACGCGCTGAACCGGCAGCCCGCGGTGCAGCGCCATGTCGAGGCGCTCGAGATCGCCGGTCCCGGCTTCATCAACCTGCGCCTGAAGGCCGCTGCCAAGCAGTCGGTGATCGGCGAGATCCTGGCCGCCGGCCCGGCCTTCGGCAAGCAGCCGCCGGTCGAACGCCGCGTGATGGTGGAGTTCGTCTCGGCCAACCCGACCGGCCCGCTGCACGTCGGCCACGGCCGCCAGGCCGCGCTGGGCGATGCGATCTGCAGCCTGCTCGACACGCAGGGCTGGCAGGTCACGCGCGAGTTCTACTACAACGACGCCGGCGTTCAGATCGCGACGCTGGCCGCCACCACGCAGGCCCGCATCAAGGGCCTGAAGCCGGGCGACGCGGCCTGGCCGGAGTCGGCCTACAACGGCGACTACATCGCCGACATCGCAGCCGACTTCCTCGCGAAGAAGACCGTGAAATCGGACGACCGCGAGTTCACCGCGTCGGGCGACCCCGACGACCTGGACAGCATCCGCCAGTTTGCAGTGGCCTACCTCCGGCACGAGCAGGACCTCGACCTGCAGGCCTTCGGCGTGCGCTTCGACAACTACTTCCTCGAGTCCAGCCTGTACAGCAGCGGGCGGGTGGAGCAGACGGTGGCCAAGCTGAAGGCGGCCGGCAAGACCTTCGAGGACGGCGGCGCGCTGTGGCTGCGCAGCACCGACTACGGCGACGACAAGGACCGCGTGATGCGCAAGTCCGACGGTACCTACACCTACTTCGTGCCCGACGTCGCGTACCACCTCAACAAGTGGGAGCGCGGCTTCACGAAGGTGGTCAACATCCAGGGCACCGACCACCACGGCACCATCGCACGCGTGCGCGCCGGGCTGCAGGGCGTCGGCGAGGACATCCCCGCCGGCTACCCCGACTACGTGCTGAACAAGATGGTCACGGTGATGCGCGGCGGCGAGGAGGTGAAGATCTCCAAGCGCGCCGGCGGCTACGTGACGCTGCGCGACCTGATCGACTGGACCAGCCGCGACGCGGTGCGCTTCTTCATGATCAGCCGCAAGGCCGACACCGAGTTCACCTTCGACGTCGACCTGGCGCTGAAGCAGAACGACGAGAACCCGGTGTTCTACGTGCAGTACGCCCATGCGCGCATCAGCAAGGTGCTGCGCGACTGGGTGGCCGAGCACGGCGGCAACCTCGACGCACTGACGGGCGCCGACCTGTCGCTGCTGGCCGCGCCGACCGAAGCCGCGCTGCTGTTGAAGCTGGCCGAATACCCCGACATGCTGACGCATGCCGCGGCCGACCTGGCGCCGCACGACGTCACGTTCTACCTGCGCGACGTCGCCAGCGCCTTCCACAGCTATTACGCGGCCGAGCGTTTCCTGGTGGCCGACAACCCCAGCCTGACACGCGCCCGCCTCGCGCTGCTGGCCGCCACCGCCCAGGTGCTGCGCAATGCGCTGCAGGTGCTGGGCGTGGCCGCCCCCGACCGGATGTAATGGAGAACGCATGAAAAGCCAACGTGGCGGTTTTGTCCTCGGCCTGATCATCGGCCTGCTGATCGGCCTGGCGCTTGCGCTGGGCGTCGCGCTGTACATCGCGAAGGTGCCGGTGCCCTTCATCAACAAGGTGCCGCAGCGCACGGCCGAGCAGGACGCGGCCGAGGCCGAGAAGAACAAGAACTGGGACCCGAACGGCTCGCTGTCGGGCAAGGTGCCGGTGCGCTCGGGCAGCCAGGCCGCCAGCGGCGTGGTGGCGGCGCCCGCGCCGGCCTTCCCGCCGTCCGTCCCGACCGGCGCACCGCCCGTCGTGTCGACGCCGGCCGCCAGCACCTCACGCCGCGACCCGGCCGCCATCCTCGAGGGCCGGGCCGCGAGCACCACGGCCGCCCCGGCCGCGGCCACGCCGCCGCCGGTGGTCACGTCCACCAAACCCGGCTCCGACGCGTTGAGCTACTTCGTCCAGGCAGGCGCTTTCGGCCGCGTCGAGGATGCCGAGCAGCAGCGTGCCAAATTGGCGATGATGGGCCTGCAGGCCAAGATCACCGAACGTGAGCAGGCCGGCCGCACGATGTTCCGGGTGCGCCTCGGCCCCTACGACAAGAAGGAAGACGCCGACCTGGCGAAGGAAAAACTGGACGGCGTGGGGGTGGAATCGGCGCTGGTCCGCGTGCAGAAGTAAAGAAGTGAAGAACTGGCCAGGGTTCGGCAACGGCCTTGAACTTTCGCATCCGACACCGACTCCACCGCTCGTCGTTGACCCTTACCACTTTGGAACACTGAACATGAACCGTCGCGATTTCTCGGCACAGTTGGTTGGAGCAAGCCTGGGCACCCTCGCCCTTTCGACCAGCACCGGCGCCCTGGCGCAAGGCGCCGCCCCGGTCGAAGGCACCAACTACGTCAAGTTCGCCCAGCCGGTGTCGCCGGCCACGCCGGGCAAGATCGAGGTGGTGGAATTCTTCTGGTACGGCTGCCCGCACTGCAACGCCTTCGAGCCGGCGCTCGACGCCTGGCAGAAGAAGCTGCCGGCCGATGTGGTGTTCCGCCGCGTGCCGGTGGCGTTCCGCGACGAGCCCTTCGTCGCGCACCAGAAGATCTTCTACGCGCTCGAATCGATGGGCAAGGTCGAGGCGATGCACCGCAAGGTCTTCTACGCGATCCACAACGAGCACGCCCGCCTCGACAAGCCCGACGAGATCGCCGCGTTCATGGCCAAGAACGGCATCGACAGCACCAAGTTCCTCGAGGCCTACAACTCGTTCTCGACGCAGACCAAGACCAAGCAGGCCGCCAAGCTGGCCGAAGGCTACAAGCTCGACGGCGTGCCGGCCCTGGGCATCAACGGCCGCTACTTCACGTCGGGGTCGCTGGCCGGCACCAACGAGCGCATGCTGCAGGTCACCGACTTCCTGATCCAGAAGTCGCGCACCGGAGGCTGACGCCTCAAGTCGGTGCAACGCCGACTTCATCTGGTAACCCCAGCGGCATGAAACTGTGGCTAGAATGGCCTGCAAGTTTCATGCCGCAATGACTCCACTTACCTACACCTCCTTGTTGTTCCGGCGCCGCCTGGCGCTTGTCGCCGCCGGCTGCATGCTCGCCGCGGTGCTGCCGGCCCAGGCCGAACGGGCCGACCGGCTGAAGAAGATGGAGGTCGAATCCGACCAGCCCGGCAAGGTCGACCTGATCAACCAGCTGGTGGTCTTCAACGGCAACGTCGTCGTCAGCAAGGGCACGATGCTGATCAAGGCGGCGCGCATCGAGGTGCGCGAAAGCGCCGACGGCTACCAGTCCGCCATCGCGGTCGGCACGCCGACCCAGCCGGCCAGCTTTCGCCAGAAGCGCGAAGGCGTGAACGAATTCGTCGAAGGCGAGGCCGAGCGCCTCGAGTTCGACGGCAAGCTCGACACCATCCGCTTCATCAACAAGGCCTCGGTGCGGCGCCTGCGCGGCACCGCGGTGGCCGACGAGGTGACCGGCGCGCTGATCACCTACGACGGCACCGCCGAGCTGTTCACGGTGGCCGGCGGCAGCGCCGCGGTGACCCCGGCCAACCCGACCGGCCGCGTACGCTACGTGTTCACGCCGAAGGAAGGCACGCCGGCCGCCGCCGAAGCGGCATCGCAAGCCGCCTCGCAGCCCGCAGCGCAACCCGCGTCGGGAGCACGCCGTTGAGCGCCGTCCCGGTCTCCGCCTCCGCGATGCCGTCCGACGCCAGCCGGCTCGAAGCCATCGGCCTGCAGAAGACCTACGGCGCGCGCAAGGTGGTCAAGGACGTGCGCCTGTCGGTGCGCAGCGGCGAGGTCGTCGGGCTGCTCGGCCCGAACGGCGCCGGCAAGACCACCAGCTTCTACATGATCGTCGGCCTGGTCCGCGCCGACGACGGCCAGATCCTGATCGACGGCCAGCGTGTCGAGCGCCTGCCGATCCACCAGCGTTCGCGCCTGGGCCTGAGCTACCTGCCGCAGGAAGCCTCGATCTTCCGCAAGCTGACCGTCGAGGAGAACATCCGCGCGGTGCTCGAGCTGCAGCGCGGCCCCGACGGCAAGGAGCTGCCGAAGGCCATCGTCGACAAGCTGCTCGGCGACCTGCTGAACGACCTGAGCATCGAGAAGCTGCGCGACAGCCCGGCACCGGCGCTGTCGGGCGGCGAACGCCGGCGCGTCGAGATCGCCCGGGCGCTGGCCACGCAGCCGCGCTTCATCCTGCTGGACGAGCCGTTCGCCGGCGTCGACCCGATTGCGGTGATCGAGATCCAGCGCATCATCGGGTTCCTGAAAAGCCGTGGCATCGGTGTGCTGATCACCGACCACAACGTGCGCGAAACGCTGGGCATCTGCGATCGCGCCTACATCATCAGCGAGGGGCGCGTGCTCACCGAGGGCACGCCGGCCGAGATCGTCGACAACGCCGATGTGCGAAAGGTCTACCTCGGCGAACACTTCCGCATGTAAGGGGCTGACGACATGAAGCCCTCTCTTCAGGTCCGCCTGTCGCAGCACCTGGCCTTGACGCCGCAGCTGCAGCAGTCGATCCGGCTGCTGCAGCTGTCCACGCTCGAACTCCACCAGGAAGTCGAGCAGATGCTGGAGCAGAACCCCTTCCTCGAAGCCGAGCAGGAAGAAGTCGGCGCGACCGAGCCGATGGTCGAGCGCCTGACGGTGTCGGAGCGCAATGCCGAACGCGAGGCCGACAGCAGCTCGGCCAGCGAAAGCTCGGCCGACAGCGCTCCCGACGAGGCCGCCGGCGTCGACAGTGCCGAGTTCGGCGCGACCGAGCGCGAGGACTGGGAGAACGGCACCGAGCGCGACGATTTCGACGGCATCCGCGAGACGCCCAGCGCGGCCGGCAGCGGCAGCAATGCCGACGACGACTTCGACGGCCAGGACCGCAACCCGCAGGCCCCCAGCCTGCAGGAACACCTGCGCGAACAGCTGCTCGGCATGCGCGTCAGCGCCGAGGATGCCGCGGCGATCACCGTGCTGATCGAGTCGCTCGACGACGACGGCTACCTCGCCGACCCGCTGGAGGAGATCGCCGCCGAACTGGCCGCCGACCCCGAGCAGCAGGAAGAGATCCTCGAGCGCCTTCAATGCGCGCTGAAGTGGCTGCAGAACATGGAGCCGCTGGGCGTCGGCGCCCGCAACCTCGGCGAATGCCTGACGCTGCAGCTGCGCGCGCAGGAGCGCTGCGAGGCGCAGATGATCGCGATCATCATCTGCAAGCAGCACCTCGACCTGCTGGCGCGCCGCGACATGAAGAAGCTGATGGCGGCGACCGGTGCCGACGAGGAGCTGATCAAGGAAGCGCAGACGCTGATCGTCGCGCTGGAGCCGAAGCCGGGCCGCCCGTTCGCCCGCGCCGAAGCCAACATCATCGTGCCCGACGTGATCGTGCAGAAATCGGGCCGCAGCTGGAAGGTCGTGCTGAACCCGGACGTGATGCCCAAGCTGCGCATCAACGACCTCTATGCGCAGGCGATCCGCCAGGGCCGCGGGGCCGGCGGCGGCAGCGCGCTGAGCTCGCGGTTGCAGGAAGCGCGCTGGTTCATGAAGAACATCCAGCAGCGCTTCGACACCATCCAGCGCGTGTCGCAGGCCATCGTCGAGCGGCAGAAGAGCTTCTTCACGCACGGCGAGATCGCGATGAAGCCGCTGGTGCTGCGCGAGATCGCCGACGAGCTGGGCCTGCACGAGTCGACCATCTCGCGCGTGACGACGGCCAAGTACATGGCCACGATGTTCGGCACCTTCGAGCTGAAGTATTTCTTCGGCTCGTCGCTGAACACCGAGGCCGGCGGCAACGCGTCGAGCACCGCGGTGCGGGCGCTGATCAAGCAGCTGGTCAGTGCCGAGGACCCGGTCAAGCCGCTGTCGGACAGCCAGCTGAGCCACATGCTCGAAGAGCAGGGCATCCAGGTCGCGCGGCGCACGGTGGCCAAGTACCGCGAAGCGCTGAAGATCGCGCCGGCGAACTTGCGCAAATCGCTCTGAGCCGAAGCAAAACTTTGAACTGAATCCCGATGTGCGCCCTGCCCTTGTTCCTGCCCTGCGCCGCGGGCGTCGAAGCGCTCCTTGAAGAAGAGGTGCTGCGCATCCTGCCGACCGCGAAGGTGCATGCCGGTCGCGGCGGCGTCGCGCTCGACGGCGATCCGCTCGACGTGATGACGCTGAACCTCGAATGCCGGCTCGCGCAGCGCGTGCTGGCCGAGGTGGCCGAAGGGCCGTACCGCGACGAGCACGACCTGTACGAACTCGCCCGCAGCGTCGACTGGCAGCAATGGATCACGCCGGAGCACACGCTGCGCGTCGACACCACCGCGCACCGCAGCCCGTTGCGCAGCCTGAACTTCGCCGCGCTGCGCATCAAGGACGCGGTCTGCGACCAGCTGCGCGAGGCCACCGGCACGCGCCCGAGCGTCGACACCCGCCACCCCGACCTGCCGCTGCTGCTGCACGTCGGCGAGGCGCGTGCGTCGCTGTACGTCGACACCTCGGGCGAGCCGCTGTTCAAGCGCGGCTGGCGCGAGGACAAGGGCGATGCGCCGCTGAAGGAGACGCTGGCCGCCGCGATGCTGGCCGCCGCCGGCTGGCGCGGCACGCCCGAGGCCGGCGGTGCGCTGCACGACCCGTGCTGCGGCTCCGGCACCATCGCGATCGAGGCCGCGCAGATCGCCTGCGGCATCGCGCCCGGGCTGAAGCGGCGCTTCGCGTTCGAGCGGCTGTTGCCCTTTGCCGATGCCGAGATGCGCGCGCAGTGGCAGCGCGTGAAGAGCCATGCGCAGTCGCGCATCCATGCGAGCGCGGTGCCGATCCATGCGAGCGACGTGTCGTTCCGGATGGTCGACTTCGCACGCCGCAATGCGCAGCGCGCCGGTGTCGAGGACGCGATCCAGTTCAACGGCGGCGATGCGCTGGAGCGCCCGGCGCCCGCGCTGCCGGCCGGCCTGCCCGGCACGCTGGTGATCAACCCGCCGTACGGCGAGCGCATCGAGGTGGCCGGCAAGGCACGCGCGACGGCGCCGTCGCGCGACGAGCCGGACGGCGACAACAAGGCGCTGGCCGCCGACTTCTTCCCGCGCCTGTCGGCGCACTGGAAGCGCGCGTACACGCAGCACGACGGCGGCTGGACCGCCTACGTGCTGAGCCCGGACATGAAGCTGCCCGGCGCGATGCGCCTGAAGGAATCGAAGCGCGTGCCGATGTGGAACGGCCCGATCGAGTGCCGGCTGTTCCGCTTCGACCTGGTGGCCGGCTCGGCGCGCTGACGCCTTCGCGCCGTCAGCGCCTCAGCAGGCTGCCGATCAGGCTGCCGATGTCACCGCCTTCGCCGCTCGCGGGCAGCTGCCCGTTCGGCGTCAGGTGATCGACCACCTGCGGCAGCACCTGCGACAACTGCGTGGCCGCCTCGCCGTGCGACAGCCCGAGCTGCGCGGCGATCTGCCCGAGCTGGCCTGAACCGAGCACGCTCTGCAGTTGCTCGGCCGAGATCGGCAGGTTGTGGCCGGTCGACACCCACGAGCCGATCACCGAGCCGAGCCCGCCCTGCTCGAAGCGCGCGATCAGGTCATTGAGCCCGCCGCCCGAGCCGTTCGCGTTCAGCATCGACACCACCGCGGCGATCAGCGCCGCCTGGTTGCCGCCGCCCTGGCCCATCGGGTCGCTCTGGCCGGTCACCATGCCGACCACGGAATCCAGCAGTCCCATGAGGTGCTCCTTGGAGTGGGAGCGGCGATTGTGGGCGCGCCTCGTGTCGACCACAAGCGCCCGGCCACCCGCAGGACCCACCCGCGTCAGCCGCCGCTCGACAGCCCGAGGTGCGCCAGCACCGCGAGCGGCGCGGTGTCGGCACGCAGCACGCGCGGGCCGAGGCTCGCCGGCGCGAAGCCGGCTGCGGCGGCCGCCGCCTCCTCGGCCTCGCTGAGCCCGCCCTCGGGGCCGCTCAGGAAGGTCAGCGCCCCGCCGGCCCCCGCCTGCAGCGGCCCGGGCGCGCGCAGGCTCAGCACGAAGCGGCCGCCGCCGGCGGGCGGCAGGCCGCGCAGCCAGTCGGCGAGGCTGCGCACCGGCGCGAGCACCGGCACCCGGGTACGCCCGCACTGCTCGCTGGCCGCGGCCGCGACGCCCTGCCAATGGGCCAGCTTCTTGTCGGCGCGCTCGCCGCTCAGGCGCAGCACCGAGCGCTCGGTCATCAGCGGCTGGATCGCCGCGACACCGAGTTCGGTCGCCTTCTCGACCAGCGCATCCATGCGCTCATTGGCCGGCATGCCGAGCGCGAGCGTGACCTGGATCGGCAGCTCGCGGTCGACCGCGACGTGGGCCCCCAGCCGCACGCTCACGTCGCTGCGGCCCATCCGGACGACGTCGGCCTGCCACTCGCCGCCCTCGCCGTTGAACAGCGTCAGCGGATCGCCGGGTTGCAGGCGCAGCACCTGCACATGGCGCGCGGCGCCGGGCGGAAGGCTCAATTCGAGGCCGGCCTGCATCGGCGCGGCCACATGGAAACGGGGCGGCATCCCGCGAGTGTGCCAGCTGCGCTTCAGGCTTCGGGCCGGTCGACGCCGCGAAAGCGCCGCCGCCACGCGCGCCAGCGCGTCTTCAGCCGGCGCGCCGCCCGCCACGCGGCCGAGCGGCGCAGCGCATCCATCACGCGCTGCTTGGTGGTGCGCCACCAGCCGAGCGCGCGGGCGAACCAGGCGAAGCGCATCAGCTGCGACTCGGTCAGCATGAACAGCCGCCCGACGACCGCGGTGCCGAGCAGCTTCGCGACGACGATCACCGTGATGCCGAGCAGCGCATGGCCGCGGTGGATGACCCACAGCGCGAGCAGCTTGATCGGGAACAGCGCGACCGCCGGCAGCAGGAACAGCAGCAGCGCGACGCGCGGCGGGGCATTGCGCACCCGCGCCTCGGCACGCGCAAGCGGCGGCCATTGGGCAAGCCGCCCGACGAAGGCCGTCAGCGGGCGCCAGCCCCATTCCTCGATGAACAGCACGGCCGCCGCCAGCACCAGCAGCAGGCCGCGCAGCAAGCGCCACAACGGCCGCACGGTCAGCCGCAACACGCTGCGCCACGGCGGGCGCGCCGGGTCTTGCGCCAGCTCAGCCGCCGTACAGCAGGCGGCGCGCCTTGTGCGCCGCCGGTTCGCCCTTGCGCGAGCGGATCTGCTCGATCGTGCGGTCGGCGACGTCGCGCAGTTCCTCGATCGTGCTGGCCTTCTCGACCGCCAGCGTCAGCGTGAAGCCGCGCAGGCCGAGCTCGCTGGAGATCATCTGCGTCAGCGTCGCGGTGAACTTCGCGTAGTCGAGCTCGCCCGGGTCGACCGGCGTGCCGACGCCCGAGGGCGCCGCCACCGGCGCAGCAGCCGGGGCCGCTGCCGCCGGCGCATGCAGCCGCGAACTGCCGCTGCCCGACACCGGCGCGATCAGGCCCAATGCCTCGAGCGCGCGGAAGTCCTCGATCGTCACGCCGACCACGTTGGCGAGCAGCATCTCCTCGGACTTCGCACCGTCGATCAGCAGCAACAGGTTACGCTGCGCCCGTTCCTTGACCCGCGTGCGGGCCGTCATCTCGATGCGTCCCGCGTCAGTTTTGGTCCAGATCACCAGAGCTCTCCCAGGGGCGCGGCGCGGCAGTCCCGCCGCGGCCCGAATTTATCAGCATGGCGCCGTCTGCGGGGCGCTCGTCCAGCGCAACGTCAGGTCTTGTCGCGCAGTTCACGGCGCAGGATCTTGCCGACCGGGCTCTTCGGCAGCTCGGTGCGGAACTCCACCACCTTCGGCCGCTTGTAGCCGGTCATGTTGGCCTCGCAGTACGCCCGCACCTCGGCCTCGGTCAGGGCCGGGTTCTTGCGCACGATCACCAGCTTCACCGCCTCGCCGGCCTTCGCGTCGGGCACGCCGATCGCGGCGCATTCGAGCACGCCCGGCATCTGCGTGACCACGTCCTCGACCTCGTTCGGGTACACGTTGAAGCCGCTGACCAGGATCATGTCCTTCTTGCGGTCGACGATCTTGAAGTAGCCGTTGCCGTCCACCGTGCCGATGTCGCCGGTGCGGAAGAAGCCGTCGGCCGTCATCACCTTCGCGGTCTCGTCGGGGCGCTGCCAGTAGCCGGCCATCACCTGCGGGCCGCGGATCGCGATCTCGCCGGGCGTGCCCAGCGGCACCTCGCGGCCGTCGTCGTCGAGCAGCGCGAGCTCGGTCGACGGCAGCGGCAGCCCGATGGTGCCGGTGTAGGCGGTGCTGTCGGTCGGGTTGCACGTGGCCGACGGCGAGGTCTCCGACAGGCCGTAGCCTTCGCAGATCGGGCAGCCGGTCTTCTCGAGCCACAGCTTGGCCGTGGCCTGCTGCACCGCCATGCCGCCGCCGACCGAGATCTTCAGGTGGCTCCAGTCGACGGTGTTGAACAGCGCATGGTTGGCCATCGCGTTGAACAGCGTGTTGACCGCCGGCAGGCTGTGGAACGGCTGCTTGGCCAGCTCCTTGAACACCCCCGGGATGTCGCGCGGGTTCGGGATCAGCAGGTTGCAGCCGCCGGTGCGCATCGACAGCATCATGTTCGAGGTGAAGCCGAAGATGTGGTACAGCGGCAGCGCGCACACCGACATGATCTGCGTGCCGGCCGGTACCTTGCGCATGGCCGGCTGGTACCAGGCCTCGGCCTGCAGCGTGTTGGCCACCAGGTTGCGGTGCAGCAGCACCGCGCCCTTGCTGACGCCGGTGGTGCCGCCGGTGTACTGCAGCACCGCGATGTCGTCGAGCTTCAGCGTGGCCGGCTTCAGCGTCGCACGGCGGCCGCCGGCGATCGCGTCGTTGTACGGCACCGCGCCGGGCAGCTCGAAGGCCGGCACCAGCTTCTTCACGTTGCGTACGACGTAGTTGACGATCAGCCCCTTCGGGAAGCCGAGCATGTCGCCCATCGTCGCGAGGATGATCTTCTTCGTCGGCACCGCGGCCAGGCAGGCCTGCAGCGTCGCGGCGAAGTTCTCGATGATCAGGATCGCCTTCGAGCCGGAGTCCTTCAGCTGATGCTCCAGCTCGCGCGGCGTGTACAGCGGGTTGACGTTGACCACCACCATGCCGGCGCGCAGGATGCCGGCCACCGCGATCGGGTACTGCGGCACGTTGGGCATCATGATCGCGACGCGGTCGCCCTTCTCGAGCCCGAGCGACTGCAGGTACGCGGCGAATGCGCGCGAGGCGTCGTCGACCTGGCGGAACGTGAAGACCTTGCCCATGAACTTGTAGGCGGGCAGGTCGGCGTACTTCTTCAGGCTTTCGTCGATCAGCGCGGTGAGCGACGTGTACTGCTCGACATCGATCTGCTCCGGCACCCCGCTGGGGTACTGCTTGAGCCAAGTCTTATCCATCTGGGGTCTCCGGAAACGAACGGGCGATTCTGTCCCATGCCCTTCGCACGACCCCTAAGGTGTTTCACCTGAAGTGCGATGGAGTTGGGGTGCGACACGATTGACGCTCCTGGAGGCTTCCCGTACGCTTTCGGCGAATTGGTCAGACCACCAGACCAATCCATTGTGACCCACCGGGAACCTCCATGACTCTTTCGACGAACCCACGGCTGGCCGGCAAGACCGCCCTCGTCACCGCGGCCGGCCAGGGGATCGGGCGCGCCACCGCCGAGGCCTTCGCGCGCGAGGGCGCGCGCGTGATCGCGACCGACATCAACGACGCGGCGCTGGCCGAGCTGTCGCGCATCCCGGGCATCACCGTGCAGCACCTCGACGTGCGCGACGGCGCGGCGGTGCAGTCGCTGGTGGCCGGGCTCGGGCCACTGCAGATCCTGTTCAACGGCGCCGGCTTCGTGCATGCCGGCACCATCCTCGACTGCGACGACGCGGCCTGGGACTTCTCGTTCGACCTCAACGTGCGCTCGATGTACCGCACGATCCGCGCGGCGCTGCCGGCGATGCTGGCGGCCGGCGCGGGCGGCTCGATCATCAACGTCGCGTCGGTGGCCGGCAGCATCAAGGGCGCGCCGAACCGCTTCGTCTACGGTACGACGAAGGCGGCGGTGATCGGCCTGACCAAGTCGGTCGCGGCGGACTTCGTCGCGAAGGGAATCCGCTGCAACGCGATCTGCCCGGGCACCGTCGAATCGCCGTCGCTGCGCCAGCGCATCGAGGCGCAGGCATCGGCCAGCGGGCAGACGGTGGCGCAGGTCGAGGCGGCATTCGTCGCCCGTCAGCCGATCGGCCGCGTCGGCAGCACCGCCGAGATCGCCGCGCTGGCGGTGTATCTTGCGTCCGACGAATCGGGGTTCACCACCGGGACGTCGCAGATCATCGATGGTGGTTGGTCCAACTGAAAGAGAAGTCCATGAAACTGATGCGCCACGGCCCGAAGGGCTCCGAACAACCTGCGCTGGTCGATGCCGATGGCAACCTGCGCGACCTGTCCGGCGTGCTCGCCGACATCAACGCGTCGACGCTGTCGCCGCACGGCCTGAAGCGCCTGCACGAGCTGAACCCGTCGACGCTGCCGCTGGTCGAGCAGCCGGGGCGCATCGCGCCGCCCTGGTCGGGGCTCGGCAAGTTCATCTGCATCGGCCTGAACTACGCCGACCACGCGGCCGAATCCGGCCAGCCGGTGCCGGCCGAGCCGGTGATCTTCATGAAGGCGATCAGCGCGGTGATCGGCTGCAACGATGCGGTGGTGCTGCCGAAGAATTCGCTGAAGAGCGACTGGGAGGTCGAGCTCGGCGTCGTGATCGGCAGCACGGCGCGCTATGTGTCGGAGGCCGATGCGCTGGACCACGTGGCCGGCTTCTGCGTCGTCAACGACCTGTCGGAGCGCGAGTACCAGCTGGAGCGCGGCGGCACCTGGGACAAGGGCAAGGGCTGCGACACCTTCGGCCCGGTCGGCCCGTGGCTGGTCACGAAGGACGAGGTGCCCGATCCGCAGAACCTGTCGATGTGGCTGGAGGTCAACGGCAAGCGCTTCCAGAACGGCAGCACGAAGACGATGGTGTTCAACGTGGCGCACCTGGTCAGCTACGTCAGCCGCTTCATGACGCTGCACCCGGGCGACCTGATCAGCACCGGCACGCCGCCGGGTGTCGGCATGGGGCAGAAGCCGCAGCTGTTCCTGAAGCCGGGCGACACGATGCGGCTGGGCATCCAGGGGCTCGGCGAACAGCAGCAGACAGTGCATGCGTGGAACCCGGAGTTGATCGAAGGGTAGTCCTGTGGCTGATGCCCCCACCCTCCGCATCCACCCCGCCGACGACATCGTCATTGCGCGGCGGCAGCTGGTGTCGGGCACGCGCATCGACGCCGAGGGCGTGACCGTCAGCGGCCTGATCCCGCCCGGCCACAAGCTCGCGGTGCGCGACATCGCCGCCGGCTCGCCCGTGCGCCGCTACAACCAGGTGATCGGCGTCGCGCGCCAGCCGATCGCGGCCGGCCAGCATGTGCACACGCACAACCTGGAGTTCTCGAGCTTCGAGCGCGATCCGGCCGTCGGTGTCGACGCGCACCCGACGGCCTTCGTCGAGACCCCGGCGACGTTCCAGGGCATCGTGCGCGCCGACGGTCGCGTCGCGACGCGCAACTACATCGGCATCCTGACCTCGGTGAACTGCTCGGCCACCGTCGCCCGCGCGATCGCCGACCACTTCCGGCGCGACATCCACCCCGAGGCGCTGGCCGCGTTCCCGAACGTCGACGGCGTGGTCGCGCTGACGCACGGCGCCGGCTGCGCGACCGACAGCGAAGGCGAGCCGCTGCAGGTGCTGCGCCGCACGCTGGCCGGCTATGCACGGCATCCGAACTTCGCGGCGCTGCTGGTGGTCGGCCTCGGTTGCGAGACCAACCAGATTTCCGGCATCGGGCTGGGTAACGACCCGCGGGGCCCGCGCCTGCACAGCTACAACATCCAGGACACCGGCGGCACCGCGAAGGCTGTAGCGCGCGGCATCGCGCTGGTCAACGAGATGCTGCCGGACGCGAACCGCACGCGCCGCGAGCCGGTCAGCGCCAGCCACCTGTGCGTCGGCCTGCAGTGCGGCGGCTCCGACGGCTACTCCGGCATCAGCGCGAACCCGGCGCTCGGCGCAGCGGTCGACCTGCTGGTGCGCCATGGCGGCACCGCGATCCTGTCGGAGACGCCCGAGATCTACGGCGGCGAACACCTGCTGACGCGGCGCGCGGTGTCGCCCGCGGTCGCCGACAAGCTGCTTGCGCGGCTGCGCTGGTGGGAAGACCACTGCGCGCGCAACCATGCCGAGATGGACAACAACCCGTCGGCCGGCAACAAGGCCGGCGGGCTGACGACCATCCTCGAGAAATCGCTGGGCGCGATCGCGAAGAGCGGCACCACCAACCTGGTCGACGTGTGCGAATACGCCGAGCCGGTGACCGCGCACGGTCTCGTCTTCATGGACACGCCCGGCTACGACCCGGTCAGCGCGACCGGCCAGGTCGCCGGCGGCGCCAACCTGATCTGCTTCACGACCGGCCGCGGCTCGGCCTACGGCTGCGCGCCGTCACCGTCGCTGAAGCTGTCGACCAACACCGCGCTGTGGCTGCGCCAGCAGGACGACATCGACATCAACTGCGGCGGCGTGGTCGACGGCATGGCGACGATCGAAGATCTCGGCGATCAGATCTTCAGGCAGATGCTCGCCACCGCTTCAGGTGAACTCACCAAGAGCGAACGCCACGGCTACGGCCAGAACGAGTTCGTGCCGTGGCAGTTCGGCGCGGTGATGTGACATGGAGCCCCTCGCCCGGTGGGTACACCGGGCGGTCCCCCGAGGGGACGCGGGCCGGCTTGGGGCGGCCCGGCGCTCGGCCCTCAGTGCCCCAGCAGATGCGGCAAGGTCAGCGACAACGCCGGCCAGTAGGTCACCAGCACCAGGAACCCGATCATCGTCAGCAGCCACGGCCACACCGCGACCGTCAGCTCGGTGATGCCCATCTTGCTGATGCCCGACGCGACGTACAGGTTCAGCCCGACCGGCGGGTGGCACATGCCGACCTCCATGTTCACCGCCATCAGGATGCCCAGGTGGATCGGGTTCACGCCCAGCTTGCAGGCCACCGGGTACAGGATCGGCGCCATGATCAGCACGATCGCCGACGGGTCCATGAAGTTGCCGGCCACCAGCAAAATGATGTTGACCAGCAGCAGGAACACCACCACGCCGAAGCCCTGCCCGGTCATCCACGCCGCCATCGACTGCGGAATCTGCTCCGAGGTCAGCAGGAACGAGAACAGCACCGCGTTGGTGATGATGTACAGCAGCATCGAGCTCATCGCAGCCGCGTTGCGCAGCACCTTCGGCACCTCGGCGAGCTTCAGGTCCTTGTAGATGAACACCGAGATCACGAAGGCGTACACCGCCGCGATCGCCGCCGCCTCGGTCGGCGTGAACACGCCCGAGTAGATGCCGCCGATCACGATGACGATCAGCGCGATGCCCCAGAACGCCTCGCGGAAGGCCTTCCAGCGCTCGCCCCAGCTGGCGCGCGGCAACCGCGGGTAGTCGTACTTGCGCGCCCGGTACCAGGTGGTCACGCCCAGCAGCAGCGACAGCAGCAGCCCCGGCAGCACGCCGGCGATGAACAGGTCGCCGACCGACGCGGTGGCCACCGGCTGGCCGTCGGGCCCGGTCGCGTTCATGCCGTTGGTCGCGATCGAGAAGATCACCAGGTTGATCGACGGCGGGAACAGGATGCCCAACGCGCCCGACGTGGTGATCACGCCGGCCGAGAAGCGCTTCGGGTAGCCGGCCTTCTGCATCGCCGGCAGCAGGATCGTGCCGACGGCCACCACGGTGGCCACCGACGAGCCCGAGATCGCCGCGAACAACGCGCAGGCCAGCACGCCCGCGAGCCCGAGCCCGCCGTAGAAGTGCCCGACCATCGTCGACGCGAAGTGGATCATTCGCCGCGCCGCGCCTCCGTTGGTCAGGAAGTTGCCGGCCAGGATGAAGAACGGGATCGCCATGATCTCGAACTTCTCCAGGCCCGAGAACAGCTTGAGCCCGATCGACGCGATCGGCTCATTGGTCATGCCGAAGAAGAAGCCCAGCACCGTGAGGCCGAGCGCGATGGAGACCGGCATGCCGGTCAGCATCAGCAGCACCAGCAGGCCGAAGATGATCAAGGCATTCATGCGGCCACTCCTTCTTCCTTGTCCAGGCCTTCCACGTGCGCGATCTCATGGTGCGGCAGTTCGCCGTATCGCCAGTAGGCCCACATCACCTGCAGGAAGCGGAAGCACATCAGGTACGACGCCAGCGGGATGCAGGCGTACGGGATCCAGGTCGGCACCTCCAGGTCGGGCGAGGTCGGGCCTTCGGGCACGTCGCCGACATCCCAGCCGAAGGTGCTGAACAGCGCATGGTGGAAGCCGTTGTCCCAGACGAACACCGCGCCCATCGTGCCGACCGTCGCGGTGAAGACCACGCCGCCCGCGAGCCCGATGAAGGTCAGCCAGCGGGCCTGCCGCGGCGGCAGCGCGCGCACCAGCGTGTCGACGCCGACGTGCGTGCCATGGCGCACGCCGTAGGCCGCGCCGAACTTCGCCATCCAGACGAACATGTAGATGCACAGCTCCTGCGCCCAGCTGAGGTTCAGGCCGAGCAGGAAATCCTGCACCGGCTGCAACACCGGCGGGTAGTGCGCGGCGGCCGCATAGCGGTGCACCACGGCGACGAAGATCAACAGCGTCGCCGCGCCCATCAGCGCAGCGATCAGCCATTCCTCGAGGTGGTCGAGGAAGCGGTTCACCGACCGCAGCACCGGCGCAATCATGGCGGCTTACTTCGCCGGCACGAAGCCGGCGGCCTTGTACACGGCGTCGATGGTCGACTGGCCGACCCGCGACGCCATCTCCTTGTGCACCGGCATCAGCGCCTTCTTCCATTCGTCGAGCTCGGCCGGCGTCGGCGTGTAGATCGTGGTCTTGCCGCTGGCGCGCATCTTCTCGAGGTCGTCGATGTTCTCCTTGGTCGCCATGTCGTTGGCGAACGCGGTCGCTTCCTTCAGCGCGCCTTCGAGGATCGTGCGCAGGTCGGCCGGCAGGCCGTCCCAGAACTTCTTGTTGACGATCACCGCATAGGCCAGGTGGCCGTGGTTCGAGATCGTCGTGTGCTTCTGCACCTCGTAGGTCTTCTGCGTGTAGAAGTTCGACGGCACGCCCTCGCAGCCGTCGACCACGCCGGACTGCAGCGCCTGGTACAGCTCGCTGAAGGCCATCACCTGCGGCACCGCGCCGAGCGCGCGCATCTCCGCATCGAGCACCTTGGAGCTCTGGATGCGCATCTTCAGGCCCTTGAAGTCGGCCACCTTGTGCAGCGGCTTGTTGGCACTCATGATGTGGAAGCCGTTGTCCCAGTACGCGAGGCCCTTGACGCCCTTCGGCTCGAGCTTCTTGAACAGCTCGGCGCCGACCGGCCCGTCGGTCACCGCGCGGAACGCGGCCTGGTCCTTGAAGATGAACGGCAGGTCGAAGACCTCGAATTCCTTGACGCCCAGCGGGCCGAACTTGGCGAGCGACGGCGCGAGCATCTGCACCGAGCCGAGCTGCAGCGCCTCCATCTCTTCCTTGTCCTTGTAGAGCTGGCTGTTCGGGTAGACGTCCACCTTCACGCGGCCGCCGCTGCGCTGCTCGGCCAGTTCCTTGAAGCGCTGCGCGCCGTTGCCCTTCGGCGTGTCGGGGGCGACGACGTGGCTGAACTTGATGACGATCGGCGCCTGCGCGAACGTCTTCGGGGCGGCCACCGCCAACGCGGCGGCGGCAAGCGCACTGCGGCGCGTCATGGAAAGCGTCATGTCTTGTCTCCGTGGGGTCTGTACTGCGGCCGGATTCTGGTCGGGGGCCCGGCGCGCGGGAAGTTGTGGAGTTCCACATTTCGGCGCCATCCCTCGCACGCCTGCCGCCCGCGAACCTAGACTTCGCGCCATGCCCGCACCGGCCGATCCGCCCCGCCACCCTGCGCTCGCGCTGCCGCCGCGCCCGAAGCTGCGGCGCGGGCTGTGGGCACTGCCGCTGCTGCTGTCGCTGGTGTTCGTGGCCGGCGTGCTGCTCTGGCTGCGCGCGTCCGAGCAGGCCGACCTGGAGGAACAGCGGCTCGCGCTGGTTTCGGACGCGCTGTCGCTGGAGACGCAGGCCAGCGCGCGCATCGAGCGCGAGACGCTGCTGCTGAAGGATGTCGCGACCCGGCTCGACCAGCGCGGCGCCGGCGCGCCCGCGCTCGCGACGCTGCCCGAGGCGCAGCAGGGCCTGCACCGCTTCTGGATCAGCCTGACCTGGCTCGACGCCGCCAACCGGCTGGTGGCACAACTACCCGACGGCCCGGATGGCGCGCGCAGCGGCCCCGGGCTGTCGGCCCACCTGTCGGCGCCGCTCGCGTCCGGCGGCACGCTGGTGGCCCGCTACTCGCCCGGCGAGATGCTGCGCCAGACGGTGCCGTGGTGGCTGGCCCGCAAGTACGACGTGCGGCTGCTCGACAGCTTCGATGCGGTGATCGCGTCGACCACCGAAGACCGGCCGATCGACGGCCGCCAGAGCTGGCGCATCAGCATGGCGCCGGCGCTGGCCGACGGCTACCTGGAGCTGATCGCGCGCGACGTGGTGCCGCGCTGGTACCACGGCCTGCCGGTCGCGATGGTGGCCGGCTTCGTCGCGCTGATCGCCGCCATCACCTGGATGCTGCGTCGGCAGATGCACGGTGTGTCGCGCGCCGAGGCGGCCTGGCGCACCGAGGCGGCGTGGCGCCAGGCGATGGAGGATTCGCTGACGGTCGGGCTGCGCGCCCGCGACCTCGAGGGCCGGCTCGTCTACGTGAACCGCACGCTGGCCGACATGGTGGGCTACGAGCCGCACGAACTGGTCGGCCTGCTGCCGCCGATGCCGTACTGGCCTGCCGATTCGCACGAGGAGATCATGCAGCGCCACCTGCGCAACATGGCCGGCCAGGCCCCGCGCGGAGGCTACGAGGCGCGCTGGCGGCACCGCGACGGCCGCCTCTTCGACGTGATGGTGTTCGAGGCGCCGCTGGTCGATGCGCGCGGCGTGCACATCGGCTGGATGGGCTCGATCCTCGACATGACCGAGCGGCGCCGGCTCGAGGAACGCGAGCGCCGCCAGACCGAGACGATGGCCCACCACGCCCGGCTGACGATGCTGGGCGAGGTGGCCTCGACGCTGGCGCACGAGCTGAACCAGCCGCTGACGGCGATCGCGAGCTACAACGCCGGCGTGTTGAACTCGATGCACAAGCTGCCGTCGCCCGACCCGGTGGTGATGCGCGCGCTGACGCGGCTCGGCGAGCAGGCAGCGCATGCCGGCGCGATCGTGCAGCGCATCCGCGAATTCCTGACGCGGCGCGAGCCGCGGCTGGAGCCGTGCACGCTGAATGCCGTGATCGAAGGTGGCGTCGCGCTGCTGCGCCGCGAGCTGCAGCGCCAGCAGGTGCAGGTGGTGTTGCAGCTCGATGCCGCGCTGCCGGTGATCGTCGCCGATGCGGTGCTGATCGAGCAGGTGGTGATCAACCTGGTGCGCAACGCCGGCGATGCGCTGACGCAGCAGCCAGGCGAGCGCCGCATCGTCGCCGGCAGCTCGCTGAGCGCCGACGGCCGCTTCGTGCGCATCGACGTGCGCGACAACGGCCCCGGGCTCGGCGGCCTCGGCATCGAGGCGCTGTGCGCGCCGTTCTTCTCGACCAAGGCGGAGGGCATGGGCATGGGCCTCGCGATCTGCCGCTCGATCATCGAGGCGCACCATGGCGTGTTCGATGCCGCCGATGCCCCCGAGGCATTCGGCAGAGGCGCCTTGTTCACGCTGACGCTGCCGGTGAACCTGGCGGCTTCGGAACTCTCGGCGGAGGATGCGGCATGAATGCGGGTGTGGTCTACCTGGTCGACGACGAGGCGGTGGTGCTGGACGCGCTCGGCTTCTTGCTGGCATCGCACGGCCTCGACGTGCGGCCGCACGGCAGCGGACCAGCGCTGCTCGCGACGCTGGACGCCGCGCCGCGGCCGCTGCCCGGCGTGTTCCTGCTCGACATCCGGATGGAGCCGATGTCGGGCCCGCGGCTGCACGACGAGCTGATCGCGCGCGGCCTGCGCAACCCGGTGCTGTTCTTGAGCGGGCATGGCGACATCCCGATGGCGGTCGAGGCGCTGAAGAAGGGCGCGTTCGATTTCCTCGAGAAGCCCTACGTCGACAACGCGCTGGCCGACCGCGTGGCGCAGGCGCTGGCGGTCGATGCCGCGATGCAGCGCCAGGGCGCGCAGGTGGCCGAGCGGCAGGCGCGGCTGTCGAGCCTGACCGAGCGCGAGCACGAGGTGATGCTGCGCGTGGCCGCCGGCAAGCTGAACAAGGTGATCGCCGACGAGCTGCATGTGTCGGTGCGGACCGTGGAGGTGCACCGGGCGCGGGTGTACGCGAAGCTCGGAGTGCGCTCGGCGGCCGAAGTGGCCACGGTGCTGGCGGGGCCGTCGGGTTGAAGCCTCGGCGTTTGACCGTACATTTCAGCCCATGCCCAGTGTCAACATCAACCCGGTGGTGCGTGCGTTGCTGAGCGACCCGAAGCGGCGCCAGGAGTACCGGCGCCAGCTGATCGCGAGCCACCCGCAGCAGGACGAAGGCAGGCGCATCGAGCTCGAAGACGAGCGCGGCCGCATCGTCCGGCTGAAGGTGCTGCCTGCCACGCCGCCGGTCGCCCCCCGATCTTGAACTTCGCGTTCCAGGCCTTCCTGCTGTTGCTGATCTACCTGCCGGGCGCGATCTTCGTGCTGGCGGTGACCGGCAAGATCCGCGACAACGGCGAAATCCCGGTGATCTCCGGCTCGATGACAGGCCATGCGATTGCCGCGGTGCTGGCGTCGGCGGTGCTGCACACGGTGTGGCTGCTGGCGATCCATGCGGCGGGCGGCCTGTGCGGTTGCCAGCCGGCGCACCGCGAGTTCTTCGCGCTGCTGACGCTGAACAACGCGACGGCGCCGTACCTCGCGGCCGAGTCGGCGATCGGCGGCGCGCTGTGGTTCGTCGCGGCTTACTTCATCAGCATCTTCGCGCTGCCGCTGGCAGCGGGGCTCGCGCTCAACGTGTGGATCGACCGGCGCGAGCTGGACATCCGCTACCGTTTCCTGCGTTTCAAGCCGCCGTGGCACTACATCCTGACCGGCGAGAACCGCTCGAACCAGGCGGGGCGGACGGTGGTGGTCGACCTGCTGGTGCAGGTCGGCGAATCGCCGGTGCTGTACAGCGGCATCCTCAGCTACTTCTCGTTCGACGAGAAGACCAAGGCCCCCGACGCGCTGGTGCTGGCGTCAGCCTTCCGCGGGGTGGTGCCCGACTTCGCCGGCACCGCCGAACCGGAGTTCCTGACGCCGATCCCGGGCGACACCTTCGCCGTGAAATTCAGCGAGATCAAGAACATCAACATCCAATATGTAGATCTGGTCGACTCCTGACCGCAGCCACGAGAGCACGAGCGCAGCGACGTGCCCATCAAGCCACTCCCCAGGATCCGGCTCCGCCGGGCCGAGGGGAGGCGCCCCTCGGGGGCCGAGCCCGGACACAAACAGTCCTGAGGACTGTTTGTGCCTGGCGAGGGGCTGGGCCTCCGGCTCAGCGCGGCCTGCAAGGCAGGAGCGACAGCGACTGGGGGGCCATTCACTCCACCGCCTTGACCATGTCCTCCACGACCTTCTTCGCATCGCCGAAGACCATCATCGTCTTGTCCATGTAGAACAGCTCGTTGTCGAGCCCCGCATACCCGGCCGCCATCGAGCGCTTGTTGACGATCACCGTCTTGGCCTTGTAGGCCTCCAGGATCGGCATGCCGTAGATCGGGCTGCCCTTGATGTGCGCGGCAGGGTTCACCACGTCGTTCGCGCCCAGGATGATCGCGACGTCGGCCTGGCCGAACTCGCCGTTGATGTCCTCCATCTCGAACACCTGGTCGTACGGCACCTCGGCTTCGGCCAGCAGCACGTTCATGTGCCCCGGCATGCGCCCGGCCACCGGGTGGATCGCGTACTTCACCGTGACGCCCTTGGCCGTCAGCTTCGCCGCGAGCTCCTTCACCGCATGCTGAGCCCGCGCCACCGCCAGGCCGTAGCCCGGCACGATCACCACCGTCTCGGCATTGCCGAGCACGAAGGCCGCGTCGTCGGCGCTGCCGCTCTTCACGTTGCGCTGCGCCTGCGCGCCGGCCGCCGCGGTGCCGGCCTCGCCGCCGAAGCCGCCCAGGATCACGTTGAAGAACGAACGGTTCATCGCCTTGCACATGATGTAGCTCAGGATCGCGCCCGAGCTGCCCACCAGGCTGCCCGCGATGATCAGCATGCTGTTGTTCAGGCTGAAGCCGATGCCCGCCGCCGCCCAGCCGGAGTAGCTGTTCAGCATCGACACCACCACCGGCATGTCGGCCCCGCCGATCGGGATGATGATCAGCACGCCCATCACGAAGGCCAGCGCCAGCATGCCGAAGAAGGCCGGCCAGCTCTCGGTGAACACGAACACCAAGCCGAGGCCGACGGTCGCGAGGCCCAGCAGCAGGTTCAGCACGTGCTGCCCCGCGAACTGCACCGGCGCGCCCTGGAACAGCCGGAACTTGTACTTGCCCGACAGCTTGCCGAACGCGATCACCGACCCGCTGAAGGTGACGGCGCCGATCGCCGCGCCGAGGAACAGCTCGAGCCGGTTGCCCGCCGGGATCGGCTCGCCCTTGGCCACGATGCCGAATGCATGGGGTTCGGCCACCGCCGCCACCGCGATGAACACCGCGGCCAGGCCGATCATGCTGTGCATGAAGGCGACCAGCTCGGGCATCTTGGTCATCTCGACCCGCTTGGCCATCACCGCGCCGGCGCTGCCGCCGACCAGCAGCCCGAGCAGCACCCAGCCGAGGCCGAGCGCGTTGCCGTCGGCCAGCTTGACGATCAGCGCCGCGGTCGTCAGCGCCGCGATCGCCATGCCGGCCATGCCGAACAGGTTGCCGCGGATCGACGTGGTCGGGTGCGACAGGCCCTTCAAGGCCTGGATGAAGAAGACGCTGGCCACCAGGTACAGCAGCGTCACCAGGTTCATGCTCATTGGAGCCCCCCGTTCGTCGAGTACGTCGAACGACCCCCCGAGGGGGTGCGGGCCGGCTTGGGAGCGGCCCGGCGCTCGGCCCGCTGCCCGTTCAAGATGCGCTTCTTCATTGCGAGCCCTCCTTCGGCGCCGCGATGGCCTTCTTTTCCTTTTTGCGGAACATCTCCAGCATGCGCCGCGTCACGAGGAAGCCGCCGAACACGTTGACGGCCGCCAGCGCGACCGCCAGCACGCCCATCGTCTTGCCGAGCGGCGTCTCGGTGAGCGCCGCGGCGAGCATCGCGCCGACGATCACGATCGCCGAGATCGCGTTCGTCACCGCCATCAGCGGCGTGTGCAGTGCCGGCGTGACGGTCCACACGACGTGGTAGCCGACATAGATCGCCAGCACGAAGATGATCAGGTTGGTCAGGGTGTGGCTCACGGGGTCCATCGTCGCGCTCCTTTATTTCCGGGTGACCTGGCCGCCCTGGCTGACCAGGCAGGCCACGACGATGTCGTCGTCCATCGGCACGTGGAACGTGCCCTCCTTCGTCAGCACCAGCTTCAGGAAGTCGAGCACGTTGCGCGCATACAGCGCGCTCGCGTCGGCCGCCACCAGCGCCGGCAGGTTGGTCTCGCCGACCAGCGTGACGCCGTGCTTGACGACCGTCTTGCCGGCCTCGGTCAGCGGGCAGTTGCCGCCCTGCGCGGCCGCCAGGTCGACGATCACCGAGCCCGGCTTCATCGCCTTCACCATCTCCTCGGTGACCAGCACCGGCGCGGCCCGGCCCGGGATCAACGCGGTCGTCACGACGATGTCGGCGGCCGCGACGCGCTTGGCCACCTCGACTTTCTGGCGATCGAGCCAGCTCTGCGGCATCGGCCGCGCATAGCCGCCGACGCCCTCGGCCGCTTCCTTCTCTTCGGCCGTTTCGTACGGCACGTCGATGAACTTCGCGCCCAGCGATTCGACCTGCTCCTTCACCGACGGCCGCACGTCGCTCGCCTCGATCACCGCGCCCAGGCGCTTGGCGGTCGCGATCGCCTGCAGTCCGGCAACGCCGACGCCGAGGATCACGACGCGCGCCGCCTTCACGGTGCCGGCCGCCGTCATCAGCATCGGGAAGATGCGCTGGTAGCGGTCGGCCGCGATCATGATCGCCTTGTAGCCGGCCAGGTTGGCCTGCGACGACAGCACGTCCATGCTCTGCGCGCGCGTGGTGCGCGGCGCGGCTTCGAGCGCGAAGCTGGTGAGCCCGGCGTCGGCCATGCGCTGCAGGCCGTCGCGGTCGAACGGGTTCAGCATGCCGACCAGCGCGGTACCGGCCTTCACCATCGGCAGCTCGTCGGCCGACGGTGCGCGCACCTTCAGCACCAGCTCGGCACCGAAGGCCCCGGCCCGGTCGACGATCTCGGCGCCGGCCGCCGCATAGGCCTCGTCGGTGACGCTGGCGGCGAGGCCGGCCCCCGACTGCACGCGCAGCACATGGCCCTGCGCCTTGAGTTTCTTGACCGTCTCCGGGGTCGCGGCGACGCGCGTTTCCCCAGCCGCTGTCTCCAGCGGGACCCCTATCAGCATGGCGGACTCCTCGGGTGCGTTGTTGTCTGTCGGACTGGCGCGAGAGCTTACACAAAGCTTTCGCGCCCACAACCGGCACACGCCCTCACGCGATGCAGGGCCACAACACCCGCCCTTAAAATCGGCCAGGGCCTGTTAACAGTACGGGAAGGCTCGCGTGACTCATCAAAAGGGCACCCGCAAGGCGCATGGCGCGGCCCAGGCTTGTTGCCTGGGCAAGCCGTGCAACGCCGCGGGTGCCCTTTTGATGAGATCACCCTTCGGGCCGATGCCTGTCAAGGCGCTGGGCCGCGTTGCGCCGCTTGCCCGGGCTGCACGCCCGGGCTGCGCGCCGCGCCTTGCCCAGCGCCTTGGCAGGCACCGGCGCGAGCCTTCCCGTACTGTTAACAGGCCCTAGATGTCCTCCCGTTGGAAACCCAGCGTCACCGTTGCCGCGATCGTCGAACACCTGGGCCGCTTCCTGCTGGTGGAGGAGCACACGTCCGACGGGCTGTGCCTGAACAACCCGGCCGGCCACCTCGATCTGGGCGAATCGCCGCTGCAAGGCGTTGTGCGCGAAGCGCTCGAAGAAACCGCACGCTCGTTCGTGCCGACCGGCATCGTCGGCATCTACCTGTCGCGTTCGCAGCGCCCCGGCCGCGGCGGCGAGGCCGCTCGCGACACCACCTACCTGCGCATCGCGTTCCGCGGCACGGTGGGCGAGCCCGACCCCGCGCGCACGCTCGACACCGGCATCGTGCGCGCGCTGTGGATGACGCCCGACGAGATCCGCGCGAGCGCGCACCGGCACCGCAGCCCGCTGCTGCTGCGCTGCGTCGACGACCACCTGGCGGGCGTGAACCACCCGCTGTCCCTCATCACGACCGACGACTCGGTCTTTGCGGTCCCCTCGAAGTGAAGAAGAAGCAACGCATCGTCGTCGGCCTGTCCGGCGGCGTCGATTCCGCCGTCAGCGCGCACCTGCTGAAGCAGCAAGGGCACGAGGTCATCGGCATCTTCATGAAGAACTGGGAAGACGATGACGACGACGAGTACTGCTCGACGCGCCAGGACTTCCTCGACGCCGCGAGCGTGGCCGACGTGCTGGGCATCGAGATCGAGCATGTGAACTTCGCGGCCGACTACAAGGACCGCGTGTTCGCCGAGTTCCTGCGCGAGTACCAGGCCGGCCGCACGCCGAACCCCGACGTGCTGTGCAATGCCGAGATCAAGTTCAAGGCCTTCCTCGACCATGCGATGCGCCTCGGTGCCGAGAAGATCGCCACAGGCCACTATGCAAGGGTGCGCGAACGCGACGGCCGCTTCGAGTTGCTGAAGGGGCTGGACCCGCTGAAGGACCAGAGCTACTTCCTGCACCGGTTGAACCAGGCGCAGCTGGCCAAGACGCTGTTCCCGGTCGGCGAGCTGCCGAAGACCGAGGTGCGCCGCATCGCCGCCGAGATCGCGCTGCCGAACGCGGCCAAGAAGGATTCGACCGGCATCTGCTTCATCGGCGAGCGGCCGTTCCGCGAGTTCCTGAACCGCTACCTGTCGAACCGGCCGGGCCCGATCAAGGACGACCGCGGCCGCGTGATCGGCGAGCATGTCGGGCTGTCGTTCTACACGCTCGGCCAGCGCAAGGGCATCGGCATCGGCGGGCTGAAGGACCAGGGCGCGATGAAGGGCGGCAGCGAGCACGCGCCGTGGTTCGTCGCCCGCAAGGACATGGCGGCCAACACGCTGTATGCGGTGCAGGGCCACGACCACCCGTGGCTGCAATCGCATGTGCTGACGGCCGACGACGCGAGCTGGGTGGCCGGTGCGCCGCCCGAGCCCGGCGCGATGGCCGCGAAGACGCGTTATCGCCAGGCCGATGCAGCCTGCGCGCTCGACGGCGGCAGCGCGGCGGCGTTCAGCCTGAACTTCGATGCCGCGCAGTGGGCGGTGACGCCGGGCCAGTCGGCGGTGCTGTACGACGGCGAGGTCTGCCTCGGCGGCGGCGTGATCGCCAGCGCCGGCTGAGGCGCTTCACCTGGGCTTGCCGAGGTCCATCGTCCAGTAGCGGCTGTAGGCGGCACCGGCCGCGCCGGGCACGCAGGCCACGCCGACCTGCGTGAAGTTCTTGCTCATCAGGTTCGCGCAGTGGCCGGCGCTGTTCTGCCAGCTGGTCATCACGCTGTCGATGCTGTTCTGGCCGGCGGCGATGTTCTCGCCCAGCGAACTCCAGCGGTAGCCGGTCGCGGTGATGCGGTCGGCGACGCTGCGGCCGTCCTGGCTGGTGTGGTCGAAGTAGTTCTTCGTCGCCATGTCCTGCGAATGGCCGGCGGCGGCCTGCGTCAGCTGGTCGTTCCAGGCCAGCGCCGGTGCCGCGGTGAAGTTGCCCTCGCTGCCGCAGCTTTGCGCGCTGGCGCGGAAGGCGTTGATGCGCGCCAGCATCTGCGCGTTGAAATCGGGGATGTCGCAGGTGCCGGAGGCTGCCGGGGCGGGCACGGGCGCGGCGGCGTCGGCGGTGCCGGAATCGCCGCTGCCGCCGCAGGCGGCGATGAACATCAGCCAGGGCGCCACCAGGCGGGCGCGTCGTGAGGAGGTCAACAACAAGGTCTGCATCCGAAGCCGGAGCTTCACAGCCTAAACGCCCCCGGACGCCGCGACGCGCCCAAAACGTAAGCGTTTGCTGACCCGGCGCCTGCGGCCACCCGAAGCGTGATGCACCGCACGGGCCGCCAGCGCCGGCTTCAGTCGGTCGGTGGCCCGCCGATATCCGAAGGCGGTGCGGCGTGTGCTGCACCGATCGCTCACCGACCCCGACCTCCGACCCACCATGCGCTTGCGCCTTCCCACCCTGACCCGACACAGCCTCGGCGCGATGGCGCTGCCGCTGGCCGCCGCCGCCCACGGCGCCGGCGTCAATGTCGCGGTGGCCGACCCGGCGGGCCGCCCGCTGGTCGACGCGGTGGTGATGCTGGAGCCCGCCGCCGGCAAGGCGGCCGTCAAGCCGATGGCCGGCATCGAGATCGCGCAGCGCAAGCGCCAGTTCCAGCCGTCGCTGACCGTCGTCACCGTCGGCACGCCGGTCACCTTCCCGAACTTCGACACCGTGCGGCACCACGTCTACTCGTTCTCGCCGGTCAAGACCTTCGAGTTGAAGCTCTATGCCGGCGTGCCGGCGACGCCGGTGGTGTTCGACCAGCCCGGCGCCGCGGTGCTCGGCTGCAACATCCATGACCAGATGAGCGCCTGGGTCGTCGTGGTCGACACGCCGTACTTCGCCCGCACCGGGGCCGATGGCCACGCCCGCGTCGAAGGCGTCCCGCCCGGCAGCTACCGGCTGCGCGCCTGGCATGCCGGCCTCCTGCCCGGCCAGGACCCCGCGCCGCAGACGCTCGCGATCGGCCCGGCCGACACCGATGCCGACATCCGGCTGCCGGTTGCCGCGGGAAGCGCGCCATGACGCCGCCACCGGTTCGCAGCCTGCTGCACCCGAGCCAGTGGCCGCGCTGGATCCGCAGCTCGCTGGGCACGCGCATCGTCGTGCTGTTCCTCGGGCTGTTGCTGCTGGTGCAGGCCGCGAGCTTCTTCGCGATCCGCGCCAGCATCGACCGCAACGCGCGCGCCTCGATCGCCGACGAGCTGCAGGTCGGCGAACGCGTGCTGACCCGCGTGCTCGACCAGAACGCGCAGAAGCTCACCGAAGGCGCGAGCCTGCTGGCGGCCGACTACGGCTTCCGCGCCGCCGTCAGCAGCAACGACGCCGACACCATCGCGTCGGTGCTGGCCAACCACGGCGAGCGCATCGGCGCCACCGTGACCGCGCTGCTCGACACCGGATTCCACCTGCGCGCCGCCGCGCAGCCGGGGCTGCAGGAGCTGCTGCCGGTCACGCAGCGGCTGGCCGCGCGGGCGCTCGCCTCCAAGCGCGCCAGCGAGATCGTCGTGCTCGGCCAGCGCCCGTTCCAGCTGGTGATGGTGCCGATGCGCGCGCCGGTCGTGGTCGGCTGGGTGCTGATGGGCTTTCCGATCGACCAGCGGCTGGTCGACGACATGCACGCGCTGTCGTCGCTGCAGGTCAGCCTGCAGGTGCGCGCCGATGCGGCGTCGACCTGGTCCACCGCGGTCTCGACGCTGCCGCTGGCCACGCGCGAGCAGCTGGAGAAGCAGGCGGCCTTGTCGCTGGACCGGGTGAACGGCGACAACCTGCCCGCCGGCTCGGCGGCATTGACGCTGCGCCTGCTCGACAACGAATACAGCGGCCGCACCGTGATGCTGGCCGAACACGACGGCGCCGCCGTCTCGGCGCTGCTGCTGCGTTCGGTCGACGATGCGGTCGCGCCGTACCGCCAGCTGCAGCTCGGGCTGGCCGCGCTGACGCTGGTCGGCGTGCTGGTGTTCGGCATCGGCAGCGTGCTGACCGCGCGCCACGTGACGACGCCACTGCGCCGCCTGGCCACTGCGGCCGAACGGCTGGGGGCCGGCGACTACTCGACACCGCTGCGCGGCCTCACCCGCAGCGACGAGCTCGGCGACGTGGCCCGCGCGTTCGAGCGCATGCGCGAGAACATCGGCGAGCAGCAGGACGAGATCCTGAAGCTCGCGTACTGGGATCCGCTGACCGCGCTGCCGAACCGGCTGCAGTTCCGCAACGCGGTGCGCGACGCGATCGTCGCGGCCGGGAAGGCCGGCCGCACGGTGTCGGTGATCATGCTCGACCTCGACCGCTTCAAGCATGTCAACGACGTGCTCGGCTACCGCTTCGGCGACCTGCTGCTGCGCGGCGTGGCCGAGCGGCTGACGCAGCAGGCGGTGCGCGGCGGCGACCTGGTCGCGCGGCTGGGCGGCGACGAATTCGCGGTGCTGCTGGCCGGGCTCGACCCCGCCAGCGACCTGGCGCTGACCGGCACCGTGGCCCGGCGCATCCAGCAGGCCTTCGACGCGGCCCTGACGCTGGAGGAGCAGACGGTCGACATCAGCGCCAGCCTGGGCCTGGCGAACTGGCCGCTGCATGCCGGCGATGCCGACGTGCTGCTGAGCCGCGCCGAGGTCGCGATGTACATCGCGAAGCGCCGCCACGACGGCCCGATGGTGTACGACCCGGCGCTGGACGCCGCGAGCTCGCAGACGCTGTCGCTGCTGAGCGAGCTGCGCCATGCGGTCGACCATGACGAGCTGCGGCTGTACCTGCAGCCCAAGCTCGCGCTCGGCAATGCACGCGTCGTCGGCGCCGAGGCGCTGGTGCGCTGGCAGCACCCGCGCCGCGGCCTGGTGCCGCCGGCGGAGTTCATCCCGTTCGCCGAGCAGACCGGCTTCATCCGCGTGCTGACGCTGTGGATCTTCGAGCAGACCGCGCAGATGTGGAAGCGGCTGCACGACGGCGGCCAGACGCTGACGATCTCGGTCAACCTGTCGACGCGCGACCTGCTCGACCCCGAGCTGCCGCAGAAATTCGATGCGCTGCTGGTGCGGCATTCGGTGCCGGCCGAGGCCTTCTGCCTCGAGATCACCGAAAGCGCGATCATGGACGATCCGCAGCGCGCGCAGGCCACGCTCGACAAGCTGAGTGCGCTCGGCTTCCGGCTGTCGATCGACGACTTCGGCACCGGCTATTCGTCGCTCGCGTACCTGAAGCGGCTGCCGGTGGACGAGTTGAAGATCGACAAGTCCTTCGTGCTGAACATGGAGAAGGACCTGGACGACGCGCGCATCGTGCGCTCGACGATCGACCTGGCGCACGGCCTCGGGCTGACGGTGGTGGCCGAGGGTGTCGAGAACGCGCAGGTCTGGGAGCTGCTGCGCGAACTGGCCTGCGACGAGGCCCAGGGCTTCCACATGGGCCGCCCGATGCCGGCCGCCGAGTTCGCGCGCTGGTCGACCGGCTGGAGCACGCGCCAGGCAATGACGGTGACGCTCGGGAAGGGCCCCGACGTGACGATCACGCTGCACTAGCCACGAGCCGTCCGATGACGCGCGCAGCTGTCCTCAGCGCCGCCTCGTCATACCCCGCATAGCCGAACAACCACCCGCGCCGCGGCGATTCGATCGCGTAGCGCGACAGCGTCGCGAGGTACACGCCGCCTTCCTGCGCACGCGCCGACAGCGGCTCGTCCGCCCGACCCGCGTCGTCCTCGTGCGCCAGGTGCATGCCGTGCTCGCTCGGCACCAGCCGCAGCGCACCGCCGCTGGCCTTCGACAGCACGTCGACCACCAGCGCCTGGCGTTGCGCATACAGCTCGCGCATGCGCCGCAGGTGGCGCAGCAGGTGGCCTTCGGTGATGAAGCGGGCCAGCACGTCCTGCGCCGCGCCGGGGCTGTGCCGGTCGGTCACGGCCTTGGCCCCGGCGAAGGCCGGCGCCAGCGCGAGCGGCATCACGATGAAGCCCAGCCGCAGCCCCGGATGCAGCGTCTTCGAGAAGGTGCCGACGTACAGCACGCGTTCCGACTGCGGCAGGCTGCACAGCGCCGGCATGCGGTGCGCGCCGTACTGGAACTCGCCGTCGTAGTCGTCCTCGACGATCCACGCGCGCCGCGTGCGCGCCCAGTCGAGCAGTGCGAGCCGGCGCGCCAGGCTCATGCGCACGCCCAGCGGGAACTGGTGCGTCGGCGTCACGACCGCCATGCGCGCCTGCGGCCAGCGCGCCGCGCCCTGCGCGATGCACAGCCCGTCGGCGTCCAGCGGCACCGGCCGCACCACCGCGCCCTGCCCGAGCAGGTTGGCGCGGATGCCGGGGTAGCCCGGGTCCTCGACCATCACCTCGTCGCCCAGGTCCAGCAGCAGCCGGCCGATCAGGTCGATGCCCTGCTGCGAGCCGGACGTGACCAGCACCTGCGACGCCTCGCAGCGGATGCCGCGCGACACCAGCAGCCACTGCGCGATGGCCTCGCGCAGCGCCGGCTCGCCGGCCGGGTCGGTGTACTGCGACAACGCGCGGCGGCGCGACACCGCGGTGTCGCGCGCGAGGCGGTCCCACAGCGCGAACGGAAACTCGGCGGTGGCCGGCGCCCCGATGCGGAACGCGACCGGCAGCTGCGTCGGCGGCTGCCAGCGCAGCGCGATGTCGGCGATGGCCTGGCCGCGCCGCGACAGCGCACCGCCCGGCGCGATGGCCGCGAGCTTGCGCCGGCCGCCGCGCAGCGCCGCGAGGCCCGGCGCCACGTAGCTGCCGTCGCCGACCCGCGCCACCACATAGCCTTCGGCGCGCAGCCGTTCCAGCGCCCACAGCACGGTGTTGCGCCCGACGCCGAGCGCCAGCGCATGCTCGCGCGACGGCGGCAGCCGCGCGCCGGGCGCGAAGGTGCCCTGCTCGATCGCGCCGCGCAGTTGCAGGTAGACCTGCTGGCGCAACGTGGCCGCACCGGCTGCGGCCTTCGGATTGGTTCCCCCGGGCATGGTCGATTGGTTCCTCGTCAGACCCCGGAAGTGTCTACGATGCAGAACCAATCCGGAACCGAACGGGAGCTCCCCATGATCGACAAGACCGAACGCTTCATCGCGCTGCACCGCGGCCCGCGCGCCTTCGTGATCGCCAACGCCTACGACGCCGGCTCGGCGCGCGCGCTGGCCGGCCTCGGTTTCACGGCGCTCGCCACCTCCAGCGGCGCGGCCGCCGCGGTGGCCGGCCGGCGCGACGGCCAGCTGACGCGCGACGAGGCGATCGCGCATGCGCAGGCCATCGTGCAGGCGGTCGACGTGCCGGTGTCGGCCGACCTGGAGAACGGCTTCGGCCCGACGCCGCAGGATGCCGCCGAAACGATCCGCCGCGCCGGCGCGATCGGCCTGGCCGGCGGCTCGATCGAGGATGCGAGCGGCGACGAGGCGAAGCCGCTGTACGACCTCGGCCACGCGACCGAGCGCATCGCCGCCGCGGTCGAAGCCGCCCGCGCAGTGCCCGGCGGCTTCGTGCTGACGGCGCGCTCCGAGAACTTCCTGCGCGGCCGACCCGACCTCGACGACACCATCCGCCGGCTGCAGGCCTTCGAACGCGCCGGCGCCGACGTGCTGTTCGCGCCCGGCCTGCCCGACCTCGCCGCGGTGCGCACCGTGTGCAGCGCGCTGACGAAGCCGCTGAACTTCATGGTCGGCATCAAGGGCAAGTCGTTCAGCGTTGCCGAACTCGAAGCCGCCGGCGTGCGCCGCATCAGCCTCGCGACCTCGCTGTACCGCGCCGCGATGCGCGGGCTGCTGGACGCCGCCACCGAGGTGCGCGAACGCGGCACCTTCGGCTACCTGGAGCGCCTGTGAGTACGCCGCACGACTACCACGCCGAAGTGCACTGGGCGCGCGGCGACCAGCCCTTCGTCGACAACCGCTACAGCCGCCGCCACGACTGGCATTTCGACGGCGGCGCGACGGTGCCCGGCTCGTCGTCGCCGCATTCGGTGCGCGTGCCGATGTCGGACCCGAGCGCGGTCGATCCGGAGGAGGCCTTCGTCGCCGCGCTCGCCAGCTGCCACATGCTGTGGTTCCTCGGCCTCGCCGCGAAGGCCGGCTGGGTGGTCGACGACTACCGCGATGCGGCGGTCGGCATCATGGAACTCAACGCGCAAGGGCAGGTCGCGGTCACCGTCGTCACGCTGCACCCGGCGGTGCGCTACGGCGGCGAGCGCCGGCCCGATGCCGCCGAACAGGCGCGGCTGCACCATGAGGCGCATGCCAACTGCTTCATCGCGAACTCGGTGAAGTCCGAGGTGCGCTGCGAGCCGCTGATGGCCGACTGAAGGAGCCCCGATGTACGCCCCCCGTCATTTCGAAGAATCCCGCCCCGAGGTGCTGCACGAGCTGGTGCGCACGCACCCGCTCGGGCTGCTGGTCACGCAGGACGCGGGCGGCGAGCTCTCGGCCAACCCGGTGCCCTTCCTGCTGGAGCACGACGACGCCGGCCGCGCGGTGCTGCGCGCCCACGTCGCGCGTGCCAACCCGGTGTGGCAGGCCGCACGGCGCGACGTCGATTCGCTGGTCGTGTTCCAGGGGCCGCAGGCCTACATCTCGCCGGGCTGGTACGCGACGAAGGCCGAGCACGGCAAGGTGGTGCCGACCTGGAACTACGTGATGGTGCAGGCGCACGGCCGGCTGCAGGTGCACGAGGACGCGCCGTGGCTGCTGTCGCTGGTGACGCGGCTGACGCAGCGCCACGAGGCCACGCTGCCGCGGCCGTGGGCGGTGGCCGATGCGCCGGCCGATTTCATCGACGGCATGCTGCGCGCGATCGTCGGCATCGAGATCCCGCTGCAGTCGCTGACCGGCAAATGGAAGGTCAGCCAGAACCGCTCGAGCGCCGACCGCGAGGGTGTCGCGGCCGGCCTGCGCGAACAGGACGCCGGCGCGGCGGACCGGGTGTCGGTCAATATGTCCAAGCTGGTGCAGCCCGCCGGTTGAAGACCCGGGGGGATACTCGCGCTGCGCCGCCGCCCCGTCTGCCACGCGCACCCACGATGAAAACCCTTCTCGCCCTGCTCCTGCTGACGGCCGTCTTCGGTGCGCGGGCCGCGCCGCCGGTTCCCGACACGATCGCGCAGCGCCTGCAGGCCTGCACCGGCTGCCACGGCAAGGAAGGCCGCGCGGCGCGCGACGGCTACCACCCGCGCATCGCCGGCAAGCCGGCCGACTACCTCTACCACCAGCTGCAGGGCTTTCGCGACGGCCGTCGCCAGTACGCGCTGATGACCGGCCTGCTCGATCCGCTGAGCGATGCCTACCTGCGCGAGATCGCCGCGTACTTCTCGTCGCTCGACCTGCCGTATTCGCCGCCGGCGCCCGGGCCCGCCGTGCCGGCCGAGGTCGCACGCCGCGGCGAGGCGCTGACGCGGGACGGCGACCCGGCCCGCCAGCTGCCTGCCTGCGCGCAATGCCACGGCAGCGCGCTGACCGGCGTCGCGCCGGCGATCCCCGGGCTGCTCGGGCTGCCGCGCGACTACCTGGTCGCGCAGCTCGGCGCGTGGCGCACCGGCACGCGGCGCGCGCTCGCGCCCGACTGCATGGCGCACGTCGCGCAGGCGCTGACGGCTGACGAGGTCAGTACGATCGCGCAGTGGCTGGCGGTGCAGCCGGTGCCCGAGCCGGCGCACCCGGCGGCGACGCTGCCGGGCGCGTTGCCGATCACTTGTGGCGGCGTTCCCGATGTGACGCGTGACGTGACGAAGGCGGCCCCATGAAGCGCGCGTCGATCGTTCTCGCGCTGCTGCTCGTCGGCGCGGTCGCGCTGGTGCTGGCACTGAACTTCCGCGATGAAGCGCCGCTGCTGGCCGATGCCGCCCCGTTCACCGCGCAGCAGGTCGAACGCGGTGCCTACCTGGCCCGTGCTGGCAACTGCGCCGGCTGCCACACCGAGCGCGGCGGCGTGCCGTATGCCGGCGGCCGCGGCATCGCGACGCCGTTCGGCACGGTGTTCGCACCCAACCTGACGCCGCACCCGCAGCATGGCCTGGGCGGCTGGACCTCGGCGCTGTTCTGGCGCGCGATGCACAACGGCCGCTCGGCCGATGGCCGGCTGCTGTACCCGGTGTTCCCGTACACCGAGCTGACGCGCATCACGCGCGAGGATTCGGACGCGCTGTTCGCCTACCTGCGCAGCCTGCCGGTCGCCGACACGCCGAACCGCCCGCACGTGCTGAGTTTCCCGTACGACACGCAGGCGGCGCTGGCGGCGTGGCGCGCCGCGTTCTTCCGGCCCGGCTCGGTCGCGCACGACGACACGCGCTCGGCCGAATGGAACCGCGGCGCCTACCTGGTCGAGGGCCTCGGCCACTGCAATGCCTGCCATTCGAGCCGCAACGCGCTCGGCGCGAGTTCGGGCATCGCGCTCGGCGGCGGGCTGATCCCGATCCAGAACTGGTATGCGCCGTCGCTCAACGATGCGGACGAAGCCGGCGTGGCCGACTGGACGCTGCCGCAGATCGTCACGCTGCTGCGCAGCGGTGTCGCCGACCGCTCGCGCGGCGGCAGCGTCACCGGGCCGATGGTCGAGGTGGTGACCGGCAGCCTGCAGCACCTGAGCGACGACGACCTGCTCGCGATGGCCACCTACCTGAAGGCCTTGCCGCCGCACGACGCGAAGGCCCGGCCGGCCGCCGCGCCGATCTCGGCCGCTGCCAAGGAGCAAGGCGACCAGCTGTACCGCCAGCACTGCGCCGGCTGCCATGGCGACCACGGCGAAGGCGCGCCGCCGGCCTATCCGCCGCTGGCCGGCAACCGCGCGGTGACGATGGCGCCGGCCGCGAACCTGGTGCACATCGTGCTGGAGGGTGGCTTTGCGCCGTCGACCGCGGCCAACCCGCGGCCCTACGGCATGCCGCCGTTCGCGACCGTGCTCAGCGATGGCGAGCTGGCCAGCGTGCTGAGCCACGTGCGCAGCGCATGGGGAAATGGCGGGCAGGAAGTGTCGCCGCTCGACGTGGCGAAACTCCGCAGCGGCCGCTAGGAATGTCGACCCCTCGCTCGACGGGTACGTCGAACGATCCCCCGAGGGGATCCGGGCCGGCTTGGGGCGGCCCGGCGCTCGGCCCGGTCAGAGCAGGGCGCTGACCTGAACGGCGGCCAGCAGGCCGAGCCCGAGCGCCAGCAGCCAGCCCTTGACCTCGCCGCGCCGCTGCGACGGCCGCAGCCGGTGCGGGCGGCTCAGCATCGCGAGCACCACCGACGCGCTGCCCGACATGACGAACAGCACCGCCATCGCGAGGCTCAGGCCGCTGTCGGCGCGCTGCTCGGCCATGTGCATCACGATCACGCCCATCAGCGCGCCGGCCCCCATCGACATCAGCGAATCGCGCGACGTGGCAACGGAGGAAGGGGACGAACCGGTCGACTGCGGCATGGGAGGCTCTCAGGAAGGAACCGCCATTGTCCGCAGGACAGCGCCCGGCCGATCGCTGCAATAGGCGGTGAAACCGTGGCGAATCCCGCATCGGCCCCGACTTGTGCGCGCGATTGACGCGATTTGCGGCCGCGGATAGGCTCGCGCACCGAGAACTATTTCACGGCTTGCAGGGAGATCCGCCGATGTCATTCCGTCATGGCCGCCCGATCGCCGTCGCCTGCGGGCTGCTGGTGGTGCTGGTCGCCCCCGGCGCGCACGCCGCCGACGCGACCGACTACCTGACCCAGAAGCTGTGGGTGCAGATCGGCGCGTTCCGCCCGAGCATCAGCTCGCACATCCAGGTCGACCGCTCGAACACCGGCGCCGCCGGCACCGACCTGCACCTCGAAGACGAGCTCGGCCTGCCCGAGCACAAGACGCTGGGCACGCTGCTGGTCGGCGCGCGCTTCGGCGAGCGCTGGCGTGCCGAGTTCGAATACTTCTCGCTGAAGCGCAGCGCCGACAAGACGCTGCTCGAGACCGAGATCGTCGTCGACGACACCACCTTCCCGATCTCGGCGGCGGTCGACAGCGAGTTCGACTCGAAGGTGGCGCGCGCGAGCGTGGGCTATTCGTTCTACAAGACCGACGAGGCCGAGGCCGGCGTGGTGGCGGGGCTGCACGTCACGCGCTTCACGTTCAGCGTCGAGGGCTTGGGCCAGGTCGACGGCAGCACCGTCGCGGTCCGCCGCGAGGAGGCAGCGCACACCGTGCCGCTGCCGACCATCGGCGCCTACGGCACCTACGCGTTCGCGCCGAGCTGGCTGGCCTCGGGCCGCGCCGATGCATTCGCGATCGACTACAAGGGCCACAAGGGCCGGCTGCTGAACCTGCAGGCCAACGTGCAGTACCGCTTCACCGGCAACTTCGCGCTCGGCGTGGGCTACCGCTACGACCAGTACAAGGTCACCGAGACGCGCCGCGACCCGCGTGGCGAGCTGCGCTACACCTTCCAGGGGCCGCAGGTCTTCATCGACGCCGGCTTCTGAACCGCCTCGTGGAGACGACCGCCGCGTCCGCGCCCGATCCCGCCGTGTTCCTGCACGTGCGGGTGGTGCTCAGCATGGTGGTGAGCCTGAGCATCGCGCGCCTGCTGTCGGGGCTGGCGGTGTTCGTGCAACACCCGGGCCGGCAGAAGGCGTACTGGGTGCACCTGCTGTGGGTGGCGTCGACCTTGCTGCTGCTGGTGCACTTCTGGTGGTGGGAGTTCCGGCTCGCGCAGCTGCCGGTGTGGCGCTTCGAGCTCTATGCGTACGTGCTGTTCTACGCCGGGCTGAACTACCTGTTGTGCGCGGTGCTGTTCCCGAACGACCTCGACGAGTACGACGGCTGGCGCGACTACTTCATCTCGCGCCGGCGCTGGTTCTTCGCGCTGCTGGCACTGAGCTTCGTGGTGGACCTCGGCGACACCTGGATCAAGGGCAGCGCGCTGCTGCCGAAGCTCGGGCTCGAGTACCCGCTGCGCGCCGCCGCCTACGTGCTGCTGTGCGCCGCCGCCGCGATCATCCGGAACCCGGTGTTCCACGGCGTGTTCGCGGTCGGCAACCTGCTGTACCAGGCGTCGTTCATCGTGCGGCTGTATGACGTGATCGCGTGAGCAATTCTGTAGAAAGTGTGGAGCCGGCGCGCCGGCCTTTTTTCTAGCATCGCGCATCGCGCCCGGGCTGTTGGGGCCTTTCTTCAAATCCCCAGGAGCCCTTGATGGCACTTCTTTGCGTCCGGCGTGCGGCCGTCTCGTTCGTTCGCCTTGTATTGATCGCGCTGGCCTGCCTGGCCGGTGTTCCGCTCGCGGCGCAGGCCCAGCCGATGCCTCGTCATGGCGGCGACCGGCCGACGCAGGTGATCGACCCGCGCGGGCTGGTCACGCAGTACCAGCGCAACGGCTTCGGCGATGTGCAGCAGCGGGTCAGCCCCGATACAGGCACCGATCGGCTGACCTACGATGGCGCCCGCAACCTGAAGACCCGCACCGATGGCCGCGGGGTGCTGACCACCTATGGCTACGACGCCAGCGATCGGCTGACGAGCGCCGCGTACACGAAAGACGGGCACGCCGGCGAGACCCTCACGCTGGCCTGGAGCCAACGCGGCCCCGAGTTCCCGCATGGCATGGGCAGGCTCACCAGCACCCTGTTCCCCGGCGGATCGAACCGCTACGGCTACGACGACCAGGGAGCCGTCATCCACGATCTGCGGCGCCTGGAAGCCGCCGCGGGTGCCAACCCGACGCCGATCGAGCAAGTGGTGCTCTACGGCTACACGCTCGGCAACCCGACCAGCATCACCTACCCGTCGGGAAGACGGCTCTCCATGACCTGGGTGGACGGCGAGATCACCGAGATCGCGCTGGCCCGCGACAACGACAGCGCGGCCGTCGCGTTGTTCGCGCAGATCAGGTGGACCCCGTTCGCAGGCTCGCTCAAGCGCTGGACGGTGCAGATGGCGAGCGGCCCGGTGACGCACCAGCGCTTCTTCGACCTGGCCGGCCGCATGATCCGCCACCCGCTGGGCGACGGGTTGCGCGACATCCGCTACGACGCGGCGAACCGCGTCGTCAGCTTCACGCACCTCGCAACCGACGGCACGCCGCGACCGGCCTGGGACCAGCGTTTCGGCTACGACGAGAACAGCCGGATCACGAGCATCGCGACGAACTCGGCGAGCTGGTCGATCGCGCACGACGCCAACGGCAACCGCACGAGCGTGAGCCTGAACGGCAGCCCGAGCGTGTACACGACCGAGGCCACGAGCAACCGCCTGACGGCGATGACCAACCCGGCCAGGCGCTTCACCTACGACGCCGCCGGCAACACCACGGCCGACAGTGCGGGCTACACGGCGAGGTTCAACCTGCGAGGTCAGCTCGCGTCGATCACGAAGGGCGGTGTCACGACGCACTACACCTACGACGCGAAGGGGCAGCGCGTGCGCAAGGCCGGCAGCACCGGCCCGGCGAGCACCGTGCTGTTCGTGTACGACACCCAGGGACACCTGCTGGGCGAGTACGACCCGGCGGGCGTGGCGCAGCGCGAATACGTGTGGCTGCGCGACACGCCGATGGCGATGTTCACGCCCGATCCCGCCGACCCGACGGGCGAGCCGCTGGTGTACTTCATCCAGACCGACCACCTGAACGCGCCGCGCATCGTGGTCGATCGCGAGAACCGCCAACGTTGGCGTTGGATCGCCGAGCCGTTCGGCACGACGGCGCCAGAAATCGATCCGCAAGGCCTGGGGAGCTTCACGCAGAACCTGCGTTTCCCGGGGCAGTATGCGGACGCGGAGAGCGGGCTGTTCTACAACCAGTTCCGCTACTACGGCCCCGACGGCGGGCGCTACACGCAGAGCGATCCGATCGGCCTGCTGGGCGCAAGTCCGTCGACCTACGCGTACGTCGATGGCGATCCGCTGAGTTACGTCGATCCGAACGGGCTTCTGAAGATCATTCTTCTCTCGGAGAATGATCCCAACCATGCGGCCGCACTGACTGAACCTGATGATCCTGAGATATGCCTGATCGTGTCGCATGGCAGCCCGTCATCTGTAGGTCATCGCAATGCCAGCCAGCTCAATGCTTTGTTGAACTCGAAAGGATGCAAGCCAAGACAGCTTGTCAAGATCAATGCCTGCCGAGCCGGAGAGGGGGAAAACTCCATCGCGGAGCAGCTCGCGAAACTTCGGCGAGGCAGTGTGCTTGCTCCAACAGCCTGGACGTGGACGACGCCGTGGGCAACAACCATTCCCTTCTCGGCACCCCCAGTGAGCCAGGACAAGAACTCGTGGTTGAACGGCATTCCCAACTGGCTCGATCCGGGCAGATGGCAAACCTTTGGTCCCAACGGCCCGATCGAACCCCGAGTCGATCCGGCAGCGCCACCTTCAAACGCATGGTGATGAAATGAAGAGCCCATTCCGCTGTCGAATTTTCGCGGCTGTTCTGCCACTGTTGAATTCCTGCTCCGACAAGCCCGGCACAGAGCCGGCATTCACGCTGCAAACCGGCGTGACGCTTCAAGCAAGTTCGGAGTGCGTCGATTTCCATGCAGGCCAATCGATCTCATTGAGTCGAATTCCCGACGGCTACCTCGTATCGGCGATCACGCCGATTCGTTGCGCAGGGCAAGCCCTCAAGCCGTTCATGACGGCCACGCTCGAACATCGCACCACGCTTGTTTTCAATCAACCGGTTCTGGGGACAGAGGCTTCATGCGAATGCCCTCGCGCGATCGAGATCGCCATCCGAGGGCGCATCGAGCCAGGCGACACGATGTATGTCCTGAACGACTACGAGGTCCTGGGCCACTTCACCATCCCGCAGTCAAAGTGAAACCTCCAATGAAGAACATCCAAGTGATCGATGGCGCAGAAAACTGCGTCTACGACATCTTCCAAGCACTGGATGAGGAGTTCTCGCTGATCTTCGCCGACGGCTGCGATGTCGCATTCATCGACGAGGTCTATCAATCAGGCGACAAGGCTGCCTTGGACGCCGCCTTCAACAAGCTCTGGCACCGACGAATCAAGAAGAGCTGCGCGAACGGCATCCATGGACTGCTGTTCTATCAGCTGCCGGAGAAAAAGATCTTCTATCCAACACGCAAGGACGAGGAAGCCATCAATCCAAACGGATCCAGATTGAGATGAGCTCGCCCCATGACCTACGGCTGCCCCAGGAAGAAATACGCCGCCCGGTTGCCCGAATCGGCCATGCCGATCGCGAGGTAGACCGGCCCGATCAGCGTGTCCAGCGCGAGGTACAGCGCGCGCCCGCGGCGCAGCCGGTCCTTGTCGGCACCGAACACCGAATCGCCGATGCGGCCGGCCTCCAGCGAGGCGCCGACGACGATCCCGTCCAGCAGGCCCGGGCCCGCGAGCCGGTAGTTGTAAGCCACGCGACCGAAGCGCATCTCGGTGCCCAGCAACTGCCCGGTGCGGTAGCCCGACAGCTGCAGGAAGCCGCCGAGGCTGAACAGCTCGTAGGCCGGCAGCGTGCCCTGCTTCAGGTTGCCGCCGGCCTTCAGCGCGCCGCGCACGGCATGCGGGCCCCACGAATGCGCGCCCTGCAAATTGACCGACGCCCGCGTGTAGTCGTCCTGCGCGCCCAGCCGCGAGCGCGAGAAATACACCCGCGCGTCGCCGGCCACGCCGTCGCGCGGGAAGCGCAGGCTGTCGAGCTGGTCGACGCGCACGCGCAGCAGCACGCCGCCGGTGTCGGTGCGCGGGATCAGCCCGCCGATGCGCACCGTCGTCGTGTCGTCGCGGAACTTCACGCTGCCGCGCGCCAGCCCGAGCCGCGCCTCGCCCGAGCGGCCGAGCGGCAGGCCGAGGTCGAGGCCCGCTTCGACCGACTCGCGCCGGAAGCGTGCCACCCGCAGCCCGCTGTCGCGGTCATACACGTCGAACGGCTCGTCCTGCAGCTCGATGCGCGGCGCGACGAACGCGCGCTGGCGCGCCGTCAGCGGCTGGTACCACTCGGTCGCCAGCCGGTCGGTGCGGCCGATCTGCAGGTCGTTGCGCAGCTCGGCGCCGAGCGCGTTCAGCCAGGTCCAACGGTGGCTTGCGTACAGGTTGAAGAAGGCGTTGCCCTCGAAGTCGGACGACAGCCCGAGCCCGAGCCGCAGGTAGTTCGGGCCCCAGGATTTCTCGCTGACCTCGGCCAGCAGCACGCGGCTGCCGGCCTCGTCGACCAGCGTGTAGTTGACCGCCTCGAAATCGCCGCGCGCGTAGATGCGCTTGATGTCGCGGTCCACGCGCTGCGGGTCGAGCGCCTCGCCGGCGCGCGTCTGCATCGCCGCGAGCACGACCTCGGGGTTGACGACGTGCGTGCCGACCACGCGCACCTCGTCGATGGTCGCCGCGGTGTCGCCCGGCGCCGCGAAGCGCGAGGCCATCAGCGCCGCATACACATCGGCGGGCAAGCCATAGGGCGCGAGCTGCGAGGCCACCGCCTGCGCCGCGCGTTCGCCGCGGCGTGCCGCCTCGGCCAGCTGGTCGAAAGCCGACGAGCTGATCTCGCCCAGCTCCGGCGCGATCAGCACGTCGCCCGGCTTCAGCTCGGTGAGCGACTGCTGCACGTTGGCGCCGATCAGGATGCGCAGCATCTGGTCCGACACCGAGACCACCGACGTGATCTCGTCGCGGCGCAGCAGCGGCGTGCCGATGTTGACCGCGATCACCACGTCGGCACCGAGCCGCCGCGCCACGTCCACCGGCAGGTTGCGCTTGAGCCCGCCGTCGACCAGCAGGTGGCCGTCGATCTCGACCGGGTTCATCGCGCCCGGGATCGCCATGCTCGCGCGTGCCGCGAGCGCGAGCTGCCCGTGCGACAGCGCGACCATCTCGGCGCTCGTCAGGTCGGTCGCGACGGCACGGAACGGAATCGGCAGCCGGTCGAAGTCGGTCGTGGTCTGGCGGCGCGTCAGCCGGCGCAGCACCACCTCGAGCGAGACGCCGGCCACCGCGCCCTTCGGCAGCATCAGCCCGTGCGGGCCGAGGCCGAACTCCGGGCCGATGAAGTTGGTCGCGTCGTCGAGCTTGCGGCGCAGCGGCACCTCGGCGCGGTCGGTGTCACGGAACAGCACCGCGGTGTTCAGCGCCGCCATCTCGTGCTCGATCTCGGCCAGCGGCAGCCCGCTCGCGTAGGCCGAGCCGACGATCGCGCCGGCGCTGGTGCCGACGATCACGTCGACCGGCACGTGCAGCGCTTCGAGCACCTTCAGCACGCCGATGTGCGCGCCGCCGCGGGCACCGCCGCCGGACAGCACGAGGCCGATGCGCGGGCGCTGCGCGCTGGGGGTGTCGTTCGCAGCGGGGAGATCGGCCGCTGCCGCCTGCTGCGCGATCGCCGCCCCGAGCAGGCCAGCGATCAGGCAGCGGCCCGCGGCCCGCATTCGCTCAGGGCTTCGAGGCAGCCGACGCCGGCGCGGCCGGCACCGGCACGATCACGCCGGGTGCGAGCGAGATCTCGTCCTGCACGCGCACGTTGGTGATGTAGTAGCGGGTCTCGCCGAAGCAGCTGCCCGGCAGGCCGACCTTCTGCTCGTAGTGCAGCGCGACGCGCTTGCCCATCACCGCATTGACCTTGGCGGCCGCCTCGTCGTCCCAGATCGTGAAGCGGAACTTCTCGGGCGTGCTGCCGGGCAGCGACACCAGCGCCAGCTCGCCCTCCCAGGTCTTGCAGATCCAGCCCTTGCGCGACAGCTGCTGCACCCAGCCGGCGCGTTCGCCGTCGGAGTAGCTCCACTTCATCACGCCGAAGAAATAAAGCACCACCAGGGCCACCAGGACCACGGGCACCAGCAACCATTTCATCGCGCGCATCGGGCTTCCTCCGGGAGACAGGGCGGCCGCGCGTCATTCGCGCGGCTCGGTTCTGCTGCGCCGGAAGTCTACCGTCAGCGAGCCAGCCTGGCCGCGATCTCGGCGACGTGGCGCCCCTGGAAGCGCGCGCCTTCGAGCTCGTTGGCCGAGGGCTGGCGCGAACCGTCGCTGGCGGAGATGGTCGTTGCGCCGTACGGGCTGCCGCCGGTCACCTCGTCGAGCTTCATCTGGCCCTGCCAGGCGTACGGCAGGCCGACGATCACCATGCCCTGGTGCAGCAGCACGGTGTGCGTGCTGAGGATGGTGCTTTCCTGGCCGCCATGCTGCGTGGCGGTGCTGGCGAACACCGAGCCGACCTTGCCGATCAGCTTGCCGGCGAACCACAGCGGGCCGGTCTGGTCGAGGAAGTTCTTCATCTGCGCGGCCATGTTGCCGAAGCGGGTCGGCACGCCGAAGATGATCGCATCGTAGTTTGGCAGTTCGTCGACGGTCGCGATCGGCGCGGCCTGGTCGAGCTTGAAGTGCGAGGCCTTCGCGACCGCTTCGGGCACGATTTCCGGCACGCGCTTGATGTCGACCGTGGCGCCGGTGCCGCGCGCGCCTTCGGCGACCGCCTGGGCCATCGTCTCGATGTGGCCGTAGCTGCTGTAGTAGAGGACGAGAACCTTGGCTGCCATTGCTTGCTCCTGGTTGATGGGCTGAGCGCATTCTGGGCGCCGGCCGCCGATGCGGATTGCACGGGAACGAACACAGGCTTCAAAACGGCTGAACGGCGGGTGCCGCCCGGCGTCGAGCGGCACCTTTTCTTACCGCGCCATCAACGCATCGCGGTGCAGGCGCAGGAACGCGTCCACGTCGCAGGCACGCCGGCCGCAGAGTGCTTCGAAGTCATCGCTGCGGCGAGCCATCGCACCCTGGCCGAGGCCTTCGTCGATGACCGACAGCAGGCGCGCCATCGCGGGCGGCATGCCGCCTGCGGTGAAGTGCGCCTCCAGTTCCGCGCGGGTCGCGTCGACATGGACGATCGCCGTTCCCAGCACCGCGTTGACGCGCTCGACGAGTTGCGCCGACGTCAATGCCGACGGCCCGGTGATGTCCAGCCGGCGCCGGCCGTCGAAGCCGTCGCGCAGCGCGGCGGCATCGGCGATGGCGCAGTCGGCCCGCGTCACGTAGGCCGCGCCCGCCTGCCCGCTGGCCGACAGCAGCCGGCCGCTGGCAATGGCGGTGGGCAGCGTCGACAGCAGCATCTCCATGTAGAACGCGTGGCGCAGCACGGTGAAGCTGGTCGAGCCCTGCTCGAGCAGGGCCTCGGTGGCGGCATGGTCGGCGGCCAGCGCGGTCAGCGGCGACGTGTCCGCGTCGAGGAACGAGGTGTAGGCGACATGCCGCACGCCGGCCTGCGCGCATGCGTGCAGGGCCGCGCGGTGTTGCGCCACCCGGCGCGGGCCGGCATTCGCGGCAGCGGTGCTGATCAGCAGCAGTCGCCCAGCGCCTTCGAAGGCCGCCACCAGCCCGCCGGGTTCGTCGAAGTCGGCGTGGCGCAGTTGCAAGCCGCGTCGAGCCAGGTCGCCCAGCCGCTGCGGCGTGCGGCTGGTGCCGATGACCGGCACGTCCGTGCGGTCGCGAAGCAGGTGGTCGGCCACGCGACGGCCAAGTTGCCCGCCCACGCCGGTGAGCAGAAGTGAAAGCTGAGTTGTCATGGAACGGTCTTTCCTGAAAGGCCTCGTGGTCGAGGCCGGTCGTTGGCAGGCACGGCAGCCGCAGGGGCACCGTGGAGCACGTGGGAAGCGCCACCGCGGGCGCTCCGGGATCAGGAAAGGACGATTCGCACGAGATCGATGTTAGCAACGGCCGAGCCGCGCAAGAAAAAGCCCCTGCTCCGTGGGAACAGGGGCCTTGGGGCGACACGACGGCGCCCGGCGGGATTCAGAACGGAATGTCGTCGTCCATGTCGTCGAAGCCGGTCGACGACTTCGCGGCCGGCTTGGTGGCCGCGGGGCGCGAGGCCGGTGCCGGGCGCTCGGCCCGTTCGGTGCGCTCCGGCCGATCGCCACCACCACCGCCCGAGGCGCCACGGCTGTAGCCACCACCGCCGCCGCCTTCGTCACCGCCGCCACCGTCACGGCCGCCCAGCAGCTGCATGTTGTCGGCAATGATCTCGGTGGTGTACTTCTCGGCGCCGTCCTTGTCCTGCCACTTGCGGGTCTTCAGGCGGCCTTCGACGTAGCACGAGCGGCCCTTCTTCAGGTACTCGCCGGCGATCTCGGCCAGGCGGTCGTAGAACACCACGCGGTGCCATTCGGTTTCTTCCATCTTCTCGCCGGAGGTCTTGTCCTTCCAGTTGCGCGAGGTCGCGATGGTCACGTTGCAGATCGCCGAGCCGTTGGCGGAGTAGCGCACTTCGGGGTCGCGGCCCAGGTTGCCGATGAGGATGACTTTGTTGATCGAGGCCATGGAAGCGGCTCCTGAAAAGGTGGAACAGGGGAAAGAGGGGTACGGCGAGGGGAATGCCCCGATTATCAGCGATGCATCTGGTCACGCCCGGGCAACGAAACTTCACACGGACCAGGGTCAACGACGCTGCGGCGCTGCCGTTGTCGCTACAGGGTCGCGCCACTCTCCACCCACCACCCTGAACCGGAGTTCCACCATGAAGCTCAACATCCTGATCACCTCGATGATGCTGGCCGCCAGCGCCGGCGCTTTCGCCCAATCCACCACCGCCGGCAGCGTCCAGCGCGACGTGAACCAGCAGGAACGCATCCAGCAGGGCCTGCAGAGCGGCCAGCTCAGCACCAAGGAGGCCGGCAAGCTCGAACGCGAGGAAAGCAAGGTCGAGCACCTGCAGGCGCAGTCGCTGAAGGACGGCAAGCTCTCCAACGACGAGAAGCTGCGCCTGAACGCCGCGCAGAACAAGGTCAGCAGCGACATCGCCGCCGCGAAGCACAACGACGTGAAGGGCAACCCGACGTCGGCCTCGTCCGAACGCATGCAGGCCGACGTGCAGCGCAACATCAACCAGCAGAAGCGCGTCGAAGCCGGCGTGCAGAACGGTTCGCTGACGAACCACGAGGTGGCCAAGCTCGAACGCGGGCAGGCGCACGTCGACCGCAAGGAAGCGGCCGCCGCCCGCGACGGCCACGTCGGCGCGGCCGAAGAACGCGGCATCCAGCGCAGCGAGAACCGCCAGAGCCGCAAGATCCACCGCCAGAAGACCGACGCGCAGGTCCGCAAGGGCTGATCAGGGCTCGCCGTCCCAGTATTCGAGGTCCGTGTCGGCGCGGTGCATCCGGGCAAAACCGAATGCATCGCCGTCACGCGTCGCCGACGCCAGGTACTTGCCCGAATCGGGGTACTCCACCACCTCCGGGCTGTCCTTCGTGCTGATCGACAGGTACTTCAGCGGCGCATCCGAGGTGTTGATGATCTGGTGCGGGTAGTCCGGCCCCGGCGGGATGAAGACCACGTCGCCGGCAGTCAGCGCCAGCTGCTCGCCAGCCACGCGCAGCGTGCCCTCGCCTTCGAGCACGATGAACATCTCCTCCTGCGCATAGTGGAAGTGGTACGGGCAGCTGCGCTTGCCGGGCGGCACGATGTCGATGCTGGCCCCCAGCTTCAGCGCCGCGGTGCCCTTGGCCAGCCGCGCGGTCATCGAGTCGTACAGCGGTTCGCGCAGATCGTGCGTGCGCGGGGCGCTCTCGAAGTTGCGGATCAGCAGTTGCCGCAGCTGCTCGGCGCGCGGCGTGTGGAGGTCGGTCATCGGCAATCTCCTGGTGAAGGCGCAAGCCTGCCAGAAACCGGCCCGGAACGTGCCGGACAACACCCCGAGTAACATCGCGGCCTCATCCCGGTCCCTCCGCCCTGCCCGTCCCACCCCCCGTGACCCTCGAAGACTCCACCGCACCGCTGCAGATCCTGCAGCAGGTGTTCGGCTACACCGCGTTCCGCGGCGCCCAGGAATCCATCGTCGACCACGTCAACGGCGACGGCGATGCGCTGGTGCTGATGCCCACCGGCGGCGGCAAGAGCCTGTGCTACCAGGTGCCCGCGATCGCGCGGCACCGCGCCGGCCGCGGCGTGGCGCTGGTGGTCAGCCCGCTGATCGCGCTGATGCACGACCAGGTCGGCGCGCTCGAAGAGGCCGGCGTGCACGCGAGCTTCCTCAACTCGACGCTGACGCTCGACGAGACGCAGAAAATCGAGCGCGAGATGATGAGCGGCCGCCTCGTGATGCTCTACGCCGCGCCGGAGCGCATCACGACGCCACGCTTCCTCGCGCAACTCGATTCGCTGCACGAGCGCGGGCTGCTGAGCCTGTTCGCGATCGACGAGGCGCATTGCGTGAGCCAGTGGGGCCACGACTTCCGCGAGGACTACCTCTCGCTGAACGTGCTGCACGAGCGCTACCCCGGCGTGCCGCGCATCGCGCTGACCGCCACCGCGGACGACCTGACCCGCGCCGACATCATCGAGCGGCTGCAGCTGCAGGACGCCCGCGTCTTCATCAGCAGCTTCGACCGGCCGAACATCCGCTACGGCATCGTCGAGAAGGACAACGCCCGCGCCCAGCTGCTGCGCTTCATCACCGACGAGCACGAGGGCGATGCCGGCGTCGTCTACTGCCAGTCGCGCAAGAAGGTCGACGAGACCGCCGACTGGCTGAAGACCGAAGGCATCAACGCGCTGCCGTACCACGCCGGCATGGACGCCGACGTGCGCAAGCGCCACCAGGACCGCTTCCTACGCGAAGAAGGCGTCGTGATGGTCGCGACCGTCGCGTTCGGCATGGGCATCGACAAGCCCGACGTGCGCTTCGTGGCCCACCTCGACCTGCCGAAGAACATCGAGGGCTACTACCAGGAGACCGGCCGCGCCGGCCGCGACGGGCTGCCGGCCGACGCGTGGATGGCCTATGGCCTGGCCGACGTGGTAAACCAGCGCCGCATGATCGACGAGAGTCCGGCCGGCGAGGAGTTCAAGCGCGGCCAGCGCGCCAAGCTCGACGCACTGCTGGCGCTGGCCGAGGCGCACGACTGCCGCCGCGTGCGGCTGCTCGCGTACTTCGGCGAGGCGAGCGAGCCCTGCGGCAACTGCGACAACTGCCTGCACCCGCCCGCCACCTGGGATGCGACCGAGGCCTCGCGCAAGGCGCTGAGCTGCATCTACCGCTTCCACCAGAACAACGGCCAGCGCTTCGGCGCCGGCCACCTGATCGACGTGCTGCGCGGCAAGACCACCGACAAGGTGACGCAGTACCGCCACCAGTCGCTGTCGACCTTCGGCGTCGGTGCCGACCTGAGCGAGGTGCAGTGGCGCGCGGTGCTGCGCCAGCTGATCGCGCTCGGCCACCTGCGCACCGAAGGCGAATACAACACGCTGGAGCTGACCCCAAGCGCGCGCGAGGTGCTGCGCGGCGAGGTGCCGCTGCTGCTGCGCGAGGCGAGCGAGGCGCCGAAGGGGCGCCGCGGCAGCACCAAGAGCAAGGGCAGCGGCGCGAAGGGCGGGCGCGACAAGCCGCCGCCGGTGCCGCTGGACGACGACGGGCTGCAGCGCTTCGCCGCGCTGAAGGCCTGGCGCGCCGAGGTGGCCCGCGAGCACGGGCTGCCGGCCTACGTGATCTTCCACGACGCGACGCTGGCCGAGATGGCGCGCGCGCAGCCGTCGTCGCTGGGCGAGCTCGGCCACATCAGCGGCGTCGGCGCGAAGAAGCTGGAGGCGTACGGCAGCGAGATCCTGCGCGTGCTCGGCGAATGAGCGGGCGCAGTCCCGAGACCCTGCCGTACGGGCTGGGCGCCGCGATCCTGACGGTGCTGGCCTTCGTGCTGCTGGAGATGCTGCTCGGCGGCCTGCTGGCGGACCTGCAGGACACCCTCGCGATCACCGACGCGCAGCTCGGCGAGCTGGCGCGCGTGCTGGCCACCGGCCTCGTCGTGTCGACGCTGCTCGGCTGGCGCGGCCTGACGCATGCGCAGATGCTGCACGACGCGCCGTCGCCGCCGCTGCGCACGCTGCTGATGGCGGCCGCACCGCTGCTGGCGCTGCTGCCGCTGCTGTGGTCGGTCAACGGCTGGATGGATTCGCTGCTGCAGGCGCTGCTGCCGCTGTCGGCCTGGGAGGCGGAGTGGTTCTCGCACGCGGTCGACGGCTCGTTCGCGTCGACGCTGTCGGCCTGCGTGCTGGCGCCGGTGCTCGAGGAAATGCTGTTCCGCGGGCTGATCCTGCGCGGGCTGCTGCTGCGCTACCCGCCGGCCACCGCGATCGTGCATTCGGCCGCGCTGTTCGGGCTGGCGCACTTCAACGTCTACCAGTTCTTCGTCGGCTTCAGCACCGGGCTGGTGCTCGGGCTGGCGTACCAGCGCACGCGCTCGCTGTGGCCCTGCGTGCTGCTGCACGCCGCGTTCAACGGCGGCGTGCTGTGGATGGCGAGCAGCGACGGCCAGGGGCTGTCCGACGCGATCGGGCAGCCGCTGTGGCTGCCGGTGTCGCTGGCGCTGTTCGCCTGGGGCCTGCGCCGCGTGCTGCGCCTGCCTTCCAAGGCGTAAGCAGCGTCAGGGCTCGGCCGATTGGCCGGCCACCAGCACCGGCGGCAGCCACAGCTCGATCACGCCGGGGCGCGGCACCGCCGAGCGCCGTCGCTCGCGGATCCACACGCCGTCGATGCGCGTCGGCGTGACCCACGGTTCGCCGATGAAGCGCGACAGCGCGAGCGCGCATTCGCGGCCGGCCGGGTCGTGCAGCACGAAGGTCGGCACCGGCCACGGCACCGGGCGGCGCTGCTGGCGCAGCTCGGCATTGCGCGCCGCGTTGTCGATCGGCGCCACCTGCACCAGCACGTCGGCCTCCTGCTGGATCGCCTGGCGCAGTGTGCTCGCCGCCTCGCGCGAGGCCTCGTCGTAGATCTCGATGTACAGCGTGCTGCGCTCCTCGCCTTGGCGGCAGGCACCCAGGCTGGCCCGCTGCAGTGAGTCGGCCGGCAGCGCCGGCACCGGCGGTGGCGCCGGCAGCTCCACATGCGCCGCGCTGGCGAGCTGCGACGCGCGGCCGGTCAGCGCGAGCCAGATGCGGCGCGCCGCCACCGCCTGTTCATCGGGCGAGGTGCCGGGGTGCCAGTAACTGAACGCGGTGTTCTCGGTCGGCGGCTTCTGCACCACCGCGCACAGGTCGTTGCGCAGACGCTGGCTGGCGGCCACGCAGTCGGCGCTCGGGTCCGCGTCCTTGCGGCATTCGTCGGCGATGCGGCCGGCCAGCCGCTCGACGCCGGCGCGCTCCAGCGGGCGCATTGCCGGGCTGCCGCGCAGGTCGAACAGCAGCGAGGCCTGCGTCACCACATGCTCGGCCACCTTCGGGCAGCGGCCGTTGAAGTCCTGCAGGGCCTTCGACACCTCGGTGAACAGCGCGCGCGCCTCGGTCTGCTGGTCGACGCGGTTGCGTTGCAACTGCTCCTGCACCTGCCAGATCGACAGCAACAACGTGCCCGACGCACCGACCCCGATCGTCGTCGTGATCGCGGTGGCCTTCGCGGCGCGCCGCCACAGCGGCTCGGCCTTCGCGCCGGCGGCCGCTTCGTCGCCGGCGCTGCGCAGCCGCGCGGCCACGCGCAGCCCGTGCCGCGCCGGGCTGCGCCAGCCGGGCAGC
>Ga0209050_1000631_pt1 | contig 54759 bp, 43 predicted proteins | sample Araplavi_mTSA_r2_FD_184276 | JGI IMG/M metagenome (GOLD analysis project Ga0209050, IMG submission 184276) | Arabidopsis root microbial communities from North Carolina, USA - plate scrape MF_Cvi_mTSA_r2 (SPAdes) (version 2) | ecosystem: Host-associated > Plants > Roots > Endosphere | place: USA... | reverse complement strand
GGCCGATGTCGCGATCGGAACGGACACCGCGGGTTCGGTGCGCGTGCCGGCGGCCTGCTGCGGCGTCGTCGGGCTCAAGACGACGCATGGATTGATCCCGGTCAAAGGCATCTACCAGATCGATGCGAAACACCTCGACACCGTCGGCCCCCTCGCCCGGGATATCGCCACCACTGCCAAGGGCATGGACCTCTTACAGGCCGGCTTTGCCGGCAAATACGCCGAAGCCAGGCGCGCGCATCCAAACGGTCACAGCCTCCGCGTTGGCCGGCTTCGTTTGAAAGGCACGCGCACTGCCATCGATGAAGCAGTCGATCGGGCGCTTCACCAGGCCGGCTTCGAAGTGGTCGAACTGAGCCCCGATTTCGAGGAGCAGTGGGAGCAGGCCACGAAGGATGGCAATCGGGTAGCCGCCGCCGGCGCGTGGATCAGCGACGAAAAATTCAGCAACCGTCCCGAAATCAACATCCGTACCCGCGTCGTTATTCTGGCCGGGCGCCTCGCCTACGGTGAAGGCTATCGCGAAGCTCTGGCCCGCCGGAAAGCGTGGCAGCGGACCCTCGATTCGGTTTTCCGGAAAGTGGACTTCATCGCCGTGCCCACCCTGCAAACCCTTCCCCCGGCATTCCCGCTCGACCTGCGGATCGGGATCCTCGATGCCCGGGTGCTGCTCTTGCAAAATACGGTCGCCGTGAATTTCGCCGGCAACCCCGCCCTCGCCCAACCAATCCCGCTTCGCCCCGGGAAACCGACCGTCACCAGCCTGCAATTGATCGGGCCGCGTTTCAGCGAGGCCCGCCTTTTGAATGCCGGCCGCCTGGTCGAGAAAGCGGTCAAGGGGAGCTGAACGTGGTTTGACGATCGTCAGAAGAAAGGCCACTTTCCGCCCGGCGCGCGATACGATGCATACCTCCGGCTTCATGTCTCCGCTCCCCATGTACCGCCTCTTTCGCATCTGCCCGATCCTCATCGCCGCCATGCTGACGCAGGTGGCCTTCGCTTATGCCGGTGAATCCGCCGCCGAACTCATTCAGAAAGGCGATGTCTTCTACGCGAAGCTCCAGCCCACCGAGGCGCTCTGCTGCTACCTGCCGGCGGAAAAGCTCGATCCAAACAATGCGCGCCTGCTGGTAAAAATCGCGCGCCAGTACCGGCACCAGGCGAGCGATGCCCCCGAAAAAGCGGAAAAGGTCCGGCTCGGCACCATCGCCGTAAATTACGCAAACCGGGCCGTGGCCCTGGCCCCCAACGACCCCGAAGCGCAACTTGCGGTCGCGATCAGCTATGGCCGGATTCTGCCCTACCAGGCAACCAAGACGCAGCTGGCCAATTCCCAGGTCATCAAGAAGGCCACCGATCGAGTCATCGCTCTGGACCCTCAGAATGACCTCGCCTGGCAGGTGCTCGGTCGGTGGTATTTCAATGTGGCCGACGTCAGTACGTTCAAACGGGCGGTGGGCGATATGATTTACGGCAACCTGCCCAAGGCCAGTTTTGACGATGCCAAGCGCTGCTTTGAGCGCGCCATCGCGCTGAATCCGAACCGGCTCATGCATTATATCGAACTTGGCCGGACTTACGCGAAAAAGGATCAGCCGGAACTCGCGCGGAAATTCATCGAACGCGGCCTCGCGATGCCCAATACGGAGAAGGACGATCCCGAGACCAAAAACCTCGGCCGACAGATCCTGAAAAAACTGCCCTAAACAAGCGCCGCTCAGGGCAGTGCGCAGAGGTTCTGATCGATGTAAAGGTGATGCCAGAGCTGGGTGGCCACGACGGCGGCGAGCCCGCCTTCGACGGAGAGGCGCGGGAGCGAGCCCACGGGCAGTTCCCGGAAGGCGCGCCGCCAGTGCTTCACGGCCTGCACGTCGAAATAGCCCGTGCGTTTGAGCGAATCTTCGCTCAGCAGCTGGCCGACAAAGGCCGGCTCCGGGTCCATGTGGAAGCTATCGAGCGGGGCGCGGAAGATGACTTTCTGCCGCTTGTAGACTTCCGGCGGGACCCAGCGTTCGGCGAGCAGGCGCAGCAGATGTTTGTCGCGGAAGCCGCGCAGCTTCCAATCCGGGTGCAGCTTGGCGAGAAAGGCAAAGACGTCTTCGTCGAGGAAGGGATACCGCACCTCCACGGAGTTGTGCATCGACACGCGGTCACCTTTCGCTTGGAGCAAATGCCCCGCGAGCGTGACGCGCCCCGCGACCCAGATGCCGCGGTGCAGCGGATGCCACCGGCGCGCCCGTTCGAGCGGGATTTGCAGATCGGCCCACGGGTTCGCCGCCTCGCGCACCTGATGCATCGACTCCGAGTAAAACCGCAGCTTCGAAAGCCCGAGCAACCCGTACGAATCGATCCACGCATTCGGCCCACCGACGGTGGCCTCGATCTTCTGGCGAAACTCGCGCGGGTACTGCGGCACGTTTTTCAGCCGGAGAAAGGCGCGTCGGGCATGATCGCTCAGCCGCAGTCCGGGGATGAAATCGAGGTAGCTGATGAGTTTCGCCGCCTTGTACCACGGGTAGCCGATCAGCCATTCGTCCGCGCCTTCGCCGGTGAGCACGACCTTTTGCCCGCACGAATGCACCTTGGCCGCGAGCTGGAGCAGCGCCGCACAGGAAGTGTCGATCACGGGCGCCTCCGCCGCGCGGATCAGGTCCGGGTAGGTCTTGATCGCGTCTTCATCGCCAAATTCCTGCACGATCGGCGGCTTGGTCTTGATGTGGGCCGCGACCAGGTTGGCCGCGCTGGTTTCATCGAGCCCCGGCGAATTGATCCGCACCGTGTAGGTGTTGATCGCTGAACCCTTCAGGTGGCAGGCGAGCGCCGCGATCATGCTCGAGTCCACGCCGCCCGAGAGATACGACCCCACGGGCACATCCGCCCTCAGCCGGCGATCCACGGCATGCAGGAGCTTCTGCTCAAATTCATCGACCAGCTTCTTCGGATCGACGTCGCGGATCTCATCCCCTTCGTCCGGGAAATCCATTTCCCAGTACGCCTTCTCCGTGATCGCTGGCCCGTGGCCACTCCCATCGCCTGCCGGCGTGATTTCCAAAAAGTGCCCGGCGCGCAGCAATTGCACCCCTTCGAAACACGTGATCGGCCCCGGCAGCGCCGCGAAGCTGAAAATGTGGTCGATTCCGCGCCGATCCGGCCGGGCCGGTACCATCCCGGAGGCGAGCAAGGCTTTGATCTCCGAGGCAAAAAGCAGCCAGTCTCCCTGGCGGGTCCAGTAGATCGGGCAGATGCCAAATCGATCGCGCCCCAGGAATAATCGCCGCTCCCGGGCATCCCAGAGCGCGATGGCAAATTGTCCTCGATACCGCTCCCACATCCCATGGCCGTGCTCCTCCCACATGTGCGGGATGATCTCGGTATCGCAGTGTTTGACTAGGCGATGCCCTTGGGCGGCGAGTTTGTCCCGCCACTCCTGATGGTCGAAAAGTTCCCCATTGAAGACCACCTGGATGCGGCCGTCCTCATTGGTTACCGGTTGTTGCCCATCGGCGAGCCCGACGATACTCAGCCGGCGCGAGGCGAGCGCGAGGCCGGGTTGTTCGAAAAAGCCCTCTTCATCGGGGCCGCGATGGTAGAGCGCCGCGGCCATTTTCCGAATGGCTTCAGGCGGAACAGGGCGAAGATGAGCGAGGTCGACGATTCCAGCGATTCCACACATAGGAGAGACAGAAGTTTCCCTAAATCGCACGAGGGGGCGAGCGCGATGGGATTTTTCGCAATTCTGTAGCCTGATTCGCCATCCTTTTCATACGAATGAGATGCGACCGATGGAAAATCCTGACTCGATTATCGGGGACAGGGGCAACCTGACGGCTCCGCAACACCGATGGCAGGCTGGCAATTCCCTCACGTGGGAGGCGCGGGCCGGTCTCCACTTGTCGTCTTCCAAAAATAGCCCACACTCGCGCCCTGAATTTTCTCCATGCCTAACGATCGAATCGCCATCATCGGGATCGGCTGTCGTTTCCCCGGTGGAATCAACAGTCCTGACGCACTTTGGAAATTGCTGGTGGAGGGGCGGGAAGCCGTCTCGGAAGTCCCGGCCGATCGGTGGAACGTAGAAAGGTTCTACGACGCCGAGACGGGGCTCGCAGGCAAGTCGATCGCCAAACGCGGCGGTTTTGTGGACGGCATCGACCAGTTCGATCCGCAGTTTTTCGGCATCTCGCCCCGTGAAGCGCCCTACGTCGACCCGCAGCATCGCCTCCTGCTGGAAACCGCTTGGGAAGCTCTGGAAGACGCCGGGGTCGTGCTCGATTTCGAGAAGGGCACCAACATCGGGGTCTTCGTCGGCATTTCGCACAACGACTACCAGATCATCCAGGGGACGCCCTGGGAATCGGCCGGCATCACCGCACACTCACCCACCGGCAGCGCGCACAGCATCGCGGCGAATCGCATTTCCTACTGCCTGAATCTCCAGGGCCCCAGTGTGGCCATGGATACCGCCTGCTCTTCCGCCCTCACCGCCGTGCATGCGGCGTGCGATTACCTCTGGAGCGGCCGGGGCAATCTGGCCCTCGCCGGCGGCGTGACGGTCATGATCACGCCCGGCGGCTTCATCGGCTTTTCCCAGGCCTCGATGCTGTCCCCGGACGGCAAGTGCAAGGCCTTCGATGCTTCCGCCAATGGCTTCGTCCGCGGTGAAGGCGCCGGCATGGTCCTGCTCAAGCCTCTCGACCAGGCGCTCGCCGATGGGGACCCGATCCACGGCGTCATCGTCAGCTCCGCGCTGAACCAGGACGGCCACACCAACGGCATCTCGCTCCCGAGCCCCGAGGCCCAGGCCCGCCTCGTCCGCGAAGCGTGTGAATACGCGAACATCGATCCGCTGAACGTCGGCTTCGTCGAAGCCCACGGCACCGGCACCGCGGTGGGTGATCCCATCGAAGCCCACGCGCTCGCCGAAGCCCTCTGCGAAGGCCGCTCGGCCGATTCGCCGCTGATCATCGGCTCGGTGAAAACGAACCTCGGTCACCTGGAAACGGCCGCCGGCGTGGCCGGGTTGGTCAAAGCCGTGCTTGCGCTCAAGCACCGCCAGATTCCCCTGAACCTGCACTTCGAGACCCCCAATCCGAACATCGATTGGGACGGGCTGAAGATGCGGGTGAACACCGAGATCGAGCCCTTCCCGGCGCCGGCCAAAGGCCCGCGCATGGCGGGCATCAATTCCTTCGGTTTCGGTGGGGCCAATGCCCACATCATCCTGGAAGAGCCGCCGACCCAGACGCGGGAGCATCACGTCGAGCCGGTCGAGCGCGCCTGGCCGATCGTCCTTTCCGCCCGCTCGGAAGACGCCCTGAAAGCCTCCGCCCAGCAGCTCGCCCAGTGGCTGGAAGAGCGCTCGCACGCGAATGGTGATTCGCCGCTGCTGCCGGATCTCGTTTACACCCTCGGCGCCAAGCGCAATCACCACCCGTACCGCCTCACCGTCGTCGCCTCCGCCATGCCGGACGTCGTGCGGGAGCTGACCGAATTTGCCGCCGGCCAGCCCGGCCCGGCTTCGCGCACGGCCTTCTCGCCGCGCCGCGAGCAGCCGCCGCGAGTCGCTTTTGTCATGAGCGGGCAGGGGCCGCAGTGGTGGGGCATGGGCCGCGAGCTCATGCGCCACGAGCCGGTCTTCCGCGAGACGATGGAGCGCTGCGCCGCTGCCATGAAGGGCTACGCCAAGTTCTCGCTGCTCGAGGAGCTCGGTCGCACGGAGGAAACTTCGCACATGAGCCGCACCGAGATCGCGCAGCCCGCGATCTTTGCCATGCAGGTCTCGCTCGCCGCCCTCTGGAAATCCTGGGGCGTCGAACCCGTCGCCGTCGTCGGCCACAGCGTCGGTGAAATCGCCGCGGCTTGCGTCGCCGGTGTCTTCACGCTGGAGGAAGGCGCCCGTATCATCGCGCTGCGCGGCCGTTTCATGGATGGCTGCGCCCGCGGGGCCGGCACCATGCTGGCCGTTGGTCTGGGCGAAGATGAAGCCCGAGCCCTCATCGCGCGCCACGATCGTACTGTCACCATCGCGGCCTTCAATGGCCCGCGCTCGCTGACGCTGGCCGGTCCGCGCATTTCGCTCGAAGCGATCCTGGCGGAGCTGGAGCCGCAGGGTGTCTTCGCCCGCCTCGTCCGGGTCGATCATCCGTTCCATCATCCGCTCATGATTCCGGCCTCGGAAGAGCTGGAGGAAACCCTCGCCGACCTGAAGCCTCAGCCCGATACCGTGCCGTTCTTCAGCACCGTCACCGGCGGGCGTTGCCCCGGCGAAACCTGCGTCCCCGAACACTGGGGCCAGGGTGTGCGCCAGCCGGTGCTTTTTGCCCCGGCCGTGGAAGCCCTCGCCGAGTTCGGCGTCGACGTCTGGCTCGAAATCGGCGCCCACCCGGCGCTCGTCCACTCGATCCAGGAATGCCTCGCCGGCCGCGGCGGAAAAGCCACCGTGCTTTCCTCCACGCGTCGTGACCGCGAACAGGCCACGCTGCTCGAAACCGCGATGGATCTGCATCGCGCCACCGTACCGGTCGACTTCGCGGCGATGACCCCTTCGCGCCGGCTGCTCTCGCTCCCCGCTTATGCGTGGGACAAGAAGCGCTGGTGGAACGAAGCCACCGACTGGCAGGAAGGCCGTCTCGCCTCGGGGGGCCGTGGCCTGCTCGATATCCGCCTGCCCCGGGCCACGCCCACGTGGACCGCGCGGTTCGACAATCGCCACATGGCGTACCTCAAGGATCACAAGGTCGACAGCCACGTCATCTTCCCCGCCGCTGGTTTCGTCGAGCTCATCCTCGAAGCAGGCCAGCAGTTGTTCGAAGGTCGCCCCTTCGTGGTCGAGGATTTCGAAATCCGCAAACCGCTCATCCTGCCCGATCCGGCGTCCTCGGTACATATCGAGATTTCCTACGATAGCGCCGAGCGCACCTTCACGATCCAGAGCCGCTTCGATCACGGCGCGGCTTGGTCGCTGCATGTGGTCGGCTCCATGCGCAGCGAGCGCACGGAATCGCCTTTCGCTTCGGCCTCCTGGGCCGGCGAAGCGAACCCCGCTTTGGAGACGGTCGAAGTCGACGGCTTCTACCGCTACATGAGCGATCTCGGCCTGCGTTACGGCGACGAGTTCCGCCCGATCCGCGAGCTTGCTGCGGGCGGCGGTCAATCCGCTGGCCGTGTGTCGCTTTCCGAAGCGGTCGCCGCGCGCGCGGGTGAGTACGCCCTGCACCCGGTGCTGCTCGACGGTGCGCTCCAGACCTTCTCCGCCGGTGCGGCCACGGTTGAGGAACGCCGCACGGCGATGAAGCTCCCGGTGCGTTTCTCGCGCATCCTTTTCCTCCGCCCGCCGGGCCCGACGGTCCGCGTCGCGGCCAGTGTCGTGCACTGCAATGAGGAATTCGTCGAAGGCCGCATCCGCCTCTACAACACCGCGGGTGAACCGTGTGTGCACGTGGAAGGCTTCCGCGCCATCAGCGTCACCGGTGTGCGGCGCAACAGCGCCCCCGGCGGCACGCGCGACGTGCTCTATCACGTCGACTGGCAGAAGACGCCCTCCAATTCGAGCCCGGTCGCCCACGCCCCGCTCCCACTCCCACAGCTCCAGTCCGCCGCGGTCAAAGCGCTCGATCAGGTGCTCACCGTGCGTGGCCGAGAGAAGCTGACCGAAGCCATGTTTGCCGGCGATGAACTCGCCGCCGCGCTCCTCGCTCGCGGTCTGCGCGAGATGGGCGTCACTGACGGGACCAAGTTCACCGCCGAGTCGCTCCGCATCGCCCCGGCTATGCGCCAGGCCTTCGATCGCCTGATGATCGGTCTCGCGAAGCGCAAGCTAATCGAGCGCAACGCCTCGTCTTTCCAGACTACTCCGGCCTTCTCAGCCGCGGCGAATCAGGCGACCGACACCCTGAAGAAGTACATTGCCGAACACGGCGGCCACCTCCCCGAGGCACTGCTTTGCTCCGGTAGTTGCGCCGAACTCGGCGCGATCCTCCGCGGGGAAAAAGACGCCGTGCAGGTCCTCTTCGCCGGCACCGGCGCTGAGCTGCTCGATCAATTCTACGGCGACGGCCTCTTCGCCAGCCACTGGCTCACCGCCATTGGCGCGGCCCTGCAGGAAGCCGAACGCAATCTGCCGGAAGGCGCCGGCCTGCGCATCCTCGAAGTCGGCGGCGGCACCGCCGGCCTCGCCGCTCATGTGCTGCCGCTGCTCCAGCGCGGACTGCATACCTACACCTTCAGCGATGTCTCCGCGGGCTTCTTCCCGGGCGCCAATCAAAAGCTGGCTGCTTTCCCGGAAGTCGAAACCAAGGTGTTCGACCTGGAGAAATCCGGTGTGGAGCAGGGGCTCGAACGCGAGTCGTATGACTTCATCATCGGCACCAATGTGCTGCATGCCGTCAGCGACGTCGCCGAGACGCTCGGTCACCTGCACGAATTGATCGCGCCGGGTGGCAGCCTGCTCTTCATGGACACCGCGACGCCGCAGCTCTGGACCGAGACCGTCTTTGGTCTCACCAGCGGATGGTGGAGCCTCACCGATCGCAAACTGCGTCCCGAGCAGCCGCTCATGGACCGCGCCCAGTGGGAAAAATCGCTCCAGGGCGCTGGGTTTGCCGAGACGGTTTCTCTCCCCGGCCTGATCGGTCCGACCGGCGGCGAAGGCCAGTTCTGCGCCTTTGCCCGCAAGGCCTGGCAGGAACCGGCCGCCGTCCGTCCGACTCTCGAAGTGCCGACCGGCCAGTCCTGGCTGGTGCTCGCCGATGCCGGGGGGCTGGGCGATCGCCTCGCGACTGAACTCCGCCAGGCCGGAGCCCGCTGCCGCGTCGCCCACCAGGGCGCGAAATACTCCGCTGCGGAAGTCGATACCTACACGGTGCGTGCCGAAGCGCCCGAGGATTGGAATCAGCTGATCCAGGCTTCGGTCACGGACGCCCCGATCGAACGCATCGTCTACTTGTGGACGCTCGACGAAAAAGTCGGCGCCCCCGGCGATATGGGCACCGACGCACTGCTCCACCTCACGCACGCCCTCGAAGCGACGAATCCCGGTGGTAAGATCCGCATCGATCTCATCACCCGCGGCGCTCAGCCCGTGGGCCGCGAGACTTTCGCTCCCGCTGTAGCCCAAGCCCCGGCGGTCGGTCTCTTCCGCGTCATCCTGAACGAGTACTCGAACCTCAGCTGCCGGGGCATCGATCTGCCGCCGGAAAGCTCGAAGTCCGATGACGCTCTGCTCTGGGGTGAACTCCAGCGCGAAGACGTCGAACGCGAAGTCGTGCTCCGTGGTGAAGCCCGCTACTCGCAGCGCCTCACTCGCGGCCGCGCCGCAGTCCAGCAGGTGCTCGATGCCGCGATCCCGCTCCGCCTCCAGTCGCGCGAACGCGGCCAGCTCGATACCCTCCGCTTTGAGCCGTTTGCCCTCCCGGCACCCGGCCCGGGCGAAGTGCTCATCGACGTGAAAGGCGCCGGCATGAACTTCCGCGACGTGCTCAAGGCGCTCGCGCTCTATCCCGGCGAAGCGCCCGATGCCCGCATCTTCGGCGACGAAGTCGGCGGCATCGTCCGCGCCGTCGGTTCGGACGTGAAACATGTCGCCGTCGGTGACCGCGTCTTCGGTCTGGCCGTCTTCGGCCTCTCGACCCAGACGCTCGCTCGTGGCGGTGATGTCATCCGCATCCCCGGCAACATGTCCTTCGAGGAAGCCGCCACGCTGCCGGTCGTCTTCATGACCTCGTGGCACGCGCTGAAAAACGTCGCCCGTATGCGGGCCGGCGAGCGCATCCTCGTCCACGCCGGCGCCGGTGGTGTCGGTATGGCCGCGATCCAGATCGCGCATTACCTCGGCGCGGAAGTGATCGCTTCCGCTGGTAGCGCGACCAAACGCGCGCTGCTCGAAACGCTCGGCGTGAAACACGTCATCGATTCCCGCCGCGGCGACTTCGCCGAAGCGGTGATGGCACTGACCGATGGCCGCGGCGTCGATGTCGTCCTGAACGCTCTCGCCGGTGAAGCCATCCCGATGGGCATGTCCTGCCTCGCGGAATTCGGCCGTTTCATCGAGATTGGCAAACGCGACATTTACCAAAACTCGCGCATCCCGCTCTGGCCGCTCCGCCGCAACGCCTCCTTCCACGTGGTCGCGATGGACGCCGTCTTTGCCGGCGACGAAGCGCTCACCCGCGAAATGCTCGGCGAACTCGCCACCCTGGTCGAACAGGGCGCGATCTCGCCGCTGCCCTTCCGCGCCTTCCCGGCGTCCCGTGTCGATGCGGCCTTCCGCCTCATGGCCAGCGGCAAACACATCGGCAAGGTCATCGTCTCCTTCCCCGAAGCGTTCGTCTCGCGCCGCGGCAAACCGCTCGCCGCGCCGTTCGAGATCAAGGCCGACGGCACCTACCTCATCACCGGTGCCTTCGGTGGCTTCGGCAAGGTCATCGCCGAATGGCTGGTCAAGCGCGGAGCCAAACACCTCGTCCTGTGCAGCCGCAGCGGCGCTTCCACGCCGGAAGCGAAGGCCTTCGTCAAGAGCCTGCGCGATCGCGGAGTCGGAGCGGAGGAAGTCCGCGCCGATGCCGGTTCGGACGCAGACATCGCCCGTGTGCTCCAGCAGATTAAAGCCGGCAAGCAACCGCTGCGTGGGGTCTTCCACCTCGCCATGGTCATCGACGACGCCCCGCTTGCCGCGCTGAACAGCAAACGCATGCAGTCCGTCCTCGAGCCAAAAGCGCACGGCGCCTGGCTGCTCCACGAGGGCACCAAGGATCTGGCGCTCGATTGCTTTGTCCTGTTCTCGTCGATCTCGAGCATCTTCGGCAATCCGGCCCAGGGGAACTACGGCGCCGCCAATGCCTTCCTCGATTCGCTCGCGCATCATCGCCGCGCTCTCGGCCTCCCGGCGCTCACCCTGAACTGGGGTGTGCTCGGTGGCGAAGGTTACGTGGCGCGCAATGAACGCGTCGCCGAATTCCTCGCCCGCCAGGGCACGACCGAACTCTCGCCGGGCGAAGTCGTCTCCATCCTCGAATCCGCCCTGCAAGCCGGCGACAGCCAGCTCGCGGCGATCCGGGTCGATTGGGGCAAGTGGCGCCAGTTCTTCCGCAGCATGCAGGAGAATCCGCTGCTCGAACGCATCCTCGCGGCCGTCGAAGGCCAGGAGGACGGCGGGCCGAAGAGCGATTGGCGTGCGCGGATCGAAGCCGCCGCTCCGGAAGATCGCGAGCCGCTCATCGCCCAGGCCGTGCGCGAAGTCGTCGGCGGAGTGCTGCGGGTCAAGCCCGACAGCCTCAAGGACGAACAACCGCTCACCGATCTCGGCCTCGACTCCCTCATGGGCGTCGAAATCGAGAACTCGCTCGAAGCCACCATCGGCGTCGCACTGCCGCCCACCAGCCTCATGCGCGCTCGTACGATTGGCCAGATCGCCTCGCTCATCGCCGGCCACATGGGCGCCCGCTCCGGCGGCGCTGCTGCTGCTGCCCCCACCGCCGCTCCGGTGGCCGAGCCCGCGGCGACCAGCGAAGACGTCGATCTCGAAGCGATCTCCGACGAAGACCTCGACCGTCTCCTCGGCGCCGAATCCAGCTCTGACGAAGACCCCGACCCGCAGGGCGCAGCCCGCTAACCCTTGACCATGTCCGGCGACAAACGCTCGCTTCTACGGCAGCGGCTTGAGAGCGGCGAAATCCGTCTGCAACCGTTGAGCCTCCCCCAGCGCGAACTGTGGGAGGCCTCACCGGTCGCGGTGGAAGATACCGCGAATCACATCTGCGCCCTGATCGAGGTGCGCGGCAAAGTGACTCTCGCCGATGGCCGCGCCGCAGTGCGCCGCGTGGTCGAGCGCCAGGAAGTCCTGCGGCTCTCCTTCCTCCCGGGGAAGGAGGCCCCGCTCCAGATGATCCGCCGCGATGGCGTGGTCGTCTTTAATCATCGCGAGGTCCCGCCCGAGCAGAACACCCCGGAAGGGATCGAGGAAATCGCCCGGTCGATTTTCCATCAGCCCTTCGATCTCCTGCAGGGGCCGCTCTACCGGATCGAAATGCTCCAGCAGAGCGAAGATCAGTTTGTTTGGGTCTTCGCCATTCATCATGCCATCGCCGATGGCTGGACCCTCGGCGTCTTCGTTCAGGAGCTCGCGCTGGCTTATGTCCAGCAGGTGAAAAGCCTTGGCGAATCACTCCCGGCCGTGCCGCTCACTTCCTCCACGTGGGCCGCCAACGATCGCGCTTACTGGCAGCCCGCCGAGATCGAGTCCCGCGCGTCGTTCTGGAAAACCCTGCTCGCCAATCCGCCCCGGCTCTGGCGCGACTTCGAAGGCCCGCAAACGGCTGCTGGTCCGCATCGCCGGGTCATCAAGTATTTTCCACCCGAACTGGCCACGGCCGCACGCGATTGCGCCCGCAAAAGCGGCGCGACCTTGTTCAGCACGCTGCTCACCGCTTTTCAGGTCGCCATGTGGCGCTGGAAGGAAGTCACCGATGTCCTCGTCGGCACCCCGGTGGCCAATCGCACGAAGCAAAACGTGAAAGAAACGATGGGCTATTTCGCCGGCATCGTGCCCCTGCGCGGTGAGGTGAAACCCGAGCGCACCTTCAGCGCGAGCCTCGCGGCGACGCAGACCGGCACCGTCGAGTGTTTCGGCAATGCGATCCCGTTTGTCGAGCTCGCCCGCCTCGTCGGCGACCTGGCTTCGCCCGGCCACAACCCGATCTTCGAGATCCGTTTCGCGCTGCAAAATCACCCGGTGCCCGATGCGAATGTGCCCGGCCTCTCGGCCAAGCTGCGCATGCGCTCGACCGGGACTGCGCGCTATCATCTCGCCTGCGAGATCACCGAGGAAGGTGATCGCCTCGAAGTCGTGTGGCTCTCCCGGCCCCACATTTTCCCCGAGGCCCACATCGAGCGGCTCCACACCCTCTTCCAGAATCTACTCTTCTCCGCCAGCCGGGCGCCGGATACGCCCATTGCCGAGCTTTCGTTCGAATCGAGATGAATGTGACGCCATCCGTAGAAATCGAGCAGCAGGAGCCCCACGAGCCGCACTGGCTTGGTAAGGCGGCTTTCCCGATTATTAACGGGCTGTTTTTCCTGACCCAGGGTTTACTGGCCTGGGCCGTGTACCATCGCAATTACTGGTTCGCCGTGCCGCTCGTCTTCGTCTCCAGCCACCTCATGCACGGCATGTTGATCGGCTTCCATGAAGCCACCCACGGCCTGCTCCGGAAGAACCGGGTGCTGAATGAAATCGACGGTGTCCTCATCGGCGCGTTCAGCTTCATGAGCTTCAGCCTCTACCGCGCGGCGCATCAGCTCCACCACGCCTACCTCGCCTCCGAGCGCGACGAAGAGCTCTGGCCCTTCATTCATCCCACCATGCCCCGGTGGAAACGCGTCGCTGCCGCCATCCTGGAGCTGACCATGGGCATGTTTTTCACCCCGTTCCTTTTCATCCGCACCTTCCTGCGCGAGGGCTCGCCGCTGCGGAATAAAAAGCTGCGCAAACGCATCTGGATGGAGTTCGCCCTCACCGCCATCATCTGGGCTGCCATTCTGACCACATGCGCTGTTTTAAACGGCTGGATCTACCTACTCTGGCTGCACGTCATCCCCGCCTGGCTCGCGGGTAATATGCAGAGCGTGCGCAAATACATCGAGCACGTCGGCATGCTGGGCTGCACCGTGAATGGTTCCACCCGCAGCATCGTCGCCGAAGGGTGGGTGGCCAATTTCATGACCTTCACGCTCCTGCACGAACCCTTCCACGGCGTGCACCACTGGCGCTCCGGCCTGACCCATCCCGAACTGCCGCAGCACACCTACGCGCTCGAACCCACCACCGACGACGAACGCCCGCCCTTCCGCACGTACTCGGCGGCGTTCTACGATTTGTTCATCAATCTCGCCGATCCGCGCGTAGGCGCGCAGTGGCGGGGTGTCGTCCGCAAGACCCGCAAGGAACTGGCCCAGGAAACCGCCATCAACCACTAATGCCCAACTCCACCGGTGATCGCTCGTGTATCTTCGAAGCCGCCGGCCTGACCAAGGAGTACGACGACGGTCAGGTGCAGGCTTTGCGTGGCGTGGATGTGAAAATCCATGAGGGCGAATTCGTCGCCATCATCGGCCAGAGCGGCTCGGGCAAATCGACGCTGCTGCAATTGCTCGGCGCCCTCGATTATCCCAGCGCCGGTTCGCTACTCTATCGGGGGACCAAGTTGAACGGCGATACCGATCTCTCCAGGTATCGCGCCCGCGAGATCGGCTTTATCTTCCAGGCGTTTCACCTGCTGCCGACCTTCACGGCCCTGGAAAACGTGCAGATTCCCATGTTCGAAACCGAGCCGTCGCCCGCCGCGCGGAAAAAACGCGCGTCCGAATTGCTCGGCCTCGTCGGCCTCGAAAAGCGGCTCGACCATTTCCCCTCGAAACTCTCCGGGGGCGAACGCCAGCGTGTCGCCATCGCCCGCAGTCTCGCCAATGGCGCTTCCGTCCTGCTCGCCGACGAGCCGACCGGCAACCTCGATAGCCAGAATGCCGGCATCGTCCTCGATTTGATCGTCCGCCTGCGGCAGGAGAAAAATATCACCCTCGTCCTCGTCACCCACGACCCCGGCATCGCCCGCCAGGCCCAGCGTGTCATTGCCATGAAAGACGGCCGCATCGTCTCCGACGTTTATAACAACCCAGCCACGGCGGGAGGCATGGAATGACCCTCTTCACCGTTGTCACCCGCGGCCTGCTCCGCCGCCCAGTCCGCACCGGCCTGACCATGATCGGCATCGCCATTGGTATCGCCGCCGTCGTTGCGTTGGTCGGCATCTCCCGAGGCTTCGAGACCAGCTGGCAGAGCGGCATGAAGACCCGCGGCACCGATGTCGTCGTCAGCGCCATGGGCAGCGCGCTCACCCCGAAACCGTTCCCGGCCGAAGTCGTCGGCCGTATCACCCCGCTCCCGCACGTCGCCGAGACCTGCTCCCTCCTCGTCGATCTCATCAGCGTCGAAGCCGCCGATATGATGATCGTCTCCGCCCGCCAGTGGGGTGGTTTCTCGTGGAAGAATCTCAAGGTGGTCGAAGGCCGCCTGCCCAACGACGAGAAAGAAAAAGCCGTCGTCCTTGGCAAGACTGCCGCAGAGGTTCTGAAGAAAAAAGTCGGCAGCACCCTCCAGCTCGAGACCGAGGAACTCGCCGTCGTCGGCATCGTCGATGGCGGTGCCGTGGTCGAAAACGGCTCCGTCATTCTCTCCCTCTCGCTCCTTCAGGAGCTCACCGGCAGCCAGGGCAAGATCAACATCATCGACCTCCGCGTCACGCCCGGCACTTCGAAAGAAGAAGTCACCGCCCTCTGCGAACAGATCGGCAAAGTCGTCCCCGAAGCCCGCGCCGTCGTTGCCGGCGAACACATCCGCGAAAGCCAGGCTTACCGGGTCATCAATGCCATGAGCTGGGGCACCTCGCTCCTCGCCGTGCTCGTCGGCGTTCTCGGCGTCATGAACACCATGCTCATGGCCGTCTTTGAGCGCACCCAGGAAATCTGCGTCCTCCTCGCCATCGGCTGGCGGCGCAGCCGCATCATCGGCATGATCCTTTGGGAATCCGCCCTGCTCGGCGCCCTCGGCGGTCTCTCTGGCGTGATCCTCGGCGTCGTCGGCGTGCATGCCTTGGTCGCTCTGCCCGCCATCCGCGGCTTGCTCGAGCCCGACCTGAATCTTTCCCTCCTCGCCACCGCTGTCGGCATCGCCATGGTGGTGGGTGTTTTCAGCGGCCTCTACCCTGCCTGGCGGGGCGCTCTCCTGACTCCAAGCCGCGCATTGCACGGCTGAGTTCCGAACTTACCCTAGTTCCATGAAACCGACCCCGATCCTCGCCTCCCTCGCGACGCTGATCCTGACTTCGTTTTCCTTCGCCGCCGATGCTCCAGTGAGTGCGTCGGACCTGGCGGCCAAACTGAGTGCCGTGCAGCAGGATGGCGAATCCTACATTCGCCTGCGCATGGAAGTCGGCGGCGCCAAAAAGGAAACGCTCCAGCTCCAGATCAAGCAGCGCCGGATCAAAGCGGGATCCGAAGTCCTCTATCAGGTGCTCTTCCCCAAGGAGCGCAAAGGCGAAGCCGTCCTCCTGCGCAAGATTGGCAGCCGTCCCGCCACCGGTTCCACCCTCGCTCCCGGTGGCGCCCTTCAGCCGATCTCCAGGCTGCAAGCCCCCCTCTTCGGTGGCGAACTCACCTACGAAGACATCATCGACAATTTCTTCGGCTGGGAACAGCAGGCCATCGTCGGTACGGAGACCGTCGACGGTGTGAGCTGCCAGATCCTCGAATCCAGGCCCGGCAAAGGAAACCGTTCCAGCTACGGCAGCGTGAAGAGCTGGGTCGACGTCCGCCGCACGGTCCCGCTGAAGGTCGAGAAATACTCCGAGTCCGGCCAATTGGTCCGCCAGATCGTCACCACCAAAGTCGTCACCGATGGCGGCCGGCACATCCCCGCCAATCTCTCCGTCAGCGGCAGCGGTAAAGACGCTCCCACCATCGTCGAAGGCTCCCGCATCCGCCACGACGTGAAGTACGGCGACACCGGCTTCTCCGAGGCCGGCGTCAAAGACATCACCGTCCCCAAAGGCGGCGACTAGGCCGGTTCACCACCGGTTTCATGGAGCTGCTCAAGAGAAAACGTCGCTGTCTCGACGCCTTTCTGGGTGGAGCATGCGACTCGCATGCCGTTCGCGGCGACTCGCCGCGAACACCGTGAAACAGGGGCTGTCAGCGAGCTGTTTGTTCTGAAAAGATCGTTTCCCGTCTTCTGTTCGGCGAGTCGCGTGGTCCACCCAGATATCCGTTTTCCGCCGCGTTTCTGTTCGGAGCCGACTTTTCCCAAAATGCCAAAGCCATGGCCGAATCGGAACGCTGTGTTTGGCTTGCGCCGTGTAGGGGCGCCAGACTCGGAATGCCGCCTTACACTTCTAAGAGCACGACCAATTTCAGCTTGGTGCCAGAGCGACTCTTTGGCGATCAATCCACCACCCCCATGGCCTCCTGTCTGGAAAAACTCCTCCTCGTCTTCCTCACCCTCTTCCTACTGCCGGGATCTTGGGTGTTTGCTGCGCAGACCATTCGCCCGGTTCCGGAGTTCACCCAGATTCACGCCGCTTCCCCGGCGCCTCCCATCCAGACCGCCGCGGCGATTCTCCGCCAAACCTTCACCGGCGCCGGCCAGTCCCAAGGCGAACCCGGTGCAGGCTCCATCCTGCTCGGCACCACCGCCGATAGCCCCGCCATTGCCCGCTGGGTTAAAGCCGGCCGCCTCACTCTACAGGCCTCGGACGCCTACGAACTCGCGATGATCGACGGCTGCCTGATTGTGAATGGCGCCACCCCCCGCGCCGTCCTCTATGGCACCTTTGAATTACAGGACATCGTCGCCGAGCACCACGGCGTGCCCGACAATCTGCGGATCCAAGCCAAGCCCTCCTTCGCTCAGCGCTTATTGCACCCTCGCGTCCGCGGCAGTTTCGCCAATTACCGGCAAAGCGATTTCGAATTCCTCGCCCGCTGCGGTGGCAACGTCGCGCACCTGAACCACGACTGGATGGCGGAGAAAACGCTCTTCAGTTTCGTTCCCTCCACCGAGTTCCCTCCAGCCACCGACGCCCCCGTGCTCGAACGCAATCGAGCCCGACTCCGCCAATACCTCGATTGGTGCAGCCTCTACGGTCTCGATGGCGCCATGTGGTTGTGCGAGATTCCCACTCAAGGCGGCCCGTGGACCCCCGAACCCACCCGGCAAAAATACCTCGAACGTTTCCCCGCCGCTTGCCTTTCGGAGACGGGCACGAACCAGGGCAAAGTCCTCTGCCTCGCCGACCCCCGCGTCGAACGGGAATACCGCCGAATGGTCCGCCAATTCCTTACCGATTTCCCCGGCATCTCGATGTTCCTGGTCTTCACCCTCGATTCCAATGGCGAGCTCTGTGACCCCGCCACCTGCCCGCGCCATCACGGCGTGAGCAAGCTCACGCAATACAATCGCCTGCTCGCCCTCATGGCCGAGGAAGGCCGGAAAGTCCGCGCCGATTTCCAAGTTTTCTCCGTCGCCTGGAGTTGGAAGTTCCGCAACGAGCCCGACTATTTCGCACAGCAAGCGGCGCTTCCCGCCGGAGCCGGTCTGGCTACGCTGCCCGACGCCGAAGCCTGGTCCTTCGACCGGAAAACCACCGACTTTCTCCGCCGCTCCCGCGCCCTGGCTGCCGAGCATCACCAGACCTTTCTCGGCTACGACATCTTCTTCTGGGGCGACGACACTGTCTTCCGCGAAAAACCGGAAGTCCCGCTCCCGCCCGGCATCACTCAGCTCTACGACTTTCCTCTCGGCATCGCCGCCAAACTTCAGCGCTGGAGCGAGCTCGGCGCCGACGGTTTCTTCGACCAATGGGGCACCATGGCCGAGTACGTGCAGCCCAACGCCGTGGCCCTGCGCGAACTCGTTTTCCACCCGGAAAACACAGCCCCCGACAAACGCAGCGGCTGGGCGTTATCCCTCGCCACCCGCCGCTTCGGTGCAACCGCTGCTCCCAAAATCGTCGCCGCGTGGGGAGAAATCGAAGCTGCCCAGCAAATCCAGTGCGACCACACCTACTACTGGCATCACCTCCGCCCGGAATGGGCCGGCCCTACACTCAAAACCCCGCTCACCGTCGAGGCCCTGCAAAAAGTCACCCTCGCTGGCGGCGAACCGCCCAAACCCTCCGGCGACAAAGACTATTCCCCCGCACACGACGACCTCGCCCGAGCCAAAGCCCTCACCCCCGCCCTCCACGCCGCCGCCACACATTTCGACCAAGCCCTCGATCACCTGCAAGCCGCCCTGCCGCTGGTCGGCGAAGAATCCAAATCGACCCTCGATCACTGGTACCCCGCGGCCCCCGGCGCTCCCGCACTTTTGACCCCGCGCAAGCTCCTCGAGGAGCAAATCATCGCCGTCCGGCTGCAAGCCCGTTTCCAGGAAAGACTGAGCCGGTTTTTCCAGGCCTATATCCTCGTCAAAACTCTGCCCTCCTCCGGCACCCCTGAGTACTCCGCCGCCGTGGCCACCCTGCAGCAACTCGCCGCTGCAGACGAAGCCGCCAAAGTCCGGTAAAACCAAAGCGTAGCCGCTCCCGGAAGGCCACGCGGCAGGGGGGCGGCGAGGATTGACCGGATTTTCAGGAGTACGGGATTTCGGTTTCCCGACCGCCACGTCTCTGAGCTGCCGCGCCGCAGTCTGTCCGGCGTAGTCCTGTAATCCTGCAAATCTTGTGAATCCTGTCTTCCTCCATTCCGACACCGCACGTTTCAAAAACGCGCGTTCCGGAGATCGTGTCCCACTATCTTTATCTCTGCGAAACGCCCACGACATTTCCCGGGACCGCCCAGACATCCCCTTGCCGCCGCCGGAAAACTTGGCTTAGTGTGTCGGCCAAGGTGTCTGCACAGGGAGGCTACAAACCCACCCGCCAAACATCGGGCCTGTAGCTCAATGGTTAGAGCAGGGGACTCATAATCCCTTGGTTGTGGGTTCAAATCCCACCGGGCCCACGTGAGCAAAGGCCCTTGAAAATCGCTGCCGCGATTTTTCGGTTTCGAGCGGGCAGGTTCCGTTTTAGGCAAGGGGCGTGACTACTTCTTCTCTCGGCAAAATCGCGGTCGTCGGCTCCGGAGCGGTGGGCTGCTACTACGGCGGGATGCTCGCGGAGATTGGAGCAGACGTGCACTTCCTCATGCGCGCCGATCTGGCCGCGGTACGCGCTGGGGGGCTCACGATTCGTACCCAGGGGAAGACGGTGCACCGCCAGGTGCAGGCGCACGCGACCACCGCCGAGATTGGTCCGTGCGATCTGGTCATTGTCGCGCTCAAGACCACGGCGAATGCCTCGCTCGACGAATTGATCCCGCCGCTGCTGCATGAACGCACCGCGATCGTGACGCTGCAAAATGGGCTGGGCAACGAAGAGTACCTCGCCACCCGCTGGGGCGCTGAGCGCGTGCTGGGCGCGCTCTGTTTTGTCTGCCTGAACCGCACCGCTCCGGGTGAAATCGTTCACCTCGATCACGGCACCATTTCCATCGGCGAATTTGGCCGCGGCCTTTCTCCTCGGCTCGAAGCCCTGGCCGCTGCTTTGCAGCGGGCCGGGATCGAAGCCCACCCGGTGCCGAATCTCGTCACCGAGCGCTGGCGCAAGCTCGTTTGGAATATCCCCTTCAACGGCTTGGCCATTGCCGCGGGTGGCGCGACCGTGGCTGACGTGCTCGCCGATCCGGTGCTGCGAGCCGAAGCGCGTACTTTGATGAGCGATGTACTCGACGGCGCCCGCCGTTTGGGGCATGAGATTTCCGATGAATTCGCCGATTTCCAAATCGAGCGTTCCGCCAGCATGGGGCCGTACCGGCCTTCTTCGATGATCGACTGGCAGGAGCGGCGTCCCGTCGAAATCGAAGCCATTTGGGGTGAGCCTCTGCGTCAGGGCCAGGCCGCTGGCGCCGCCATGCCGCGTCTTAGCCTGCTTTACGCGTTGCTCCAGCGCCTCACCCACACTGACCTTTTAAAACCATGAACGCTTGGAATGATCTGAAACCGGAATGGGGCATCGTGCTCGGCTCAGGCCTGGGCAGCTTTGTCGACCAACTCGAAGTCCTGGCCACCGTGCCGTACTCGGAAATCGAAGGCCTGCCGCAATCGAAAGTCGCCGGCCATGCCGGGCGTTTCGTGTTCGGCAAGATCGCCGGCATCGTGGTCGTGGTCGCTTCCGGCCGGGTGCACCTCTACGAGGGCTGGACCGCCAAGGAGATCACCGCCCACGTGCGCTGGATGGATGAGCGAGGCATTCGGCGCCTCGTCCTGACCAACGCCGCCGGCACGCTGAACCGTGGTTTCGAACCCGGCACTTGGATGATGCTGAAAGATCATCTGAACCTTACTGGCACGACGCCGTTGCTCGGCGGCCCGAACTTCATCGACATGACCGAGGTTTACTCCCGCGACCTGCGCGAACGCTTCGCCGCCGTGGCGTTGTCGGAAGACATCACCCTGCACGAGGGCGTCTACGCCGCGCTACTCGGCCCGCAATACGAAACCCCCGCCGAAGTGCGCATGCTGCACACGCTGGGCGCCGATGCCGTCGGCATGAGCACCGCCCTCGAAGCGATCCAGGCCCGCGCCTTGCGCCTCGAAGTCGCCGCCTTTTCCTGCCTCACCAACTGGGCCGCCGGCGTCACCTATCAACCCCTCTCCCATCAGGAAGTGATGGAAACCGGTAAAGCCGCCGCCGGCCAATTGGTCCAGCTGCTCACCCGCGCCATCGAACGCGAGCGGTAGGCGGTCATTCAAAAAGACGCTTTCCCAGTGACGGCACAAGCCACGCGCCGCGCCTACCACCCCTCCACCCGCGTCCGCAGCTCGCGGATCCGGTGCACCGTGTATTCATCCTGGCTCGGCTCGCCCTTGATCGTGTCGCGAGCTTTCAGCCAGCGGAGTTGCTCCTGCTTCAAGGCTTCCTTCCCCGCGTCATTGAGCGTCGCCCGCCACTGGCCGTAGACCTTGTTCAGCGATTGGTCGGCTGAGGCCGATTCCGTCCCAGCGTACATTTTCTGGTCGTCGGCATCGGAGAACAGCGCGGATTTGATCAGTTCCAGCCGGATTTTTCCTTCGCTGCCGGAAACCTGAAACTTGAGCCGATAGTGATAGACCGGGTCTTCCAGGCTTTTCGGCACCTGCGCCCAGCCTTCCACGATCAGCGTGCCCGGTTTGGGGACGATCGGGTTCTGAAACGAAACCGCCCCCGCATCTTTGCTCTTCTCCCGCTTGGCTAGGAGCCGGCGGAAAGCGGCTTCCATCGACTTCCCGACCTCGGTGAATCGCCGGCTCTGCGGCTCGATCCAAACCATCGCCGAATACTCCCAGCGCCCGTCGTAAATCGCCAACGCTCCTTTGCCATCGGGCGACCACGCGACTTGCAGGTCGTGGTGATTCTGGTGCCCCTCCGGCCCGGAGAAATAGTGAAACTCGGGAATGACCGCGAGTGGCTGCCCTTTCACGGCGTCGACGAGATAGTTCTCCAGATCGTCGTCGATGTTGAAGTGCTCGTCTTCCTGCCCGGTGATATCTTTCAGCCCCGCGAGCGCTTCCTCCTTCTGATCGCGCTGGCCCCAGCCCAGCACATACGCCCCATCCGGCGAAATCGTGGTCGGGAAGCGGCGATACTCGCCGGCCTCCAGATCGGTCAGTACTCCAATCCAGGCGAGGCAGCAAAGCAGAGGAAGAAATCGGGTTTTCATCGCGGTCGACCTCGAAAAGGATGAGGCAACATGGATGCGACCGCACGCTTTTCCCGGATGCGAAGATCGCGATTGCGGCCCGCTTTGGGTTGCCCACACTCCCGTCGCCCGGAAATAATCCCAAAAGTTCCCACCTCCTGTCCTCCGGGCGGAGGCTCGTTCGTCGTAGGGGTGAAATTGATCAATTCAACCTCACCCAAAACGCCTCACACCTCGACCCTTATGAGCTCAAAATCCGACTACCTTCTCCTCTTCCGCGGCACCACCTGGCAGCAGGAGCTTTCGCCCCAGGAAATCGAAAAAACGCTCTCCAGCTTCATGAACTGGTTTCAGGAGCTGCAGGACGAGGGCAAAATCAAGGGCGCCAATCCGCTGGAACGCGGCGGCAAGCTGGTTTCCGGGCCGAATGGCCGCTCGGTGGTCGATGGCCCCTTTGCTGAGTCGAAGGAAGCCATCGGCGGTTATTTCCTCATCAGTGTGGAGGACGAAGCCGAAGCCATCGCCATCGCCCAGCGCTGCCCGCTCCTGGAGCGCGGCAACGTCGTCGAAGTCCGCCCGGTCGCCCCGCAGTGTCCGCTCGCGGCCAGCCTGAATCACCCCCTCGCCGAACTCGCCCATGCCTGAGCTGGAACCAGATGCCCCCGCTGTAGGAGGAATTCCCCGCTTGGCGGAGCATCTCTTCCGGCACGAAGCCGGCAAGCTGATCTCGGTCCTCACCGGCATCTTCGGCACGGCTCGCCTGCAGCTCGCCGAAGATGTCGTGCAGGAGGCGCTCGGTCGCGCCCTGCAGACCTGGCCTTACTACGGGGTCCCGAAAAACCCGGCGGCCTGGCTCACTCAGACGGCCAAGAATCTCGCGCTCGATCTTATCCGCCGGGAAAAACTGTTTCACGACAAACAGGCCTCGATCATCACCACCATCGAGCAGCGCCTCGCCCAGGATGACTCCGAGGACGCGCCGCGTTTTGAGGAGGAAATCAAGGACGGCCGGCTTCGGCTCATGTTCACCTGCTGCCATCCGCAACTGCCGGCCGAAGCCCAGATCGCGCTCGCTCTGAAAACCCTTTGCGGCTTTAGCCCGGCGGAAATCGGCCGCGCCTTTCTCACCAGCGAAGCCGCCATCGCCAAGCGCCTTACTCGTGCGCGCCAGCGTATTCAGGAGCTCGCCCTGCCTTTCGAAATTCCCACCGGCAGCGAACTCGCCATCCGCCTCGAGGGCGTGCTGCAAACGCTCTACCTGCTTTTTAACGAAGGATACAAAGCCTCCAGTGGCGACCAACTCATCCGCGCCGATCTTTGCTCGGAAGCGATCCGCCTCGCTTCGCTCCTCGCCGAGCACCCACTCGCCGGTCACCCGCGCACTCATGCCCTACTCGCGCTCATGCTCCTGAATGCTGCCCGCCTCAAGGGCCGCACCGATGCCGGTGGCAATATCCTGCGCCTGGAGGACCAGGATCGCTCCACCTGGGACGGCAATCTCATCGCCCTCGGCATTCATCATCTCGGCCTCGCCTCGACCGGTGAGGAGTTGACCGCCTACCACCTGCAAGCCGGCATCGCCGCCTGCCACTGCATCGCGCCGAATTACGAGTCCACCGACTGGTCGCGCATCCTTTCGCTCTACGATCAGCTCGCCCGGATCGATGCGTCGCCGGTGATTGCCCTCAATCGCGCCGTCGCCCTCGCCAATGTCGAAGGTCCTGAAGCCGGTATCGCCGCCGTCGCCGCGATCCGCGACGCCTCCACGCTGGAGTCCTACTACCTCTTCTACGCCGTTCTGGGCGAATTCGAAGCCCGCCGCGAAAGCTTCCCCGCCGCGATCGATCATCTGCAAAAAGCGATCGAACTGTCCGACCTGGAAACCGAAAAAAACCTCCTCACCCGGCGCCTGCAATCCTACCAGCAGCGCCACCGCGAAAGCCGCGCCGGAGCCAATTAGTCCAGGTTCAATTCCTGGTCGGTCAGCCCGATCCCGGCACTGAGGGAACTCGCCGAAGCGGCCACTCAGTGCGGGAAGAGGGGAGACGATTACTTCGCGGCGCCCTTGATACTGAAGTCGTCGTACTGCACGTCGACTTGATTGGTCGTCAGGCTCACCAGCGTCTTGCTCTCGTGCGCCACCCCTTCGGATTTAAAGTCACCGACGGCCTTGCCATCGATGCTCACGGAAATCTCGTCGCCCTTGGTCTGGATCACGAGCGTGTGCCAGTCCGACAGGGAGACGGTCACCGGCACCGTTTTGTTTTTGCTCTTCAGCATTTCTTTTTCCTCCGCCGAGAGGCCGCCCGGAGCCTTCTTCTTTTCGTAGATATCGTTGCGGAAATTGCCTGTCTTCGCGTCGCCAAAGTTCACCGCTTTGGGGCCCACGTTCACGTTGCAGATATGCCCGGCGTGCGAGCCCTTGAAGGTCTTGTCGTCGAACCACACGTTGAAACTCTTCGCCTTGTCGCTCGCAAAGCGGAACTTCACCGAGACTTCGAGATCCTTCTCCGGATCGATCACGACATTGTCCACTGCCGAGTGGTCGGAGCCTTCCGGGGTGATGCCGTTGAGCACGCCGTCCTTCACCACGCTGCCGCTCTTGTAGTGGCCCCAGCGTTTGCCAAAGCCATCGGCCTTGAAGTCATCGGAAAAGATCGTGCGCGGGTAGCCATCGGCGAGCGCCAGGCTGGAGGTGAAAGAAACCAGGAGGAGTTGGAGGAGGGTTTTCATGTGGGAGAGCAAAACCGTTTCAGCCCCTTGCCTCTTTGGCGAAGAAAATCGGCCCACCGTTTCGCACTGGCCGCGCCCGCCCCAGAGCTGGCAGAAAAGACGCACCCATCCCCGCTGCTTTCATGATCGACCTGCTGGAAACGCCCGCATTTTTCACCCCCGCGGAAACCGCCGAAATCGTCTCCACCCTGCGCCAGACCGCAGGGAGCGCCGCGACCGTCTCCGGACACGATACCGGGCGTGCGGTGGAAATGCGCGTCCGCGCCACCACCCGGCTCTCGATGCCTCCAGCGCTGCAAGCCAAAGTCGAACAGCTGCTGCTTGATCATATGCCAGAGCTGAGTGCGCATTTCGGCGTCGAGTTGACCACCTGCGAACCACCTCAATTTCTCCGCTATCAGACCGGCGATTTCTTCGTCGCGCATCAGGATGGCAACACGCCGCTGATCCACGACGACACCCGGTTTCGCAAAGTCTCCGCCGTGATTTTTCTCAGCGAACCTTCGCCCGATCCACGACCAAATACCTACGGAGGCGGCGAACTCATTTTCCACGGCCCATACTCGGGGCCGATGCTTCGGGTGCCCGTGCAGCCGGCCCCCGGCACCCTCGTGGCTTTCCGCTCCGAGACCACTCACGAAGTCGCCCCCGTCACCCACGGCGAACGCTACACCATCGTTTCCTGGTTCCGGTGAACCGGGCCACCTAAAGCCGGCGAAACCAGGGGAACTTCGGTTTCGGCGTCGGCGATGCAGCCGCCAGCGGAGTCGCCGCCGCTTTGGGGCGCACTGGCGGACCGGTCCGTGGCGCTTTGCCGAAAATCCGCACGGGCGTACCCAGCTCCGCGATATTGAAAAACAGCGCCGCTTTGCCCGGAGGCAGCCGGATACACCCATGTGACGCCGGATAACCCGGCAAGCGCCCCGCATGCATCCCGATCGGCCCATCGAAGCGCAGAAAATGCGCCATCGGTGCCTGCACGAATTTTCCGCCCGCCGGTACTGCCGTGTCGTCGTCGGCATCGGAAATCAGCGTGCGGCCCTGGCCATCGACGATCCGCCCGTAGAGCGATGATTTGTGATCGATGTCTTTTTCCAGGACGGTGAATTCGCCCGCGGGCGTTTCGTGCCCGGTCCGCCCACTGGAGATGGCCGTTTCGTAAATCCTCTGCCCATCCTGCAAGACCCAGGCTTTCTGCTCGGTCAGATCGATCTCGATGGCCAGCGGCGGCGGTCCAGACGGTTTCGGCGCCGGCGTCGGTGTTGCCGCGGGCGCTGATACCGGCGGATTGGCCGGTGCCGGAGTCGCTTCCGGAGCAGGGGCAGGCGCAGTATCCTGCGCAAAGGCGGAGCTCGTAGCGAAAAGGAGAACGGCAAAAAGCGGGCGCATGGGAACCGCGGTCAGGATGCGCGATTCGCGCTCCGGACGCCAGCCTTCTCGATTTCCCGAGTAAAATCAGTCAGCACCCGCTGAATCTCAAAGCGCTCGACCCACCGCCGACCGGCCTGGCCATGCTCCACGCATCGCTGCGGATGCCCGGCGAGGTCGGCGAGCGCCTGCACCAGCGCCGTACAATCCCCAGGCTGCACATTGATCCCGCAGCGGCTTTCCCGGACCGCCCGCGCAAGCTCGCTCTCCTCATCCGCGACGCTTAACACCGGCCGCGCCGCCGACAGCGTCGGCAGCAGTTTGCTGGGGAAAAAAGCCTGCCCGCTGCCCGAGACCTGCGTGATCAACGCCACATCCGCATCAGCCAGCATCTCCCGGTATTCATTCGCGGGCAGCAACGGAAGGAATTGTACCTTGGGGATATCTCGCGCCCGGAAAGCGATGCGTTCGCGATCTGCACCATCGCCGCAAATCACGATGCGAACCCGCGGATGCGCCAGCTCGCGCGCCGCTTCCACGACAAAGTCGAGTCCCTGTTTGACTCCGATATTCCCGCTGTAAACCGCCAGAAAATCATCCTCCGAGAACCCATGCCGCCGGCGGAAAGCGCCGCGCTCCGGCCATTCGCCGAGCGCGATGCCATTGGGAAAGAGTAGGCACTTTTCCGTCGGCACTCCCTTGCGGGCAAACGCTGCAATCATCCCGTCACTGATCCCCGACACGCGCCAGGCGTACCGGTAAGCCATCGCTTCCAGCGTGTAGAGCATTCGCGTAAAGCGCCCCGGGGGCAGCATGCCGAGTCCCACCGCAGCATCGGGCTGCAAATCCTGGACGTGAAAGACAAACGGAGCGCCCTTCACCTTTTGCGCGACCCACGCCGCAGCCCCGAGCAGCAGCGGCGGCGAAACGACGATGTAAAGATCAGGCGCTGGTTGGCTGAGTACCCGCAGCAGGGAGGTCAGCACAAAGCTCGCTTCGTGCGGAATGCGTTTCCAGCGCTGCACCTGGCGCGGCACATAGTGCCAGCACCGCTGCACGCGCACACCGCCGATCACGTCGTCGCGATAGAGCTGGCCTCGATCCTCCGGGGCCTTGTCCCACGCCGGGTAATACGAAAACGTCGTCACCATCTCCACCTCGTGCCCCGCCGCTCGCAGATGCTCGCAGAGCGCGGTGTTATAGGGCCCGATGCCGGTGACCTCCGGGGCGTAGTTAATTCCCCAGACGACGATCCTCATGCTTTTGCGCGCTGCGCAGTTCGTAGGTTTTTGCGACGCAGAGAAACTCATACGTCGCGTGCAGGCGGGCGAAATAGTAACCAGCGCGCCCATCGAGAAAGCCGCGCTGCCAGCCATAGACATAGAGGAACCGCAGCAGCGGTCGGCATGGCAGGTGCAGGGAAAGGCGACGTAGCCAGCGGCGCCATCCGGCCCGCCGTTCCTGCGGTGCCGGGCCCCGCCCGAGTGTCCGCTCCAGCGCGACTCGCGCTTCCCAGTTCGAGTAGCGATTGTGCTTCTCGATAAAGACCGCCACGCTCGGAAACGCGTAGTGATCCATCTCCGCCTGCAGCCGCGCGGTCTGGCCCTGCACGACCACGTGTTCATGCACCTCCACGTCACCACTTTCCGTGGCTGCATCGGTCAGCTTTTCAAAGCGTCCGAGGCGATGGCGGAAGAGCCGCAAATTCCAGTTGGGGTAATAAGCATGGCGCAACCATTGCCCGAGAAAGTTGAAGCGCCGATTGATCCAATAGCCATCGGGCCCACCGGGAGTGCTCACGATGCGGCGAATCTCTGCCTCGGTTTTGGGCGGCAAAGTCTCATCCGCATCGAGCAGAAGCACCCACTCATGCGCAAAAGGCAGATTCTCCAGCGCCCAGTTTTTCTTCTTCGGCCACGTGCCGTTGAAGTCGAATTGCACCACCCGCGCTCCGGCCTCGGTGCCGATCTCCGCCGTCCGGTCGGTGCTTTGTGAATCGACGATCCAAATCTCCGCCGCCCACGCCACACTGGCCAGGCAGCGCGGCAGATTCGCCGCTTCATTTTTCACCGGCAGCACGACGCTCACCGGGACTCGGGTTGTACCACTCACGCCGGATCCTCCGGACGACGGACAATGCGCGCAGGGTTCCCTGCGGCCACACAACCCGCCGGGATATCTCGAGTGACCACACTCCCCGCTGCGGCTACCGCCCCATCGCCGAGCGAAATCCCCATGAGCACAATCGCCCGTGAAGCGACCCAGGCGCGCGCCCCCAACCGGATCGGCGCAGTGATCAGCGGAAAACTTTCCTGCCGGTGATCGTGCGATGCCGTGCAGAGATAGGCATTCTGCGAAACGATGCTGCGCGGCCCGAGTTCGATCGGTGCGACATTGTAAATCTCCGCCCCATCCCCGATCGCCGCGTCGTCGCCCAGCGTGAGCTGCCACGGCGCCCAGATGATCGCTCCCGGGTAGACATGGGTACGGGCCCCGACCTTCGCTCCCCACACGCGCAGCACCCACGCTCTCCACGCATGAAGTGGGCGGGGCGTCCACCGGCAGAGGAGCAGCCAGCACAGGCCCCAGAGCGCACGGGCAAGCTGATGGCGGAGAGAAAAGGAGGACTTCATGGGCGAGTGTCGCTGGTGAGCTTAACCAGGGCGGCCGCTGTTTGACGAATATCAAACCGCTCGGCATGGCAGCGAGGTGCCGCAGCCCTCATGGCCGCTTGATCCGCAGCCAGCCAGCGCGTGAGCAGGCGTGCGGTTCCCTCGGCACTGTCTTCCTCGGCCAGCCCCGCGCCACTTTCCACAATTTCTCGCCAGATGTTTACTTTCCGCGAAATCAGCACCGGCGTCCCCGCCGCCAGCGCCTCCACGACGGCGATCCCAAAGTTCTCCTGGTGCGAAGGCAGGATGAAGGCTTCAGCTGCCGCTAACGCGCCCCATTTATCGTCGTCCCAGAGCGGTCCGGCAAAGGTCGCCGGCAGCCCTTCCGCCGCCTTGCGGAGTCGGCTCTCCAAAGCCGTGTCATCGCAAGGCCCTGCCAGCACGAGATGCAGCGGCGTTCCGACCTGGCGAAACGCCTCGATCAGCAAGTCGCACCCTTTCTTCTCGTGCAGCCGGCCGAGAAAAAGCAGCAGTCGTTTTCCACGCAGTTCTGGGAAGCGCTGGAAAAACCGTTCCCGAAGTTCGTCGCTCGGCTGTGGCGGCGCCGCGCAGCCGAGGGGAATGATCCGCTCGTGCCGCACCGGCCACGGGGAAAACGTGGCCCGCCCCAGCGTGCGTTCTTCCTCAGAGGTAAAGATCACGCCCGCGCTGTCGCGCAAAACGCGCTGCTCGCACAGCCGCCAATAGAGACTCTTCCGCGCGTGTTTGAGCGGAAAAGCCTCGCGAAACCACGGATCGAGCATCCCGTGGGGAAAAACGAAATAAGGCACCCGCGACCGCCGCAGAGCGAGCCAGGCCCCGAGGCCCTGCCACTGCCATAGCCCGTGAATGAACACGCTGCCGAGTTCCGATTCCCGCTGCCGCAGGAGCGCCGTCAGACGCGGAGTCCAGCCGTATTGCCCTCGACCTCCCAGCGCCGTCACGGGCACCGCCCACTTCTCCCGCCACGCCGCTTCCGGCGCATCAAGCGTGATCGCCTCGACCGGCACCCCGGATCGCGCGAGACAGGCACAGATTTGCCGCTGGCTTTCCGCCGGACCACCCGTCGCGGGATTCAAGGAGTGGAGGATATGCAGTTGCACTCCGCTCATTTTGCAAGCGCCTCCTGCGAGTCGATAATCTCCCGATAGAGAGCGAGGTATTCCTGGATCATTCGCTTGGTCGTAAACTGCGCCGCATTGGCGAACCCGCCTTCCACCAAAGATCGTCGGTGATCTGCCGGACTCTGCAGAAACTCCGCGAGCTTTCGCGCCCCCGCCTTCGCATCGTGAGGATCGGCGAGATAGAGGGCTGCATTCCCACCGACTTCCGTCATCGGAGCTTTCCCCGTTGTGATCACCGGACAGCCACACACTTGCGCTTCGAGGATCGGCCAACCGAACCCCTCCTCGAGCGAGGGAAAAAGCAGCGCCTCCGCTCCGGAGTAAAGCGCGGCCAAACCCTCATGACTCACTCCGTGGCGATATTCGACGTGTTCGCCACCCCATGGATCACGCGGCCCGACGACGACTAGGCGCAGGGCGTTGGCAGGATCGAATTCCACGAGTGCCGCATGGATTGCAACCACTCCACGGCGGTTCTTATACCACTGTGTACCGCCCACGTGCAGCACGTAAGGGCGTGCTGGCAGCGCGTGCTTGGCGAAGACTTGCGGATCGAAGGCCAACCCATTCCTCCGCGCCTCGGCTGCCGTTGCGACTTCTTCATTCGGAGCATAGGCGTGATTCAGCCCCATCGGGATGGTTTCTACCCGCCCTTCGGGCAAACCGGTAAGCCGCAGCACATCGCGGCAGGTCGCTTTTGAAATGCAGGCCAGCCGCCGCGCCTTCTTGAGCTGCTGCAGGATCCATCGCTGCAGCAGACAGCCGGTAAATCCCGTCCGGTTTTCCGAAAATTCGCCCTGGGCCGAACGAATCGCCAGCATGTCGTGGCAGGTGATCAAGTGCGGGCGGTTCGCGATCTGTGGGCGGTACATCGCGTTGGAATGATCCACGATATGCACCACATCGGCCGATCGCGCCGCCGCGCGCAGCCGTGGAGGAAAGAGGAGGAATTTGTCGAGGTAACCCAGCCATTTCCCGAGCCCGGTCGCCCCCGATTTCAGGCGCCCAAAAAACGGAGCCGGCCGCGCGATCTCGACCTGCTGCCCCTCCGCCCGCAGCCCGTCGCCCAGAGCATCGGCGAAACGCAGCATGCTTTCCTGCCGGTCGGTTTTGTAGTTGGCTACCAGCAGAATCTTCACGGCTGTTTGGGAGGGGAGGAAGGGCCGTGAAGCCGCTCCGCATAGGCGGAACGCCCGGGCGTATTTTTCCCTGCGGGCACCGGCGAATCTGGAGCGGCGGGAAATGCGGAAGTCGTCCCGGCTCGCGCTGCGGTGAGCGCCAGACCCGAAGTGAAAACCGCCAGACCGAGTATCGTCGGCTGGCCAAATTGCCCCGTGACGACATCCACCCCCGAGACAGCGACCAGCAGCAGCGGCAGGGTCTCTCCACGTCGGTAGGCCGCGAAAGCCGCACCGAGCAACATGAGCAGCGTGCCCGTCCGCAAGGCGAGGTAGCCCAGCCCGAGGATGGGCCCGCTTTCCATGATCACCCGTTCGAGTTCGCCTTCCCCGAGCAAAAATTGCCGGCTTCCTCGGAGTAGATTCGCTCCGACATTGGTCCCAATTCCGAGGCCGTAGCCCAGGAGTGGAGCGCTGCTCATCCTCTGGCCGGCCGTGACGAACCCCTCCGCATAGCGATAGACGATGCCTTTCTTCACCCCGCCGCCGCTCTCGAAGCGCTTGCGGTGGACGCTGAGCCCCTCGTTGAAAAGAGGAGTGAACAAGGTCAGCGCAGCGATGGCGGCCAGCGTGGCCAGGATCGGCCGCAGGGCGGAGCCAAATTGGGCCGGCCGGCTGGCCGCGATGTAGATGACCATGCTGCACACGATCGCGACCGAGACCACCGCCGTGCGGCTGGCGGACACCACCAGCGCGAGCACGAGCGAAGGCACCGCGGCCAAAACCAGCCAGCGGGGAAAGAGGCGGCCAGCCAGCAAATCGTGCAGCAGGAAAGCGGTGCACAGCGCGAGGTAGGAGGAGAAGCCCGTGCTGAACGAAAAAGTCCCCGAGGCGCGCACCTTGCCTTCCGCGGCAAAAAGTTGCCCGCCAGTTTCCCCGCCAGCGCCCACATTCCAGCGCGAATCCGGGCCTCCACGAAATTGCATCACGGCGAGGAGCGTCATGAAGGGCAGCAGGAGCAGGAGTACAAACCCCAGGCGCTTCAGATCTTCCCGCCGCAGGATCTCGGGCAGCAGGACGATCAGTGGCAGGTGGAGAAAATTGGCCCGCCATCCATAGATCGTCACGATCCAGTTGCCTTCTCCCGCGAAAGACGCCGCCACGCAGAGTAGTCCGAGTACCGCAGTGACCGCGACAAATCGTGAACGTGGAAAGACTCCCCGTTGGAGCGCGGAAAAATAGATCGCGATCACCACGGGGTCGCGAATGATCAGCAGCGCGCTGGAGAGTCCGGGCACGAGCCATTTGCGCAGCGCACCTTCCAGCAGCAGCAGCCAGAAGTAGAGCCAGACCAGACGGCGGGTATGGTTCAGTGGGTCGCTCATGCGCTGGCCTCCGTCGTGTCGATCGCGGCGATGATTTTTTGGGTGTAAGCCTCCCAGGAGCGGTCCGCGGCTTTTTTCCGGGTAGCTTCCCGCATCGCCGGCAGATCGCTGCGATGATCGGCCAGCCACGCGATGCGTTCAGCCAGTGCTTCCGGATCGCGGATCGGCACGAGCCATCCGGTGCCGCCGGGTTCGATGAGATCTTCCCCCCCGGCATTGGCCGTCACGAGCAAAGGCAGGCCACGGCTCAGCGCTTCCTGCTGCACCAGCGCGCGGCCTTCGACAATGCTGGGGAGCACCAGCGCGTCGCAGCGGCTCATCAAATCGAGCACCGCTGCATGCGGGCGCGGCGGCTCGTAGACGAAGTTTGCGTATTCCCTCCGGTAAAATTCGTGGGGCGCCAGCGGGGTTCCCATGATGGTTAATTCGACGTCGCTGCGGTGCAAAAGGCGCAACGCGGCGAACACGTCGGCCAGCCCTTTGCGCTGGGTCATGCTGCCAGCGAAGAGCAGCCGAAGGCGCGGTCTCGTTTCCTGGGTTCGGTTCTCCTCGCCTGCCGGAGGTGAACCAAACTCAGCCACCACGCTGGCCGTGCCTCGAGGAAGCGAGGCCTGCACAAACCGGCTCGGACAAATCACGAGATTGGCCAGTGTCAGTTCCTCGGCTTTGCGCGCGAGTTTCTCCGGCGGATCGTCCGGTGCTTGTAGCGTCGGCGCCCAGGCCGGCAGCCGTTCCGCCTCTTCGCCCAGGAGTCGTTGCGCGGTCTCGAAGTAGGCGATCGGCAGTTCGTAAAATCGGCGCAGACCGCGTTCCCGAGCGGCACGAAAGGTGGCGAGCGCCCCGTCTTCGTAGGCGTACACCGCCCCGGCCTCATCGAGGTGATTGGCGACGAAGCGATCGAGGTTTTGGTAGACCGCGTCGATCCCGATCGGGCTCCCAAAGCTGCGCGCGAGATGGTGCAGGCCGAGCCGTTGCGCCGCGAGGCGGGCGACCTCCGGCCATGGGTGTTGCCGCATCCGCTGCGGCGGGAGGGCGAGGCTTCGGCGCCCGAAAGCGAGCGTGGTGTGAAACGCCTCCAGCCGGCCGGCGCGTTCCAGCGCTTCGGCCAGTGCGCGATTGAAGGTATTCACTTGTGGGTGGCTGAGCAAAATCATCGGCCCAGAGCCCCCGCAAAAACTTCCAGATATCGGGCGGCCACCGCTTCCGCTCGGTGCGAGGCCAGATGAGCAGCCGCTTCATTTTGCCACCCGCTCAAATCCGCGCCGGGGAGTAGGAGATCGCGCAAGCGTTCGGCTAGGACTTCCGCTTGGCCGGAAGGAAAGGTGAGTCCACAGCGGCCGATGGCCCCGGGCAGTCCCCCTTGATCCGAGCCGACCACCACGCAGCCACAGGCGATCCCCTCCAGGGCGACGAGCCCAAACGGTTCCGCCCAGCGCGAAGGAACCACCAGGATTCGGTGGCGATTGAGCAGCGCGGCCAAATCCGCGTTGACCACGGATCCCGCAAAATGGATCTGCGCGTCGAGGCCAAGAGCCGAGCATTGCTGCCGCAACGCGGGCTCTTCCGGCCCCTGGCCGACGACGGTGAGCCGGGGGCGCAAATCTTCCTGCGCGAGGCGGGCCAGCGCTTCGAGCAGCAGATCGAGGCCTTTGTCCGAAACCAGCCGGCCGACAAAAATCAAATCACCTTCTCGGGCGGCGGTGGTGGTGCGCCGAAAGATCGAATCGCGATAGGGATTGCCGATCACGACTGAAGGCGCTGCCAGATGACCGGCAATCGCCGGGCTGATGGCGATGTTCTGCGCTCCAAATGCCGCGCGCTGTTTCCCTCGCTCCCGCCAGGTGATGCCTCCGTCCGGACGCGCGATCCAGGTATGATGCGCGATCACCCACGGTCGGTGGATCGCCAGCAGAGGCCAGGCTGTGCCGAGCGAAATGTTATTGTGAAAATAGACGTCACACCAGCGAACCAGCCGCAGCAGGGTCGCAAAGGAGGGCCGTCGCCAGATGCGAAAAGGGAATGATTCGGCCGTCGATTCGGCGGTCTGGGTAACGACCTGAATTTCATGCCCGGCTTTCGTAAATTCCAGAGCCAGCAAGCGCCCCACTTCCTCCGTTCCTCCGATGCTCGGAGCGAAGCAGTGGGAGGACATGAGGACTTTCATCGCGCGCGGCGAGCATGGCGAAGACGGCCTTCCGTTTTCAAGATCGGGCCGCACGCTCATGACCGCGACTCCCACGAAGCCAAAAATTGCCGGGCGATTTCCGGGAGGCGCGCCCGCGGCGCCTGCCGCCGGGCTTGGTTTAGTTGATCTGCGAGGTTGTTTCCCATCCGCAGCAGCAGTGGGGAATCGCCAGAAATGTCGCGCAAGCCGCGATAGCGCACATCATCGCGGTTGACGATCACCGGCAGCCCGGCGTCGAGCATGGCCGCGACGCTCCCACTTTTCCCGATCAAAGCCCAAGGGGTGGTCGCGACCCCAAAATCAGCCGTGGCAAACAGATCTGCCACGGCTTGAGGTTCGGCTGGCCCCAGGCGCTGAAATTGGAAGCTGCCCGCGTATTGCTCGGCCAGGCGATCCCATAGTTCCGCCCCTTGGCCGATGTGGCCGGCGTGAACGAGTGTGATCGGGCGCGACAGAGCGCGCAGGTGCGAGAACAGCGGTTCCGCCGGCCAGATCGGGTGCAGCGTGCCGAAGAAAGCCAGAGTCAGCCTTTCCGTTTGAGGGCCGGGCTTTTTCGAAGCAGCCGGAAGGTTGCCAAAAAGCGGCAGGCGTTCCGCGCGGATTCCTTCACGCTCGAGCATCTGCACGTAGGTTTCGTTGCTCGTCTGTACGAAGCGAGGACCAAGCGTTCTGAGCAGCCGAAGGAGTCCACGGCGTTGCAGCCAGCCGATGGCGCGGTGTTTCCACGAGGCCCCGATTTCTGCCCCGATCCACAACTCATGCAGGAAAATCTGGAGCGGCCACCCTCGGAGCAGGGTTTCCAGGTGCGGGGCGATTGGGCCGGGCAGCCCCTTGGGGTGATAGCCGTAGCCGACAAATTGCAAGCTGACGCTTTGGGGCCCAAACGTTTCCAGCCAATGGCGTGCTCGCTGTGTGCGGGCAGCCCACGGCAGGGTGGCGGGTAGGCGGAGCAAATCAGCGGTGACCACCGCTTCCGTGATCAGTGAGTCGTTCAGGGCGAGCCGGACCACATCATGGCCCTGGCGGACGCACTCCTCGGCGAGCGACCTGGTGTAGTCACCTACTCCGTCGCGGCCGGGTTCGAGGCCATTGGTGACAAAGGCAATCTTCACGGTCCTGAAAGTTCCGGTCCCATCGCTAACGATCCCAGCGTGCGCGCATCAGGCGGAGAAGCTCCTGAAGTTCACCGAATAGTGAGGGGGAATGGAACAACGCCGGGATCAAATGATACAGGAGCCGGACCGGTGATGGGTGAAAGCGAAGATTATAACAGAGGCTGGCGTAGACCACACTGGCCGGGGCCTGGCGGGTGATGGTTGCTTCCTCGTAGTGATGTTCGACATAGGCATCGGGGATACAGCGGCTGATCCAGCCGTGATGATAGAGCAGAGCTCCGAATTCCAGGTAACTTGATCCGTAGGTGAAGGCCTCCGCGAAACGTAGGCCGCGGTCGAAGATTTCGCGCGGATAGATCGTCGATCCATCCGCGATGCCCCAGTTGTTGTCCGGGTTGCTGATCCCAATACCGACGCCGCTGGGGTGAAGTTGATTCGCTCGGGCGGAGAAGTAGTGTCGTTGACCATGGAGGTGACCCTCCTCGCCGCAGGTCCAGATCGCCGAGGGATCCTGCTCTACGGCTTTGAAACACTGAGCAAAATGACCAGGCGGAAAAGTGTGGTCGTCGTCCATGGTGCGGATGTGTGTCCCGGTGCAGGCGAGTGCGGCAGCGTTACGATTGGCGTATAGGCCGCGTCGCGGTCCTTCGAGGTGGCGATGCCCCGATTCCTCGGCGATGGCGCGGACCTCGGCCGCGTACTCCGGGTTGCTATCGTCGGCGATGACGACTTCCGCGGGTTGGACCGATTGTGCGGCGAGGCTTTCGAGGGTTCGGCGAAGCTGCTTCGGGCGATTCCGGGTGACCAGTGCCACACTCAGCCGAATGGGAGTGGAGGCGGTCATGAGCGGCGAAAACGGGCTGTCCAGTAAAGGATGTACGGCAGCACGACCGGAAAGGTAAGCCAGCGTTGAACCACGTGAAATGTCCGCCGCCGCCAGCGCGTGGCATCAAACCGCGTGAGGAGGTGGCTCGTGGTCCGGAGCAGATCGGCACATTCCTGAAGGGCCGTGCCGGGCAGTGAGCGGAGTTGTCCGGTCTTGGCGCGATACAACGCCATCCAGCGAATCATGAAAACGCGTTTCCACAGGCCACGCAGCCCGATGGAGCGCGGTGGATGATGCACGACGGCATCGGCCACAAAGCGAATCCGCACGCCCGCGTGCTGCAGGCGCCAGGCAAATTCCATGTCTTCGCCCGCCGCCTCGTTGAAGTCGGGATCGAATCCCCCGAGTTTTCCGAAAAGCTCGCGGCGGAGGGCCAGGTTGCAGCTCCAAAGCACGCCACCGTGCAGGTTTTCGACGTGCTCTTCGAACGGTGAATCGATGGCTCCCGGCGCCCGCGTGCAGCCTTCGAGTACATCCGCGTCCGTGGCTGCGGCGGCAAAGGCGGCGATCCAGCCGGCCTGCGGCTCGCAGTCGTCATCGATAAAAGCGATCCATTCCCCCGTCGCGGCGGTTGCCCCGTGATTGCGATTGGCGGCCGGCCCGCGGCGCGGGCCAGGCAGCCAGCGCACATGAGGAAAATCGCGTGCGACGAGCTCGCGCGTGACCTCGTCAGGACTGTCGTCCGAAACGATGATTTCCCCTCCCAGGGGCAAAGCGCGCAGGCAGCGACCCAGCAAACTGGGGCGTCGGCAGGTGGGAATGACGACGCTGAACTTCATGACTGCCTCCAAGGGTAGAGGACGGTGGCAAGACTGAGCAACGCGGCTAATGGATCGCCGCGTCTCAGGTCCTCGCGCACCATCACCTTGAGGGTGTAGGCAAGCTGCCGCAACCAATCGCGGCCGCGCAGACCCTGTGGAAAGTTCCAGCGAGCGTAACGCCGCAGCACACCCGCGATGGAGTCCGTGCGCAGAGCGATTGCCGTCAGTTCCGGATCGTGAATGACCTCCCATCCCCCGGCCAAAAGGCGTTTCCCCAGATCCGTATCTTCGTCGCAACGCCGGCTCGGATCGAAACCGCCAACCGCTTCGACGGCGGCCCGCCGCAGGAGGCAAAGCCCGGTGCAGAGACTGCCCTGGCGATTGATCGCGTAAGCGGCGTCCATTTTGAAAAGATGCCGTCCCCGCCAGCGATTGGCGAGATCGGTGGCCGACCGCTGGGTGATCCGGGCAAACACCGCCCCCACGCGATCCTCGGAAAACCACACCTTCGCCCGCGCGCAAAAATCGGGGGCGGGAAGGAGTCCCGCATCGCACATCGTGACGAAAGGCGCGCTGGTTTCAGTCATCAGCCGCTGCCGCGCCGCACCGCGCCCCAGGTTGGTGGCGTGAGAGATCACCCGGGTTCCCGACGGAGCGGGAAACGGCTGGAGACCTCCGTCGTTGACGATCACGATCTGCTGCGGAGCAGGTTGCTGCGCCCGAAACGCGTCGGCGATCTGCGGCAGAAAATCGACGTCTCCACAAACTGGAATGCCCACGTCGAAGTTCATGCCGCCAGAACCTCCGCATAGAGATTCCGGTGCCTGGTGAAAAATACCTCCTCGGAAAATTCCCGTTCGACTCGCTCTTTCGCGGTCCGGCCGAGGCGCTCGCGCCGCCCGCGATCAGTCAGGGCCTGCAGGAGCATCTCACTCAAGGCCGCTCCGGAAATTTCCCGAGCCAGCAGACCCGACACACCATGCTCGATTTGTTCGACTACCCCTCCCGTCGGCGTGGCGACTACACAGGAGCCGGCCGCCATGCCTTCGAGGACTGCACAGGGGAAGTTTTCCGCGGGCGAGGCAAAGAGGAAAAGATCGGCCCGTGCATGAATCCTGGCCAGCTCGGCGGGCGACGCAACGTAGCCGAGCGATTCACAATCCCAGCCCGGCAGACTCTGCGCGGCGGCCGCTGAATTTTCGCCCACCAGGATCAGCCGTGGCCCCGGTTTCAAGCGAGTGAGCGCATCGAGGATGATGGGGAACCCCTTTTGTTCATCGGCGAAATTGCGATTCACGATGAGAATGGTTTCCTGGCTCGGGAAAACTCGCGGAGGTAGTGCCCGGAGGAAGTCGGCATCCACGGCATTGGGAAGGTGATGGACGGACCAGTTTCGGCCCACCGGGCTGTTCTTTACCTTCTGGGCCAACCAGCGGGACGGCGCGACGATATGGAGCGGCAGCGAGGCGAGCAACTCTCGTTTGCGCGCGAGTTGTTCTGCCGTGTGATCCTCGAGGCCCAGAGGCCAGCGCCCGAGCTGGGGGCACTCGCCACATTGGTCCAGATACCGCCGGCAGTCGCGTGGATGGTCGCAGCCACCGGTGATTCCCCAGAGAGCGTGAAACGTCCAGACTACCGGTTTGCGGCGGGCCAGCCTGGCCAGTGTCTCGATCCTCGCATAGCGGCCGTGAAAGTTGTGGAGGTGGATGAGATCGTAGGGCGAGTCCGCCAAGGCTTCAAAGGCGCGGTCCGTCCAGCGGGCCCGGGGTGCCAACCGCTCGATTTGCCGATGAAACCGCGTGTGGGCCAGCCGCGCGAGGAGTCGGGGATAGAGGGCCACGACCTCCCGAGGAAACGTCTTGCCGTCGGCCACCGCGAGCCGAGCTGTGGGAAAGCCGCGTAAGAGTTGGCGAATGACGGTCTCCGCTCCGCCGAGGCGGATCTGATTGTTCACGTGCAGCACTTTCATCGGCGCAGCAGGCGAGGCAAAAGACGCCGCAGAAGGAGTGCCCGCCGTTTGGTGGTCGGCGCGGCCAGCGGAGAACGGTGATAGATCGACCACAAAGAAAATCCGAGCAGCCACGAATCGAGACACAAAGAAAACCAGCGCGCCGCGAGCACCCGATCGAAAGCCGGCCGGGCATACACCTGCCTCTGTGCATTCGCGGTGCGGAGGGCGAGCAACCACTGCTCCGCCTCGTGCAACTGCGAACGGGTAGGGTGGACCGGCCAGTGCGAAAGAAGAGAATGACTCGGCGCGAGATGAAGACCGAGTTGCGTCAATTGGCGGCTCCAGATCGAGGCCACAGCGGCGGCCATTTTTTCTGGCTGCCGGGAGCTCACATTCTCCACATGGGTGCGATATCGGACGAGTCTTTTCGGGAGAATGGCGATCCGAGTTTCGGCCGCCAGATGCACCCACAAATCGTAGTCCTCGGCCGGGGCAAAGGCCGGGCAAAAGGGGCGTATCCAAGCGCGGCGCAGCATCACCGTCGAAAGTGCCAGGCAGTTTTGAAAGAGGAGCGTGGCGGGGATTTCGTCGGGTGGCCGCGGGACGACGAAAGAGTCGCCCAGTGCGTTTGAGTTTTCGTCGATGGATTCGGCCAGCGATCCCAGGACGCCGATCTCCGGCTGCTCTTGGAAGGTCCGGAGCTGGGCTTCGAGGCGGTGCGGCAGCGCGAGGTCGTCGGCATCGAGGAACGCCACCATCCCGCCTTGAGCTTGAGCCAGACCCAGGTTGCGCGCTCCGGCCGCATTGAGCGGCGTTTCGCTGCGCAGGCGGCAAATCCGCGGATCGGAAAACCGGGAGATGATTTGGGGGGAATCATCGGTCGAGGCATCGTCCACCACGATGAGTTCGAGGCGCTCGACCGTCTGCTCCAGCACGCTGCGAATCGCCGCTTCCACGTAGGGAGCCGCATTGTGCACGGGCATGATGACAGAAACCAGGGGCGTGCTCATGACAGCCCCATCTCCCGGAAAGCCGCCGCAAACCGATGCTCCCAGGTGTGCTCGCGCAGAGCCCGGGCCCGACCGGCTGCTGCGATGCGCCGACGCGCGGTTTCGTGCGCGAGATAGTATCGGCATTTATCGAGCAACTCCTCATGCGTCTGCCACGTCTCGATTTCCACACCCGGCGTGAAAAAGGCTGTCAGTTCGTCGCTATGCTCGGTGAGGTAAAAACCGCCGCTCATCGGGACCTCAAAATCCCGCAGGCGAACCTGGGTCATTTTTCCGGTGAGATGCGTTTCACCCACCGTGGCAAAGCCCAGATTGATTCGCGCCCGGCTGTAGAGCTCGACCAGTGCGCGATCGCTCAAAATTCCCCCGACCGCCTTTTGGGGAAGGCCGCGGGTTTTGCGCAACCAGCGTAGCGGATTCCGGGATCGCGGTGCGATCTGATACTCCCACCGTGCCCCCCAGACCCGCACATCCAGACCCCGATCGCGGAGCCACAGGATGACGTCTGGCCGATCGGCGTAACATTGCCCGGCAAAAGCGACGTCGAATTCGAGCGGTAGATCGACCGGATGATAGTGACGCGGGTTGGCCGCCTCCTGGCAATAGATGGGGCGTGCCCCCAGAGCCCGGTAGTCATCCAGCCGGTAGGCCTCAGGGACCAGGCACCAGTCGTAGTGAGGCGAAATCTGGCGAACGAGGTGCAGTTGATAGCTGGCGTTGCAGTACCAATTGACCGTCGTCACCCCGAGCGAACGAATCTCCTCCAGCACGGTGGGCTCGACGCACGCGTCGTAAAAGTAGCTGAAAAAGAGCTGGGGCCGGACAGCGCGAATCTGGGCCAGGAGTTCCGATCCGAGCCGTGGCCGATTTTTCGCGATGAATTCGGCGTCCTCCAGATGACGGAAAGTCTCGGCCATGTCGTACCGGAACTCGACGACCTCGTGCCCGAGTTCCACGAGCGAGTCGTACAAATTGGCCCGCCAGAGATTCGAGGCGAAGTCCGGATTGGGCGAGCTGTCCGCGGCGTAAAAGATGCGCATGGCCTCGGTCAGCGGTTTCGCAAAGTGCGGCCCAGACGAATCGCGGGAAGCTCCACCCAGCGATGCAAAACGACAGACAGAAGCAGAACAAGGGGAGTGCCGGCGACGAGTAAAATTGGAAACAACTGTGGCCCGGTGATGGATGGATGCCAGGCGAAGATCGCGGCATGCAGACTCCACAAAATGAGCATGTGGCCCAGATAGGTGCTGTACGAGATGCGGCCGAGAAATTGCAACGGGGCCGAATTCAATATCCGCTTCGGCAGGCTGTGCCGGCTTAAGGCAACGGCGAGCATCGCAGTCCAAATCGCCAGCGGAAGATTCAACGTGAAGGCCAGGATGAGCACCGCAAGTCCGAGCATCACCGGGGCCACTCCGCTCCCGTATTCGCGAAAGGCTCGCCACAATTCATGCGACCCAATACCTACGGCAAAGAGCAGCAGCTTTTGCGGCAGGAAAGATTCCATCGAAAACCACGCATTGAAGGGCGCCGTATAGCGGAGCATCCAGCCTGCGCCGGCCAAGCCGGCAAAGAGCAGCCAGGCGATCCCCCGGCCGCGGGCAAGCGCGGCGAAAAGCAGGGGCGCGATCAGGTAAAACTGCCACTCCAGCGAGATGCTCCACGCCGGACCGAGAAAGGCGATGGCGGAGCCTGGCAGGAACGGTTCCGGCACGGCTCCATGGATCATCGGCAGATGGGCGGCGAGGTGTTTCCAATAGTAAAGCTCCTCCGCATTCCAGTTCACCAGGCGTTGGGCGATATGGACGGCGTCGCCCAGCGGAGAGTGCAGTTGGGTGGTCGCCAGCAGGGGGCGCAGCGCCAACGCGGCCAGAAGGCAGGCGATATAGGCTGGCCACAGGCGGAGGAAACGGCGGGCGATAAATACGCGATAGGGTTCGCGTGAGTCGTGCCACAGTTTGTGAACGACAAAACCGCTGAGAATGATGAAGACATCCACCGCGTAGTCCCCGTGCGCGGCCAGTCGCCAGCCGCGATCCAGATTGCGGACGTGATAGCCTGCGAGGAGTAGGGCGTGATCGATCACGACCCACCAGCTCAGCAAGCCACGTAGCCCTTCAAATTCCGGAAGCCGATGGGTGGGGCGGTTTTCCATGGGGTTCACAAAGAAGCGCGCGGGGTGATTGGCGGCCGCTGGGTACTGGCGAGTACGCCGGTGCCCGAAGCCCGCAGCGGCTGCTCCCCGACGGCGACTTCGCTAATGGTCACCGAGCCGACGCCTTCCACGTAGTAGATCGAACGTTCGTGGGCGGAGATGCCGATCGCGAAGTTCAGCAGGCCTGCGCTAAAAGGAACCTCGCAAAGGAACTCCACCGAGTACTGCCCCGAGGCAAGGTCCTGCGGTGCCGACCACCAGGTGATCAGCGGCGTGCCGTCGATGGAGCGCAAACCCGCTGCTGCGATCACATGAGTCAGTGCGCTGGTGATTTCGAAATCCAGCCGAATGCGCCAGGGTTCGCCGAGGAGAAATTGTCCGCTCGGTTCACCGCCAAGATTGAAGGTATGCACCGCCCGGGCCCGAGCCGGAGCGTTCGCTACGCCGGGTGGGAGTTCGGTCGTGGCGACGAGGGCTTCCGTATTGATTTGCAGATAACGCGCGAGCACCGCCTCGACCCCGCCTTGCATCACCACCGATCCGCGATCGAGGAGCAGGGCCTCCGTGCAGAGCTTTCGGACGGTGGAGAGTTGATGCGAGACGAACAGCACCGTAGTCCCTTCCTGGTGCGCGACCTCGTCCATTTTTCCGAGGCATTTGCGCTGAAAAGCGAGGTCCCCCACGGCCAGGACTTCATCCACGATGAGGATCTCGGTCCGCAAATGAGCGGCGACAGCAAAGGCCAGCCGTACATACATGCCACTGGAGTAGCGTTTCACCGGGGTATCCAGAAATTCCTCGATCTCGGCAAAGGCGACGATGCTGTCGAACTCGCGGGCGATCTCCCGGCGGTTCATGCCGAGGATGGCCCCGTTGAGATAGATGTTCTCCCGGCCGGTGAGTTCCGGGTGAAAACCGGTGCCCACTTCGAGCAGCGAACCCACGCGGCCATACAGATCGATCTCCCCCCGGGTGGGCGGGGTGATCTGGGAGAGAATCTTCAGCAGGGTGGATTTGCCCGCACCATTGCGGCCCACGATGCCGAGCACGGTCCCACGCTTGACCTCAAAATCGACGTCGCGCAGCGCCTCGAAATCCGTGGTCGCAGTGTCCGCGCGAAGCGGCCGGCGCAGCCTGGAAATGAGCAACTCGGCCAGGGTGGTCGAGCGCGCCTGAGGGCGGGCGATCTGGAAGGTCTTGCCGACCCCTCGAACCGAGATGGCGAGTTCAGATGACATCGGCAAACTGCCGCTCGCGGCGGCGGAAAAAGACGAGCCCCGCAATGAACAAAACGACGGCCGTGGCCGCCGCGTAGAGAGCCGTTTTCACATCGCTCGCGCCGGTCCCAAGCACTCCCGTGCGGAAACCTTCGATCATGGCCGCCAGCGGATTCAGTTGATAAAGCGTGCGCGGCCAGCCCTCGGGTATTGCGGAGATGGCGTAACCCACTGGCGAGGCGTAGAGCAGCAGTTGCAGAGCGACCGGCATCACGTGGACCACGTCCCGATACGCAACGGCGAGCGCCCCGGCGATCAATCCTCCACCGAGAGCCAGGAGGAGAAGCAGGACGAGCCAGAACGGAGCGACCACCAGGCCCAGCCCCGGCGGCCAGCCGGCGATGGCAAAAAGAATGATGCCCGCCGCGAGCCCGACGGCAAAATCGACCAGCCCCGAGACAGCGGCGGAAAGCGGCAGGAGCAGGCGCGGAAACGCGACCTTGGAAACCAGGCTGGCATTGCTGACCAAGGCCGTCGTCGCCTTGGTGGCCGTGGTGCTGAAAAGATTCCACGCGAGCAGCCCCACATAGGTAAAAAGCACATAGGGCACTCCGCCGGAATCCAGCTTTGCGATCCGCCCAAACACGAAGGCAAAGATGCCTGCTCCAAGCAGCGGTTGCAGGACGACCCAGAGCACCCCCAGGACGGTTTGCCGGTACCGCAACTTGATGTCGCGCAGCGCCAGCGCCCAGAGCAGATCGCGGAAACGCCAGAGCGCGCTCAAGTTTAGCGCCTCCCAGCGGCCTGGTGGGCGGATCCGTACCAACGGCCCGGCGGGTGTGCTCATGCCGGGATGAGGCGGGGCTGGGTCTTGGGGCTGAGTCGTGCGAGCGCAGCGTCGGTCACTTCGGTGACGAGCTGCGCAAAACTGGATTCCGGCCTCCAGTCGGTGAGGCGGCGGGCGAATGACGTTTTACCGCACGGTTCTTTCATCTCGCTATCGAGACCGGTGTTCCCTGGGATATGCGCCACGCGTTCGGCCATGCGGTCAACCTTGAGCCGAGCGTTTGGTCGCCGTATTGTAGTAATCCGGGTACCGGTAGTAGTAGTACTCTTGCATCGCTTCCGAGACGTCATTGCAGACGATCCCGATGAGGTTTGTCTGGCGATCACGCAGCAGGTGCACCGCCTTGCGGCTGGCGCGCAAGCTGGATGAAGTGAACCGGAAAACGAAGATCGTCGCGTCGGCTTTCGGCGCCAGGCTGGAAGTATCGTCCGCGGCCATGATCGGCGAACTATCGATCACGATGTAGTCGTACTGCGGATAGATTTCCTTCAGGAAGCGATCCGTCGCCGTGCTGAGATACAGCTCGCCTGGATTCGACACCCCACCGCCGCGGGAGAGCAGCGAGAGCGATGGCACATCGGTCGCCTGCACCGCGTCGGTAAAAGCGCAATCGCCGGAGAGTACGTCGGTGAAGCCGCGAGCATTGCGCAGGCCGAAGGTCTGGTGGATTTCGCCACGGCGCAGATCGCCATCGATCAGCAGCACGCGCGAACCGCTCAGGGCGATGCTCACCGCGCAGTTGGTCGCCACGGTACTCTTGCCTTCATTCGGTACGGCGCTGGTGATCAGCAGCGTTTTTGGCGGATGCCCATCGACGGGCAGGAAGAAGATCGACGAGCGCAGCGAACGGAAGGCCTCCGTAAAAGCGTGCCGATCGTCATCGAGCTTGATCGGGGCGATGGCATTGACGCCGCGGCCGACCCGCGGAATCTGCGCGAGTACACGCTCGGAAAAGTGGACCTGAAATTCACTGTAGGAAGCGACGCGATCGTCGAACTGATCGATGACGAGCAGCACGACCAGGCCGGCACAGAGTCCGAAAACCACGCCGAGGACGACTGTGCGGGTGACTCCAGGTTTTTGCGGAGCAGCCACGCTCGCCTTCTGGCGAATGGACACGACGTCCTGATCCACGTTGCGGCTGATCTCCACGTTGCCCTTCGACCGGCTGAGCGAGTCGAGCTGCGTGCGCTTGTACGAGACAGCGTTCTGGATGCTCTGATAAGCCGCCAGCCGCTGGCTGAGATCGAGCGCCTTGGCCTCCCACTCCTTGATCGTTTTTTCGAGGTTTTGAATCTCCAGCCGGGCCGCTTCGCGCCGGCGCTGCAAGTCGTCGGTGCTTTGTTTGCGGAAGGTATCGATGAGCCCCTGCTGCTGCGCGATCTGGCGGTCGAATTCGACCATGATCGGGTGTTTCGGGCGCAGATCCTTCGCGTAGTCAGCGCGCTCCGTTCGCAGCATCTCGATCTTCTGCCGGGCTTCGAGATAGGAGAGTTCCGGACCCTGCAGGCCGGGTTTGCGCGGATCGCCCTCGCGCAGGGTGAGGGAATCACCGGCATCGGCCGAGTTGCGCTGTTTCCGGGCGATTTCCTGATCGAGCTCGAAAAGATCGAGCAATTGAGCTTCGTGCTTCAGCTCGGCGAGTTGGGTGTTGAGCTTTGAAAGGTAAGCCCCGGCCGTGTTTCCTTCCTGCTCGAGGAAGCCGAGATTGTTTTCGCGCTGGAAGGCGACCAGCTTCTCCTCCTCCTTGCGCAGCTCGGCTTGCACGCGCGAGATTTCATCGCCGATGGCGCTCTCGACGGATTCACCTTTCTGGGTGCGCAGTTCCCGCCGTGTGGCGATGAATTCCTGCATCACGGCATCGAGAAATTTCTGCGGGTACTCCGGTTCCCCGCCGGTGGCCGTGAGAATGAAAATCGAAGTCTGGCCAAGGGGGGCGACGGCGAGAGCGACTGGCCCCATCGGCGTCGTGGGCGAGGTCACGCGCACCCGTTCCTCGGCGCGCTGGCGGACGGCTTCGTCCTGCATCAGCTCGCGCTGGGTATTCATGAAAAAGTTCATCTCCTCGGCGTAGGTGGCGCCTTCCTGGAGATTGATCTTGCCGCTCACCATCATGCGGCCGGTCGAGACGTACTCGACCTGGCGGGAAGCCACCTGCCAGGCGCTGACGGCGAGGCCGGCACAGGTGGTGAAGAGCACGAGCCACCAGTACTTCCGCAGCAGCGCGCGATAGCGGTAGATTTTTGTGTGCAGCACATACCACCAGGTGCCCGGATCTTGTTCTCGCGGGGTGGCGGCGGGAGGGGTTTGTGCCATTGGCGTTAGAAGTTCACGAACTTCTCTGGCACGATGATCGTGTCGTCGGGCAGGAGTTCTGGATCCTTGTCAAGTTGACCCTTCGTAGTGATCGCGTCGAGATCCACGATCGTGGTCTGCGCGGCGCCCGTCGCCGATTTGCGGATCAGCTTCACCTTCTTTTTGTTCGCAAAATCCGCGAACCCGCCGGCCTTGAGGATGGCCTTGCTCAGGGTGAATCTTTCGTCCGGCGGAATCTCGATCGGTCCCTGCTGGCGCACCTGCCCGCTGAGGTAGATGCGGCCGCGCGATTTGGCGCTCACCGCATCGAGCCCGACGATCACCGTCGCTTTGTAGAAATACTCCCGTTCGAGCATCGGCCTGATCGCAGTGGCCAGCTGCCGGCAGGTGCGTCCCGTGGCCGGGACCCGGCCGATGAGCGGCACTTCCACTTCGCCGCTATCGGCGATCACCAGGGCAACCGGAGCCCGGCGCTCCTCCACGACGCGGTAGCTGAGACGATCACCGGCGCCGAGCTTGCGGGTGCTGTCGAGCACCTCCATGGAAGTCGTGCCGGCGACAATGGCCGCCGCGCGCCCGGCCTCGTTGCGCTCCTGCGTCGCTGGATCCGTCTGGGCATGCAGCGGCGAGCAGAGCAGCAGCCCCGCCAGTGAGCTGATCAGGACTCGGTAAAACCGGCGCTTCATGGTCAGAAGTCGTAGTTTATCGTGAGCATTCCGACGTTCTGGTAATAACTGCGAAGTGCAAGGTCGGAGTCTTTGTTCACGTAACGGTAGCGTACGCCGAGCGTCACCTGCCGGCCGAGCTTCCAGTCGAAGGAAGCGCCGAGCCCCCAGCGGAAGGCTTCTTCGGAAAGTTGCTGCGCGCTGCCCGATTCGTTCACGTTTTCCAGGAACGCTTCCGCGCCGACATTCATCCGTGTATTCAGCCGATAGCTGGTGACGTAGCGGGCATAGATGTACTCGGCGTAGTTGACCGTGAGGCCGAGACGCGATTCGCGGCCGGCACTGATCGAGTGGCTCCAGTACTGGTTGACTCGTTGGGCGAGCGTGAGGCCTGCATACCAGCCGTTGTTGTCCGAGGTGTCGCCGCTTTCGCCGCCCGTGTCGAACTGCATGCCCTGGTAGCCGGCGCTCGCCCGGAGCTTGGTGTAGGGCGAAAGGGTCGCTTCCAAAAATGAGCCACCGGTCCAGGTGGTGCCGTCATTGTTGAAGCCGAAACGGTAGTCGATGAGGGCGACGCTGGCTTCGACCCCGACGCGCAGGGCGTCGCTGAGGAGCAGGCTGCTGCTGGCAAAGATCTGCTCTTCGCTGCGGTCGAGGAAATCGAAGTTCTTGCCGAGCGCGTGGTAGTTGAAGTGATCGTAGCCGAAGACCACATCGAGATCGTTCAGGTCCCAAAAGGCGGTAAAACCCGCCGCATTCTGAAAGCGGTCAAAGCGGGCCGTGTTACTGAGCGAAGGTTCGTCGACCGGGTTTTGTACGATGCTAAAGCGATCGTGGACGTTCACCCGCAGGACACCGCCGATGTAGATATCGAAGGAAACTTCCGAGCCCGGGTCGAGGAGCAGCGATCGGGTATCGAGATCATTGTGCTCGGCATACTTGGCAAAGCCGACCCCGAAGGCGAAGCGAATGGTATTGAGCTGGCTGACCCGCCAGCGCGAATCCACCTGCAGCGTGGGGCGGAAAATGAAGTCGCTCTCGCGGTTTTTCTCCGAGAGGCCGATGTTGTCGTTGAACTCGACATCCACCGAGGCCGAGGCGTCGAAGGTGACTGGCCCGGCTTTGATGTTGTAGTTGATCGAGGTGTCCGTGGGCCGGCGGGCGGCCGCCGCTTGGGCTCCAGTGTTGGACGGGCGGATGGATTCCTGAGCCGAAGCTTGGCCGGCCAAAAGGGCGAGGCTCAACCCGGCGCACGCACGCAAGCAGGCGCGAAGACTTCCCGCCAAAGGCGGGTGAGACGCGACCATCATGGGATGCGCAAACGAATGGCTGATGTTTTCATGGGGCGGGGCAACATCGAGACCTTCGCGGGCCTGAAGCCGTGACCGCGAAAATGCTCGACACAGTCGACAAACGGGGGGCAGGCTGAAACCGGGGAGAGGGACTCCGGCCGCCTGTCGTTGTCGCGAGCCGCTTCTACGTCAAAAAGTGGAGTTGACAAGGAAATACATAGATGGCCTGATTTCCCATAACAAATTTGCGCCAGGTTCTTGCCCTCCAACGCCAAATTCCCCTCCTCTTTTCGGTAGTTACGTTCGCGACCCATCTCGTCGCGACAGCCTCTGATTCTGCCCCGAATGCTCCGGTGGCGTCCGCCAAAAATGTGCCGGTCGCCACGCAGCCTTTTCATGCCCTGCGCATTGCCGAGACTACGGCGGCAGCGGTGAAGGCATTGGGGGCGATGGCATCGGATTCGCAAGTTTCTCACGTCGTCTACAACGCTGTCCGGGCTGAACCGGATGCCGTATTGGAAATCGTTCGCGCGGTCGTCCCGGTGGCGCCACGCGGTACGGCCGATGCCATCGTGGCCGCAGCGGTGACCGCGGTGCCGAATCCGTGGAAGACCGTCTTTTATCAGCGGAGCGTGCAGGTCGTGCGAAAGCTGAAACTGGAGCGGGATTTCAAAGGAGAGCCGGATTTTAAAGGTGAACCTGATGGCAAGGAAGCCGTGGCGCCCGAGCGGGCCGCGGCGAATCCGGCCGACGGCCGCGCGATGACGCTGGCGGAAGCCATTGTGCAAACTGCAATCGATGCCGCGCCGGGCGTGGACGGCGGTGAGCTTTTTGCCGCCGCGGAAATGGCGCTGCGCGGCGATCCCTCCTGGCTGATTGGGGCGATCAACGATCCGCGGGGAATTTCCGGGGTCGGCGATGTGGGAAATAACAATTACGCGAACGAACCGACCCGTCGGCGTACCGCCAATCTGCCGCCGGAAGTCCCGGTGGTGAATCCAGTCAGCCGATGACCCGTTTTTTTCCGCGTTCGCTCCGTTTGATGATGTGGTTGGCCTTGCTCGCGGGCCTGACCGCAGGGGCGCAGGCGATCGTGTTCGATTGGGATGCTTCGTATGGCACCTGGACCGGCGGATCGCCTGGTACGGGAAATTCGGTCACCCAAAATTATAATAGCGATACGAGCCACACGGGCAACGACGTGAGTATCACGGTCGCCAACGCGAACGCGAACAACAGCGGCTTTTCCTGGAATAATGGCTATCCGAAGGTGGATAACAGCTCGACCACCGGTGGTCTGAGCCCCGCGCAGAAAGCCCTGCAATTCCAGGTTCAGGACAACAACGCGACTGGCATCGTGGTCACGATTGATTTCAGCCAATATGCGGGAGGTGTGAAGAATGTTTCGTTCACGTTGTGGGACATCGACAAGGATGGAGGTTCGTTCATCGATCAGATCAGCGACATCAAAGCGACCACCACCACCGGGTCCACGGTGGCTGCGACTTCGGTGACCGGAAGCGCCTCCAACCAGGTGACTGGTTCGGGCTTGAGTTATGTCATCAACGGCACTTCGACGAACAACGACACGAGTGCCGGTGGCAACGCCACGATCACGTTTAATACCAACAATATTAAGTCGATTACCTTCACCTGGAAAAACGCCGATGCCGGGCAGTCGCAGCAATTCATTGCGTTGCACGACATCACGTACACCCCGATGCCCGAGGTAGGCTCGAGTGTGGTAGCGCTGGGACTGTGTGGTGGTGTGGCCGGCTACGGTTTCCTGGGCCGGACACGTCGGCGTCGCGTGTGATGGCCGGGCTGTTTTCCACCCGCTGGTTTCGTGAGCTAACCTCGAGCTAGCCGCCAGTGGCCGTTCCTCCTGCTGGTGATGTGGTGCCCCGGGGTCGGCGATGGATTTCGATCGTTCTGGCGGTCCTGGCCGGGGTGGTGATCGTCGGAGTCGCGGGCTGGTATGCGGGGGGAGAAAAAGCCGTTCGAGCCTGGCAATATCGGCGCACGATCGTGAGCGCGGAGGCTTTGGTCCCAGTGGGCGATTGGCGGGGCGCCGGATTGGCCGCGCGGCAGGCACTCTCGCTGCATCCGGGGGATGCCCGGGCCTTGAAAGTGATGGCCTTGCTTGCCGAACGCACGGGAGGCCCCGAGGTGCTGGTGTGGCAGCAGCAGCTCTGCCTCGCGGAAGGCAGCGCTCCGGAGGAGTGGCTGCGATTGGTCCGCCAGGCGATGAGTTTTGGCGAAACCGGAATCGCCGAAGCGGCACTGGCCCGGACGCCCGAAGCGATTCGGCAAACTGGCCCCTGGCACGAATTGGCCGGCGCTCTGGCTTTGCGCTCACAACGATGGGCGGAGGCTGAAGCCCAATTTCGCGAAGCGCTGCGGCTGAATCCCGGGAATACCACCGCGGAGTTGAATCTCGCGGCGGTGCAACTGGCTTCGCCCGACTCGTCAGTAGCGGCTGCCGCGCGCGCGGCGACAGAACGGTTGGCCGGTCAGCCCGAGTCGCGACTGAATGCGTTGCGCAACTTGCTGGCCGATGCGCGCCGGCGTGATCAGGCCGACCGGGCCCGGCAGCTGGCGGCGGAATTGGGAGCCGCTCCCGGCGCGACCCCGGAGGATCAATTGCAGGGTGCCGAGGAATTGCGCCGCATCGAACCGGCCGCATTCCGGGTGGCGCTCGAGGGTCGGAAAAATGCGGCGGGACAGGATGCCTCGGCGATCGCGAGTTTGATGCGTTGGATGAATGCCCGGGGCTTGGCGGCCGAGACGGTGGCCTGGGCGGACCAATTGCCCCCCGCTCTCCGCGACCAGAGCACGGTTGCGCTGAGCCTGGCCGAAGCGTTGGTGCAGGCCGGACAATGGGATCGACTCAGCAAATTGACCGCGGAAGGAAATTGGGGCGGGCTGGAGTTCCTTCGCCTTGCTTTTCGCGCCCGCGCCGCCGCAGGCGATGGCGCACCCATCCGAAGTGCTTCGGTCCAGGCTGCATGGCAGCCGGCGGTGATCGCCACGCAAGGAAACTACAGCTCGCTCGCTGTGCTGCAGCGGCTGGTCGAATCGTGGGGTTGGAAGGAGCAGGCGACGGAAATTTTGTGGTTGCTCGCGAGCCAGCCCTCCGGGCAACGCCCGCCGTTGCAGGCCCTCTTTCGGCAATATCGCGCCGCGGGTGATACCGCAAATCTGTACCGGGTGGCGCGGCGAATTCTGGAGATCGACCCGGCTCATCCGCTGGTCAAAAACAACGTCGCCATGCTCGCCCTTTTGCTCGGGAAAGATTTGGAGACCGCGCATCGCCAGGCCGCGGAATTGCATGCCGCCTTCCCCAAGGAACCGGGAATCACGACGACCTATGCTTTTTCCCTGCTGAAGCAGGGCCGCGCCGCAGAGGCCCTGCCGTTGGTGGAAGCCATGCCGCCTGGCGCCGACCCCGGCCTGGGATTTTACCGGGCCTTGGTCCTGGCCGCTGCCGGCCGCCGCGATGAAGCCCGTCCGGCTTTGCAAACCGCGCTCGATCGCCAGCCGGAGTTGTTGCCGGAGGAAAAAGCCTTCGCCCGCGAACTCCTCGCCAAACCATGAAGCCGGCGGGCGCATTGCTGGGCTCCCTCGCGCCACTCGCCGTGCTATGGCTGGCGACCTGGACTTATCTTGCCGCCGAGTGGCGGGCAAATCCGCACTACGAATACGGCTGGGGCGTCCCGCTGTTGGGGTTGGTGCTCGTCTGGCGCCGCTGGGCGGGCGTCATGCGCCCGGCGTCAAGCGGATGGGGACCGGGATTGCTCGGTCTGTTGGGGATTGCAACGTGGGTTCTGGGCGAAATGGTGCGGCGGCACGACCCCATCTGGCGGCTCGCCGGTGGACTGCTCCTGGCTGGCAGCACGCTGGCCACGATTGCCTGGTTTTGGCGGGCCGGAGGCTGGCCGCTGGTGCGCCGGCAAGGCTGGCCGCTGCTTTTTGCCTGGACCGCGCTGCCGTGGCCGATGCCGATCGAACTCGCGGTGACCCAGACTTTGCTGCATTTCGTCACCACGGCTGCCGTACTCGTCCTCACGGCGGCGGGCGTCCCGGCTCTTCAAACCGGCAGCGTGATCCATCTCGCGACGAGTGCGATCGGCGTCGAAGAAGCGTGCAGCGGATTGCAATCCCTCCAGGCCGCGCTGATGGCGGCGCTTTTCCTCGGCGAGTTTTATCGCCTGACGGTCGCCCGCCGCATCGGTCTGCTTTTTGCCGGAAGCCTACTCGCGCTGGTCGGAAATTTTCTGCGGGTGATCGCGTTGGTCGCCGTCACGCAAAAAGGAGGCGCGCCTGAGCTGCATGACTGGATCGGTGGGCTCGCCACCGGCGCGATTTTTCTCGGCCTCATCGGTGTGGCCTGGTGGCTGCGCGAAGAACGCCCCAGCGAAGCGGAGCCGCTCGACCGCTGGCTTTGGCCCGCTCCTCGCGTGAGTGTGGCCACCGCGCTATTGCTGGCCGGTTTGCTTTGGACCGGACGTCCGGCGGGAGCGGCATCACGAGCCCCGCTCTGGCCAGTGACGGTGAATCATTTGCCGGAAGGCTGGCGCGCAGAGTTCATCCACCCCTCGCGGAAAGAGCTCGCCATGCTGCGGTTTTCCGATGCCGCGATCTGGAAGATTTCCACCACAGAAGGTGGAGAGGCGCGGCTCTACCATTTCGCGTGGGATTCAGGCGAAGGCATGCCACCGCTCGCTTTCACCCACACTCCCGGCATGTGCCTGCCCTGGTCGGGTTGGGCACCGCTCGGCGCACCGGTGGAGGAAAAAATCCCGGTGCGAGGCCGGGAGATTCCCGCCGTACGTTACGCCTTCGCCCAGGGCAACGATCGGCTGGCCGCGTTTCAGATGGTTTCCGCCGGCGGCGTCGCGAGGCCATTCACCGCGTTCCAATTTCCCGCAGGCCAGCGCTGGCGGCGCCTGCTTTCGACGTGGAATGCACCGCGCGAAATCCTGGATGAAGAGATCCTGCTCTACGTATCGCTGCGCCCCGGCCACGAGTCCGCTTCTCCCATCGCGGCGCGGATCCTCGAAGCAGTCCTGCCGGTCGCGCCGTAAGGCGCTATTTCGGCGCCAAAGCTTCGATCTCGGAAAGCCGCGCTCGCAGTGCATCCGCCTGCGCAGGTTTAGCTTGCTCGATCAACCGCCGGAGCAAAGCCACATGCGGTGCGGCTTCGGCGGCCGAAGTACCCATGAGCCACTGGATTTGCAGCGCCGGGCGATCGTTCGTGATCTCGATCAGCGCTGCCTGAAAGGCCGGAGTGGCCGGCGCTGCATTCAGCATGGCGCTAAAGATTTCCCGGTCCGCGGGCGGCGCTGTGCGGCGGAGCGCTTCGCTCCACGCTGGCAGGGCGAGCTGCGGCACGCGGCTGGCCCAAAAGCGGCCCTCTTCGAGCGGGATTCCAGCATAGTGAGGTTCCAGCAAACGCGCCCGCCGAAAATCGCCGAGTGCTGCAAAAACGTGCCCTTCCTCCGCGGTAGCGAGCGCCCGCACATAATACGCCTGCCAATCGAGTGGCGCACGCAGCAGCGCCCGATCCGCTGCGGCGTGGGCTTCGGTGGGACGGGCTTGCTTGATGAACCCCCGCGCATTGGCGAGCGCATCCTTTTCGCCCGCTCGCCAGCAAGCCAGTCCGAGGATCAAAAGGCCCGCGGCACGCCAAAACCAACGCCCGGCCGTCGAGG
>Ga0209050_1000630_pt1 | contig 54802 bp, 42 predicted proteins | sample Araplavi_mTSA_r2_FD_184276 | JGI IMG/M metagenome (GOLD analysis project Ga0209050, IMG submission 184276) | Arabidopsis root microbial communities from North Carolina, USA - plate scrape MF_Cvi_mTSA_r2 (SPAdes) (version 2) | ecosystem: Host-associated > Plants > Roots > Endosphere | place: USA... | reverse complement strand
ACTCAGCCGCGCCGGGTCGATGTACGGGTGGTGGCGGCGACCAATGCCGATCTGCCGGAAAAGATCGCGGCGGGCGATTTTCGGCAGGATCTCTATTTCCGCCTCGCGCGGTACGCGGTGGCCACGCCTCCGCTGCGCGAACGCCGCGAAGACGTCGCGTTGCTGGCCACCCACTTTCTCGAGGTCTTCTCCGCCGAGATGGGGTTGCCGGCGCCTCCACTCACGGCTGAAGCGCGTGAGATGCTGGAAGGCTATGGTTTCCCCGGCAACGTACGGGAGCTGAAAAACGTCATCGAGCGCGCCTTGATCCTCAGTGGCGGAGACCCGATTCGGCGTGAGCATCTGCAGCTCTTCGGAGCCGGAGCGGTGGTCATTCCCGCGCCGCCCAGTCCGGCGCTCAAGGCGGAAGCCGCCGCAGTCGTGGAAAGTCTTCCGTTGAATCTCGATGCCGCCGAGCAAGCTCTCATCCAACGGGCGCTCGAGCAAACCGGGGGCAATGTCGCCGAGGCCGCGCGCTTGCTCGGGGTGAACCGCAGCCGGATTTACCGCCGTTTTCCGCAGTCAGCCGGAGTTTAAGGCCCGGCGTTTCCCGGACGGCCAGCACTCACACTTCCTACGAATCTTATTGAGCGGTCCTTCGCCCATGGATGGCGCTTGGAATCTGACGTGTTGTCTGTAAAAAGAAGAACTCGCTTTGACCTCCACTCCCCCAGCGCAGCCGGCCCAAGCCTTGATCGATACTCCTCCTGAAGCGGTTTTCGACGCCTTGACCCGTCTGGCGACCAAGCTGCTCGGAGTACCTGTGGCGATGCTGACTTTGCTCGACGAGAACAAGCAGTTCTTTAAGAGCCAGTGCGGGCTGCCCAGCCAGTTTGAGACCCATCGCGAGACGCCCCGCCAGGATTCATTTTGCCAGCATGTGGTCGATTCGGGGGCGCCTTTGATTGTCGAGGATGCCCATCAGCATCCCTTGGTCAGCAAGAGCGCCGCGATCGAAACGCTGGGGATCACGGCTTATCTGGGGGTGCCTTTATCGCATCCGGGTGGCCCTGCTTACGGTGCCTTCTGCGCAGTTTCCAGCGAGCCTCGGCATTGGAGCGCAGAGGATTTCCTGACCCTGACCACGCTGGCCGCGCAGGTGATGCGGGAGATCGATCTGCGCACGACGCTCGCGCAGAAAACTCGCGAACTCGAAATGCTGCGCCACTATGAGCGGCAGCGGGCCCTGGCGGTGGAGGCCGAACGCCACGACTTGCGCACCCCGCTTCACGCGCTCCTGCTCGGGTTGCAGGGTTTGCGCCTGTTGGGCAAATTGAATGGGGACCAGCAGATCGCGCTGGAGATGGCGGAGCGAAACGGCAAATCGCTGTCCGTGATGCTCACCGAAATGCTGGATCTCGCCAGTATCGACGCGACGGGTGGGCACACTTCGCAGGCGCGGCAGCCGTTGCGTCCCATTCAGCTTGTTTCCCACGCCCTCGAGCAGGTGGCCTCGCTCGCCCGGGACAAGAATCACAAACTGGAGAGTTCCGTGCAGGCAGCTTTTGCCGTGCTCGCCGACTCCGAGAAAATCGAGCACGTCCTCGTCAATCTCCTCACCTATGCCATCCTCACCACGCCGGAAGGCGGCGTCATCGATGTGAGTGTGTCTGATCGGACCGACGATGCGGGTCGCAACCATCTTCTCTTTTCCGTGCGGGATACAGGACCGGGCTTGAGTGAAGAAGATCGGGCTAGTGTTTTCAGCGCCGACTATTTGGCTGAGGCGAGTGGAGCGGCGGCCGCTGCTTTGGGGCTCACCTTCTGCCGTCACGCCGTCGAAGCACACGGCGGCCGGATCTGGGTCGACAGCAAACTGGGCCAGGGGGCCACGTTTAGTTTCACGCTCTACACGGACGCGGCCTAGCGCTCGGCGGCGGAGAACCTTCGATTGTTGCAAGCGTGGCGCGTTGCAACAACGGGAACGTGACGGGCCGCTGCTCTGAAATATTGGCTGGTCTGTAATCCGTTGATGCGGAGTGTTTTGAGGTAATTGGATGGGGCTGGCATCGGGATAGCTAAATGCGGCGCGCGTGATTCCAACCACGCATCAGCAACCAACCGCCAACCAACCAAATATGAATCGCAAATCGCCGCTGCTTCGCACTCGCGCCACGGCCGCGCTCGCCGCGCTCGGCCTCGGCCTGAGCTGCTTCACCACTTCGTCGGCTCTCGCCGGCGATGTGACCAAAGAAATGAAAAAGCCCGCTGAGGAAGCCCTCGGCATCCACGTTCACGGGCTCATCAATCTCGAAGTCTCTGATCACTACATCACGCCTCGTGGCCTGAATGTGGAAAATCAGGGCGTCATTTTCCAGCCGCTCGCGTTGCTCTTCTGGAATCTTTATTCCAGTGAAACCGGCTTCCTCAACGATGTGACGCTGACCACCGGCGTGTGGAATAGCATTCACACCAAAAAATCCGGCGCCGACCCGAGCCACTGGAACGAAATCGACCCGATCGCCGGGCTGAGCTTCAAGGTGCTCAAGGATTGGCAGCTCGACGTCTTCTGGTCGGCCTTCCAAAGCCAGACCGATTCCTACGACACGTCGAACAACCTCAGCGTCAAACTCACGTACAACGACAAATGGTTCGGGGACAGTTTCTCGATCAATCCTTACGTCGAGTATTGGGATGAGCTGAGCGACAAGGCGACCGTGGTGTTCAACCCGGCCACTTCGAGCGAAAGCTATTACTTCTCGATCGGCATCAATCCGACCTACAAGTTCAAGTCGATCCCGCTCACGATCTCGTTCCCCACGTCGATCAATATCGTGGGGGATGACTTCTATCAGCGCTTCGACGGGACCTCCGGGGGCTCGGGCCTCGCGGTGTTCACCACGCAGTTCAAAGTGCAGGTGCCGCTCGATTTCATCCCGAAAGGATACGGCGCGTGGACCTTCTACGCGGCCGTGCAGTACTACCACCTGAACAACGACGGCTTGCTCGATGGCAACCAGGTGCTGGCCGATGGTTCGCGCGAGGAGAATCTCGTGCAGTTCCACGGTGGTGTTTCGATCTTCTTCTAAAAGAAACCGTTCATCTTGGTGAGATTGCCCGTGGCGCTGCCTGCTCCCTTTCCTTGGTGGGGAAATGCAGGTAGCGCCCGGTGCTTGCCGCGAATTCCATTCCTTAGCCCGATAGCCCCTTAGCCATATGACTCAACGAACCGTCGAAGCCGATCCTTATCCCTGGCCGTACAACGGCGATCTCCGCCCGCAAAACACCGTCTTCCTCGTCATCGACATGCAGACGGATTTCTGTGGGCCCGGTGGTTATGTGGATAAGATGGGCTACGACCTGACGCTGACCCGGGCCCCGATCGATCCCATCCAGCGCGTCTTTGAGGCGACGCGGAAACTGGGCTATCATATTTTCCACACCCGCGAAGGCCACCGCCCTGATCTCGCCGATCTTCCGGAAAACAAACGCTGGCGGAGCCAGCGCATCGGCGCGGGGATCGGCGATCCCGGTCCGTGTGGGCGCATTCTCACGCGGGGCGAACCCGGCTGGGACATCATCCCGGAACTCGCGCCGCTGCCGGGCGAGCCGATCATCGATAAACCGGGCAAAGGCTCCTTTTACGCCACCGATCTCGATATGCTCCTGCGCCGCCGGGGGATTCAAAATATCGTCCTCGCCGGCATCACCACCGACGTCTGTGTGCACACCACCATGCGCGAGGCGAACGACCGCGGCTACGAATGCCTCATGCTGGAGGACTGCACCGGCGCTACGGACTACGGTAACTACCTCGCCGCCTTGAAAATGATCAAGATGCAGGGCGGCGTCTTCGGCGCGGTCGCCACCTCCGACGCTTTCATTCGCGCCATTCAATAACCACGTGGCTGATCCCAATGCGTGTGTGGGGCTGCGTGGCGGCCGAAGCGTAGAGTGGTTCGGCGGGAAGGGAGGCGCGCTTTGAGCGAGCGAATGCCGGTCGACAAAAATTCGCTGGCCAATCCTCCGTTCGTGGCGAGCCTCGATGGCCACGTGGATTCCCCGTCTTCAACCCAGCTCGACCCTGCCGCGCCGTATCTGCGCATCGAATTGCCGCAGCTTTTCGATCTCGCCAACCGGCAGGACGAAATCCCCTGGTTGCCTTTCAAGGAAGGCGTCGAAATCCATCGCCTTTACGGTGACGGCATCAGCGGTCCCACCGCCGCGTTGCTCCGGTTTCGCGAAGCTGGCAAGATCCCGCTCCACGAGCACCCCGGTTACGAACACATCCTCGTGCTCTCCGGCAGCCAGCGCGATCATAATGGCCGCATCGAAAAGGGCACGCTGATTGTGAATCCGCCCGGCACCCAGCACAGCGTGATCAGCGAGGCCGGGTGCATCGTTTTGGCGATTTACGAAAAGCCGGTGGAGTTCCTAGGCGCGGCCGTTTCGGCCTGATTTCGCGGGCTGCGCTTTCTTCTTGGCAGACTTGCGGGTGCGGGGTGGCTGGGTCCAGCTCGCCATGAAGTCTTCGAGTTCCCCAAGCTTTTCCTCCTGCCAGTAGAGGCTGTGTTCGAGGTCCTCTTGCAGGCGTTGCTGCACCTTCGAATGGTCTTCGTGCTGTGAGAATTTCCAGGCCGGGTCCTGCTTGGCCGTGTGCAGATTCCGCTGCAGTGCCTGGTAGGATCGGCGTAGCTCGTCGAGCACTGCACGCATTTGGGTAAAGGACGTGTGCTCACCGATCGTGCTGGCGTGGAGATCGGTCAGGGCGAGCAGCATTTCGAGGCGCCCGAGATTTTGCTGGGCGTAGGCTTCCTGCACGTCGTGCCACAGGGAATGGGTCTCGGCCCCGTTCTTCTTTTGCCGGTCTGGATGCAGCCGGCGCACCAGTTCGCGATAGGCTTCTTTGATCCGGCTGCTGGTCGGCTTTTTCGGCTCCGGTGCGGGCTGGGGCGGCTCGGGTTGTGGTGCGGATTGGGGCTTGGCCGCGTTGAGCACGTTGGCCTTAAACTCTTCGAAGAGTTGCCGGTATTTTCGATCGCTCAAACGATCCGGGTCGATGTTCAGAACGTCCCATGCATATTCCTCGAAAAGGAACACCTGTTCCATTTCGTCCAGTTCCTCGTCGATTTGTTTTTCGAAGGAGTCATCCACCGGAGGGGGCGTGTCCGCTGCCGCGGAATTGAATTCGAAAGCGGGATTCGTTCGCCGCTGGTGCACGCGTTCGTAGGCCGCCCGATACGTTCGCGCGTGGCCTAAAAGCATTTCCATCTCCACCTCCGCAATCCACGATTCCTTCTCCTGGATCTGCGCCGCGGTTTCCCGGATCCGGCTCAACAGCGCGCCGAAGGTGGCCGCCATCCAGCGGGCGAAAGCCGGTTTGTCTTCTTCCTCGAAACGCCGCCATTCGGCCTGGGCCTTTTCCAGTCGGGCCATTTCCCGGCTGCACTCAGTCGCGGCCTTTTGGCGCAACTTGGCCTGATCCAGAAGGACGATCCGTCGATCCTTGGATTTGGCCGGCCGTTTTCCTCGCTGAGCATTGGCGGTTGGCCGCGAGCTGGAGCGTTTCTTCATTGCGGCGGGACCTTGGCCGAAGAACGAGGAAAGGCGAGCCGATGTGAAAGGAATCGGCGTGAATGGCCACCGCTCTTCTGCGCGCTAAGGGAAGCGGAGCCATGAATTTGCCCTCCCCGCAATTTGGCTTCGCGCTGGCCGTCTGTCTGGCCATGACCGGGTGTGAACGGCGAAAGCCCCCGATCCCGAACGATTTTCCGAAGCCGTCCGGGCGTGGCCCGAACGGCTCCATGGAATCGCGAATGAGCTTTCCCAGCTATACCGGGCAGAGTGCCGGCTTCTTCTCCAGCTCCTGGCGGGGACCGAAAAATTCGAGGTGAGTCTGGCTCGCCGGGATGCCCCACTCGAGCAGCTGCTGATAGGTATTCACCATGAAGGGCTTCGGGCCGCAGAAGTAGTAGTCGGCATCGCGTTCCGGCAGCAGTGATTCGATGAGCGGACCATCGACCAGGCCTTCGCTGTCGAACCGGCCCGCCGTGCGATCCTCGGCCGTGGGTGCACTGTAGCGGTAGTGCACGGTGAGGTTGGGATGCTTCGCGGCGAGCTGGCGGATGAGGTCGCGGAAAGCGTGCGTGCCACTATTGAGCGCTGCGTGGATGAAATAGATCGGGCGCTCCGGCATGGCGTCGAGGGCGGCGAGCAGCATGCTGAGGACCGGGGTCAGGCCAACGCCGGCGGAGATCAGGACGAGCGGACGCTGATGAGCTTCGGAGAGGTCGAGGAAGAATTCGCCGCAGGGCGGACCCACTTCGATCTCGAAACCAGCCTGCACCTGCTGATGCAGAAAGTTGGAAACGAAACCATCGGGCGTCGCCGCATCGCGCCCGGTTTCCCGCTTCACGCTGATCCGATACCACGCCTGGCCGGGTTTGTCAGAGAGGCTGTAGTTCCGCATGGTCGTATGCCCGCACGGTGTCGGCAGGCGCAGGGTGATGTACTGGCCCGGCTTGAAGGCGGGCACGGCGCTGCCGTCCGCCGGCTGGAGGTAAAACGAAGTGATCACGTCGCTCTCTGCTTCCTTGCGCACGACACGGAATTTTTTGAAGCCGGACCAGCCATGTGGGGCGCGCTCCTGCTGGTGGTAAATCTCGCGCTCGCGCCCGATGAGGATCGTGGAGAGCAGGCCATAGGCTTCGCCCCACGCGTGGATCACATCGTCCGTTGCGCCTTCACCGAGGACCTCGCGGATGGAGGCGAGGAGATTGGAGCCGACGATGGGGTAGTGCTCCGACTGGATCTGGAGCGAGGCGTGTTTCTGCGCGATCAGCTCGACCGCGCCGCCGAGGACTTCGAGATTGTCGATATTGGCCGCATACGCGCAGATCGCGGCGGCGAGCGCTTTCTGCTGGGTGCCGGCGGTCTGGTTGGCGGGATTGAAAAACGGGGCGACCTCCGGGTTCTGGGCAAACATCCGGCGGTAAAAGTGGCGGGTGAGCGTCTCTCCGTGCTGTTCGAGGATCGGCGCGGTGGACTTGACGATGGTGATGGTTTTTTCGGTGAGCATGTGGGTTCTGCGAGTTGAATCCCATAAACAGGTATTAATTATACCTAAAAGCAAAAATTTGTCCGTCCTCGCTCGAATTCACACTTCGTGAGAGAGTGCGGCACCTCCGAACTCCGCCGCCATGCAACTGACCCTGCACTCCGATTACGCCCTGCGTCTGCTGCTCTACTTGATGAGCCACCCGGGCCGTACCGTAAGCACGCGGGAAGTCGCGGCGGCCTACGGCATCTCGCTCAATCATCTCACCAAAGTCGCCAAATCGCTGACCAAGGCCGGCTGGCTCGTCGGCACGCGCGGCATCGGCGGTGGGCTCGAACTCGCCCCGCATACCCCGGAAGCCCGCCTCGGCGACATCGTCCGCCACACCGAAACGACTTGCGACGTCGCCGAGTGTTTTAATCCGAGAACCAACACCTGTCCGATCATCGGCGTCTGCCGCCTCAAACCGATCCTCTACCGCGCCCGCAAAGCGTTCTTCGACGTGCTCGACTCGGTCACCATCCGCGAGATCGCGGATAATCCCGAAGAACTGAATCCGATTCTTAGCCGGTCAAGCAACGCAGTCATCGCCCCGCCTGCGGCGAAGATCCAGGCGCGGCGCAGTTCACGCAGCTGAGGCAGGCGGTAGGGGGGCTGAAAATCGGCCAGGGGAACGAACGAGGCACAGCGATCGAAAACCGAGCGATCGGGCGCTATCCCACCGCTGCTGACACAGCGGCGGCTACACGCGTGATTTTCGAGAACGGGCCAGACCAAGGTGACGTTGTAGCCGCCGCTGTACCAGCGGCGGTTGGGGGGACGTGTGACAGGCAGAACCACTTTACCGCGAGATCGGCTGGGGGATGCGGAGGTAGGCGAAGAAGTCGCGGAGGTCTTTGTCGCTGAGGCCGTCGAGCAGTCCTTCGGGCATGAGGCTGCGGCCGGCGGATTTCAGCTCGGCGATCTGGTCGCGGGGCAGGGTGAGATCCTGGCCATCGAAGCCGCGCAGCACGACGACGTGTTCGTCCTTGTCGGCGAGGAAACCGCTGAGGGTGCGTCCGTCCTTGGTGGTGACGAGGAAGTTCTCGAAACCTTCGCGGATTTCCGCGCTGGGTTCGACGATGCTGGTCAGCATCGTGCCGAGGTCGTCGCGTTGATAGGCAGTGAGGTTCGGGCCGATCTTGCCGCCTTTATGAAAGAGGGTGTGGCAGGCCGAGCAACGGGCCATGAAGGTGGCTTCGCCGGCGTACGGATCGCCTTGGGTGCCGGCGAGCAGCTGGCGGAGTTGGGCGACGCGTTCGCGGGTGGCGGCGCTGGCCTTCGGCGCGACCGGCAGCAGTTTGGCGACGAGTTTGCTCACCGCCGGATCGTTTTGCTGGCGGAGACGCGCGACCAGATCCGGAGCGAGATTCGCCGCAGGGACTTTGCCGGATTCCACGAGCCCGAGTAGCGCGACTGTCCAGCCCGCGCGGCTGGCGAGCAGGTTTTGCGCAGCGGGTTGAGCTTCGGGAGGCAGGGTGGGGTAGGCCTCGGCAATCGTGCGGCCGATGGCGGGATCGTCGTAGCTTTGCAGCGAAGCGAGCGCGGCTTTGCGCAGCTCGGCGGAGGCATCCTTCCGGGCGAGATCGAGCAGCACCGGCACGGCTTGCGCTTGCTTCACCTCGCCGAAGGCGCGGACGTAGATGAAACGCTCTTCCACTTTCGTCTTCTGATCGGCGGCGAGGCGCAAGGCTTCGGTGATCGCGCCGGCATCGCCCTGGCGGACCCGGAGGATGACTGAGGCATTGCCCGCCTTGGCCAGTGCGGCGACGAGTTCATCCGGCAGGGTGGGCAGAGCGCGGCCCTGAAAGGCTTGCTCAAACGAGGTGAGTAGAGCTTTGCGTTCATCGGCTCCGGGCGCGCTGTCGATCAGGCGGGCGCAACCGAGCAAATCGGCGCGGGTGCTTTTCGCCGCGCAACGGCGCATCAGTTTTGGCAGCAGGTCTTCGCGGCCGAGTTTGGAAGACCAGGTCGCCGGAGCCGTGGCAAAATCCAGCACCGCATCGCGATGCTGATCGCAGAGGCCTTCGATCGCGAACCACGCCAGCAGCGGGATGAATTTGTCGTCCACGTCTTCGGGTCGATCGAGCAGCGCGGCAATCAAAGCCAGCCGCGGTTGCGCTTCCAGCCGGCGCGAGGTCGACACGATCTGCGCGCGTACTTCCGCATTGGTTTCCTGGTGCGCAAGCGCCGCCACGGCAGCGGCAAAACGCGGGGACAGAGTTTTCGCATCGCCCATCAGGCGGATGGTCCACGCCCGCACCACGGCCGAGGGATGCTGCAGTGTTTTCAGCGCAGTTTCTTCATCGAGCCCGCCGACCTGGTGCAGCGCCCACAGCGCTTCGAGCGCGGGATGTGCCGCGGGTTGCGCGAGCAGGGGACGGAGCAAATCGGCGGTCGCCGGATCGCGATGTTCGCCGAGCAAACGCACAGCGGTTTGCCGATGCCACTTGTTCGCGTGGGCGAGCAACGCGACCAATTGCGCGGTCGTCTTGGTGGTGAGATTCACGTCTTTTTCCAGCGCCGAATTTTTCCCGCGCAGGCGGAAGATGCGGCCGGAGGTGGGATCGATCTGGCTTTGGTAATGCTGGCCGTGCGCGATGTATTCCTCGCAGAAATCCGCGATATAAACTGCGCCATCCGGGCCATTGACCAAATACACGGGGCGGAACACCGGCGCATCGGTCTGCACCGCAAAACCCACGTCATTCGTCTCAAAGGTCGAGCCCACCGGAGTGCGATCCGAAACGGTGATCGTCTTGTGCAGCGGATCCGCTCCAAGCAGGCGTCCGCTGTAGCTCGTCGGCATCGCGGTGCCTTCCGCGAGGATGATATTGTGAGTGAAGCGCTGGATCGGCTGCGAGGGCTTCATCAGCGGCATTTCGCCAAACGCATAGGGGTTGCGCGGCGGCCCGAATTTCCCCGGCTCCTTGCCCTGCATGAGGTAGGTGCCTTCCTGCACGAAATGCCAGCCGCGCGTGTCGCCGCCATTGTGCCCGCAGAAGAGCCGTCCCTCGGCATCGAACTCCAGCCCGAAGCTATTCCCGCCGCCTTCACTGAAAATCTCGAACGCTTTCGTCGTCGGATGATACCGCCACACAAAGCACCCCTCGAAATACACGCCCGGCGAACCCGCTGGATCGATCCCGGGACGGGTCACCCGACAGGTCGTGGTCGAGCCTTGCACGCCGTAAAGCCAGCCGTCCGGCCCCCAGGTCAGCCCATTGGCGGCCGAGTGTGTGTCTTCGAGGCCGAAGCCCGCGAGACGCACTTCCGGATCGCCGTCCGGAATGTCGTCGCCGTTCGCATCCGGGTAGAAGAGCAGATACGGCGTGTGCATCACCCAGATGCCGCCGTGGCCGGAGAGCGCGGCATTGGCCATGTTCAGGCCGGAGAGCAGGACCTTCGTTTTGTCGAAGGTACCGTCGCCATCGGTATCCTCATGCACGGTGATGATGTCGCGCCCGTGATCATGATGCGGCGGCGCCGGTGGCACTTTATCGAAGACCGCGCGGTAATACATGTCGCGGCTGAGTTGCTTGATCCCCGCCGGATACGGGTACTGCCGGTATTGCGCGACCCACAGGCGCCCACGTGCGTCGAAGCTTATGTGCGTCGGTTGGGCTACATCCGGATCCGCCGCGATGAGATCGATCGTAAGATCATCTGCGGGCTTGAGTGCCGCGAGTTCTGCCTGTGGCGTCATTTGAATACCCGGCATGGTCTCCGCATTCGCCGCGAGCGGGCTGGAGGATTTCCTCGCGTCTTTTTCCGTGAAGAACGCGCGCGCCGGAGCCTGGGGCAGCGCGGCAAGCTCCGCTTCGGTGGGGCGGGTGGCCGTGGCTTCGAGCGGGCCAGTGAGGGCGATTTCGTCGAAGTAGCTCGCCATCACCGGCGGATTGCGCAGGCCCGCGGTTGCTGGTGCCTGCAGTTCGATGACCAGTGCGTTGTATTTGCCGACTTCCAAAATGTCCTTCGGCACCTTGAAACGCCGCGGGGCGTCTGCGCCGATGGCCCCCGATTCGACGATCTTTTTCCCATTCAACCAGACGACAAACGGCGCCGGGATATCGCGCAGCGTGAGGGTCATCGAGTCACGGTAGAGATCTTTCGCTGCGGGCTTGGCCCAGTTGGCCGGCACTTGCAAATACCCCCGCACCCACACCCGCTCGCCGGAGACGGCCCCCGCTTCGCTGGGCACCGGCTGCGGCTGCCATTCTGCGCCGAAGGCGCCCAGGGCGGAGAGGGAAAGCGCGGCGGTGAACGAGAAAATAAAGGCTCGAAGCATGGGAATAAGATTTGGGGGAATGGTGAGTTGAAGCCGGCGCTGACTAATTTAAGGTGCGAAGCCCATGCTCAGTGAGGACAGCTTCCAGTTTGCGATCGAAAACACCCGCGTCGTCCACGCGCCGGAGCAGCGTATTCAGACCTTCGGCAGCACCAGCTTCCGCTTTTTCCTCGTTACCGAGCTCATGGATTCGGTGAACCAGGTGCGGGTCCGCGATGGGCGCCTGCACGCCGAACGGCCCTCGATCATCACGCCCGAATACCTCGAGCGTCACCTGCTGGAAGGTTTCGGCGCGAAAGCCCACGAATTCCTCGGCTGGCTCCAGGAGCACACCCGCGACCTCGCCATCCTCAAGTACGGCTTCCAGTTCAAGAAGACTGATATCAGCGAAGAAGTCGTCCATTGCCCGCTGGAAGACGTGGTCGGCCGGCTGAAGGAAGAAGTTTCCCGGCGGGGCGACCCGATGAGCACCATCATCCAGGGCGTCGACGAGGGCTGGGAGGTCTGCCTGCTGAAATTCACCGCCGACATGATCCAGCAATCCGCCCCGGAAAACTTGGGGGACTGGAAGCGGCGAGGATTGCTTTGAGCGATGCGGCAGGCGAAAATGCACGGCAATCTAAATTGGTAAATCAGTGCGAATCTTAGACGTTTTTAACCTTTCGTCGATCCGATAACCGATTTTCCCGCCGTTCGCCCTTTCACCGCATGGGTGCCTTCCTCGCCAAAACCTTCGTCATCCTGGTCCTTGCCGCCGCTGTCTTCGGCGGGGCGGCCTACTACACTTACGAACTCTTCCTCCGGCCGCAGGATGAGCTGAAGCAGGAGAAACTCGCGCCAGCCACGCCGCCTCCGCCGGACCCTTCGCTGCCCGATTTCGCCAAAGCGGTCGCGACCCTGCAGTCCGGCGACTTGCTCGCCGCCCGGGAGAGCTTCTACCGTTTCATCGAGCAGAACCCGCATTCGCTGAAGCTCGATGCGGCCAAGGAATACCTCGGCAACATCAACACCGATCTCTTCCTCTCGACCAAACCCGCCCCGGAAAAGCAGGTCTACGTGGTCAAACGCGGCGACGTCCTCAATCGTGTGGCGCACGTCACCAAAACGACGCCGGAGCTGCTCATGCGGGCGAACGGGTTGAACAACATCATGCTCCGCATCGATCAGCGCCTGTATTACACGCCGGCGGAGTTTACGCTGATCGTCGACAAGAAGAACAAAAAGGTCGTGCTGCTCAACCGCGGCAAATTCTTCAAGCAGTACCCGATCTCCACGCTGCCCACGCCGCACGCCAGCGCCAAAAAGCCCACGCCCGCGAATGCGCCGCTGCAAAAGCAGCAGGGCAAGGTGCTGGAAAAGATTGCCTGGGGCCCGAGTGGCGCCCGCATCATTTTCACGGACAAGGAATACGCCCAGGCGAACTTCTGGGTCAGCCTCACCGTGCCGGGGAACACCCTCTACGGCGACCCCGACCCCAGCAGCGGCGAAAAGCCGAATAAACCGCCGACCGGCGGCATCGGTGTCGCCCCCGAGGCGGTGGCCGAGCTGGCCATCATGCTGAACAAAGGCGCCGCCGCGACCATCGAGCACTGAGGGGGGAAGGCGTGGTTGGTGATGGGTGATCAGTCGGTGGAAAGGTGCCGCGCTGCATCCCAATCACACCCCGGGGTAGTTGATGGGTAGGTCGAAAAGCGCCGCTGCATTTGCCAATCACCAGCCACGAATCACCAATCACGCCTTTTCCCCCCGAAACATTTCGGTGAAAACTCAGGGTGGAACTTCCCGCCACTCAAGGTTATGCCACTCCCTTCCATTTTGTCTGGCTGGAGCCCTTCGGGTGCTCGCCGGGCATTTTTCCCACGCTACGCCCACTTTCCACCTCGATGAAAAATCAACCGCTCGACTTTGAAAAACCCATTGTCGAAATGGAGCAAAAACTCGCCGACCTCCGCGCCCACAGCCGCGAACACGATGTCGATGTCGAGCAGGAGATCCGCCGCATGGAGGTAAAGATCGAGGAGATGAAACGGCAGATCTACCTGAACCTCACCGCGTGGGAACGGGTCCAGATCGCTCGCCACCCGGCCCGCCCGTACACGCTCGATTATCTCCAGCTTTCGTTTACCGATTTTGTCGAGCTCCATGGTGACCGCCTTTTCGCCGAAGACCGCGCCATGCCCGGTGGCCTCGCCACCATCGAAGGCCGCAAGTGTGTCGTCATCGGCCACCAGAAGGGCCGCGAGCTGAAGGAGAACATCAAACGCAACTTCGGCTGCGCCAATCCCGAAGGCTATCGCAAGGCGCTCCGCTTCATGCGCATGGCGGAGAAGTTCAAGCTGCCTTTCGTGTCTCTCATCGACACCCCGGGCGCGTATCCCGGCATCGGCTCCGAGGAACGCCACATTTCCGAAGCCATCGCGGTGAATCTCCGCGAAATGATGACTCTCAAAACGCCGATCGTCTCCGTGGTCATCGGAGAAGGGGGTAGCGGTGGCGCGCTCGGTATCGGCGTCGCCGACCGCGTGCTCATGCTGGAAAATGCGTATTACTCCGTGATCAGCCCCGAAGGCTGCGCAGCCATTTTGTGGAAGCACCGCAAGCACGCTCCCGAAGCGGCCAGCGCGCTCAAGTGCACGGCAGGCGATCTGCTCGAACTCAAGGTCATCGACGAAGTCGTCGCCGAACCGCTCGGCGGCGCCCATCAGGATCACCACGCCGCGATCGACAATCTTCGCGCCGCCATCGCCCACCAGCTCGACGACCTCTGCGAACTGCCGATGGAAAAACTCCTCCAGCAGCGCTACGAGAAATTCCGCCGCATCGGCGAATTCACCGGCGCGTAGGCCGGGCTACTGCCAGGAGACCTGATCGTCTGCGCGGTCCTTGTCGCCGAGCAGATGGTTGCCGTCTTTGCCGATCTTCTCGTCTGGCCCCATGGAAAAGGCACCGACGTTTTTGCGCGGAGCCAGACCAGTGGTGGGATTGGCCCCGGCGAAATCCTGGTAGAAGCCGGTGAGGTCGATTCGCCCGTCGCCCGTGGTATCGAGGATCACGCCGTACTGGTGGCCAAACGGATCGTAGAGTGACCCGATGAGATCGGTCGGGGGCATGCCCGCACTGCTCGGATCATAGAAACCGGTGCGTGGCTTTCCGCTGCTGCTCGCGCGAGCGACGCGTTCCTCAAAATAGACCACCCGTTTGGGGTTGGCCTGGTAGTCCACATTCGGACCGCGGGGGATATTGCGCAGGGTGTCGAAAACGACGTTGTTCGATTGCACCGCACCCATGCTGGTTTCGCCCAACACGAGATCCTGATCGTCGGTGGTCGAAATGTCCGTGGGCGGCAGGCGGCCATACTCCACTTCGTACGCGGAGATCGCCGAGGTGACGATTTGAGTCATGCTTTTCGCCGCAGTTCTGGCAGCGGCGATTTTGGACTGCTGCAAGGCCGGCAGCAGGATCCCCATCAAGACCACAATGATGGCGATAACGGTGAGCAGTTCGATGAGCGTGAACGCCCGCACTGACGAATCTGGGGAGAACGTCTTCATGGGGCGAAAGATAATATCTTCTTCTTTTGGTGTAAACGAAGTCTTTGGAATAAGAGGTAACAGTTTGATAATGAAGTGGCTCGATGGGGGATTTTGAAAATCTTAGGAACGGAAATGTCTCCGTAAACTTTCCCGTGGGCACAGTTGAACCTCGCGCATGGTTTGTTCACCCTCCCCGCCCACTTATGAAAAAACTCCCAGCTCTTTTCATTCTCGCGGCCGCGGTGACTCCGGCGCTGCACGCGGAATTGAAACTCCCCGCCATCATCGGCGATCACATGGTCCTGCAGCAAAAGCAGAGCAATCCCATCTGGGGTTGGGACGCTCCCGGCACGAAGGTGACCGTCACTTTTGCCGGCCAGACCAAGACTGCCGATGCGGGCACCGATGGCAAATGGACCGTGAAGCTTGATCCGGTTCCGGCCAATGCCCAGCCGCAGAAGATCACCATCGCCGGTTCGAACACCCGCGAAATTCAGGACGTGCTCGTCGGTGAAGTGTGGATGTGCTCGGGTCAGTCGAACATGGGCTTCACCCTCAATGGCGATTGGAACGGCGACATCGAAGCCGCGGCCTCGAAGATCCCGAACCTCCGGCTGATCAAAGTCCCGAACGTCGGTTCGCAGGAGCTGAAGACCGATTTCAAAGGCGAATGGAAAGCGTCGACCCCCGAGAGTTCGAGCTATTTCAGCGCGGTCGGGTTCATGTTCGGCCGTTACCTCCAGAAGATTCTCGATGTGCCGGTGGGCCTGATCGACAACGCATGGGGCGGCTCCTCCTGCGAAGCGTGGGTGCGCCGTGAATCGGTGGAGAAAGATCCGCGCTTTGCGCTGCTGATGGAAAATACGGTCAAGCAGGAGGCTTTCGTGCAGACGCCGAAAGCCCAGGAAGATTTCAAAAAGGCGCTCGAGAAATGGAACGCCGATTCCGCGAAAGCCAAAGCCGAAGGCCGTCCCGAGCCGCGCAAGCCGGAAGCGCCGGAATCGTGGCTCACCAACCGCGCCCGCGTCGGCAATATCTTCGGTGGTGTGCTCTACCCGACTCTCGGTTACGGCATCAAGGGCGTGGTCTGGTACCAAGGCGAAACCAACGCCGGCCGCGCGTACGAATACGCCAGCCTGTTCCCCTTCATGATCGAGCAGTGGCGCAAGGAGTGGAAGCAGGGCGATTTCCCGTTCTACTGGGTGCAGCTTGCCGACTTCCAGCCGGAGCGCCCCGAGCCCGGCGATAGCGCCTGGGCCGAAATCCGCGAATCGCAAACCAAGACCCAGAAGCTCCCGAACAGCGGCCAGGCCGTCATCATCGACCTCGGCGAAGGCAAGGACATCCATCCGAAAAACAAGCACGACGTCGCCGCGCGCCTCGTCCGCTGGGCGCTCGCGAAGGACTACGGTCTGAAGGTCCCGTACCGCAGCCCGGAATTCCAGAGCGTGCAGTTCGATGGCGCGAAAGCGACCATCACCCTCGATTGCTTCGGCGGTGTGCTCCGTCCCTTCGATGTGGAAGAAGCTCGCGGCTTTGCCATCTGTGGTGAAGACAAGAAGTGGCACTGGGCCAAGGGCTGGGTCCGCGGCGGCAACAAGGTGGAAGTGTGGAACGACGAAGTGGCCAAGCCGATCGCCGTCCGCTACGCTTGGGCCGATAACCCGGTCGCCAACCTCACCACCATGCAAGGTCTCCCGGTGACGCCTTTCCGCACCGATGATTTTGAAATGATCACGAAGCCGAAGCCGCCGGTTCCGGCGCCGGCCCAGCCGCAGAAATAGTCAGCCTGTATTTTGATCGCACGTGCGTGGCGGACATCCCGCTGCGCACGCGCTTTCTTTTTGGAACGGTTCTGGCGGGCACCGCGTTGCGATGCCGGACGAGCGACCAGGCTTGCGTTGAGCGCGTCCTACTCGCCGCCTTCTTCCGCCGCGGGCCCTGCGGGTGCCGCTGCCGGAGCCGAAGTGGGCGTAGCTCCCGGGGTTCCGGAACGCACCAAAAATTCCTCCGCCACCGCGCGGTAGGCGGTCGCGCCAAGCCCATTCGGCTCGTACTCGATGATCGGTTTGCCGTGGCTGGGCGCCTCACTCAGGCGCACCGTGCGTGGGACCACGGTCTTGTAGATCACATCGCCAAAGTGGGTTTGCACTTCGGCGACCACCTGTTGAGCGAGATTGTTCCGCATGAACATGGTCATGAGGATTCCGCCGATCTTCAGATCTGGATTGGCCCCACTCGCCCGGACCTGCTCGATCACGTGGACGATCTTCGAGAGCCCCTCGAGCGCGAAGTATTCGCATTGAATCGGCACGAGCAGTTCATCCGCCGCGGCCAGTGCGTTGGTCATCAGGATGCCCAGGGAAGGAGGGCAATCCAGCAGCACCACATCGAAAGTCGCATCTTCGCGCAACGGTTGGAGCGCGCTTCGCAGCCGGGTGAGGTGATCCTCGGCCCGCGCCACTTCGATTTCTGCGCCGGCGAGATTCAGGTCACCCGGGATCAGCCAGAGGTGCTGCCACCGGGTAGGCACCACCGTCTTGGCGACCTCCTCCGCCCCGAGCAGGGGACCGTAGATACTGTGTTGATCGATGGGTTCGAGACCCAGCGCACTGGTGGCATTCGCCTGCGGATCGAGATCGATCAGGAGCGTGCGGACACCGCGCGCGGCCAGACAGGCAGCGAGATTGACGGACGTGGTCGTTTTAGCGACCCCGCCCTTTTGATTGGCGACCGCGACAATTTTCATTCGAGAAGCCGCGGAGAGAAGCACGAGAACCGCCCCCCACAAAGCCCGAACTGCAACCCGCCGAGGGATTTTCCTGCTCATCCACCCCGGCAAAAGTGACCCCGGCGAGAATCGAACTCGCATTGGGCGTTTAGGAAACGCCAGTTCTATCCATTGAACTACGAGGTCCTTGATGCGGAGACGACTTACCGGAAACCGGGCTTTTTGAAAGGCCGAGTTCTACCAAAAGTTTCCCGGTGGGATCCGAAGGGACCATTTCCGGCTTTCAAAGTCTGCCGGTTTCGAATCTGTCGCAGCTCGCCAATCTCCCTTCTCTTGAAACGCCTCCTCCTTCCCTGTCTGAGCCTCGGTATCGCTATGTGTTTTTCGCCTGCCCTGCGGGCGGCGGATCTGACGGACAAGTATGACTGGAAACCGATGAAGATCGGCGGCGGTGGCTGGATGACGGGACTGGATATTCATCCGACGGAGAAAGGTCTCATGTACTCGCGCACGGACGTCTCGGGCGCGTACCGCTGGGAGGCGGCTTCGTCGAGCTGGAAGCAGATCGTGACGGCGGCGAGTCTGCCGGCAGAATTCGTGGGCTACGGCCGCTATCTTGGCGTCGACAGCCTCGTGGGGGCACCCAAGGATCCGAACGTCGCCTTCCTCGCCTATAGCGGGCAAATTTTCCGCAGTACCGATCGAGGCGACCATTGGACCGCGACTTCGTTTGCCACGAACAAAGTGAAGATGGAGCCCAACGGCGAAGGCCGGCAGGAAGGCGAACGCCTCGGGGTGGACCCGCAGAATAGCGATGTCGTCTATTTCTGCTCCGTGTCCGATGGGCTCTGGCGCACCGAAGATGCCGGAAAAAGCTGGCAACGCATCGATGTGATCCCCGCCGGCACGGCGCCGCATGGGGTCAACACCGTCACCTTCGATTCCGGTTCCGGCCTCGCATCGGGTAAAACGAAAGTCCTCTACGTCACGGTCGATCAGCGCGGTGTGTTTCGCAGCGAAGACGGTGGGGCCAAGTGGACCAATATCGCTGAGAGCGGCCCGAAGCCGGCGGCCAAAATCCGCGATGCCGCGCTCGGCGCCGATCGCACCTACTACGTGGTGGCCGACAACGAGCAGAATGCCGTCGGCTCGGTTTGGAAGCTTTCGCCCGAAGGCCAGTGGATCAGGATTACGCCCACGGGCGCGGAAGGCGGGAGCAAGGCGTACTGGGATGTCGCCGTTGATCCAACCGATCCGCGCCATGTGGTGGTCATCGCCAGCGGCGGAAAATGTTTCGTTTCCAAGGACCAGGGCCAGAGCTGGACGAACCACGACTTCAAGCTCAACAGTTCGAATATCCGCTGGCTCGGCACGCAGACGAACTACTGGTTGAGCGTCGGGGAAATTGAATTCGATTCCACCGGCAAGCTGTGGTTCGCCGAAGGTTTCGGCATCTGGCACGCCGATGATCTGACGCCGGGTGAAATCCCGTGGCAGGTGGCGAGCGAAGGCATCGAGGAAGTCTGTGGCAACGACGTGATCGCGCCGCCGGGGCAGCCACCTGTGGGGGCCATGTGGGATGCGAGCACCTTCCGCTTTGCGAGTCCCGACCAATACAACGCCCAGCGCGGTTACCCGAACTTCATGTCCTGCTGGGCGCTGGATTGGACCCCGGCGGATCCGAAATTCCTGGTCGCTGTTTTCCGCAATCACCTCGGCTTCGAGCCGCAGCCGAATTCCTCCGGCTTTTCCACCGACGGTGGCGTGACTTGGAACGTCTTCCCGGCGCTGAAAAACAAGACCGTCTCGCCGGAACTCGAGTACGGCATCATCGCCGTCTCCGCGAACAGCCCCGACAAAATCGTCTGGGTCCCCGCGCAGAAAAAGCTGCCCTACTTCACCACTGATCGCGGCGCGACTTGGAAGCAGGCTTCGCTCGGCGGAGTCACTGCGACTGGCTTCGATTCGTTCCCCGCAGCGCAAAAACCGCTCTGCGCTGACCGCGTTCAGGCGGACACGTTTTACTACTACCACTCCGACCAGGGCGTCTTCCGCTCGGAGGACGGCGGCGCCACCTTCGCCAAAGTCGGCGATGCCGTGAAAAACCGGTACAACGCCATTCTCAAAGCCACCCCCGGCCACGCGAAAGACCTCTGGTTCGCCGAAGGTAGCCAAGGGGCCCCCGTTGGCGGCATCTGGCGCAGCAAGGATGGTGGAGCCACCTGGATCTCAGCTCCCTTCATCGCCCAGGCCTTCAACTTCGGTCTCGGTAAAGCCAAGACGGACGGCGGTTATCCCACGATCTACGTAGCTGGCGTCGCCGAGGGCAAAACCGGCATCTACCGCTCCACCGACGAGGGGGCCACGTGGGATCGGATCGGCACCTATCCCCTCAGCATCTTCGACTGGATCGACGGGATGGACGCCGACAAAGACGTCTTCGGCAAAGTCTACCTTGGCTTTACCAGTGCCGGCTTCGCCTACGGCGCGGAGAAGCGTTAAACGTGGCGGCTGAGGAATCGAACCTCTCTCGGTTTATTGCCGAGTTCCGCAGATTTGCACTGCTGCCGCCGACGATACGATACACCAGAACGGGGCCGTTTGCAGCTCGCTCCCGGCGCGCTGGTTACGGCCAGGCCGGCGGCTCGGTGCCGAGCAGGTGGCGGACGAAAAAGTCCATGCGGCGGCGGCTGGCGTAGGGCGTCTCGGCGGCGCCGTGGCCGGTGCCGGTGACGACGAGGAGATCGAAAACCTTGCCGGCTTTTTCGAGGGCGTGGGCGACTTGCATGGTCGAGGCGGGATCGACGTTGGTATCGAGTTCGCCGACGCAGAGCATGAGGTGGCCTTGGAGTTTCGTGGCATCGACGACGTTGGAATTGCGGGCGTACGATTCATCCACGGGCCAGCCGAGCCACTGTTCGTTCCACCAGATCTTGTCCATGCGGTTGTCGTGGCAGCCGCAGTCGGCAAAGGCGGCGCGGTAGAAATCGGCGTGATCGAGCAGTGCGCGCATCGCGCTCTGGCCTCCGGCGGAGCCGCCATAGATGCCGACGCGACCCAGGTCCATCCATGGCCGGGTGGCGGCCGCAGCTTTGATCCACGCCATGCGATCGGGGAAGCCGGCGTCGCGCAGGTTTTTCCAGGCGACATCGTGGAAGGCTTTACCACGGTCATTCGTGCCCATGCCGTCTGCCTGCACCACGATGAAGCCCAGTTCCGCCAGCGCATGCTGGCGCAGCAGCCGGCCAAACGTCTTCGGCGCGAAGGCTCCATGCGGTCCGGCATACACTTCCTCAAGGATCGGATACTTACGCGCCGGGTCGAAATTCGAAGGTTTCACGATCACGCCGCAAATCTCCGTTTTCCCATCGCGGCCTTTGGCGGCAAAACGCTCAGGCAAGCTCCAGCCCGTGGCGAGCAGGGGCTGGATATCGCCGCGCTCCAATTCGCAAACCAGCGTGCCGGTCTCGCTGCGCCGTAGTTCCGTCACGGGTGGAAGATCGGCGCGCGACCACGTATCGACGAAGAACTTCCCGTCCGGCGAAAACTCGATGGTGTGATCGCCGTCACCCTCGGTGAGCTGCGCGAAGCCGCTCCCATCCAGCCGCACCCGGCAGAGATGCTGATGATAAGGATCTTCGCCTGCGCGGAGCCCGCTGGCCAAAAACCAAACCTCCCGCTGCGTTTCGTCCACCTTCAGTACTTTGCGCACGACCCATTGGCCGTGGGTCACCTGCATTTTCACCGTTCCGGACGCCACGTCATAAAGCCACAAGTGCGCCCAGCCATCGCGCTCGCTCAGCCAGAGCAGTTCGCCCGTTTGATCGAGCCAATGACGCCACGTTTTGTCCTGGTAGTCGATGAATGTGGGCGATTTTTCCTTCACCACAGTCCGAGTCGCGCCCGTTGCGGTGTTCACGGCCACGACGCGGTAGAGCTGATGCCCCCGCTGATTGTAGTCGAAGTAAAATTCGTCGCTTTTCGGTGACCACCGAAAGCGAAGCCGCCCATCCGGCGTGAACGGGTTTGGAAACAAATCGGTCGCGATCGGCTGAGCGATTTTCTCCGGCAGCCGGATCAAGATGGGCTGCGGACTTGGCAGGGCATCACCGGGCTTTGGATACACCACCTTGCGCACCTTCGGGTGGATCTGATCGGATGGCGACGAATCCACGATGGTGATCTCTCGCGGCTTCACCTCCTTCACCGCCAGCAGCACGAGACTGCGGGAATCTGGCGCCCAGGAAACCGGTCCGCGGTAGGGCCGTTCCGCCGAGCCATCCGTCGTGAGCGCGGTCGCTTCACCCGTCGTACGATGGTGCAGGAAGGCATTCGAGTCGCGGAACTGCACCTGCCAGGCCCCATCGGGCGAGGTATTGCTTTCCCGTGCCGTTGGCGTAGCTGTGGTGTCAGTTGCTTTGGCCCGGCCATCGATCGCGATTTCGATCGGTTCTTCCCGCGCCTCGATCACTCCGAGCGTAGCTCCTGCCGGGTCGGCCATCAGCCACATGTGCCCGGCAAAGGTACTCTGCTCCGTGCTTTCCCCCGCAGCAATCCGGCCATAGGCCTGCCGTCGCCCCTCCCGGTCGATCCAGAAGAGCGCCACCGGTTCCGGCCGCCGATTGATCAACCGAATCGTCGTCTCTCCGCCATTCCGGCGGGAAGGCTGCTCCTGGAGCGACGCATCCGCGGAGGTCGTCAGCTTCGGTGCCGCCAGTTCCACGGCCGAAGGATTTCCGCCCCGCGCGATCTTTCCTGTCGCCAGATCGACGGCAACGTACTCCGCCGCGTTTTTCCCCGTGCGCACCCCGTACCACAGCCGCGTTCCATCCGGAGTCCAGTGAACGGAGAAATTAGTGCGAAACACCGTGTTCTCCGTGCGTTTCGCCACGCTGAGCGCCTGCACGTAGTCTTCGGCGCTTCCACCGGCGTGAACCGGGGAGAACGCGGTCAAAGTCGCGAGCAGGAGGAGAAGAGGGGAATTTCTCACCCCATGGAAACCGGCGGCGGGTGGGCTTTTTAGGCCTCGGATGAAAGGCGCTTGTCAGAACGCATTCTCTTTCCACTGTTGCCGGTTCGCACTCATGGGTTCCAACTATACCGAAGCCAGCATCAAAACTCTCAGCTCCCTGGAGCACATTCGCCTCCGCCCGGGCATGTACATCGGCCGGTTGGGCAATGGCGCTCACGCGGAGGACGGCATCTACGTCCTGCTGAAAGAGACGATCGATAACTCGATCGACGAATTCATGATGGGCTCCGGCAAAAAGATCGAAGTCACCATGGACGACCGGAGCGTGAAAGTGCGCGATTACGGTCGCGGCATTCCGCTGGGCAAGCTGGTCGACTGCGTCTCGATCATCAACACGGGCGCGAAATACGACAGCGAGACTTTCCAAAAAGCCGTCGGCCTCAATGGGGTGGGCCAGAAAGCCGTGAATGCGCTTTCTCTGACCTACCGCGCGCAGTCCGTGCGGGAGGGGGAGGCCAAGGTCGTTGAGTTCGAGGGAGGTAAATTGAAGTCGGAGTCGAAGGTGACCCCATCGACCGAGCGCAATGGCACGCTGATCGAGTTCACTCCCGATGAGGCGCTCTTCGGGGCGGAGTTCAAATTCCGGAGCGAGTTCGTGGAGGACATGCTTTGGAACTACGCGTTCCTGAACCGCGGCCTCACGCTGACCCTGAATGGCAAACCGTTCCGCTCCCAGCACGGCCTCAAGGATCTGCTGACCAAGGAACTCAGTGGCGAGCCGCTTTACCCGATCATCCATCTGGAAGGGGAGGACATCGAAATCGCCTTCACCCACGGCAACCACTACGGCGAGGAATACTGGACCTTCGTCAACGGGCAGCACACGACCATGGGCGGCACTCACCTCGCGGCGTTGCGCGAAGCCCTCGTCGGAACGGTGCGCAATCACTTCAAAAAAGATTTCGACGCGGCGGACATCCGCCAATCGATCGACGCCGCCATCGTGGTGCGCGTGCAGGAACCCGTCTTCGAGTCGCAGACCAAAACCAAGCTGGGCTCGGCTTCGGTGGGCCCCAATGGTCCGACCATCAAAGAGTTCGTCGGCAAATTCGTGCAGCAGTCGCTCGACACCTACCTGCACAAAAATCGTGAAACGGCCGACATCATCCGCAAGAAGATCGAGGAAAACGAACACGAGCGGAAGGAACTCGCCGGCATCCGCAACATCGCCAAGGAGCGCGCCAAAAAAGCCTCGCTGCACAACCGCAAGCTGCGCGACTGCCGCCTGCACCTCGGCGACAAAAACCAGCGTGGGGAAGAGAGCACGCTCTTCATCGTCGAAGGTGATTCCGCCGCCGGCTCGCTGACCTCCACCCGCGACGTGCAAACGCAGGCCGTCTTCGCGCTCAAGGGAAAGCCGCTGAATACCTACGGCCTCACCAAAAAGGTCATCTACGAAAACGAGGAGTTTCACCTCCTCCAGTCGGCGCTGAACATCGAGGACGGTCTCGATGGGCTCCGTTACAACCGCATCGTGATCGCTACCGATGCCGACGTGGACGGGATGCACATCCGGCTGCTGTTGCTCTCCTTCTTTCTCCAATTCTTCCCGGACATCATTCGCAACAACCACCTCTTCATTCTCCAGACGCCGCTCTTCCGCGTGCGGAACAAGAAGGTCACGAAGTATTGCTACAACGAGCAGGAGAAGCAGGAGGCCATCAAAAAGATTGGTGCCGGCCACGAGATCACCCGCTTCAAAGGCCTCGGCGAAATCTCCGCCGGTGAGTTCAAGGATTTCATCGGCGAAAACATCCGCCTCGACCCGGTGAACCTTCACCACCTCCACAGCAGCGACGAACTGCTCTCCTTCTTCATGGGCAAAAACACCATGGAGCGGCAGGAGTTCATCATCGAAAACCTGCGCGTGGAGAAGGACCTGATCGAAGAGGTCGCGTAGCCGGTTCCGGCTGGCACCCACGAAGCGTGGGATTGCCCTTCCGGCTCGATCGGACTAGGCGTCGCGGCTGTGCCCGCCCGCCTTTTCCTTTTCGCGCTCGTCTTCCTCGCCGCCTCGGTCAGCGCCCGTGCGCAGGCCGATACCGCTCAGCACCGGGCGGCCTATGCGAAGATCAATGCCGCCTTGCCGCAGATGGAGAAAGTCACGGCGACACATCGGGACGATCCGATCGAGTTTGCCCTCACGGGCTGGTTGCAGGATGGAGAGGTAAAGAAGATCGTCGCGACCAATAATACGGACGAGGGTGAGGAGGAATACTATCTCGAGCACGAGGAACCGCTCTTCGTTTTTAATACCTATCGTGCCGGCGCGGGCCGCGGGCCGAAGATCGAGGAACGCTACTATTTTCGCGAGGGACGCCTCTTCCAATGGCTCACCACAGAAAAGCCCGCGCCGGTTTTTCACCGCGAAGACTACCAGGCGACGACCGAGCGACTCCTGGGAAATACGCGCGCCTTTGTCGCGGCGTTGAAGAAAGGGAAAACCTCCGATCAAAAAGCGATCGCGACCCATGTCGTGGAGGGAACCTTTCTTGGGATCGAGCAGGGCGATTACGCACACTGGCAGATGCGGACGAAGGCCGGCAAAGATGTTTCCTTCTTCATCCTGGGGGTTGATCCCACGGTCGAAAAAGTGATCGATCGGCCTGCGGCCTACCGGAGGCGCGCCTGTCGGGTGACTTGGAAAAAAAACGCGGCAAACCTGCCCGAAGCCGGCGGCACCATGGAGGTCGAGCAGATCGTGAGCGTCGAGTGGCTTGGGAAGAAGTAACTGGGTTTTCGCTTACGGTTCGCGGACGTCGGCATGCGTCGGGCCGTAGGAGCAAAGGATCGGTGGCAGCGGGGTCACGCTGGCGATGAGGTGCAGGAGGCTCTGGGCTGAATCGATCGTCGCCGGGGTGTATTGAGGCTGAGCTTCCCGGAGGAGTTCGGTCAGCATCGATTGATGATCCAGATCCTGCCAGCGACCCAGCGGTAGCCGCTCGATCGGGGGCGAAGCCGAAGCCGAGTAGCGCTCGCACCATTTCAGCCTCACGCCGCGTTGGAAAATATCCAGATGGCCGATCAGCAGGCCCGAAAGCTTTCCTACTGCCTCCAGAGCATAGCGCAGCAACACCGCATCCGGATGCCCACGGCGGAAGATTCCCTGCCAGCCATCGGCGTGATTGTGCGGCTCCGGCAGGACATCAAGAGCGGCATCGTGGGTGGGGAGAGGGCCGGCGCCGTGCCGGGTCAGATAGCTGCGCAGGACGCCGTAGTGTTCGATCGGATTGGCGAGGCCAAAGCGCGCCGTGGCGTCTTCGATGGCAGTGGTGGTGATGGAACTCCACGTCGTATGGGGGTGAAAGCCACGCCATTCATCCAAAAGGATTCCCTGCGCTCCTTCGAAGAGCACGCAACCGGGCTGCACCAATTGAACGCGGAGGGCCTCGGTCGATTCGGGCGGACATTGGCGGGCCAGCGCCTGCGCCTGGTTCAGCCACTTTCCGGCGAGCGTTTCGTCCCGGAGGGTCTGAAATTCTTCCGTCGAGCGGGCCGCGCTATGGGAAGAAAACTCCGCTAGCAACGTAGCTCGGATAGCTTGGAGTCTGTCGAGTTGCGCCGCGCTCGGGGGAAATAAATCGCCGTAGCGCAGGACCTGGTCGGGATATTCCAATGCATGCCGAACCGTCTCGCCCACACCCACGCCGCAGGTGCCGTGGGCTAAGGCACCACGCAGACGCTCGCGCAAGCGTCCGACCGCCTGGTGATACGGAGTCGTGATGCGGCATTGCGCGTCGATCTTCAGCCGCGCCAGCGCATCGTGGATCCCGATGCGGCCCAGGGCTTCCGCTTCCACCAGCAACGCGGTGGGATGCACGACCATCGGATCGAGCAAGACCGTGTGCGTCCCGGGCACGAAGGTGCCCGCACTGAATTGGGCAAACGTGTGATGCCGGCCGGCCGAATCCGGACCGGACGGGGTCACGACGTTGTGCCCCGCCTGGGCTCCGCCGCTAAAGCGGACAACCGTGTGCGCCTGCCAGCGGCGAGTCAGGGCATCGATGAAATGCCCCTTCCCGCAATCGCCGAAGCCGAGGCCGAGGACCGATGCGTAACGGGTCGCCACGCTACTCAAACAAACGCTTCCACCAGTTCGACGTGCCAGTCGTCGTGGGGCGGGTGAAAGTGCCCGACGGGAGTTTGAGCATGGCGGCGTAGTCGCGGATTGCGCGCATGGTGGAATTCACGTGGTCGCGGTCGAAGCCGTTTTTGCCAAAGGCCTCGGCCAGAACGTTGAGATCGGTGGCCCGTCCTTCGGTGAGCGCGACGATCGCTGCGGCCACCGAGCAGGTATCGCGTGGCGACTCCATGCAGATCGTGTGGTCTCCGAGGAGCTTTCTCCAGCGAGCTTCGCAGCGGCGGCGGCGCTCGAGGTCGGGGATGAGAAAGAAGATGTGATAAGTCTCCGCGGCTGCGGCGATCACTTCTTCAATCGGGATATCTTCATCGAGCTTTTCGCCGATGAGGGCCTCGACCTGATGACGCGAGACGGCGGGGTAGGGGAGTTCATCTCCCGTCATGAAAAAGTAGCCCTTCTTTTTGCGCTTCACCCAGTTGTCCATGTCGGTGTGCTGGGCGGCGATGTAGAGCGCGAGATCGTAGCTCTCCTCGCCGCTGCCGCCTCCTCCGCCTTCGAGGTAGCTCCACGTGAGCCATTGGTCCATGAGTTCGGCGGTGCTTTCAAACTGGCCCACCTGCAGCGACGCCTGGTCCGACGTCGCGTCGCCGATGGCCATGAACATCAGCTGCGGATCGGTCACCCCACAGGCGGTGAGCAGCTTCATCAAATTGGGCAGCTCTTTTTTGGCGAGGAGTTGCGGGATGTCGCCCATCGAGCCCGTGACATCGAGGGCAAAGGCGATCCCAAGCGACTCCGGGTGATCCGCGCTATCGCGGCATTCGCGCACCTTCAGCCCCTTGGGGTTCATGAGTGCGTGGCATTGCGTCTGGCTAAAGACTTCCCGGCCGGATTTGTGCGCGCGGTCGGCGGTCAGAGCGGCGTGAGCGGTATACGAGTAGTTTCCGAAGCCCATAGGATTTGGTGTTTGGTTTAGTGAAAAAAAGGGGTCAGAGAATGAGGGGCACGAAGGTGGGCGGGCCATAGGCCGCTCTCGCCGCCGCGCGCAGCAGGCCGTCGAGACCTTCGGCGCCGTGAGCGCGGCAAAAGTCCTGGTCCTCGCTGGCTTGGGAGACCAGCTGAGCGAGTTCGGCTGGCACGTGTTTCGGTACGGTGGAAGTCGCGGTGCTCCCGCTCAGCAGGACAAAGACGACGCGCGCACTCCGCTGTAAATCGGCGGCCTGCTCCTGTGCACAGGCGCCTCTTTTGGCCGAGGCCCAGCTGATGAGGCGGACGCCGTGATCCTGCGGATTCACAAGGGCATGCTCGGGCCGGACATCCTGGTGAGCCCAGCCGTAGCGATGGATGAAGCTCAACGTTTCCAGCAGGCGACGCCAGATCCAGACAGCGTGGCGCGGATCGATACCGCGAGGAAAACGCGCATGCAAATCGGCGAGACTGCCCCAAAAATCGGTTGGGTAGCGCAGCACGAGGCCGTGCTGGCGCCCGCTGCCTTCGACTTCCCCGAGGGCGACCACTTCCGGCAACCGCCGCGAAAAATACGCGCCCGCAGTTCCGTGATCCAGGGCCTGCAGTTCGCGCAGAATCTGCGCCTCCTGCGCATAGCGGGCAGGTGCGGCAGAAGCGGACGAAAGCTTGATCGTGGCCAGAAACGGCAGCGCACCCAGCCGCTGCGCGAGATAGACCTGCGAAAAGTCGCCACTGCCCAGGCTCTGCACGAGATGGTAACGCTGCCCGGCGCAAAGGATGCCGTGGCCCGCATTTCCGTCGTAGGCGTGGCCTGCACGGGCGAGGGCCTGGCGAAAGGTCTCGCGTTTGACCAGCGTCTCGGAGCGGTGGATCAGCGATCCACAAGAAGCGCAGGTGACCGAGCGCCAGATCGCCACGCGCGGAAGCGGCGCACCGCATTGGGGACAGGTGACTGCGGTCCAGGCCATCAGCGTCGTGCGCCTCCGGGCAGTTGTCTTTTACTCGCGTGCGGGTTCATACGGTTGGTTCAAACGTCGCATACTGAAATCGCTCATCGGTTCCGCTTTGCCAAGTATTTAGTGTTAAAATTACACGAAATGATTTCGAGATGATGCAAACGCCCCTTCCACACCCCGGTGCGGCCCGCTATGTCTTCCGGCTCCATGTCCACCGCTCTCCCTCATCTGCTGGCCCTGCTTGCTGCCGTCCTCTACGCCGTCGGGGCGTTGCTGATCAAGCGGGCGGGCGCTTTTGGGGTCGGAGTCTGGCGCACCGCGTTTGTTTGCAATGTGCTGACCGCTCTCCTCTTCCTGCCTCTGCTCACTTGGGGCGGGACCGTTCATTTTGAACTGTGGTGGCAGCCGGTAGTGGTCGCGCTTTGCTTCATCGTGGGCCAGTGGTTCACCTTCCTCTCGCTCGAACACGGCGATGTGTCGGTGGCGACACCGGTCCTTGGGCTGAAAATCCTGCTGGTCGGCGCATTCCTCGCGGTGTTTGGCGTCCAAAGTCTCTCCGGGAAACTTTGGTTTGCCGCGCTCCTGGCCACGGGCGGCATCGTCCTGCTCAATCGCAGCGGAAGCAGCGCCACTGCCCGTCACCACGTCACGCGCACTATTATCACGGCCGGAGGCGCAGCCACCATGTACGCGCTCTTCGATGTGCTCGTACGTCTCTGGTCGCCGGTGTGGGGCAGCGGCCGTTTTCTGCCCATTACCTTCAGCATTGCCGGGCTGCTTTCCTTCGCATTCATCCCGCGCTTTTCCGCTCCGCTTTTCACGCTCACCCGCCCGGCGTGGCCCTGGTTACTCGGCGGCGCACTGGGTATCGCTTCCCAGTCACTGATCTTCGTGTCCGTGGTCGCCACCTGGCGAAAGCCCGCCGAGGCCAACGTCGTCTTCAGCTCCCGCGGCCTTTGGAGCATCCTCCTGGTCTGGGCCATCGGCGCCCGTCTGCAAAACCAGGAAGCTCACCTCGGCAGCCGGACGCTCGCGTGGCGTCTCGCCGGCGCCGCGCTCATGATGGCCGCCATCCTGCTCGTCCTGATTTGATCCCGCTGCTAGGGATAGGACGCCAGTTCTTTCGCGGTGTAGGCGACGGCGAAATCGATGAATGCGCTGACGCGGGTCGGTTGCAGGCGTTGGGCGGCATAGACCACATGGATCGGCACGTCCTTCGTTTTCCACTGTGGCAGGAGGCGCACCAAGCGGCCGGCTTTGAGATCTTTGTCGATCAACCAATCGGGTAGAACCGCAACCCCAAGACCGGATCGCGTGGCTTCAAAAACACTCGTCAGGCCTTCGGAAATCAGCACCGGAGAAATGCGCAGGGTTTCCTCCGCACCCTTGCGATGGAAGAGTTGGATTTCTTTGGAACTCCAGAATTGAAAGCCACCGATCGAGAGCCAGGGCCAAGACTTCAAGTCGGCAGGTTCTTTGACGGCAGGATATTTTTTGATCAGCGAAGGCGCGGCGGCGAGGTGCAGGACGATCATTCCCGCGGGCCGCGCCACGACGCTTTCGTCAGTGATCTTGCCCGGCAGGATGCCGATGTCGCAGCCCTCGCGGATCATGTGGAGCGGGCGATTGGTGAGCGCGAGTTCCGCCGTCACCCGGGGATGCAGCTGGAGGAAGTGGCTGATCATCCGCGTGGCGACCGACTGTCCCCAATCGATCGTCGCAAACAAACGCAGATGGCCGCTCAGTTCGATCTGATCTTCGATCAGCCGCCGCTGCGCTTCTTCGGCGTGGGTGAGCATGGCCTTGGCGTCGGTGAGCAGGCGTTCGCCCGCCGGAGTCAGGCACATTGCATGGGTATCGCGGCGCAGGAGGGCGGTGCCACACTGCTCCTCCAGGGTGCGCAGTTGGCGGCTCAAAGTGGGCTGGGAAATCTTCAAGCGCCGCGCGCCGGCGGAAATGCTCCCGCATTCGACGATGCTGACAAAGGAGCGGAGCAGCGAGAGATCCTCAAACGCGGTCATGCGATTTGTGAATAGTGGTTATCGGCATTCGACGGCTACACGGAATCCCACGGCGGAGGCAGGATCGCGCCGCTATGAACACCCATTCTTCTACCAAACCCAATGGAGGCAACAGCCTGAAAATCGTCGTCATCGGCGGCAGCGGATTGATCGGCAAAAAGGTCGTCAAAGACCTGCGTGCCCAAGGCCACGAGGTGCTGGCCGCCTCACCCTCTTCGGGCGTGAATGCGGTCACGGGCGAAGGCCTCGCCGAGGCGCTCGCCGGTGCCCAGGTCGTCGTCGACGTCGCGAATGCTCCCGTGTGGGAAGACCAGGCCGTGCTGGAGTTCTTCGAGAAATCGAGCGGCAACCTCCTCGCGGCCGAGGCCGTCGCCGGCGTCAAACATCATGTGGCGCTCTCGGTCGTCGGTACCGAACGCCTGCTCGCGAGCGGCTACTTCCGCGCGAAGCTGGCCCAGGAAAACCTGATCAAGGCTTCGCCGGTTCCCTACACCATCGTCCGAGCCACCCAGTTCTTCGAGTTCGTGGGCGGCATCGCGCAATCGGCCACGGAAGGGCAAACCGTCCGGCTGCCATCCGCGATGATGCAGCCGATCGTCTCGGATGACGTGGCCGCTGCCGTGGCCAAAGTCGCCGTCGAGGAGCCGCGGAATGGCACGGTCGATCTGGCCGGCCCCGAACCGATCCGCATGGACGAACTCGTCCGCCAATACCTGGCCGCGAATCGGGACACCCGCACGGTGACCACCGATCCTGCGGCCAAATACTTCGGCGTCGCTGTCGACGACCGCAGCCTCACCCCCGACGCCAACCCGATCCTCGGCCCCACCCGTTTCGCAGACTGGGTCAAAACCGCCACCGCCAAGTAACTCCCGAAAACGGCCCATTCCCCGGCTTTGTTGCGCGCGGTCCAATCGCGCAGCCATCGCGGCGATCACCGCGCGCATCGCCGGGCTTGGCCAAACCCATCCACCCCTGAAAGGAACGATCCCATGAACTCTCCATCCAAACTCCAGAGTTTACCCGCAATTCTCTCCGCTCTCCTGCTGGCGGGTACGATGACCAGTGCATCGGCGGCTGAGCCAGTCCGCGTGACCGATCTGATGACGAAGGCGCTGGTCAATGTCCCCGGCAAGGAAGTCACCATGATCACGGTGGACTATGCCCCTGGCGCCTCCGACCCGGTTCATCGCCACAATGCTAGCGCCTTTGTTTATGTGCTCGAAGGTTCCATCATCATGCAGATGAAAGGTGGCAAAAAAGTCACCCTCCATCCCGGTCAAACCTTCTACGAAGATCCCCGAGGCATCCACCTCGTCGGCCGCAATGCGAGCAAGACCAAGCCGGCCAAATTCCTGGTCTTCCTCGTGAAAGAAAAGGGCGCCCCAATCCTGGTGCCGGTGAAAGAGTGAGAGCCTGCGCGGGGGGGGGCAGACCGCCGAATTGATCGAAGGCTTGGAAGTGCGGGTCGTGGAGTCCGACCCGCGCGTGACTAGCTCGGCCAACGGACTGCCGGCCGGAGTCGAGATCTGTGTGGATCTCTTCCGGCCGGCGTGCGAAGGGGCGAGCTAAAAGGAAAGATCGCTCGCTGACTCGATGGGGCGACCGATGCCTGTGGTGAGGGCTTCCGCCGCTTCGAGCGAATCCTGCTTGGCCAGAGAGCCGAAGTCGAGGCCGGTCAAATCTTCCAGATCGGTGAGCTTGACCTGATACAGGTGGACTTCGAGATCGGACAAAATCGCCAGAGCCTCTTCGCTCTCGTAGTAGCGGTCGATCGTGGCGAGCAGATCTTCCTGCGTGACCACGAAGGCTTTGGCGACCAGCTCTCCACCCTTTTCGTAGGCGATCACTTTAAAGAATTGCTTCGGAATTTTGACGCCGCCGAAAGTGCCGTCGGGATGGCGTTTTCCATGCAGATCGAGGCGGAGGCGGCCATCGGCACCCGGCTTGCAGAGAGGGGCGTCGAAGATGGGGCCGTTGATGATACAAAGCCGCTGACCGGCATCCAAAGATTGCAGGGCAGAGGTTTCCAGACGGAACCAAAGCCCGCTTCCTTTGCTGTTTTGATTGAAGCGCCAATGCTGGGGCGAGCAGTTGGTGAAGTGATAGGATTCATCACCATTGCGCTTGGCCTCGGTGTCGTTGGAACCCCATTGCAGATCGCTCCGGCGAGTGAGATGGCCGCGATCAAAAGGATTGTTGGTCCGATCCGCTTCGAACTGCTTCTGCCGGCCATAGAAATCCTCCCCCAACTGCGCCTTGGGATCGACGCTCGTAACCCGCTTGTCGAGATACCATTTGTCGCCATCGGCGTCACGATTGCCCCGGAATGAATCGGCATCCACATTGGCCGCCGAGAAAAAGGCGAGACGTCGCGTCGGATTCAGCGCCAGAGAATAGTTGTAGTACTTCAGCTCGGTTTGTGTGCCCGAGATGCGCAGTGGTTTGCCAAATTTTGAATCCTTCACCTTGGGCAGCGGTACGGAGAGATCATCGGCCGCTGCGTTCCGGGGCCGCTCGCTGAGGAAGTTGGGATTGAAGCCTTCGCGTTCGTTGTAGTTCGTCTGATCGATGATGACCTTTTCCACCACAGCCGGAGCGGTGCTGGTTTGTGAAAAGCCGCCGGCAGGGGGAGGTGTTGTTGTTGGTGGCAGCGCGACTTTTGCTTGTCCTCCGGCGGCGCCATTTTGGAGGCCGACCTTGATGCCGATCTCCACGGGAATCAGGATTCGGGTGGTGCCATCCGGGTTCGAGATGACACTGTAGCCTTGCGAATGGGTGGTTCCGTTTGACGCTCCTGCCAGGGCCTCGGGCTCCTGGGGTTGGCTGGCGTTGAGAACGAGATTGGCAATCGGCTTGGTACTCCGCTGAGTCTGGAGGTACTCCAGAATGCGACTGACTCGTACTCCTTCGTTGGCCAGCCAGGCGACTTGATCATCGCCCATCTCCGGCGACCACTGCCGGCCGTCCCGCGTGAGCCAGACATCGCGACCGCCGACCTTTTTGGTTTTCGGCACGGAGCTATGATGGAGGGCGACTACTTCCCAGGAGTTGTTAAAAACCGGGGAGCCAGAGGAGCCGGCGAGTGTATCGGTTTGGTACCAGACGAAGGGATTGTTTTCGTCGTATTTGAGGAGCTTGTTTTCCCGCACGCAGACCTGTTTTCGCTCGCCATTAGGGTGTTGAATGATCGTCAAATACTCGCCGACGATCGCCTTGCCGGGCTGGGGATTGAGGCCCAGCCAGCCGAATTGCGCAAGGTTTTCGCCGGAAGCAGCGGTGGGCTCCACGGCGACGAGCGCCATGTCCAGGTCCTTGAAAATAATGGGCTCGGGCTGGGTGAGGAGCCGAAATGCGACGGGATTGAGTTCGCGTCCCTTCCAGTCCCGTTCGAAGCGAAACTCAGCGAGGCTGCCTCGCACGTCGTCAATCGAGGAGAGCACATGGTGGTTGGTCAGGACGACGCCCGGGCCCACCAGAAATCCGGTCCCAAATCCGAGCGTCCGTTCTTCGCGTTTGATGACGATCCGGCAGACCGACATGGCGCATCGAGCGCCTTGGGCCAGATAGGCAACGTCGGTCAGTTCGTTCCCCTGCATGATCCGCTCCAGGCGAAGCTGGACCACTGCGGGATCGCCGATCTGATTGAGCAAGGCTGCCCGGCGATGTTCTACTTGCTGGCGCTTTGCGCGACGTGGCTCCTCGGAGCCGGAAAGTTTCTTGATGACGGATTCCAGATCCGCCCGCCGCGCGCGTTCGATCGATGACGAGATAGTGGGATTCGAGGTGGTCATGGGTGGGGTTGAAAATACTGATTGAGGATCTCGGCGAGGCGATACCCGGCGGCTGCGATTCGAGCCTGGCAATGAGCTTTGGTTTGCTCGATGTAGGCGTCGGTGGGGACGGCTCCCGGGGTGATTTTCACGTAGGCAAAATCGCGGGCGATCCCGTTGCTCTCCTTGATCCAGTCATCGGTATCGAGGCTCTTCCACTCGGAAGCATGCGCCTCTGCCGGCCACGCATCGGTGACTGCTTTGGCGTAGTCTGCCAGTTGCTGGCGACCGGCTTCCTTCAGCGGCCGGCGAATGGTTTGGAATTGAAAGAGGCCACCGCCTTTGTCCCAAAAGGAATGGAGGTTTTTCGAGGGGTGTTCGATTTCGAAAAGATTCCCGCCGAGATCGCCGTTTTTGTGTTCCGGAGAATAGCGCGTGGCGCAATGCAACGGCTGGTGAACGTCACCGACCAGGTGAATGAGGAAGCCCAGCGATTCAGCCGTAGCCGGATCATCCTTCTGATTCTTTGGCTCCAGTCGGTTGAGCATCGCCGCGATGCGTTCGCGGACGTTGACGGTATTGGGCACTACCAGCTTTGGCTCGATCCCGGCGAAGAGCGGTCGATAGTTGATGTGGTGCCAATCCTTCAGCGGGTTGTCGTAGGAATTGTCGCGCAGATCGTCCATCCAGTTCGCGATCGTGAAAGGCCCGTAGAGATGCTTGGGGGAGAAGACGAAGCCCCGTTCCTTGAAGTCCACCTCCGAAGGAATCTTGTCTTCAAAAGCCATGGGAAAAAGGTGATCGACCTTCTGCTTCGCGGCTGGAGTCAGGCGTTGGTAGGCGATGAACGCGACCACTTGATGACCGGTGTCATCCCATGCCTGAGCGGGAGTGGAGCCAGGGCCGAAAAACAATGCTGCACCGACCGCGATTGCTGCGACTCCGTGCAGGGTTGAATTTACGCGCCGGGCTGATGGGGAGGTGCATCGCAGGGGGGTCATCGCGTGGAGATGCTAGCGATTTCACCGTGTACGAAATACCGGGGCGGCCTCGCAAAACCTTGTGGGGGAAACCCCGTGTTCGGCAGCAGAGGGCCTGCAGCTTCCGTGGGTTGGCAACCGGATTGGTCACTCCACCAACTGAGCCCGCAGCCAGGTGTGGAAAGGGTCGCGGTCGTGTTTCTGGTGCCAGATCATCCGGGTCTCCAGTTCTGGGAGGGCGAAGGGGAGTTTGCTCACGGTGAGCGGATGTGCTTTGGCGTAAAATTCCGCAAGACTCCGGGGGCAGGTGACCAGTAGATCGCTACTCGCCAGGAGATCGGGCGGGGTGAGGAAATTACCGATGCGGAGCCGCAGATCGCGGGACAGGCCCTCCGTGGCGAGATAACGATCGATGGGCGGAACCGCCCCTGGGGGCACAGCGATTTGCAAATGCTGCGCGGAAAGATAGGCCTTTCGTTTGTCCCGGGCACGCAAGTACGGATTGGTCGAGGCGCAGACGCAGACGAAAGGATCGCGATAGATGATTTGCGAGCGAAAACGTGACGCCGGCTCTTCGAGATAGGCGGCGATGGCCACGTCGATCGTCCCGCTTTCCAATTCCGGGCCGGGGAATTCGCCGGTGAGAGATCGGGTCTCGATCCGGAGTTTCGGAGCGGCCTGCCACATTTGTCGGATGACGGATTCGATTTTGCGCGCCTGGTAGTAGTCGGTGGAAGCGATCACTACGGTGCGCTCGATGGTGACGAGATTCAGGCGTTCGCCCTGATAGAGTCCTTCGGTTTGTTCAAGCAGGGTGCGAATCTGGGGCAGTAATTCCTCGGCCCGCGGCGTGGCGACCAAACCCCGGTGGCCGCGCACGAAGAGGTCGTCTCCGAATTCATCGCGCAGACGGGCCAGGGCGTGACTGAGCGCGGGTTGACTGAGCCCGAGGCGTCCGGAAGCCCGGGTGAGATTGAGTTCTTCACCGATGCCGACAAACACGGCCAATAGGTTCAGATCGTGATTTCTGATATTCACACGATGGATTTATCCGATTAGAACTATCGATTGGGAGAATGGCAAGGTTTCGGATAAAACTCGGGGTATTCAACAAGCCACCGATCACATGACACCGAAGCTTTTCACGCCGTTTACTCTCAAGGGCATCACCCTGCGCAATCGCATTGCCGTTTCGCCGATGTGCCAATACCAGGCCGCCGATGGGTTGCCGACCGACTGGCATCTTCCGCACTACCTTTCGCGGGCCCGGGGTGGGGCTGGACTCGTGGTGGTGGAGGCCACGGCGGTCAGTCCGGAGGGGCGAATCACACCGGCGTGCCTCGGCTTGTGGAGTGATGCGCATGCGGCGGCGCTGAAACCGATTGTGGAGGGCATCAAGGCGGGTGGATCGGTCGCGGGGATTCAGATCGGCCATGCAGGGCGCAAGGCTTCGGCCAACGTGCCGTGGGAAGGGGACGATCACATCGGGGAGGGCGATCCGCGCGGCTGGGAAACGATTGCGCCCAGTGCGGTGGCCTATGGCGCCAGCCTGCCGCGGGTGCCGCGGGAAATGACGAAGGCGGACATCGCACGGGTGAAGGAGGACTTTGTCGCTGCGGCCAAGCGGGCTCGGGATCTCGGGTTCGAGTTTCTGATGCTGCACTTCGCCCATGGCTATCTCGCGCAGAATTTCCTCTCCCGGTACTCGAATCAGCGGACCGACGAATATGGGGGCAGCGCGGAGAATCGTGCGCGGTTCATGCTTGAGACGCTGGAGGCTGTGCGCGCCGTCTGGCCGGAGCATCTGCCGCTCGCGGCGCGGCTGGGGGCAATCGAGTTCGACGACCGCGATGAAGAGACGCTGGCGGAATCGATCGCGCTGGTGAAACGCTTCAAGGAGTTCGGCCTCGATTTTCTCGATGTGAGCATGAGTTTCTCCACCCCGGACGCCAAAATCCCTTGGGGCCCCGGCCAGTTGCGGCAGATTTCCAAGCGCATCCTCAGCGAAGCGGGGCTGCCCGGTTCGACCACCTGGAACATCAACACCCCGAAACTCGCGGAAGAGATGCTGCAGGAGGGTGCTGCCGACCTCGTGATGATCGGGCGGCCGATGCTGGCCAACCCGCACTGGCCCTTCGCTGCCGCCCGTGAGCTCGGCCTCGCCAACCCCACCTCCGTCCTCCCATCGTCCTACGCGCACTGGCTCGCGCGCTACCATTTCGATTGATCGACGGGAGCGTTTGCTTTCAGCATCGATCGATGAAAGCGCTGATTATCGGAGCCACTGGGGCGACTGGGAAAGATTTGGTCGAGATCCTTTTGGGAGACCCGGATTACACTGAAGTCGTCGCCTTTGTCCGTCGTCCCAGCGGGCGGTCGAACCCGAAGCTGGTCGAGGTCGTCACCGATTTTGATCAACTGGATGCGGTTGCGGACTCCATCCGCGGCGAGGTCTGGTTTTCCTGCCTGGGCACGACCTTGAAGGCGGCTGGTTCGAAGGAACGGCAGCGGCAGATCGACTATGAGATTCCGGCGAGGTTTGCTGACCTCGCGCGGGGGAACGGAGTGGCTCGGGCGGTGGTTTTGTCGGCGTATGGCGCTTCTGCGAGCAGCCAGGTCTTTTACTCCCGCCTGAAAGGTGAACTGGATGATCACGTCGCTGGACTGGCTTTTGATCAGTGCGTCATTTTCCGGCCTGGGATGCTTCAGCGAAAGGATACCGATCGCTGGGGAGAGCGCATCACGAACTGGGTGTTGAAGGTCGTGAATGGTTTGGGGCTGATCCGGAAATTCCGGCCGCTGCCAACCGCCCTCCTCGCCGAAAAAATGGCCAAGGCGCCCAAGATGCTTGGGACTGGAAAGCACCTCATCGAGCTGGACAAGATTTTCGAGTTTTAGAGTGGGTAAAATGGAAGTGGGGTCGGTTGGGAATATCGGGGGGCTGGAGGTGAGGAAGGTCGCCGGCGGTGCGCCGGACGCGGGGGCGCGGAGAACCCCTTTTCCCGCCGGTGAGGGGGCACGGCCGGTCGCGAAATCCTGGGAGCCGGAGCAAGGTTTTACCCGGGTGGGGGAGAGTGCCACAGGGGGCAGACCAGCATTTATCCAGCATTTGGCGAGATTTGGAATTTGCTGGGTGCGAGGGAGCGGCGTGGAGCTGTTTTTCGGGGCGGATCGTTGCAGGGGTGGAGCGTGGTGGCCCGCGGGGCTGGGGGAGCATCTCACATTTGGACTCGTACTGGACTTGTTTTGAGTCGGCGCTGGAGTCAGCGCGATTGCCTTCCCGGGTAACCTCATGCCGGTAGTCTAAGACACCCGGGACGAAAAATAAACCGGGAAAGCGGTCGGGAAACGACTTTACGGCTTGGCGGGAGCGAAGGGCGCGATCGATCCGCCCAGCGACTCAAGGGCGCCGCGCCAGAATGCTGCGCGTTCCGCGGCGAAGTCCGGATCGGTCGGCCGGCGATTCACGGCGGTCTGGACGATGACGATTCCGGACGCGGGTTGGACGAGGATGAATTGCCCGTAGATGCCGATGAGAGCAAAGGTCCGGGTCTGGAAGGGCAGCAGCCAGAATTGATAGCCGTAGCCGAAGTAGGGGGTGGCTACGGTGGGTTGAAACGCGCGTGGTTGCTGGGCGGGATCGGTCGCCGCGAGCAGATAGTCTTTGGGGATGATTTGCTGTCCGTTGGCCGCGCCATCGTGCGCGAGCAGGAGACCCAGCCGGCCGTAGTCGCGCAGGGCGGCGTTGAAGCGACCATCGGCTTGCTCCTGACCATCGGCGGCGAGGTTCCAGGCGGCGTCATGCTCGGCGCCGAGCGGTTGCCAGAGCCATTCGGAAGTGAGCGCGACGATCTTTTTGCCGGTAGCCCGGGAGAGCACGTAGCCGAGCACGGCGGATTCAGAGGAGCAGTAGGCAAATTTTTCTCCCGCCGGTGCGGTCCGCTCACGGAAAGAGGCCAGCACTTGCAACGGTGTCTCCGCGCTCCGGCCCGCCTCGGCGGCAAAAAGCTTCGCGCTTTCCGAAGTCGGGCGTTCGTAGTCTTCGGCAAACTTCACGCCGGAACTCATGCGCAAGAGCTGCCGAATCGTGGTGCGCCCGTATTCCGAACCCTCGAGCTCGGCGACGTACCGGCTCGCCGGATCATCGAGCGACTTGATCGATCGCCGCTCGAGTGCGCAGCCGATGAGCAGGGCATTCACACTTTTCGCCATCGAAAAGGAGAGGAAACGATCTTCCGCGCCTCGGTTGTAGCGGTACCGCTCGGTGACGATCCGGCCGTCTTTGAGCACCAGCAACCCGGTCACGCGTTGATGCTCCAGATAGTCATCCAGTGTGCATTCGGCCCTTTTGAATCGATAACGAATCGGCACCTCATCGCCCTTCGGTAAAGCCGACACGGCTCCACCGCGGCTCACCTCACGGGTGGGCAAAATCTGGTCGCTCGCACTGAAGCTGCCGACCTTGAACCGCTCCGCAAACATCGTCCCCCGCTCGCCTCTGGGGTAACCCTCCGCTTTCCCCAGAACTAGCTCATCCGGCTCGGCCACCCCGATCTGTGCGAGCCAGAGGAAAACGAAGATTCCCCACAGGCCCGCGAAGCGGGTTTGTGGCCGCACGGGGGGGCGCGGCTGGAGTTGCGTGTGGAAGGAGGTAGCTGGCACGACCGCGTGGTTGGAAAATAAAGCGCGGCTGAAGGCGGTGCAAGGCAGGCCAGCGTGTGGGCTCAGAGGGTGAGGATGGTGGCTTTGCCGATGGCAGTGAAGCTCAAGGGGGAGACGAATTGGTCGTGCGTGTAGGTGACTTTGCCGATGCTCACGGCTTTTACATACGGGGCCTGGATGTAAAAGAAGGTGGTCGTCGATCCGGGGTAGCCGGTGAAGGCGCCGCCGATTTTCACTTTGTCGATCCGGGCGAGGCTACCGGCGACGAAGCCGTCGTCCTGGGTGCCGGGGATGCCATCGCTGGACGGCGTCGTGCCGGCCATGACCTGGCTGGCCACAAGGTCACCGCCGATGGTGACTTTGCCGATCCCGGTACCGGTATTTGCCGTGAGGAAGGAGCCGGTAGACCAGCGATAACTCGCCACGATGCTGGCGAGCCGGACATCGTGTTTCACGCTGAGGCTTTTGATCGCGGCGGCGCCCTCCGCCGCGCCAAGGCCGCCGGCGAGGATGGTGGCGGGGTGGTTCGTACTGCCGAGGATGCTGCCCCCGACGCTCATGCTGCCGATGACGCCACCGACGCTGATGACCGGTTCGTAGTTCGTGCTGCTGGGGCTTCCGACGATGATATCGCCCCCGATTTTCAGCGAACCGAGATTGCCCGAGAGCAGGATGACGCCATCGAGGAAATTGCCGGTCGGGGTATTGGAGATGAGGTTGTGCCCGATGGTGAAGCTGCCCACGGAGCCGCCCGTGTAGGAACCGCTGCCGCCGGCAGCCGCCGTGCCGATCATGGAGCCGCCGATGCGGACGGAGCCGATCGTATCGACGACGATGCTGCCGCCGTTCAGCCCCTGGTTGGTGTTGGCCCCGGCGAAGCCGCGCACATCGCCGCCGATGCTGAGGCTCTTCGCGGCGGTGAGCACCACCAGAGAGGCGGTATTCGTCCCCACGCCTCCGTGGAGCGAGCCGCCGATTTTAATCGTGCCGGCCGAGCCGACGAGGAGGCTGCCGCCGCCCTGCGCCGCTTTCCCCTGGAGATCGCCGCCGATGGTGATCGTCTTCGCCGAAGTGCCGAGGTCCACCTGGAAATCCGTGACGCTGCCGCTGGTCGCGCCAAACAGGGAGCCGCCGAGGGTGAAGGAGCCGGTGGTCCCGCCGATCTTGATCGAGCCGTGGGAGGTATCACGGGCGAGGACTGAGCCGCCGATTTTCAGCGTGCCGACATTGCCCGCGATGTTGATGTCGGAGCCATTCGCGATGAGGTCGCCGAAATTTCCGCCGATGGAGAGGGTCTGGACATTGCCGAGGAAAGTGAGCCTCACATCGGTCGCCGCGTTTTTCACCACGAAGCTGCCCGCGCTCTTCACCTCGCTGAAGACCGGAGCGGAGGTGAAATTCGTCCGCCCCATGGAGAGCGCGGTGAAGCTCTTGATGCCCACGACCGTGTCCGCGATGGAACCGGCGGTCACGCGATTCACATCCCCATCCACCGAGACGGTGCCGAGATTGGTCGCCAAAGCATCGATCTCGCCGATGTTCGCATGACTGTCCCCCTTGCCGCCCTTCGGCGTGGCCGTCAGAGTGAAGCCCGCGCCAGCGGCCCCGATGAGGTTGATCTTATCGAGGGTCCGCGCCGTATCGACCCCATCCGTAGCCGTGCCGGTGGAAAAGGTGAAATTGGCATCCGTCACCTTGACCTTCGTGAAGGTGATCTTCACCAGATCCCCATCGATGTCCGTGTAGGTGAGCACAGTGCCCGCCGCATTGATGGAAGCCGGAGCAATCCGCGTTTCGAGCGCTTCGAGGGAGGAGTGAAGGTTTTTCATCAAGAGGTGCTGCTGGTGTCCGAGGCTGGGAGAAGCGACTGCGTCGCCCGCCGCAGCCTAGCTGGAATCGCCGCGAAAGCGAGCCGTGGACGTAGGAAGAAACGGCCTCTTGCCGCAGGGCTCGGGAGTAATCGCCAATCGGACTGTCACTTTCGATGCATGCCGAGGAGAATTACGATGGCCAGTCATGAATCTTTGACAGACCCCTTTCTCCCCGCAAAATTTAACGAATCCACTTTTCCCGCCCGAAGAGTCCATGTTGACTCCTGATATAGCTAAACCTTTCGGTTGGCGAATTTTAATGGGCCATTTTATGCAGGGCTTTAATATGACTGGTGAGGAACTCGCGCGCTTCGATCTCGGTTTTATATCGTTTGAGAGATTTTAATATAAGGGAGGAATTTTTGAAGAATGTTTCTCGCGCTTTCGGGTTGTCTAAAATTGGGATTCGTTTTAGAAGTATGAGTACATCTTGGGATTTTGCAAAATTTTCGACATACTTGCGAGGTTTAAGGTAGTTGTTGTTGCAAAATTGGCCCCACCTCCAAAGGATGCTTTCTAAGCCGGGTTGTAGATGAAGGGAGTTGTTTTTCGAAAGATTTTCGACTGACTTGAGCCACCTTTTTTGTAGCTTAAATACCTCGGGCGGAGAAATATGGGTGGTTTGGGATGAAATAGGAACCGCTTTGGAAGGCGGATAACCTTCGCCATCTTTCCAGAGTCCTGTTCTTCTCGAAAGTTCGAGAAGAACTGATTCGCTAACATATAAGTTAGCCTCTTGTGTGAAGATAGTGTCTATAATATTTTGTTTATTTTTCCAGTCGGGGTCTAAATCTATTAACTCGCATATATAGTCTGCCAATATGCGATGTATATTGAAAAAGCTGTCTTTTGGAATCGTAGTACGAAGGGCGGCATTTGAAAGTAGGATTGCCAACTCTGCGGGGTTAGTGACCGATTCACTTGGAGTGACGCTTGAGAGAAAGTATATCCACTCTTGGAGGGTTTCCGTAAAAACTTTTTCCTCAATTGCCTCTTTTCGTTGTTCGTCGGCGAGAACACGCTTTGCCTCTTTCGTTGAAAATGACATTGGTGAGCCCGCGCCATAGAGTAGTTTGATTATGCCATAGGAGGAATTTGCAGAACGCACGTTTATATCTCTAGGTGCAATCTTCGGAAACAGAGATTCAGTGAGATCTCGACCGAGATCTCTGCGTGAATTTGGAAGAGTTTCGTAGAGCGCATCGCGTTGTTTCTGAACGCTTGGTTGATCGTTCCCCAGTGGCGAAGTTCCGAAGAAATGGCCAACCCCTTCAAACTCTTCTAGCCGGCGACCATGGAGAAAAATTGAGGGGGATAATCGTACAATCTCGACTGCTTCCGGGCAAAATAAATCTAGTAGGATAAATTTGAAAAGATCTGATAAGCGGACTTCCCCGACACTATCGGTCCATCGAAGACGTAAGATGTTTATGCATCGAATTACGTCGCGAGGAGTTGCTAGACATCTTAGGGAAAGTTCTTCGGTAGCGCACTTTTTCAGAGTTTTCGCATCTTCATCACTTACGTTGGCGAGGTTTGAAATCAATACATTGTTAATGGAGGAAATAATGAATCGCTTCATTGCGACGCGACTCAGTCTGGGGATGCGAATTGGAACTTGAATGAATTTTTTTAAAAACTCTCGACCATCAAGAGTTCCAGCATACGAAAGCGCTTTTTCGACTGGCTGAGAATCGTAAGCTATTACGTAAGAAACTCGATCGAAATCTGCGACTGCTTTCAAGAATTGAAAGAGTAGTCGAATTTCCTCCGGAGCCAGTCGGTCGACGTCGTCTATAAAAATGACAATAGGTTTATCTGCTCCATTTATCGCCTTTTGTACAGATGCTTTTGCTCCGGCAAGATCGAGTGATTTGAAGTCACTCGCAAGTTGCATTAAGTCTCCCAAATGGTCTGCGGTCTTTTCAATGGCGCTCATTGGTAATTCTGCACCCGGGATAAATTTGATTGGTTTGAGAACTAAGGACAGGCCTCTGAATGCTGTTGCAAGTTTCTTGTAATTTCCCCCTTGAGCGGAATCGAATTGTGCTGATAGTTGTGCGCAAAACCCCAAAATAAGAGCCTCGACTGTTGCGTACACCCAAGGGCAGTATTCTAAGGTTAGTGCGGATGAGTCGATTTCCTTGATGGCGGCTCGAGTTAGGTTTAAAAAAGATGTTTTTCCAGCGCCCCAAGGGGCCTCGATCCCTGTGATTAAACTGGCGTCTCCCTTTTTTAATAAAAGGTATGGAGCGATCAGGGTGGCTAGTGGGTTGTAATTGAAATGATCTTCAATTGGGTTCGTGATGGGGCGATCCGCGTTCATTGTGGCTATTAACGTAGGGTTCTATCTTTAACAGGTTCCTCGTACTAATCATTCACGAAAGGCGGCGCAAAGACTTAAAGGCGCGGACGCAAAACAGGCCTCCCACGTTTCCGTGGGAGGCCTGTTTGTTGAGTGAATAAACTCGTTGCGGACTTGGCCCGCTAACTCGCGCTTAGTTCTTCTTCAGGTCGAAGCGGTCGAGGTTCATGACCTTGGTCCAGGCGGCGATGAAGTCCTGGATGAACTTCGGTTCGGCGTCGGAGCTGGCGTAGACTTCGGCGACGGAGCGGAGGATGGAGTTGGAGCCGAAGACGAGGTCGTTGCGGGTGCCCATCCATTTCGGCTGGCCGGTCTTGCGGTCGAAGGCGCCGTAGGCGTTGCCGCAGGGGGACATCGATTTCCACTCGGTGCCCATGTCGAGGAGGTTGACGAAGAAGTCGTTGGTCAACGTTTCCTGGCGGGTGGTAAGGACGCCATATTTCTCGCCGCCGGTATTGGCGCCGAGAACGCGGAGGCCGCCGACGAGCACGGTGAGTTCCGGGGCGTTGAGGGTGAGGAGCTGGGCTTTGTCGATGAGCAGGGCCTCGGCGGGGACGGTGTATTTGCCCTTGGAGTAGTTGCGGAAACCATCGGCGATGGGTTCGAGGACGGCGAAGGATTCGACGTCGGTCTGCTCCTGGGTGGCATCCATGCGGCCCGGGGTGAAGGGGACGGTGACGTCGTGGCCGGCTTTCTTGGCGGCCTGCTCGATGCCGACACCGCCTGCGAGGACGATGAGGTCGGCGAGGGAGACTTTTTTGCCGCCGGCGGCGGAGCCATTGAACTCGCTCTGGATGGCTTCCAGCTGGGCGAGGACTTTGGCGAGCTGCTCGGGCTGGTTCACGGCCCAGTCTTTTTGCGGGGCGAGGCGGAGGCGGGCACCATTGGCGCCGCCGCGCATATCCGAGCCGCGGAAGGTGGAAGCGGAGGCCCAGGCGGTGGAGACAAGCTGCGCGACGGTGAGGCCGGTCGCGGCGATCTTGCCCTTCAGCGCGGCGATGTCGTTGCTATCGACGAGCGGGTGATTGACGGCGGGAATCGGGTCCTGCCAGAGGAGTTCTTCGGCGGGGATTTCCGGCCCGAGGTAACGCGAGCGCGGACCCATATCGCGATGGGTGAGCTTGAACCAGGCGCGGGCGAAGGCGTCGGCGAACTGATCGGGATTTTCGAGGAAGCGGCGGGAGATTTTTTCGTAGGCCGGGTCCACGCGCAGGGCGAGGTCGGTCGTGAGCATGGTGGGGAGGCGCTTCTTCGACGGATCGTGTGCATCGGGGATGATGGCTTCGGCTCCCTTGGCCACCCACTGCTGGGCGCCGGCCGGGCTCTTGGTCAGCTCCCACTCGTACTTGAAGAGGTTTTCGAAGAAGTAATTGCTCCACTGGGCGGGCGTCTGGGTCCAGGTGACTTCGAGGCCGCTGGTGATGGTGTCGCCGCCTTTGCCGGTGCCGAATTTGTTGGCCCAGCCGAAACCCTGGGCTTCGAGGCCGGCGGCTTCGGCGTCCGCGCCGACGTTTTCCGACGGACCGGCGCCGTGGGTTTTGCCGAAGGTGTGGCCGCCGGCGATGAGGGCGACGGTTTCTTCGTCATTCATGGCCATGCGGCCGAAGGTGTCGCGGATGTCGTAGGCGGCCTTGAGCGGGTCGGGGTTGCCGTCGGGACCTTCGGGGTTGACGTAGATGAGGCCCATCTGCACGGCGGCGAGTGGGTTTTCGAGATCGCGGGAGTGCTCGACCTGGCTGTCGTCGTCCTTCACGAGCACGCCTTCGCCTTCCACGCCGGGTGAACCCTTCGCGTAGCGGACATCGCCGCCGAGCCAGGTGGTTTCACGGCCCCAGTACACGTCCTGATCGGGTTCCCAGGTATCGGCGCGGCCCCCGGCGAAACCGAAGGTTTTGAAGCCCATGGTTTCGAGGGCGACATTGCCGGTGAGGATCATGAGGTCGGCCCAGGAAATCTTGCGGCCGTACTTCTGCTTGATCGGCCAGAGGAGGCGGCGGGCTTTGTCGAGGCTCACGTTGTCCGGCCAGCTATTGAGCGGGGCGAAACGCTGCTGCCCACGACCGCCACCACCGCGGCCATCGCCGGTGCGATAGGTGCCGGCGCTGTGCCAGGCCATGCGGATGAAGAGCGGGCCGTAGTGGCCGAAATCCGCGGGCCACCAGTCCTGCGAATCGGTCATGAGCGCGGCGAGATCTTTTTTCAGCGCGGCGAAATCGAGGCTGAGGAATTCCCTGGCGTAGTCGAAGCCGTCTTCCATGGGATCGGCCTTGGCGCCGTGCTGGTGGAGGAGTTCGACTTTGAGCCGGTTTGGCCACCAATCGTGGTTGGTGGTATTCCCGCCGGTGGCGGCGGTGTGGAGGAAGGGGCATTTCGCTTCTGTGGTCATGAGATTGGGCAGTTTGAAGGGTGGCGATCAGTGTGGTCACCGCAGAGTGCGGCGCCAGTGGGAGTGCCTTTGTAGCGGGTTGGGGGGTGATTGGTGAAATACTTCCTTCCTTCAGAAATCATAGGCGTTGCCTATGGTTCAGCCCTGAAGTGGTTTGGCGCTCTCGTAGCAAAGAGAATCAGCCGAGCCGAACGATCCCTAGATCCGCTGGGACAGCGTCCACCAAGCTCTGAAACGCACTTCGATTTCCTGCAGGAGACCAAGGGTGAGTTGGCCGGGCGGGTTCGCCTGCTGGATTCGCGCGGCGTATTTCTCTTTCACGGTGGCGCTGATTTCCTGGTACTGGCGTGCCCATTTTTGCTCGCGTACGAGATGCGCGGAGGGGGAGAGGTCTTCAGCATCGCCGATGATTTTCATCGAGGCTTTTCTTCGGGCCGGATTTTCATTCGGGCAAGGGTGGACATTTCTCCGTGGCAGAGGCGCGAGTTCTCGCCATGATCCGCACCCCACGTGGAACGGCGACGTTCCCTTCATTCCTTTCCTAGATGCCGAAAAAGACGCCTGATCCGAAGCAAGACGCGCAGCCCTCGCTCCCGCTGGGGAATGGTGACGCCGTGCCTGCAACGCCTGCCGCCGAGACGACTGAACCCGCCGCTCCTGCCGAAGCTGAAGCTACAGTTGAGGCGGGGGAGACGGCGTCGCCGGTCGAGGAAGCAGCGCCCGCGCCGGAGCCTGAGCCGCAGCCGGTGGGGAAGGTGCAGGACGAACAGGCGCCGCTGGCTCAGAGCTATCGGAACTGGTTCCTCGAATACGCCAGCTACGTGATCCTCGATCGGGCGGTCCCGCACATCGACGACGGCTTGAAGCCGGTGCAGCGGCGCGTGCTGCACACGCTCTGGGACATGGACGACGGCCGCTTCCACAAGGTGGCCAATGTGGTCGGCGCCACGATGAAGCTGCATCCGCACGGCGACGCCTCGATCGGCGCCGCACTGGTGTCGATCGGGCAGCGTGGCTGGCTGATCGAACCGCAGGGCAACTACGGCAACCTGCTCACGGGTGACGAAGCGGCGGCGCCGCGGTACATCGAGGCCCGGCTCACTCCGTTTGCCAAAGACGTGCTCTTCAATCCGAAGACCACCGCCTGGCAGCTCAGCTACGACGGACGGAACAAGGAACCGGTCACGCTGCCGGCGAAATTCCCGATTCTCCTGCTCGAAGGCGCCGACGGTATCGCGGTCGGTCTTTCGACCAAGGTGCTGCCGCACAATTTCAACGATATCTGCCGAGCGGCGATCAATCATTTGCAGGGCAAGACGTTCCGGATTCTGCCCGATTTTCCGACCGGCGGTACGGCGGATTTTGCGGCTTACAACGATGGGGCGCGCGGTGGCAAAGTGAAGGTCCGCGCGAAGATCGAGGAGTGGTCGAAGACGTTGCTCGCGATCACGGAATTGCCCTTCGGCGTGACGACGGAATCGCTGATCGAATCGATCCTCGCGGCGAATGCGAAGGGCAAGATCAAGATCAAGCATGTGGACGACAACACGTCGGACCGGGTTGAGATTCTCGTGCATCTGCCGGCGGGCTCGGAGCCAAAGAAAGTCATTCAGCAGCTTTACGTTTTCACCGGCTGCCAGGTGCAGCTCAATCCGGCGGCGTGTGTGATCGTGCGCGATCTGGAAACGGGCAAGGACAAGCCGCATTTCGTTGGTGTGCGCGATCTGCTCAAGGCCAGCGTGGACGCGACCAAGGAGCTGCTGAAGCGGGAGCTGGAGATCAAGCTCGGCGAGCTCGAGCAGCAATGGCATTGGGATTCGCTCGAGCGCATCTTCATCGAGGAGCGGATTTACCGGAACATCGAAAAATCCCAGACGTGGGAGAGTGTGCTCGAGGAAATCCGGAAAGGCTTGAAACCTCACCTCGGCCAGCTTCGCCGCGAGGTCACGGAGGAAGACATTACCCGCCTCACCGAGATCCGGATCAAACGGATCTCGGCTTACAATCGCTTCCAGGCTGATGAAGCGATCAAGAAGATCGAGCAGGGGATCAAGGAGACGAAAAACAACCTGGCAAACCTCACCGAATACGCGGTCGCATGGTTTGAGATGCTGCAGGCGAAGTACGGCAAAGGCGTCAAGCGCCGCACGAGCTACGACGAGATCGCGCAGATCGATGCGTCGGCGGTGGCCTCGGCGAATCAACGCCTGTACGTCAATCGCAAGGATGGCTTCATCGGCCTGAACTGGCGCCAGCATGAATTTGTGACCGAGTGCACGATTCTCGATAACATCCTCACGATCATGGAGGACGGCTCGCTGAAGGTTTCGAAGGTCGCGGACAAGGTCTTCATGGGTCGCGAAATCATTCAGTGCAGCATCTGGCCGAAAGACGGCGACAACCGTTTTTACACGATGGTGTATTTCGATGGAGAGACGAAGAAGACTTTCGTCAAACGCTTCCAGATTGGCGGGCTCTCCCGCGACAAACTGTACAGCGTGGTGAAGTCCGAGGATTCAAAAATCCTCTACCTCGACGTCGTCAATGAGGAGAAAGACATGCCCAAAGCGATCCACGTCTCCCTCGATGGCCGGGGCGGCGCGCGCGTGCGCGAGTTCGAATTCGAACTGTCTCGCATCCCCGTGAGCGCGCGTACGGCCAAAGGCGTGATTTTGACCCCCTGGACGGTGAAGGGGATCAAGAAGGTCAAAGAGCCCAAAAGTTAGGCTTCGTTAACAACCACGGTATCGGCCGAATCCTGCGGGGCGCGTATAAACAAGCCGGGCATCACTTGGTGGTGCCGGGCGAGTGGACGATGCGCTCCCGGGCTATGGCCTCGGGATCCGTTGTTTGTAACGGATTGGTTTACAGACGTTTAGGTGGAAATATTGATTTGTGACGTGCAGAGATGAGGCCTACCCGTGCCCGGTGACCTCTATGCCCCTGCAGCAACTGATCCAAGGCCCGCTTTGGCGTGGTGAAAAACGGAAATTAATGAGTATTGAGCCCCGATGAGATCCTGGAAGTCCTGGATCGGCGTCGAACTGAGCATCGTCAGCTACAAGGAGAAATTCATCTCCGCGCTGGGCGGCTTTGTGGCCATTTTCATTTTGATTTTGATCAGCGAGAAATTGCAGCTGGCGAACACGCCTTTGTTAGTGGCCTCGATGGGCGCGAGCGCCGTGCTGTTGTTTGCGGTGCCGCACGGTCAGTTGTCGCAGCCGTGGCCGGTCATAGGTGGGCATGGGTTGTCGGCGTTGATCGGGGTCCTTTGTGCGGCGTACATTCCCCACGTGGAGCTGGCTGCCGCGGCGGCCGTAGGCCTGTCGATCGGAGCGATGCACCAGTTCAAATGTATCCATCCGCCGGGCGGTGCGACGGCACTGACTGCGGTGATCGGCGGTCCAGCGATTCATGCGCTGGGCTTGAAGTTTGTGCTCGCTCCGGTGCTCCTCAGCGCCACCACCCTGGTGGCCATCGCCGTCGCATTTAACGCCATCTTTGCCTGGCGCCGCTATCCGGCGATTCTCAATCACCTGGCCTTCGAATCGAAACGAGCGGCGGAGAAGGCGCCGCCTTTGCATGCGGACGTGGTGGAGGCGCTGCGCAAGATGGATTCGTTTGTCGACATTACGGAAGAGGATCTGATTCGCCTCAGTCAAATCCTGCGGACCTTGCGGGAGACGGATCGTCTGGAAAGCACTTCCTCCGCCTCGGCATCTTCCAGCCCTTCGGCCTCCGCCTCTCACCATGTGGTCTGACTCTGGCCGGGGCGGTTAGTGTGGCCGGGGGATGCCGTACTTCCGGGATAGGTAATTCCCGATGTCTTCGGGCTCGTCGATGAACCGCCGTCCCTTTGCTTCCTTGATCTTCAGGCCATCAGCCTGCGCTGCAGGAGAAGAACTAAGGATCAAGACCGGGCACGATTGATTTTCCTCTCCGAGCCATTCGACCAACTCTGCTCTGGGCCGGGGAAACGCGATTCGGTGGACATCGATCTGCGAAGCGAGGGAGGGGAACAAGCTGAGCAGCCCTTCGAAAATGGTGCAGTGAGGGCAGTAGTACGGATCGCCATCGCCATCGTGGAAACCAGCGGCGAGCAGAAACAGGGTGTCGTTCATCGGGCGCGAGTGTGTCTTGGTGCGGCCGCGCTTCACGAACAAAAGCGCGGGGCCGGCAAGCCGCGCCTACGGATCTTCGAATTCCAGAGTCACGAGCCGGTATTCGCCGTCTTCCTTGGTCATATTGACGACCAGTGTGGCGGGGCGTTTCTGGCACTTCGTCTGGTAGATCAGCACGGCGAAGTCATCGGTGATCGCCGATTCCTGTTCCCGGAAAACGCGGGAGACGTACTTTCCGTAGGTGGCTTGAGGCCCTTCGATATACCGGAACTGGAAGAGGTCGGCCGCGCGGCTGAAATCGCTCACCTGCCTGGAGGCGCCCTCCCAAAACGTTTTCGCGTCGGCGGCGTTGTAGGCCCGGAGAATCCGGTCGAGGGTTTTTGCGATATCGGGTGGTTCTGCCGCCGAGCTAGGGATCGCCGTGAGAGCCGCGAAGATCAAAAGCGAATAGAGGATCGATCTGATTTGCATTTCCCTTCCTGGTCTGGAATGAACCATCGCGATATAGCCGGGTGGTAGTACGGTAAGTTTCCTCCCCGGTTGCTGCGATTCCGTGGCGCAAGTCGCCCTGCTCTGAGGCGTTCTCCGGCGAGGAGTGAGGTGGGTGGCCGACTATGAATTGAACCTGGATAAAACGAGTCAGAGTCGTTTGTGCTACCGTTACACCATCTGGCAATCGGTGAGGGGTGCGGAAGATAGTGGGGAGTGGGGGCCACGTGGAGGAGATAGGGGTCAGTCAAGAATAGCACTAAGATAAGGCGGATTTGGAATGGATTTGGCTCGGCTGGCAAGCGTCGGGGGGATAGCGTGAGGCATGTCGAGCAAGACGCCGTTTTTCAAAGCATTCGGGCCGCTGCTTTTTGGCCGTCCGGCCAGGCGAGGACTGGAGAAAGTGGGCCGGTTGGATTCGCTTCAGGAACTTTATGAGATCTTCGGCTACCTCTTGCCGCAGCGCTTGCTTGCTCCGACCGAAAAGGGGCCAAACAGTCGCGAACGACTCTTCACCCCGAAGGTGACTTTTTGGGCTTTCGCCGCCCAGGTGCTCAGCCTGGGACGGCGTGCCGGGAGATCGTGCGGCGCATCGAAGCGTGGTGGCAGGAACTGGCCGGCGCGGGCGAGGCCCCGAGCGGTTCGACCAGTGCCTATTGTCAGGCCCGAGCCCGGCTGGATCCAGCCATTCTAACTTTGGTCCGGGCAGAGATCGCCTGGAGCCTGGAACGCAACATCCTCAACCAGGAGCGCTGGCTGCACGGCCGCTCGGTGAAGATCGTCGACGGCACGGGCCTGAGCATGCCGGACACGCCCGAAAACCAAGCGCTCTGGCCGCAATCCAGCGAACAGGTGGCGGGGTGCGGCTTCCCTGCGATGAAACTGGTCGGACTCTTCTCGCTGGCCAGCGGCGCGTTGCTTGAAACCGTCACCGGGAACAAGCATGCCCATGAGAGCGCCCTTTTTCGCCAGCTCTGGGCGAAGCTGCAAAAGGGAGATATCCTGCTAGCTGATCGAGGCTTTAGCTCGTATGCGGCCATCGCCGGCCTCCAGCAACAGCGCGGCGTCGACAGCGTGATGCGCCTGCACCAGATGCGTAAATGTGACTTTCGCACCGGGCGACGCCTCGGCCCCGAAGATCGTTTGGTCGTCTGGCAAAAGCCCCAGCGCACCGAGGCTTGGAGCGAGGCCGAACATGCGGCCCTACCCCCGGCGCTCACCCTGCGGATGATCCGGCTCAAGGTCGCGACGCCTGGATTTCGCACGCGAAGTGCCGTGTTAGTCACCACCTTCGTCGATCCCGAGCTGTACCCCGCAGAGCAGCTGCGGGAACTCTACGGGCAGCGCTGGCAGGTCGAGCTGCACTTCCAGCAAATTAAGACCCACCTGGCCATGGACGTCCTGCGATGCAAGAGCCCGGAACTCATCGAACGCGAAGTACTCATGCACCAGATCGGCAACCTTCCCCGTCGCAATCGACCAAAGTCAAAACAAGCCCAAATCCGCCTTATCTTAGTGCCATTCGGGGCAGGAAAAAGAATTGACGAGTTGGAGTGCTGAGGAGAAACGTTTGGGGCGATTTCCCGAGCATAGGAGGCTGGTCTTCAAGAGCTGGGCAAATTCCGGCGAGATCTAATATTTCAGTCATGAGTCGTCTCGGAACCCCGATCGTTTCTGTCGAGCCCGATCAGCATGAGAGCGGATTGAACGGCGGCGGACGGCGCCGAGTGCCACGATGGATGGATTACTTGCTCATCGCGCTGGCGACGGCGGCAGTGTGGGCCCACACGATTTCTTTTCAGTTCGTATGGGATGACCGACAGTTTATCGTGGAGAACCAGAGCATCCGGTCGCTGGCCAACCTGCCGGCGATGCTCACGCGTCGGGACGCCCAGTCCTCGATGCCGGAACATTTCGCCCTGTACCGTCCGGTTCGGACCGTCGCCTATGCACTGCTCAATGGAGGGAGCGCGGGACCGCACCCCGCAAGCTATCATTTGGCGAATGTCGTTGGGCACGGGATCACCGCGATGCTTTTGTGCAGCGTATCCTTCGCGCTGCTGCGTAGGTTCGGGGGGGCCTCGGCGGAGGCTGCGCGAGCGGCCGCGTTGTTCATCGGTCTCGCGTTTGCCGTGCATCCGGTGGTCTCCGAAGTGGTCTGCTGGGCTAAATCCTTCGATGATATTCTCGCGGCGCTTTTCTGCCTCGGTTCACTCTCCCAACTTCTCAAGTGGAAGACTGGGGATCATCGCCGGCTCGGACTCGCGATCCTCCTTTTCGGGCTCGGAGTTTATTCCAAGGAATCCGCGGTGCCGTTCGCGTTGGTGCCCTTCGTCTATTCCTGGGTCCTGCTGCGGCAGCCGGTTGGGCGAAGTGTTCGGTTGAGCTTCGGCTTCCTCCTGGTTGCCGCAATCTTTGTGGTGCACCGGCATGTGGTGCTCGGGCAAACCAGCCAGGTGGCGCCCATTTCGGGGACGTACCTGCAGACCCTCATCGATACGATCCCCTGTGCAGTCACCTATCTCCGGTTGGGATTGGGTTTCCCACCCTTCAATATCGACTACGCCTTCCTGGACCACGGCCATTCCCTGCTCTCCCTGCAAGTGCTCCTCGGCGCAGCCGTGTTGATCGCGACTCTCATCGGCGCGGCCATTGCCGCTCGCTCCCAACGATGGAGTCTCTGCGGGTTCGGGTTGCTTTGGGCTGGGTTGTTCTTCCTGCCGGTCGCGAACCTGATCCCCATGATGCAATTCATGGCGGAACGATTTCTCTATCTGCCGCTCATTGGCTTTCTGCTCGCAGGGGGATTTCTCTTTCTCCAAATTCGCAATCGGCGAATCGCGCTCGCGGCCGCAGTAGTGGTCGTGAGTCTTTGGGCTTTTGTGGGGTGGGATCGTTCGTGGATCTGGCGCAATAACCTGGCTCTATTCGTTCAGACCGCACTGACCGGCCCGCAAAACCGGGTCATGGAAAACAACGCCCTCGCGGAAATCTTGAACCTGCCTGCGGTGAAAAAAGTCACGCGCCCGGCGTCCAATGTTGCGCCATCGCCGGACGAGATCACGGCCTCCATTCAAATTCTCTCAACGGCGCGAAAGGCATTCCCGGATAATCCGGCCCTGGCCAATGCGCTCGGCGCATCCTGGGTTTCCGCGCACGATCTCGGGAAGGCGATCGATTGTTTTTACAGCGCGACTGGAGTTTCGCCTCGGAATGTGAGCTATGGCCGCAATCTCGGCCTCGCCTTGCTCCAGGCGAATCGTCTGCCCGAAGCGAAAGCAGCGCTGACCAAGCTGCTCACGCTCCATCCCGAGGACATTCCGTTGCTGCGGATGCTCAGCGGGGTTCTTCTCTCGCAGAAAGAGACTGACCAGGCGCGCCCATACATCCTGCGCCTCAAGCAACTCGACCCGACGTCGCCCGACTATGATCGCTGGCTCAGGGAGATGCCGGAAGGGCCATCCCGGTA
>Ga0209050_1000629_pt1 | contig 54939 bp, 54 predicted proteins | sample Araplavi_mTSA_r2_FD_184276 | JGI IMG/M metagenome (GOLD analysis project Ga0209050, IMG submission 184276) | Arabidopsis root microbial communities from North Carolina, USA - plate scrape MF_Cvi_mTSA_r2 (SPAdes) (version 2) | ecosystem: Host-associated > Plants > Roots > Endosphere | place: USA... | reverse complement strand
TTTGCTTGGCCTCGTCGTTCGCCACCGCCGCTGACACAGCGGCGGCTACAACGTCGCAAGCGGATCACAGGCTGCCAAAATTTCCACGTGTAGCCGCCGCTGTGTCAGCGGCGGTGGGATGGCGCCCGGTTCAAGGAAGCTTGCAGCCACCGGTGAGCCGACTACATACGCGCTTCTTCCCTCTCCACCCCCTTTTCAAATGTCGAAAAACAAAGTCCTCATCATCGTCGGCGATGCCACTGAAACGGTCGATACCCTTTACCCCTTCTACCGCTTGATCGAGGGCGGTTACCAGCCCGTGGTCGCGGCGCCGGAAAAGCGCCGTTACCAGATGGTGATGCATGAGGTGAAGCCGGGCTGGACCATCACCAAGGAGTGGGAGGGCTACACCATTCAGGCCGACGTCGCGTTTTCCGAGATCAAGGAAGAGGAATACGCCGGCATCTTTTTCAGCGGTGGCCGCGCGCCGGAATACATCCGCGAAGACGAAGACCTGCTCCGCGTGACTCGCTACTTTTTCGACCAAAACCTGCCAGTGGCTAGCGTGTGCCACGGCGTGGAAATCCCGGCCCGCGCCGACCGCGTTCGCGGCCGCAAAATGGCCACGGTCGCCAAGTGCAAATTCGACCTCGAAGTCTGCGGCGGTATCTACGTGAACGAGGCCTGTGTCGTCGATGGTAACCTCGTCAGCGGCCGCACTTTCCATGATAACGGCCACTATTTCGGCTCGTTCATGAAGCTACTCGACGCGAACCGCGCGAAGGCGTAGGCCCCGAAACGGAAAGAGGTGTCCCCGAAATATACGGAAGGACACGGAGCTAATGGACGGCGTCAGGAAAACGCCTTTCCCAAGAGGGGAAGCCTTTCCGCGCCGGTTTTCCAAGGCACTCTTTTTGAGCCGGGCGGACTTGGATCGATTGATCGTGACGCAAATCCCTCGGCTTTTGGAGGCCGGGGGGATTGTGCTTTTTGCTTCGCGATACTGGGCCTTCCCGTCATCGTCCCGCGCCCCGACCTCCTTCATGAATCCCACCCGACGCCTTGAGCTGTTGCTCTTCCTCGCCTGCTGGTTCGCTTTTGCGTACTTCAATCAAGGAGGCGGGTGGAACCAGAACTCCCGTTTCGCCGAGATCCGCGCGATGGCGGAGGAGGGGCGCTTCCCGATCGACAATTTCCTAGTCTATCAACGCGCCGCGGGCGGTGACGAACTCGAGCGGCTCCCGGTCGATCACGCCGAATTTACCCGGAACGGCGAGCGGCTGCACCTTTGCTGGGTGGACGGAAACTGGACCCTGACCCCGATGGGCGACACCCCGCCGGCGGACGGCGTCAAGCCGGTGGCCATGATCCCGGAAACGCTCGGCCAGGAATGGGGCTCTGCCTCGGGCGACGTGGCTTACGTCTCGAAAACCGGCCATTTTCACCCGAATAAGCCACCGGGAACCTCGTTTCTCGGTTTGCCGGCCTATTGGATCATCCTCCAGGTCGAGCGCGCTTTCGGCATCGATCCGGACCATTGGTGGGTACTGAATGTAAACATGTGGCTGACCACGGTTTTCAGCGTGGGGCTGCTCTCCGCGCTGGGCTGTGTGCTCTTTTTTCGGCTGGCGCGGGAGTTCGCTGGGGGAGCCAGTGGTCCCGCGTTGCTGGCCACGGTGGCGTATGCGTTTGGAACCACGTTTTTCCCCTTTGCTACGATCCTCTTCGATCACGCTCTGACGGCCTCCCTCTTCATCGCGGCCCTGTATTTCCTGCGGCAAAAGCCGCTGCCGGTGCTGGCTGGGGCCTGTGCCGGGATGGCGGTCGTCACCAACTATGTGGCCGCGGGGGCGGTGATCGCTTTCGGTCTCTACGCGCTGCTGGCGGGCGGTCTGAACTGTCGCCGGGCCATCCTTTTCTCCCTCGGCGGCATCCCCATGGCCGTGCTGCTCTTCGGCTACCACTGGCTGAATTTCGGCTCCCCGCTGGCCCTGGCGAATGACTTCCAGAACCCCATCTTCAAGGACACGGGCGGAGCCCTCGGCATGTTTGGGATGCCGAATCCCTATGTCGTCGGGCTGCTGATCGCTTCGCCCTACCGTGGCGTTTTCTGGCTCGCGCCGATCCTGATTCTCGGCGTGGTGGGGTGGGTGATTTGGCTGCGCGAAAAGACCTGGGTGGCCGAAGCGCGGTTGGGCATCGCGGTGTTCGGCTTCTTCTTTTTCATCAACTCGACCTTCAATGGTTACCACGCCGGTTTTTCCGCCGGACCGCGTTATCTGGTGCCAGGGATTCCTTTTGTCGCTCTGGCGACGGTGGTCGCCTTTGCTCGCTGGCGCCGGGTTTCCGGCGTTTTACTGACGCTTTCCGTGGGGCAGCAATTCTTGCTCGTGGCCACTGATGCGCAGAACTCCCTCGCCGTCGGCGGGCACGCCCGGATCGACGACGAGCATCGGAAGGACGATTTCTTCTGTGCGATCGTGAATGAATACGCGGCGCCGCTGTTCTTCGAGGGGCAGGCAACCCCGGTGTTGCGCCAGCTCCGTGATATCAAGGTCGAGGAAGAAGAAGGGGTCCTCAAAGCGGAGGAGCCCAACGAAGTCGTGCGCGCGAAGAAGCTTCGCGACTACCGCGCCGAGCTCGATGCCGCGATCCAGCGCGGCGATCGCTCACCTTTTTTGCTCGCGGCGATTCGCGGCCCGGTTTCGGTGAATCCGGTCGCTGCCTACGATGGTTTGCTCGGTTACGGGCTCTATCCGCTGGGGTCGGTGCAGAGCGTTTGGTCTTCATTTAATGCGGGTGAACTGCTCTTTCCGCAGTCGCGCTGGAGTGTGTTGCCGCTGCTCCTGGTGAGCGGGGGATTGCTGGTGGTTGCGGGCCGCGGCGCGCGGAAGAATTCCGTCGCGCAGTGAAAAAAGTTCAAAATTCCATTTGCGCATTATCCGGAGAGGGCTTATACCCGCCGCCCTTCTTTGCGCTCTCGCGATACCAATCGCGCTCTCGCGGCACCGGTGCTACCGGGTGTCTCCTGAGCGTGCTGCCGTCGGGAGATGTGGTTGAGAGGGGAGAAATGAGAGTCATGGTTTGCGCCCCGCGCAAAACAAAAAAGCCAGGGCTCTCGCGTCATCAGCTGGTGCTCCGATAACTGCTGAAGACGGAATTTTTGACCTTCGGGGCCGTCGCGACGGCCTCTTGAGGGCGACGGAGCAAAGACCGTTTCAACCGAACTACCACTTTAACCATGCCTACGATCAACCAGCTCGTCCGTAAGGGACGCGAGAGGGTGAAATACAAATCGAAGTCTCCGGCGCTGACGAATTGCCCGTTCCGCCGTGGCGTCTGCGTGCAGGTCATGACCCGTACGCCCAAGAAGCCGAACTCCGCGCTGCGGAAGGTGGCCAAGGTTCGTTTGACTAACGGTTACGAAGTCATCGCTTACATCCCTGGCGAAGGTCACAACCTTCAGGAGCACTCCATCGTCCTCGTTCGCGGTGGCCGTGTGAAGGATCTTCCGGGTGTCCGTTATCATATCGTCCGTGGTTCGCTCGACGCCCTCGGGGTTGAGAAACGCCGCCGCAGCCGTTCGAAATACGGCGCCAAGCGTCCGAAGCCGGGTGCCGCCGCTGCCGAGACCGGCAAGGGCAAGAAGAAGTAAGTCGAGTCGCTTAACCTTTTACACTCTCTACTCAAATGGCACGCCGTCGTCGCACCATTCGCAAAGAAGAAAAGATCGATAGCCGTTACGGTTCGCCCGTGGTGGCCCGCCTCATCGCCACGGTGATGAAAGACGGTAAAAAGTCTCTCGCGGAACGTATCGTCTATAGCGCGATCGAAGAAACCCGCCAGGGTGCCGAGTCGGTTGATCCGCTCGAAGTCCTGAACAAGGCGGTCGACAACATCAAGCCGCGCCTCGAAGTCAAGAGTCGCCGCGTTGGTGGTGCGACCTACCAGGTGCCGATGGAAGTTCCTCCGGCCCGTCAGCTCGCTCTCGCGATGCGCTGGCTCGTGGGTTACGCCCATGGCCGGAAAAACATCCCGATGACGAAGGCTCTCGCTTTCGAGCTCAAGGATGCCGCTGCCAATCAGGGGAATGCCGTCAAGAAACGCGACGACACCCACAAGATGGCGCAGGCCAACCGCGCCTTCGCTCACTTCCGCTTCTAAAGAGTCTCCCCCGACGAAATCTTAACCTCGCCGAGGAATATGTCCGCCGCTCTCGCAGAAAAACCCGCTACGAACCCGAACTCCCCGAACCGCGCTTACCCGCTGGAACGGACTCGTAATATCGGTATTGCCGCGCACATCGATGCCGGCAAGACGACGCTGACTGAGCGCATCCTGTTCTACACCGGGATGATTCACAAGATCGGTGAAGTGCATGAAGGCACGACCGTGACGGACTGGATGGAGCAGGAACGTGAGCGTGGTATCACGATCACCTCGGCGGCGACGACTTGCTTCTGGCAGCAGACCAAGCAGCAGGACGTCTATAAGGCCTACGAAGGCATCAAGATGCGGGTGAACATCATCGACACCCCCGGCCACGTGGACTTCACGGCCGAAGTGGAGCGCTCGCTCCGCGTGCTCGATGGTGCGATCGCCGTGTTCTGCGGTGTGGCCGGCGTCCAGCCGCAGTCGGAAACCGTTTGGCGCCAGGCGACCAAGTATGGCGTTCCGCGGATCGCGTTCGTCAACAAGATGGACCGCACCGGTGCCAACTTCGCCAACGCCATCAACGATATGCGCACCAAGCTGCGCGCCAACGCCTGGCCGATCCTGATTCCGCTGGGTGCTGAAGACACGCTGCGCGGCCAGCTCGACGTCGTGAACAAGAAGGCGATCATCTATCTCGATGACGCGCAGATGGGTTCCAACTACGTCGTCGAGGAAATTCCGGCGGAATACAAAGAGCTCGTCGACAACGCCTACAACGATCTGGTGACCGCGATTTCCGACCTCGATGAAGAGCTCGGGATGGCCTTCCTCGAAGAGCAGCCGATCACCAAGGAGATGCTCAAGGCGGGTATTCGTCGCCAGACGATCGCCAACAAATTTGTGCCGGTTGCCGGCGGTTCGGCCTTCAAGAACAAGGGCGTTCAGTACCTCGTCGACGCCGTGGTCGACTACCTCCCGAGCCCGCTCGACATTCCCCCGGCCACTGGCCAGGACCCGGATGACGCGACGATCAAGGTTTCCGCTCCGCCGGATGACAACGCCAAGTTTGTCTCTCTCGCGTTCAAGCTCTGGAGCGATCCTTTCGTCGGCAAACTGGTGTTCTTCCGCGTTTACTCCGGCAAGCTCACCAAGGGTGACACGGTGCTCAACCCGCGTACCCGCAAGCGCGACCGCATTAGCCGTCTGATCCAGATTCAGGCTGACAAGCGCGAAGACATCGAAACCATTTACTCGGGCGATATCGCCGCCATCGTTGGCATCAAGAACGTCACCACCGGTGATACTCTCTGCAGCGAAGACATCGCGATCACCCTCGAACCCCCGTCCTTCCCTGACCCGGTTATCTCGATGTCCATCGAGCCGAAGACCAAGAGCGATCAGGAAAAGATGGGCAACGCTCTCCAGCGCCTCTCGGAAGAAGATCCCACGTTCCGCGTTTTCACCAACGAGGAAACCGGCCAGACGATCATCGCTGGCATGGGCGAACTTCACCTCGAAATCATCCGCGATCGTATGCTTCGCGAATTCAAGGTTGAAGCGAACTCCGGCAAGCCGCAGATCGCCTACCGCGAAACGATGACCAAGCCCGCGCACGGCGTCGGCAAGCTCATCAAGCAGTCCGGTGGTCGTGGTCAGTACGGCCACGTCGAAGTCGACGTCCGTCCGGCCGAAGCCGGCAAGGGTATCACCATCGAAAGCAAGATTGTCGGTGGTACGATTCCGAAGGATTACATCCCGGCCTGTAAGAAGGGTCTGGAAGAAGCCGTCCTCAGTGGCGTGCTCGGTGGCTACCCGGTGATCGATCTCGAAATCGACATCGTGTACGGCAGCTACCACGAAGTCGACTCGAACGAAATGGCGTTCAAAATGGCCGCGATCTTCGCGCTCAAGGACGCGATGAAGAACGGCGCGCCGATTCTTCTCGAGCCGATCATGAAGGTGGAAAACTCCACCCCTGAAGATTTCCAGGGTGACATCATGGGCGATCTCAACCGTCGCCGCGGTGTCATCAAGAGCATCGACGCCAAAAATGGTCTGTCGATTATCAACGCCGACGTCCCGCTCGCGGAAATGTTCGGTTACGCGACGGCGATCCGTTCGCTTTCCAAAGGTCGCTCCAGCTATTCGATGGAGCCCTCCCACTTCGAGCAGGTGCCCGAAAACGTGAAAAAAGCCGTTCTCGAACAGAAGGGCAACTAACCAGAGTCATCCATGCAAGGACAACGCATCCGCATTCGTCTCAAAGCTTTCGACTACCGCATGCTCGACGCCTCCGCTTTGGAGATCGTCGAAACCGCGAAGCGCACCGGCGCCCAGGTCGTTGGCCCGATCCCGCTCCCGACGCGCATCGAGAAGTTCACGGTCAACCGCTCCCCGCACGTGGACAAAAAGTCGATGGATCAGTTCGAGATCCGGACCCACAAGCGCCTCCTCGATATCGTCGAGCCCACCGCCAAAACCGTGGATGAGCTGAAGAAGCTCAACCTCCCGGCCGGCGTGGACATCACCATCAAGATTTAACCAGGAACCTCCGAACCAGCATGAAGATCGGATTGCTAGGACGCAAAGTTGGCATGACCCGCGTGTATGACGCAGCGGGCAAAGCCACAGCCGTCACCGTCATCGAAGCAGGTGGTAACACGCCGCTCGAAATCAAGACCGTCGAGAAGCACGGTTACTCGGGTGTTCAGGTCGGCTACGACGACCAGAAGCCGCAGCGCCTCACGAAGGCTCTTCGCGGTCACTTCGAGAAACACGGTTCCGGCCCCAAGAAGCGCATTCGTGAGTTTCGCCTCGCCGACGACGTCACCGTCGAAGCGGGAGTGGACCTGAGCGTGAAACAGTTCGCCGCCGGCGACTGGGTCGACATCATCGGCCAGTCGAAAGGCAAAGGTTTCCAGGGCGTTATCAAGAAGCACGGGATGTCGGGCCAGCCGGCCTCGCACGGTTCCATGATGCATCGCCGTAACGGCGCCATCGGCAACCGTTCGACCCCCGGTCGCATTTGGAAGAACATGGGCATGCCCGGTCACATGGGTAACAAGCGCAAGACGGTGCAAAACCTCCGCGTGGTCCAGGTACGTGAAACCGAAGGCGTGATCCTCGTGACGGGTTCCATCCCGGGTGCGAACGGCAGCTACGTCGTCGTCCGCCCCTCCAAGAAGAAAGTTAACCAGGAGGCAGCCAAGTAGTAAGTCATGGCAGCGACCATTCTCACAGCCGCGGCCGCCCAGGCCGCGAACATCGAAGTCATCCAGGATGACCGTTACGCTCAGGCCGTTCACGACCACGTCGTGGCCCTGCGCGCCGGCCGCCGCAGCGGCTCCGCCTGCGCCAAAACCCGCGGCGAAGTAGCTGGCAGTAATGCCAAGCCCTGGCGCCAGAAGGGCACCGGCCGCGCGCGCGCCGGTGAAAAACGCTCGCCGATCTGGCGTGGCGGCGGTGTGGTCTTCGGACCTCGTCCGCGCGACTACTCCAAGAAGGTGAACAAAAAGGTCGCGAAGGTTGCCCTTCGCAAAGCGTTTAGCGAACGCGTGAACAGCGGCGACGTCCTCGTCGTCGAAGATTTCACGGTGGCTGAACCCAAGACCAAACAATTCCTCACCCTGCTCGCCTCGGTAACGCCGGAACTCCAGACGCTCGTGATCGCTGACGATTTCGACGACAACACGTTCCTCGCCGCCCGCAATGTGCTCGGCCCTCTCCTGCTCCGCGCCGGTGAGACCAGCACCGAGCACCTGCTCCAGTTCCGCAAGATTGTGGTGACCAATGGAGCGCTCACGCAACTCGCCCAACGCATGGCCATCACCAAATGAACGAGCCCTACGACATCATCGAGACCATCTGCCTGACGGAAAAGGCCACGCGCCTGACCGAGTCGCAGAACAAGTATGTCTTCCGCGTTCGCCCGACCGCCACGAAGCCTCAGATCAAGGCGGCGGTCGAGACCCTCTTCAAAAAGAAGGTCGTTAAGGTGAACACCATGAACTACGGCGGCAAAGCCCGCCGCCAGCGCACTGCCGCCGCCGGCGTCACGAGCGACTGGAAGAAAGCCGTCGTTCAGCTCGCCGAAGGTGAGCGTATCGAAGTCGCCTAAGCCCAAGCCGAACCACTGACATGGGACTCAAAACTTTTCGTCCAATCACGCCGAGCATGCGTTTCAAGGTGCTCCCGACTTTCGAGGAGATCACCAAGACGAAGCCCGAGCGTTCGCTCACCGAATCGAAGAAAAAGAGCGGTGGCCGTAACCATCATGGCCGCATCACCTGCCGTCACGTCGGCGGTGGTCACAAGCAGCGCTACCGCATCATCGACTTCAAGCGCAAGAAGCGCGGAATCGAAGCGGAGGTGGTCGGCATCGAATACGATCCGAACCGCACCTGCCGTATCGCCCTCCTCAAGTACACCGATGGCGACAAGGCCTATATCCTTGCTCCGATCGGCCTGAGCACGGGTGACAAAGTGTCCGCTGGTGAAGGCGCCGAGCCGAAGCCGGGCAACGCTCTTCCGCTTTCTGCGATCCCGTTGGGTTCCTCGATCCATAACGTCGAGTTGATCCCCGGCAAGGGTGGCCAGATCGCCCGCTCCGCTGGTCAGCAGGTCATCCTGATGAACCGCGAAGCCGAATTCGCTCTTCTCAAGCTTCCGTCCGGTGAAATCCGCAAGGTCAACGTCGCCTGCTACGCGACGGTCGGCCAGGTCGGCAACATCGAGCACATGAATGTCCAGAGCGGCAAAGCGGGACGCACCCGCTGGCAGGGCGTCCGCCCGACCGTTCGCGGTATGGTCATGAACCCGGTCGATCACCCGATGGGTGGCGGCCAGGGTAAGTCCAAGGGCGGTGGTGGTCGTCACCATCCGATGTCGCCCTGGGGCCAGCTCGCCAAGGGTTTCAAGACCCGTCGCAAGCATCACCCGAGCGATCGCTTCATTGTGCAGCGTCGCAATGCGAAGAAAGTCAAATAAGCCTCTGAATTATGGGACGTTCGCTTAAAAAAGGACCTTTCGTCGACTTCCACCTCCTGGAGAAGATCGACAAACAGAACGACGTCGGCACCAAAAAGCCGATCAAGACTTGGTCGCGTCGTTCGACCATCACGCCGGACTTCGTGGGCCACACTTTCCTGGTCCACAACGGCAAAATCTTTAACTCGGTCTTCGTGACCGAAAACATGGTGGGCCACAAGCTCGGGGAGTTTTCGCCAACGCGAATCTTCAAGAAGCACGGCTCCCACACCGCGAAGGTCGCCAAGTAGTAAGCGGGCGACGCACGGGAAACCTAACTCGAGCATGACTCGGACCCAGGTCACCCGGACGGCGCTTTGCCTGACCTTCCTGCTGTCCGCCTTTGGAGCTCCAGTGCTCCAAGCCCAGACAGCCCGTTCTTTGATTGATCAAGAGATAGAATCCTCGGAAACGAGGGCGACCCAGGAAGCCTTGCTTCGGGAAAACGAAACGCTGAAGCGCAAGCTTCAACAATCCGAATCCCAGGTCGTCACGCTTCAGAAGAATCTCGCCACCGCCAACGCCGAGGCCGAAGTCCTCAAGCGCAAGATCTCGGAGCTTATGCTCCGGATCGAAGCACTGGGGATTAATGCCACCGGCGAAGGATCGCAGATTGAGCAGCGCCTGTTGAAGGCGGTGAACGATTTGCGAATCGCCGAAAACGACCGCAAAGCCAGTAAAGAGGCTTTAGCCGAAATCGGTGAAACCCTCATCGCTCTCCAGGCGAAGGTTGGCAGCGGGAATCCCGAGGCGCAAAAGTCCCTCGAAGAGGTAGCCCGAAGAATATCGGCCACCCTCGATGGAGTGAGCGCCACTCCTGAAGCGCAATCTGCAAAACCCGGCACCCGCCCGGTCAGCGCCAGTTCGCTGGCCGATGGCCGGATTATCGCCACCAATGAAAGCCTGGCCCTCGTTGTCACCAACGTCGGCGCCAAACATGGCCTTCGGGTGGGGATGCCCCTCCGGATCCTGCGCGACAAAAACGAAGTCGGCATTGTTCGGGTGGTCGAGCTCCGCGACCGGATTGCCGGCGCCGTGGTTCAGTCTCTTCATTCAGATTCAGATAAGATTGAGGTCGGCGACAGACTCACCCTTGATGCCGGCTATTAACTGTACTATTTTGCCAACCCCGCTGATCCGAGCCTGACCGCCGGATGGCCTAGCGACCCAAAGACTACATCATTCACAACATGCAAATTCGATCCATCTATCGAGGTGCGCGCATCTCGGCTTTCAAATGCCGCGAGGTTACGCGCGAGATCCAAGGATTGTCGGCGGCAGCCGCCGTGGATTTGCTGAATTTCGTTCCGAAGAAGGCGGCCCGCCTCGTCCTCAAGACGCTGAAGAGCGCGATCGCCAACGCCGAGAACAACAACAACCTCCGCGCCGAAACCCTGCTCGTGCAGGAAGCGGTGGTGGGCGAAGGCCCGACCATCAAGCGTTTTCGCCCGAAAGCCCGCGGTAGCGCCGGCCCGGTTCGCAAGCGGACCTCGCACATTCGCATCATCCTTTCCGATTCCCTGGAAGCTCCGAAGCCGAAGGCCAAGAAGGCCCCGAAAGCTGAGAAGTCCTCTGAAACCAAGAGCAATTAATTGTTATGGGTCAAAAAGTTAATCCCATTGGCTATCGTCTGGCGGTCAACCGTGACTGGCGTTCGCGCTGGTTCGCCTCGACCCGTGAACTCGCTGAGTTCCTCAAGTCGGACGTCGAGATCCGCCGTTACGTGAAGGAAAAACTTCGCCAGGCGGCCGTTTCGAAAGTCATGATCGAGCGCGCTTGGAACAGCATCCGTGTGACCATCTTCACCGCCCGTCCGGGTGTCGTGATCGGTCGCAAGGGCGCTGAAATCGAGAAGATGACCGAAGACATCTCGCGGGTCTCCGGCGGCAAGCAGGTCAAGATCGACATTCAGGAGATCAAAACTCCGGAACTCGACGCCCAGCTCGTTGCGGAAAACGTCGCGATGCAGATCGAACGACGCATCAGCTTCCGCCGCGCGATGAAGAAGTCGATCCAGACGACCATGGAAATGGGCGCCGAAGGAATCAAGCTTCGTTGCGGTGGCCGCCTCGGCGGCGCGGAAATCAGCCGGGCGGAATGGTACCGCGAAGGCAAGATCCCGCTTCACACCCTTCGTACCCCGATCGACTACGGCTTCGCCGAAGCTCGCACGACCTACGGCATCATCGGCGTCAAATGCTGGCTTTGCAAAAAGCCGGAAGTGCCCGGTGAAACCCCGGAACCCCCGCCGCAACGCCGTGAACGCGGTGACCGTCGCGGTGGTGACCGTGATCGCGATCGTGATTCTCGTGGCAACGCCCCTGCCGCCCCGGCTCCCGTCGCTGCCCAGTAAGCAGTCGCAGCCCCTCGAATTTCTTTAACTTAGCTTTTACCGGACAACGTTTATGCCTTTGATGCCCAAACGCGTTAAGTATCGCAAAACCCAGCGCGGCAGCCGTGCGGGGAAAGCGACGCGCACCGTCAGCATCGACTTTGGTGCCTATGGCCTGCTCACTTTGGAGCGCGCCTGGATCACCAACACCCAGATCGAAGCCGCTCGTGTTGCCCTCACCCGCAACATGAAACGTAAAGGCAAGCTCTGGATCCGAATCTTCCCGGACAAGTCGGTCACCGCCCGCCCGCCTGAAACCCGAATGGGTAAAGGCAAGGGCCAGCCCGAGTACTGGGTCGCCACGGTCCGCCCGGGCAACATCCTTTTCGAACTCGACGGCGTGCCGGAATCGGTTGCCCGTGAATCCCTGCGTCTCGCGGCCAACAAACTGCCGGTTCGCACGAAGTTCCTCACCCGTCACCGCGCCAGCGCCTAACCTATTTACTGACGATGAACCTGAAAGAGTTGCGCCAATTGAGCGTGTCCGAGTTGGGCGCGCGCGAACGCGAGTTGAAGGACGAACTTTTCCACCTGCGCGTCCAGAAGGCCGCGGGCCAGGTCGAGAAATCCAGCCAGTTCCGCGTGTATCGCCGCGAGATCGCCCGTATCAAGACGGTCGCCAGCGAGCTGCAGACCAAGGCAAACACCAAGTAATCACGATGAGCAATTCTCCTGAGACCTCGGCCCCGGAAGTCGCCGCTGCCCCCGCGAAGACCGCGGTGCGCAAAGAGCGCGTCGGCCAGGTTGTTTCGACCAAGATGACGAAGACCCTCGTGGTCGAATCCATCACCCGCGTCCCGCACCCGCTGTTCGGCAAGATCGTCAAGCACCGCAAGCGCTTCTACGTCCACGACGAAGAAAGCAAAGCGAAGGAAGGCGACACCGTTCGCATCGGAGAGACCCGCCCGCTGAGCAAGCTCAAGCGCTGGGAACTCCTCGAGATCATCAAGCACTAATTTTTTACCAGCTACTGCCATGCTTCAGATCCGTTCCAGGTTGGAAGTTGCCGACAACACCGGCGCCCGTAAGGCGAAGATGATTGGTGTCATCGGCAAGAAGAACAAACTCGAGGCCTTGGTCGGCGACATCATCACCGCACACGTGCGTGATGCTGCCCCCGGTGGCCAGGTCAAGAAAGGTGAAGTCGTCCGTGCCGTGATCGTTCGCACCAAGCAGCCGGTTCGTCGTGAAGACGGCGGTTACCTCCGGTTCGACCAGAACGCCATCGTCATCATCGACAAAGATTCGAATCCCAAGGGCACCCGTATCTTCGGCCCGGTGGCTCGCGAACTTCGCGAGAAGAACTTCATGAAGATCATCAGCTTGGCCCCGGAGGTCCTCTAAGCCATGAGCCAGCAGAAATTCCATGTTCGTCGGGGCGACCTCGTCCAGGTGATCACGGGCAACCATAAGGGTTCCCAGGGTCGCATCCTGCAGGTCGTCACCAAGAAGCAGCAAGTTATCGTCGAAGGTGTGCGCCTGATCAAAAAGCACGCGCGCCGTTCGCAGCAGAATCCCAACGGTGGAATCATCGAGCGCGAAGGTCCGATTCACGTGAGCAACGTGAAGGTGATCGAAAGCGCGAACGACCAAGCCGCCAACGAAAAGAAGAGCTAAGCCATGGCCGTCGAATTTTACGAGCACTACCAAAAGACCGTTGTTCCTGCTCTGAAGGAAAAGCTGGGGTATTCGAACATCCACCAGATCCCGAAGATCACGAAGGTCGTCGTCAACTCCTGCGCCAACGCTGGTCTCAGCGACCACAAGCAGGCTCTTGAAGACGTCAAGAACGAGCTCACCACCATCACCGGCCAGAAGCCGTCGGAGACCCGCTCGAAGAAGAGCATCGCGAACTTCAAGCTCCGCCAGAACCAGGCGATCGGCGCGAAGGTGACCCTCCGGGGCACGCGGATGTACGAATTCCTTGAGCGTCTCATCAACATGGCGCTGCCCCGTATCCGTGACTTCCGTGGTGTTTCCCCGCGTGCCTTCGACGGCAACGGGAACTACACCCTCGGCGTCACCGATCAGTCGATCTTCCCTGAAATCGAGCTGGACAAGATCAAGCGCAACATCGGCTTCGACGTGACGATCGTCACCTCCGCGAAGAACGACGCTGACGCCAAGTCGCTCCTCGTTGAAATGGGCATGCCCTTCACCGACAAGGCGAAGAAGGCTCCGGCGAAGCCCGCTGAAACCACCACCGCCGCCTAATCACTATGAGCCAGATTTCCGATCCTATTGCCGATTTTCTGACCCGGCTTCGGAACGCCACCAGCGCGGCCCTGCCGCAGACGTCGGCGCCCTACTCCAAGGTCAAGGCTGAGATCGCCCGCATCCTCAAGCAGGAAGGCTACATCGCTGACTACACGGTCGAAACCTCCGGTAAATTCCCGGAGATCAAGGTGACCAACAAGTACGTCAAAAACAGCCCCGCCATCACCGGCCTCAAGCGCGTGAGCCGTCCCGGTCTTCGCCGTTACGTCGGCGCGACCGAGATCCCGAAGGTGCGTGAAGGCATGGGTATCTCCATCCTCTCGACGCCGAACGGCGTCATCTCCGGCCGCGAAGCCGCCAAACAACACGTCGGCGGCGAATTGCTGGCCATCGTTTGGTAGCCCTCTATACTCTCCGTTCTTATGTCTCGTATTGGCAAACTGCCCATCCCGCTTCCCGCCAAGGTGAAGTTGAACGTCGCCGCTGACGGCGTGGTCAACGTGGAGGGCCCGAAAGGCAAGCTCTCGTACACCCTGCCCAAGCAGATCAAAGGCGGCGTCGAAGAAGGCCGCGTGGTGCTTACCCGCAGCTCGGACGACCGCAAGGTCCGCGCGCTGCATGGTCTCGCCCGTGCTCTGGTCAACAACATGGTCAAGGGCGTCAACGACGGTTTCGTCAAGGACCTCGAGATCCATGGCGTCGGCTTCAAGGCCGCGCTCCAGGGCAAGGTGCTGAAGCTGAACCTCGGCTTCTCGCACGACATTCTTTTCCCGATTCCGGAAGGGATCAAAATCACGGTCGCGGACAACACCAAACTCAAGATTGAAGGCGTTGATCGCCAGGTCGTGGGTCAGGTGGCCGCCGACATCCGCGGGTATTATCCGCCGGAGCCCTACAAGGGCAAAGGCGTCCGTTATGTGGGTGAGCACATCATCCGCAAGGAAGGCAAAACTGTTCAGTAGTAAAGGACTATGGCTTCGCGCAAACAACAGGTTCTCATGCGCCACACGCGTATCCGGAAACGGATCGCTGGCACGACTCAACGTCCCCGTCTCGCGGTGCACTTCTCGGGCAAGCACATCTATGCCCAGATCATCGACGACGAGCAGGGCCGCACGCTCACTTCCGTGAACACCACGGAAGCCGAGTTCCGCGACAAAGCCGGCTCCAACGTGGCTACCGCCGTGAAGGTGGGTGCTGCGCTCGCCGAGCGGGCCAAAGGCGTCAATGCCGTCCAGGTCGTTTTCGATCGCGGCGGTTTCCGCTACCACGGTAAGGTCAAAGCCCTGGCCGATGCCGCTCGTGAGGGTGGGCTGCAGTTTTAATCTCCAAAACCATTTATTTCCATGGCTGCTCCGAATCAACGCAATCGCCGCAACGACCAGAACTCTGACGCTGGCGACAAAGACGGGCTGACCGAGAAAGTCGTCTTCATCAATCGATGCGCCAAGGTCGTTAAAGGCGGCCGCCGCTTCAGCTTCAGCGCTCTGATCGTCACTGGTGATCGCCAGGGGCGCGTCGGCTGCGGTTTTGGCAAGGCGAACGAAGTTTCCGAAGCCATCCGCAAGGCCAGCGAGTCGGCCAAGAAGTCACTCGTCAAGGTCGCGGTCCGCAACAACACCATCCCGCACACCGTCATCGGTGAACATGGCGGTGGCCGCGTGCTGCTCCGTCCGGCTTCGCCTGGTACCGGCGTTATTGCTGGTGGTGGCGTCCGCGCCGTCGTCGAAGCGGCTGGTATTCGCGACGTTCTCGCGAAGTCCCTCGGTTCCAGCAATCACGCGAACGTCGTCAAGGCGACCCTCGAAGCGCTGACGCAGCTCCGCACTCGCGAAGAAGTTTTCTCCACCCGCGGCATCCGCCTCAAATCGGCGGGCACCTCGGCCCCGGCCCAAGCTGCCTCGGCGGCGGCAGTCTAAGCCAGCTTACCTTTTGTTTCAGTCATGATCACTCTTTCCAGTCTCAAACCCGCTCCGGGTTCCAAGCACCGCAAGAAGCGCGTCGGTTGCGGCGAAAGCAGCGGCCACGGCAAGACCAGCGGACGCGGCCACAAGGGCCAGAAGGCTCGTTCGGGTGGCAGTATCCGCCTCGGTTTCGAAGGCGGCCAGATGCCCTTGATCCGTCGTATGCCCAAGCGCGGCTTCAGCAACGAAGCCTTCGCTTACAAGTGGGGTGTTGTGAATCTCCGTGACCTCGTGGATTTCGACGCCGGCACGGTGATCGACGAAGCGTTCCTGCGTGAGCAGGGCCTCGTGCGTGGCAGCAACCTCGATGGCGTCAAGGTGCTCGGCACCGGCGAAATCAGCAAGGCCCTGAAATTCAAGATCAACCTCGTGAGCGCCAGCGCCCGCGAAAAGATCGAGAAGGCCGGCGGCAGCATCGAGCTGATCGTCAAGGCTCCGGCGGCGGAATAACTTTTGCCGGTGAGTCTCTGGGTGTTGGCCAGCGACTCTCCGCGGCCCGGCTCCCAAGCACGGTGTGAAATCTGATTCATGATCTCGGCGTTTACCAACAGCTTCAAGATTCCGGAACTGCGCGCCCGCATCCTCTTCACGCTGGCTTTGCTGGTCGTGTTTCGGATCGGTACCTCCATCACCTGCCCCGGGGTTAACTCGGCGGTGATTCAGGCGTGGTTCGATTCGCAGATCAACGCGCAAGCCGGCGGTTCCGTCGCGGCGCTTTTTAATATCTTCAGTGGCGGCGCACTTGAAAATTGCGCCGTCTTTTCGCTTGGCGTGATGCCTTACATCAGCGCCAGCATCATGATCCAGCTGCTCACTGCCGTGGTACCGCAGCTCGGCAAGATCGCCAAGGAAGACGGCGGTCGCCAGAAGATCATGCAGTACACGCGCTATGCGACCATCGCGCTTTGCATCTTCCAGGGCTACCTGCTCGCCCTCTCCTTCGAAAACCCGGCGACGAATCCATTCCTCCACGGGATTATGGATACGATCAGCAAACTCGGGATGCCGCTCGTGGCAGATCCGGGGATGGGTTTCCGGATTATCACGGTGGTCACCCTGACCGCCGGCACGATGTTCCTCATGTGGATCGGTGATCAAATCACCGACCACGGGGTCGGCAACGGCATGTCGATGATCATTTCGGCTGGTATCGTCGCCCGCCTCCCCGCAGCGATGAGCCAGGCGTGGCATACCTTCGTCCCGAGCGGTGGCGGTGGCAGCCAGGTGAATCCTATGGTCCTTGTGTTGATGATCGCGTTCCTTGTGATTGTGATCGCCGGCGTCATCTGCGTGACCCAGGCCCAGCGCAAGATCAGCGTGCAGTACGCGAAACGCGTCGTCGGCCGCAAAGTTTACGGGGGGCAGACGCAGTACATGCCGCTCAAGGTCAATTACGCGGGTGTGATGCCGATTATTTTCGCCCAGGCGATCCTCGTGTTCCCGTCGACGATCGTGAACATGGCGTTCCCGACGTCGCCGACCGCGCAGAAGATCGCCCAATCGCTGGCTCATGGCTGGACCCACTACGGTCTCTATGCCGCGATGATTTTCTTCTTCAGCTACTTCTGGGTGGCGACGCAGTTTCAGCCCCAGCAAATCGCTGACGATCTCAAGAAGTACGGTGGATACATTCCGGGGGTTCGCCCGGGCAAGCCGACCGCGGACTTCCTCGATTTCACCATGACCCGCCTGACCTTTGCCGGTGCGGTCTTCCTCACGATCATCGCGGTTCTGCCGCAGATGCTCTCGGAGCTCATGCAGGTGCCGTATATTGCGGCACAGTTCTTTGGCGGTACCAGTTTGCTCATCGTAGTCGGCGTTGTGCTCGACACCATGCGGCAGGTGGAAACGCACCTCATCCAGCGCCATTACGACGGCTTTCTCCGCAAGGGCCGCGTGCGTGGCCGCTCGGATCGCCCTGCCCTCGTGAAGGACGGCAAGGTGGGCGAAGGCACGCTGCTCTGGCTGTATGTCGGGATGGCTGCTCTAGTTGTTTTGGCTCTGGCGGTCGTCCTTGCGGGACGCTTCAAGTAACGTGATCCCGATCAAGAACGATCGCGAAATTGAAAAGATGCGGATCGCTTGCCGAACGGCGAGCACCGTTCTGGAAAAGATCTGCGCGATCGTTCGTCCGGGAATCACGACTCGGGAGGTGGACCAGGCTGCGGCCGATTTCATGGCCGACGAAAGCTGCAAAAGCGCCTTTCTCGGTTACCTCGATTTTCCGGGCCATATCTGTATCTCGCTCAACGAAGAAGTCGTCCACGGCATCGGCGGTCCCCGCCGGATCCAGTATGGCGACATCGTCAAGATCGATTGCGGCGTGATCAAGGACGGTTGGGTGGGGGATACCGCCACCACCGTTCCCGTCGGCCTCATCGATTCGCGCGTGCAGCGCCTGCTGCAAGTCACCGAAGAGACCCTCGAGCTTGCGATTACCTACGCGCGGGCCGGTCGTTATCTCGGTGACCTCGGCGCCGCAATCGAAGAAGAAGTCGTCGCCAACGGCTTCAGCGTGGTCCGCGAATTTGTCGGCCACGGCGTGGGGCGCAAGCTTCACGAGGAACCGCAAGTTCCGAACTATGGCCGCCCGGGCACTGGCCCCAAGCTCAAGCCGGGCATGACTCTCGCGATCGAACCCATGGTCAACATGGGCGCCGCCGCGGTTCGCGTTCTCGATGATGACTGGACGGTCGTCGCGCAGGACGGCAAACCGTCGGCCCATTTCGAGCACACCATTTTAATCACCAAGGGAGATCCGGAAATCCTCACTTGGCGCGAAAAAGCAGTCCCGCGTTGAAACAAACGCGCGAACTGCACCGCGAATCTCATTGAGTCCTAGGGCTTTGTGACGGTTTGCGAAAAAATTCGCGTCAAGTATTTTTCGTCTTGCCTAGCCTTGTAAGGCTGTTAAAGTAACTGTCCCCCAGAAAGAGTTAATGGGCGCCACAGCCGCAAGGCTTCTGGGTAAAACCTGAGCGCGCCTACCAAGTTTCCCAATCCGCAAACCTGTTAAACCAGTCGAACGATGAAAGTCCGAGCCTCCGTCAAACGTCTCTGTGAAAGCTGCTCCATTGTGAAGCGGCATGGCACCCTGCGTGTCGTTTGCAAGAACCCGCGCCACAAGCAGCGCCAGGGTTAATCTTCTTCGTTCCACTTTAAAACTTTTCCGTTATGCCCCGTCTCCTTGGTGTCGATATTCCCGGCGATAAGCGCATCGAAGCTTCGCTGCCCTACATTTACGGCATTGGTCCGAGCCTCGCAAAGAAGGTCCTCGAACAAGCGAACATCGATCCGAACGTCCGCGCCAAGGATCTCTCGGTCGAACAGATCAATCACATCATCCAGGCGATCGGTGCAAACAAGATCCCGGTGGAAGGCGATCTGCGCCGTGAGCTCCAGGGGCATCTGAAGCGCCTTCAGGCGATCAACTGCTACCGCGGCATCCGTCATCGCCGTGGCCTCCCGGTGCGCGGTCAGCGGACCAGCACCAACGCCCGTACCCGCAAGGGTCCGCGTAAGACGGTTGGCGTGCAACGCGCCAAGGACGGCAAGTAAGCTCGTCCCCGTTACGATTCGAAATATTATACGACTGAACTGACTTATGGACGACGCTTCGGCACCCAAGACTGAAACCAAGCCCGAGCCGGCTGCCGCTACGGCGCCCGCTCCGGCTGCCACCGCCGCTGCGGCTCCCGCGCCCAAGGCTCCGAAAAAGACCAAGAAGGAAGAAGCCGCTGCTGCCGCTCCCGCGGCGAAGCCCGAGCTGCTTTCGCTCGACCCGAATCTCGCGGTCGAACCGATCAAGGTCGTCAAGGCCAAGGGTAGCAAGAACGTCCATAGCGGCATCGCTCACGTGCTCGCCACCTTCAACAACACGATCGTCAGCATTGCCGATGGCAGTGGTAACGTGATCGGTTGGTCGAGCGCTGGTAAGTGCGGCTTCAAGGGCTCCCGTAAGAGCACCGCGTATGCGGCGCAGATGGTTGCCCAGGATGCCTGCCGCCAAGCGATGGGCCATGGCCTCCGCGAAGTCGAAGTTCGCGTGAAGGGCCCAGGCGCTGGCCGCGAATCGGCTGTCCGCGCCATCCAGGCTGTCGGTCTCGAAATCACCCTGATCAAGGACGTGACCCCGGTGCCGCACAACGGCTGCCGTCCGCCGAAAGCCCGCCGCGTTTAATTTCCACTTCCGTTTACCATGGCTCGTTATACCGGTCCTAAAGACAAACTTAGCCGCCGTTTCGGGGTGCCGCTTTTCGGCAACACCAAGGCGCTCGAAACCAAGAATTATCCCCCGGGCATGCACGGCCCGAAGGGTGGCCGTCGTAAGGCCAGCGAATATTCCATCGCGCTCGGCGAAAAGCAGAAGCTCCGCTTCCAGTACGGCGTGCTCGAAAAGCAGTTCCGCCGTTACTTCGCCTCCGCCCAGCGTAAGCGGGGTGTGACGGGTGAGCTGCTCCTGCAGTCGCTCGAGACCCGCCTCGATAACGTGGTGTCCCGCCTCGGTTTCGCCAACAGCCGCGCCGCTGCCCGTCAGTTCGTCGGCCATGGCCACGTCACCGTGAATGGCCGCAAAGTCAATATCCCGAGCTACAGTGTGAAGGTCGGCGACGTCGTGGCGGTGAAAGAAAGCCCCCGCAGCCGCAGCCTCGCCGTGCGCAGCCTCGAGCTGACTCAGATCACTCCGACCCCGGATTGGCTGATCCTCGATAAGGACAATTTCAAGGGCACCGTTTCGCGCATTCCGAGCCGCGACGAGATCGCCCCGATCGTGAACGAGCAGCTCATCGTCGAACTCTACTCCCGCTAATCGCCGGGAGGAACTTCGTCGGACCTTGCTCGGTCCAAAAGCTTCGCAGCGCACACTTCACGGTGTGCGCTGCTTTGTTTTGTTGGTGGACAGGCTTCAGCCTGACCACCGCCGCGAAAAACACCTTCCACCTTTCCGCAGGCTAAAGCCTGTACACCAACGCTCCTCCTAGCGAAGGTCGCACCCCGCTTTTCAGTTTCATGGAAACCACCTCGTCGAATATCAACCTCATCCAGCTCGCCAGCCTCGATGCCGGGGCCCGGCGCAAACTCCTGAAGCGTTCCGAGACCGACATCAGCGCCGCTCTCGATGTGGCCCGCCGCCTCATCGATGAAGTCCGCCAGAGCGGCGACGCCGCGGTGTCCGCGCATCTCAAAGCGATCGACCACGTCGAAATCGCCCCGGGTGCTTTCCGGGTCACCGATGCGGAGTTCGATCATGCGGTGCAGACGCTCGATCCCGAGATCAAAGTTGCGGTCGATCACTCCATCCGCAACGTCCGCAAATTTCACGAGACGCAGATGCCCGAGCAGATCACCTGGGCCGAAGTAGAGCCCGGCGTGATGGCGGGAGAAAAGGTGAGTGCGGTCGACAGCATTGGCCTCTATGTGCCCCGCGGCAAAGGTGCGTTCCCGTCTGTAATGATCATGCTGGCGGTGCCCGCCGTGGTTGCGGGGGTGAAGAAGATTGCCGTCTGCACGCCGCCGAATCCGGACGGCACGGTCGATACCGCGACCCTATACGCCGCTCGCCAGATCGGCGTGGAAGCCATCTACAAAGTCGGCGGAGCCACCGCCGTTGCAGCGCTGGCGCTCGGGACGGAAACGATCCCGCAGGTCGCCAAGATCCTTGGACCGGGAAACCAATATTGCTCCGCCGCAAAGCGCCTGCTTTCCAGCGACGCCGACATGGGTCTGCCGGCCGGCCCCAGCGAATCGATCATCCTCGCCGACGAACACGCGGATCCGAAGCTGCTCGCCATCGACCTGCTCATCGAAGCTGAGCACGGTCCCGATTCCGCTGCATTGCTGGTTGTTCACGATGAAACTATCGCGCTCAAAGTGCGCGAGCTTTTGCCCGCCCTCATCGATGAACTCCCCGAACCTCGGCGCACCTTCTGCCGCACCGGCATGGGTTCCTATGGTGGCATCGTGGTCACGCGCTCGCTGGCCGAGTCCATCGACTTCGTGAACGAATACGGCCCCGAGCACATGGAGCTACAGGTTCGCGAACCGTTTGGTGTCCTGCCAAAGATCGAGAACTCCGGCGAAGTGCTGATCGGACCCTACACTCCGATTAGCGTCGGCAATTTCTGCCTCGGGGTGAACGCCATCCTGCCCACCGGCGGTTTCGCGCGGTCGCACTCCTGCACCTCGGTCCACTCGTTTATCAAACGTACCTCGCTGGCTTATTGCACGCGCGAAGGTTTCGAAGCGCTGCGCAAGACGACCGAAATCCTTGCCGAGTACGAAGGGTTCCCTTCGCACGCCCGCGCGGTTCGCAATCGTCCGCTGCCGCAGTAATGGTCACGTCCTACCTCTCGGAAGCGCGCGAGTTTTGCAAACGCGGTGACCTGCCCGCCGCGGAGCAGTTGATCATTCGCTTCGCCCGTGAAAAGCTGGACCTCGATTGCCAGAGCGCTGCATTGCGCCCCGATGGTTACAGCCTGAATTCGCTCAACGGCGTCCTAACCTTGGGGACGCCGTTCAAAGGCGAGACGCAGGTCTTTTTCAAGTACCACCAGGAAGAAGACGAATCGAAGGGCGTCGCCGAGTACTACAACAGCAAGCTGCTCGAAGAGGCGCAGCTTCCCGTCGACGTGCCGCTCGCCGCGCGTTCGATCACCGGCGAGCAGATCCTGCTCTACCGCGTGCGCACCGATGCGCGTTTCGCCGACGTCTGCCGCAATCTCGAACACGGAAAACCGGCCGGCTTTACGTTCGAGGAAGCTGTCGAAGCCCAGCGCGAACTCGATCGGGCCGTCGGCGCAAAATACCTCGAAACGCTGCACCTGGCCCCGCGCTTGCAGCCGGCGGGCGAAGCCTTGCACCAGCTCTTTTTCTATCGCCTGGTAGCGGGAGAAAGCCAGTCGCCTCAGCCGCCGGGTGGGCGTCTGAAATCGTTCTACATCGACCAGAATTTTGCCTTTCCCGGACTCGCTGAGCCGCTCCCGTGGGAGCGCCTCGCTGCGCTACGCTGGCGGATCAATGGCCGGCTCTACCGCGACTCGCTCGGCACCCTCTTCGCCGCCGCGAACGAGGTGATGGCTCCGGCGAATCTGCCGGACCCGTGCCCGGCCGTGGTCGGCCATGGCGATGCGCACAATGCGAACGTCTGGCTTGAACGTGGAGCCACGGAAAACCGCCTCGTTTACTTCGATCCCGCTTTCGCCGGGGCGCATCTGCCCGCGCTCCTCGCCGAGATCAAAGCGACTTTTCACAACATCTTCGCGCACCCGGATTGGCTCTACCATCCGGACGACGCCGCGACCCAGCGCCAGGCCTCGGTGCGTGTGGATGGCGAGGTCCTCGACGTCGAAATCGATTGGGAACCCACGCCGCTGCGCCGCGCGTTTCTCGCCTCGAAAGCCGAGTTGGTCTGGCGCCCGCTGCTTCAGCGTCTCGCCGAGTTGCAGCCCGGCTTTGCTTCCTCGGATTGGGAACGCTACGTGCGCCTCGCGCTGTTTTGCTGCCCCACGCTGGTTATGAACCTCCGCGCCGGCGCCGACCGACACAACCCCACCACCTCGGCCATCGGCCTCGCGATCGCGGTAATGTGCGGTTCCCCCGCGGTCGAAGGTGGCGGCTTGATTGGTGATTTCCTCACCGAGGTCGCACCCTGATGGCTCGCCCCCGGCAAATCCTCTTCGACATGGACGGCGTGATCACGTCGGAGGAAGGCTATTGGCGCGCCACTGCCTGCGCGTTGATCGATTTCGCCGCGCACTTGGGTCACGATGGAGCCCGTCAGCAAACGCTCGGCACCGATGCCGACGCGCTCGCTTGGAATGTCATTCTGAATCGCCCGGCCAAAGCGCAGTCGCAAAACGCCGGAATCAATACCAACTGGGATCACTGCCACCTCGCCGCCACCGTACTGGTGGGCCACCTTTGCCAGCACGATCCCGCGAATGCCGACCGTCTCGCCCGCATCGACTGGACTTCCGATGCCCCGATCGAGCCTCTCACCTGGCCGGAAAATCTCGGGCCGGATCTCGGGGCGTTGACCCTCGATGGCCTGGCCGCCGCCGAAGACACTCGAGGCTTCGCGTTGCTCGAGCATCTTGCGCGTTCGCTGGGCGATATCGGTGAGCTTTTCCTTCGCCGCGGTCCCGTCTGGGAATGGCTTTTCCGGCACTTTCAGGATTGGTTCAATGGTACCGCTCCCGGCGTCGCATCGAGCCCGTTTCCTCACCGGAAAGGCATCATTCACGATGAGACCCTGATCCTGCCGCCGGAGAAAATCGCCGCAACCCTCGAGGCGCTTTCGAAAGCAGGCTGGGAATTGGGCGTCGCTACTGGCCGCCTGGCGGCCGAGTTACTCCCGACCCTGCGCCGGTTCGATATACTGCGCCATTTCAATGCCGCTGCGATTGTGACCCACGATCAGGTGGCCGAAGCCGAAGCCCAGCTCGCTGCAGTTGGGCGCGTCGCGCATCTTTCAAAACCCAATCCGTTTCCTTTCCTCCGCGCGCTCTTTCCGGACGAACCCGCGGCACGCTTGGCCTCACCCGATTTTCTACCCCTCGATCGCGATCTCGTGATCGTTGGTGATACCGTGGGCGACATGGGGGCCGCCGCGAAAATCGGAGCAAGGGCGGTCGGTGTTCTGACTGGTCCCGCCGGTGCGGCTGCTGAGCCGGTCCTGCGCAATGCCGGCGCCACCGACATCCTGTCCGACATGACCGGGTTGCCCGCGCTGCTCGCCTGACTCTGCCAGCCATGAATCCACCGCTGCCGAACGACTGGATTGCCCCATTGCCGTCAGCTGCCCGCACGGTCGGTCCGCACAATGCCCCAGCGGATGCACTCCTGCTGCATCTCGGCGAAGCGTGGTATTCGCCCGCTCCAGCCGTCCTGGCGGAACTCGCGTCACTGGGTTCGCGGCTGGGCCGGTATCCCGATTCGATCTCCAGTGATCTGACCAAAGTGCTCGCCACCTATGCGGGAGTCGAGCCTGCGCAGGTCGTCGTCGGCAACGGCTCCGACGGCCTGATCGACCTGATCGTAACCGCCTACGCCGGACCGGATCGCCCGGTGGTCGCACCTGCTCCGACGTTCTTCGTTTACGGAGCGACGGCTGCTCTGCGGCGCGCACCGTTGATCACCAGTGGCCGCCGCGCTCAAGCCGAGGGCTTTACCTTTGATGTCGACGCCTTCCTCGCGGGCCTTCCGCCGAACCCCGGCGTTGTCTTCCTCGCCAACCCGAACAATCCGACCGGCGGTCTGATCGAAAGTGCGGATCTGGCCCGGATCGCGGCCGCTACTTCCGCCTTGGTGGTCGTCGACGAATGTTATTTTGAATTCGCCGGCGTCACCGCTCTCGATCTGCTTAAGGACCACGCGAATGTGCTCATCCTGCGCAGCCTATCGAAGAGTTTCGCTCTGGCCGGATTGCGGGTGGGCTACGCCCTCGGCCATCCCGAGGTGGTCCAGACTCTGGCCAAGGTCGATCAGGTTTTCAGCGTGAATGTGGCAGCCCAAACCGGCGCGCTCGCGGCGCTGCGGGCGCTCGACTACTACCGCCCGTTTTTTGCCCGTACCGCCGAACTGCGTACGCTATGGAGCGAAGCGCTGACTGGTCTCGGACTTCGGGTTTTCCCGTCCGCGGCAAATATTCTCCTGGCCGACTATTCCGCTCTCACTTCCGAAAACGTCGCCCCGATTCTGCGCGAGAAAGGGGTGCTGGTCGCGGACTTCCACGCCCGGCCAGGATTACAGGGCTGTTTCCGCGTCGCGGTGGACGAAGCGCCCGTTTTGCGCCGCTTCGTCGAGATATTCTCGGCCTGCTTCCCTTGTAAATAAGGGCCGCTGTCCACTTTATGGGGTTTTCTGCGGGGGTGGGGTAAGGGAAATCGTGCGGGTCGGCTAGGTATTTTCCGGGGCTCGGAATACATAATCACCCCCTATTCCTGTGGAACGGAAATCGCGGCTATCACGCGCGAGAGCTCCACCCTAAATTGACTGCTTTTGTCCGCCCCACAAATTCGCGCCACCGCCGGCCTGATGCGGCTGTTCGTCGTTTTTTGGAAAGGAGATCCCCGTGATGGATTGCTGCAAAAGTGCATCCGCGGTTCGGAACTGGTGGCTGGGTGTCGCGGGCGGATTGACGGTGGGGGTGCTCACCGCGTCGGCTGCTTCGGCCGGCTTTGCTCCCTTCGATGGCCGCCTGGCCGGCGCCCTCCTGGTTGTCCCGATTTTTGCTGCGCTGGCGGGTACGCTGGCTCTGCTTTCCGGGCGGCGTTTGGCGATCGGCCAGGCTGCGGCCCTCGAGACGGGCGAGCGCCTCGCGGGCGAAGTGCAGGAGCGCCGAGCCGAATTGGCCGAGGTCCGGGCGGAAGCTTCCGCCTCCCAAGCCTGGTTGCGGACGATCGTCGATACCGCGCGCGTCGGCTTGGTCGTGATCGATGAAGCGCACCGCTATCGCTATGCAAACCGGGCTTATTTTGAGATCCTGAATCTCCCGTCCGCCGACCTCATCGGGCAGCACCTCGCCGAGGGACTTGCGATGGCTTATCCGGATCAAATCCGGCCAAAGCTGGAGCGAGCTTTCCAAGGCGAAAGAGTGAGCTACGAACTGCGCCTTCCGCCGAGCCGGGCCGGGCTCAGCGATCGCTACTACTCCGTGGCCTACGAGCCGGGGCTGGAGGGGCCGAAAAAGATCGTCGTCGTCACGATCGTCGATATCACCGCCCGAAAGCAGGAAGAAGAAGCGCGGGTCCGGCTTTGGGGCATTGTGCGGTCTTCCTCGGATGCGATCCTGAGCCATTCCCTCGACGGAATCATCACGAATTGGAACAGCGGGGCGGAAAAGATGTTCGGATTTACGGAGGCGGAAGTATTGGGGAAGTCCAAGCGGATGCTTTGTCCTCCCGGCCGGGAGGGTGAGGGCGCGGCGATCCTGGAGCGGATTCGCCGGGATGAGGCGGTCACTCAATTCGAAACCCAGCGGGTTCACAAAAATGGAACCGTGGTCGATGTGTCCCTGGCGGTTTCGCCGATGCTCGACAGTGAGGGACGCATCGTGGGACTCTCGACGATTGCGCGCGATATCACCGCGCGAAAACGCATCGAGCAGGAGCGTGAGAAATTGATGGCGCTCATCAGTTACAGCCGCGATTTCATCGCCACGGCGGATCTCGACGGCCATCTCACGTTTATGAATGCCGCGGGGCGCGAGATGATCGGGATTGATCCGGATGAAGATCTCGCGAGCATCCATATAACCGACTACGTACCCGAGCCGTGGCGCGATTTTTTCATCGAGACTGTCCTCCCGACCGTGCGCGAACGGGGAGTGTGGGAAGGGGAGATGCAACTCCGCCATCGCAAGACGGGAGCGCTGATCGATATCTCGCGCTCGACCTTCTTTGTTCGTGATGCTGAGGGCAAGCCGGTCGGTTTTGCGACCGTGACCCGCAATATCACGGAAGCGAAAGAGGCGCAGAAGGCCCTGCGGGTGAAACAACAGCATTCCGAGTCGTTGCTGCGGCTTTCCCGCAATCTCGAACGGGCCCGTTCGACCGCCGAAATTTTGAAAGCGGCGCGAGCGGAGTTGCAGGCCACGCTGGGTTTCAAGGTGGTCTGGCTCTATCTGTTTACTGAGGGACGCGAGGAACTGCGGCTTTTCGGTTTGGATCAAGCTGAGCCGCAGGCGCCAACCGATGGAATGCTCCTGCGCGTCAAGGGCGATGCCATGCTGGAGGAGATCGCATCCTGCCGCGATATCGTCATCGTGGAAGACGCGCAAACGGATCCGCGGACGGACAAGACCCTGGTCAAAAAAGTGGGGAATCGGACGATCGTCAATGTGCCGATGAATTGGGCGGGTCAAACGCGCGGCGTGCTGGGTACCGGGACCTTTGGCGAGGAAGGCGTGCGGCGATTGTCCCCGGCGGAGCGTCAGTTTATCTCCGCGCTGGCTGCCCATGTGGCTGTGGTGCTCGATCGTGTGATCGCGGCAAATGAACGCGAGGCGGCTCAAGCTGCGCAGCGGGCGAGCGAGGAGCGGTTGCGCTTGATCACCGATCTCGTGCCGCATGGGATCTTCGTGAAAGACACACACGGGCGCTACATTTTCGCGAATCGCGCTCTGGTGGAGGGCTGCGGGATGACGAGCGCGGAGATTCTGGGGAAGGATGATTTCGCCCTCGTTTCCGATCGGGCGCAGGCGGAGGGCTATCGCGCCGCGGATCGGCGGGTGCTGGAATCCGGCCAGCCGCTGTTTATCCCCGAGGAGGCGAATACCGACCTGCAGGGGCGAACCCGCTACCTGCAAACGACCAAGATTCCTTTTCGTATTCCCGAAACGGGAGAGCCCGCGCTGATGGGGGTGTGGGCGGATATTACCGACCGGAAAATCGCGGAGGAAGCGTTGCGCCGAAGCGAACGTACGCTGGCCGGTTCCGAGCGGCTGAGCGGAAATGGCAGCTTCGACTGGGACATTCGCGCGGACAGCGCAATTTGTTCAGAGAACATGTACCGTCTGCTCGATCTGGAGCCGAGCACCATGGATTGCCGAGCGGTCGAGAATTTTGCCCTGAACGCGGTGCACCCGGAAGACCGCGATCGGATGCGTGCCGCGGTGCAGTTGGCCCTCGCCGGGCCGAAGCCTTTCGATGTGGAGTATCGGATTATCCGGCGTGACCACACCGTCCGCGACATTCATGCCCGCGGGGAGGTGGTGCGGGATGCGGCCGGGCAGCCGATGCGCATGTACGGTTGGATTCAGGATGTGACCGAGCGCAAAAAGGCGGAGGCGGAAATCCGCGATCTGAATACCGACCTCGAACGGCGGGTGGAGGAGCGGACGGCCCAGCTGGAGGCGGCGAATCGCGAGCTGGAGTCGTTTTCTTATTCCGTCTCCCACGACCTGCGTTCCCCGCTTCGGGCGATGGACGGCTTCTCGTTGGCCCTGCTGGAAGACTTCAGCGCACAATTGCCGGAGGAAGCGCAGGGATATCTCAACCGCATTCGCTTGGGGGCGCAGAAGATGGGGACACTGATTGACGATCTGCTCAGCTTTTCACGGTTGAGCCGCTCGCCGCTGAAGCGCGGCAAAATCGATATGGGGAGGATCGTCCAAACGGTTTTGTGCGAGCTGGCGCCCGCGTTGAAAGATCGTCCGATTGAAATTCACTGCGCGGACCTGCCGCCGTGCCAGGGGGATCCCGCCTTGCTCCAGCAAGTGTGGCTGAATCTTCTCTCCAATGCGGTGAAGTACTCGCAGAAGTGTTCCGCGGCCGTGGTGCAAATCGGGGCGTACGAGGAGAATGGTGAGACCGTCTACTTCGTGCGCGACAATGGGGCGGGCTTCGATATGCGGTACGTCGAAAAGCTTTTTGGGGTCTTCCAGCGCCTGCATCACGCGGAGGACTACGAGGGTACCGGGGTCGGATTGGCGATTGTGCAACGCATCGTCCACCGGCACGGGGGACGCGTCTGGGCCGAAGGCGCCGTCGACCGGGGAGCCACCTTTTTCTTCACGCTCGGGGCCAGTTCCACGCCATGAGGCCCATCATCGCCGAAATTCTCCTCGTGGAAGGTGGTCGTTTAGGTGTGAATGGCCGTACTGTGAACCCCGTACAGTTCGAAGCCTTTACCACGACGGCCAAAAACCTCGGAAGGTACTGGCTGCGTTTACCCGGAGCCCCCCGGCTGAGCTAGTAATCCAATGCCTCAGCTGTTGCGCATCCTCATCGCCGAAGACAACCAGGACGACGCGCAGCTGCTGGTGCGTGCGCTGCGCAAGGCGGGGTTCCAATTCGAGCATCAAGTGGTGGATACGGAGGCCGATTACCTCCGGCGGTTGAGTCCCGATTTTGACGTGATTCTATCCGATTACGAGATCCCGCAATTTGGAGCCCTGCGTGCGCTCGAGCTGCTGAAAGAGCGGGAGCTGGAAATTCCCTTCGTCATCATTTCTGGAACGATCGGTGAAGACCTCGCTGTCGCGGCGATGAAAATGGGCGCTGCCGATTACCTGCTCAAAGACCGACTGGCGCGGCTCGGGCCGGCCGTCGAGCAAGCGATCGAACAGGGCCGCTTGCGCAAAGAAAGCCGCCGGACGCTGGCCGCTCTGCGAGCGAGCGGGGAGGCTCTGCGAGTTTTCCGCGATCTGGTGGACCAATCGAATGATACGTTCGAGGTGATCGAGCCGGAAACCGCGCGCTTCCTTGATGTGAACGCCAAAGGACCGGCGGAAACAGGCTATACGCGAGAGGAATATCTCTCGCTGCGCGTGTACGACCTCGATCCGACGATGCGCCAAGAAGATTGGCCTGCCCATATGACCGAGTTTCGCCGCAGCGGCGGGGGCCGGGGCGAGGGGCTCCATCGGCGCAAAGACGGAACGACGTTTCCCATCGAGTTTAGCGTCAAATGGGTGGATCTCGACCGCCCGTATGTCGTCGCGTCGATCCGAGATATCACCGCCCGCAAACAAGCGGAGACGGTGTTGCGCGAATCGGAGCGCCGCTTTCGCGAGATGTTCGAAAACGTGGAGCTGATTGCCATCACCCTCGATACCCGGGGGGTGCTGACTTTTTGCAACGACTGCCTGCTCAAGCTCGGAGGCTGGACTCGTGAGGAAGTGATCGGCCAACCCTGGTTTTCAAAGATTGTGCCGGGCGACCCACGGGCCGAACGAGCCTTTGCCGAAGCCGTGCAGACGGGGCAGGCACCCGCACGCTGCGAAGCAAAGATCAAAACGCAGACCGATGAGCCCCGCGATATCGTGTGGTCGTACACGATGCTGCGCGACGGACACGGCGCGATCGGGGGCATGGCTGGGATCGGGATCGATGTGACCGAGCGAAAGCGCACCGAGGAGCGGCTCCGGGAGCAGGCGGCGATGCTTGATCAAACCCACGACGCCATCGTCGTGCGCGGTTTCTACGATGGGAAGGTCACGTTCTGGAGCCGGGGGGCAGAGCGCATCTACGGCTGGACGGCAGAGGAAGCACTGGGGCGCGATGTGGCCGACTTTGTCCACGTCGACCCCAATGGCGCGGATGATCTGCGGGTGGAACTCCTCTCCAAGGACGAATGGCATGGAGAGAAGCGCCATCGGACGAAGGATGGCAGGGAGCTGATCATGAGCACCCGCGCGACGCTGGTCCGCGATGAGGCCGGTGAGCCGAAGTCGGTGCTGTCGATCAATGCCGACGTGACCGAGCAAAAGAATCTCGAACTGCGGTTTCTGCGCGCGCAGCGCATGGAAAGCATCGGCACGCTGGCCAGTGGAGTGGCGCACGATCTGAACAATGTGCTGGCCCCGATCATGATGCTGATTCCGCTGCTGCGCACTCCCCTGGCGCGGGATGAGCGGGACGAGCTGCTCGCCACCGTGGAGACGAGCGTGGAGCGGGGCGCGCAAATTGTTCAGCAGGTGCTGACTTTCGGACGAGGGGTGGAGGTGAAGAGGGTTTTGCTCCCGTTGAGCAAAGTGCTGGGAGAGATCAGCCGGATCATCCACGAGACTTTTCCCAAGAACATCGTCCTCGATTGCACGCTGCCCGACGATTTGTGGTCGGTGGTCGGGGACGCCACGCAGTTGAATCACTTGTTGCTCAACCTTTGCGTGAACGCCCGGGATGCGATGCCTTGGGGCGGGATGCTTTCCCTGCGGCTTGCCAACCTGGAAGTGGATCAGAACTTCGCGAGCATGTTGCCGGGAGTCACGGCGGGACCGTATGTTCTGATCGAGGTTTGCGATACCGGAGTCGGCATCGCCACGGATATTCAGGAGCGGATTTTCGATCCCTTCTTCACCACCAAGGGAGTGGGCAATGGGAGCGGCTTGGGCTTGTCCACGGCCGTCGGCATCGTAAAGGGCCACGGCGGGCATATTCATGTGACCAGCCGATTGGGCCATGGCGCTACATTTTCGATTTATCTGCCGGCCGAGCGCAGCGAAGGCGGGAGCGGCCGGGCGATATTGCCCCGGATTCCGCGTCGGGGACAAGGGGAGTGGATTTTGGTCGTGGACGACGAGCAGGAGGTGGGCAATTCGACGAAGTTGGTGCTGGAGAAACATGGCTACCGGGTGCTCGTGGCCCGGGATGGAGCCGAGGCGATGGTGACCTTCGCGCGCAATGCGGAACATCTGTCGCTCGTGCTCACCGACATGATGATGCCCTACATGGACGGCGTGGCGTTGGTTCACACTCTGCGCAAACTCAATCCGGACATCCCCATCATTGCGTCGACGGGGATGGCCAAGCCGGGCGAGATCAGCAAGATCAAGAGCCTCGGGGTGCGCATCATTTTGGACAAGCCGTACGGCGCCCCGGCTTTGCTGGAAGCGGTGCAGGATTCCCTCACCGGGCACGGCGACTGTACGCCCTGAGGCGCGTACTTACCTGGAAAACAGCCGCCGGCCGTAGAAGGTCCGGTGCAGTTGCAACAAGCGGCCGAGTTCGCTGATCGGCGTGGGATGATCTTCCACGCGGAGATCGACGTAACGGTCGTTGTCCCCGCCGGGGCCGCCGTTGGCGCGGACCACAAGCAGAGCGGCGCTTTGCTGACCCCGGCGATCGCCGCCGGCCGCCTGCCCGGCTTCCAGGGCGGCGAGCATCCATTCGGCGAGTTCACCCTCGCCGGAGTTACACGCGGCACGGAAGGCGTCGGCCATGGCCTGGATGACCTTTTCACCGGCGAGCAAGTTGCCTTGGACGGAGAAATTTTCCCCGACGAAATGTCCGGCCCACGGAAAACACTCGGAGCCGGTGTGGGCCGCAGCATGGCCACTGGCATCGATCATCGCCACTTGCCGCGAGTCCCGGTTTTCATCACTGGCGAGGCCGTCGGCCAGCGCTTGGGCGGCGGTTTTTCCCGCGGCCATCGCGGTGAGACCTTCGGGACCAAAGCCGACCCGGGCCCGGGCCTGAGTGGCTACCGCGCCGACCCCGGCCTTCGCCCACGGGACCACGCTGCCGACACCGAAATACTTGCTCTCCACCGCTACCCCGAGATCGCCGGTCTTCGGGTCAAACGCCACAATGGAGAAGGTATTCACCAGCGGTTCGGCGTGAGCGGAAACCGCGGCCAGAAAAGCCAGCGCGAGGACGAACAAACGGGGCATTCACTCGGTGTAGCAGACTGTCGCGAGCCATGCTACATCCTCCAGACCATGTTGAATTTCACCAAGATGAACGGCGCCGGAAACGATTTTGTGATGGTCGATAATCGCGACCTGAAACACGAGTTCGCCCGCGACGTGATTGCTCGCCTTTGCGATCGCCACCGGGGCGTGGGCGCGGATGGCCTCATCGCGGTGGAACCGGCCGAAAACGGCGCAGATTTCAAGATGCGCTACTACAATGCCGACGGGGGCGAAGCTGAGATGTGCGGCAATGGCGCGCGTTGCTTTGCCCGTTTTGCCAGCCGGCTTTCCGGCAGGAAGGACGGTATCCAGTTCGAGACGATCGCCGGCGTGGTCGGCGCGGAATTGCTCGGCGACAATGTGCGCCTGAAGATGAGCGAGCCGAAGGATCTCGCCATGGGGGCCGCGCTGCCCGTGCACGAAGAACAGCTCACCGTCCATTTCGTGAATACCGGTGTGCCGCACGCGATTGTGGTGTCCGACGATGTAGGTAAGATCGACGTCCGCCGCACGGGCGCTGCGCTACGCTATCACGAGCACTTCGCGCCGAAGGGCACGAACGCGAATTTCATCGAAGTCCAGGGGCCCGGCCTGCTCGCCATCCGCACCTACGAGCGCGGCGTGGAAGACGAAACCCTCGCTTGCGGGACTGGCGTGTGCGCCGCGGCGCTTGTTCACAGCCTGCTTTCGGGGGCGGCCTCGCCGGTCAGCGTCCGGGTCAAAGGCGGCGATACGCTGGAAGTGGGCTTCGAGCGCAAGGCCGACGGCAGCTTCACGAATGTGACCCTGACCGGCCCGGCGGATTTCGTTTTCGACGGCCAGGTGCCGCTGACCGTGGCTTAAACCTTCTTTCGGTCCGGCCGAAGCATCTTGCGGAAGTCTTCCGCGAGGGGCTTGCCGCGCCGCCCAGTCTCGCTTAAAACCGCCGCCCTATGTTTTCCGGCACTTACACGGCGCTCGTCACGCCCTTCCGCAACGATCAGGTCGATGAAGCTGCCTTCGAGGCGCTCATCGAAGGCCAGATCGCCGCAGGTATCGATGGCATCGTGCCGGTCGGCACGACTGGTGAATCTCCCACGCTCGACCACGAGGAACATCGCCGCGTGATCCGGCGGGCGGTCGAAATCGCCAAGGGCCGCTGCCAGGTGATCGGCGGCACGGGGTCGAATTCCACTGCCGAAGCCGTGGCCATGACGGTGGAAGCCGAGCAGGACGGCGCCACGGGCGTGTTGCAGGTCGCCCCGTACTACAACAAGCCTTCGCAGGAAGGCCTTTATCGCCACTTTGCGAAGGTCGCTGCCGCCACCAAGCTGCCGATCATGCTTTATTCGATCCCGGGCCGTTGCGGCATCGAGATCGCCATCGAGACCGTGAAACGGCTGGCGGATGACTTTTCGAACATCGTCGCGCTGAAGGAAGCCGGCGGTACGGTGGAACGCATCAGCGCCCTGCGCCAGGCCCTGCCGGACAGCTTCGATCTGCTCTCGGGTGACGATTCGCTCACCGTGCCTTTCATTGCTGCGGGCGCCCGTGGCGTGGTCAGCGTGGCTTCGAACCTCATCCCGAAGGAAGTCGGCGACCTCGTGCGCACGGCCCTCGCGGGCAAAGCGGCCGAAGCCCTCAAGGAGCACGAACGGCTCTACCCGTTGTTCAAGGATCTTTTCATCGAGCCGAATCCGGTGCCGGCCAAGTACGCGCTTTCGCTGCTCGGCCACATGACGCCCGATGTACGCCTGCCGCTGTGCGAGATGGGCGAGGCGAGCAAAGCCAGGCTCACCGCGACGCTGCGCAAGCTGGGCATCATTTCCTGAACTCGCGGTGAGTTCGATTGAACAGGGGGCAGGGGACAGTGTCTCCCCTCTGGTTCCTCGTTCCTCCCGTTGCCTGATTCTCCACGTCCAATTTCCGTCCATGTCTTCTCCTCTTCGTGTTCTTATCAATGGCGCCAAAGGCCGTATGGGCCAGACGCTCATCGCCTGCGCCCAAAATGATCCTGAGCTGACCGTTTCCGCGCAGATCGATGTCGGCGACGACTTCGCTGCTGCGGTGCCGAAAAGCGACGCGATCATCGATTTCTCGCACCACAACACGCTCGAACTCGTGCTCGCCCGCTGCGTCGAGCACGGCAAAACCCTGGTCGTCGGGACCACGGGCCACACCGATGCGCAGGTCGCCTGCATTCGCCACGCGGCGGGGCAGATCCCGATCGTCTTCGCGCCGAATTACAGCGTGGGCGTGAACACCCTTTTCTGGCTCACCCGCAAGGCGACGGAAATCCTCGGGCCGAGCTTCGATCTTGAGGTCGTCGAGATGCATCACCGCCTCAAAAAGGACTCGCCGAGCGGTACCGCCAAGCGTCTCGCGGAGATCCTCGCCGAAGTGCGCAATCTCCAGTACAACGAGCACGTCAAACATGGCCGCCACGGCATCGTGGGTGAACGCACCTCGACCGAGATCGGCATGCACGCTGTGCGCGGGGGCGATGTAGTCGGCGATCACACCGTGATTTTTGCCGCTTCCGGCGAACGCGTGGAACTCACGCACAAAGCCTCCAGTCGCGAGACCTTTGCGCGGGGTGCGCTGCGGGCTGCCGTGTGGGCCAGTGGCCGTGCGCCGGGCCTGTACGACATGCAGGACGTCCTCGGCCTGAAGTAAGGCCACGCTTTCCGCCGATGCGTGCCGGTATCGCCCTCGGCTCCAATCTTGGCGACCGTCTGGTCCAACTCCAGACGGGCCGCGAGCATGTGCTGGCCATTCCCGGCGTCGATGGTCCGGTGCTCTCTTCGCGGATCTATCAGACCGAACCCGTGGGCACCGGTCCCGATGCCGGCGCGTTCCTGAATGCCGTGATCGAGGTCGAATACGCTGGCCAGCCGATCACGCTGCTCGAAGCGCTCCAGGCCATCGAAGCGGAGCACGGCCGTCCCTCGAAGCGCCCGCGCAACGCCCCGCGCACGCTGGACCTCGATATTCTCTACGTAGGCAACCTCGTGCTTTCGAACGAGGAGGTGGTCATTCCACATCCCCGCCTGCATTTGCGCCGGTTCGTGCTCACCCCGCTGGCCGATATTCGCCCCGATCTCATCCTGCCCGGACAAGCCCCCAGCATTGGCGATCTGCTCACGAATCTGGCCGATCCCGCCGCCGTCGAACTCTGGGCCGACACCTGGTAAACCGCCGAGGCTCGTCGGGCGGAACTGTCAGCTTTGTGGTTCACGCAGCTCTCCGAGGTGGAGGTGGGGAAAAGGGAGGTCGGAGGGTGGGCGAGCCGCGTGAAACGCTAAATGTCTGCGCCAACGGCGCAGGGCGATCCTTTCATCTCACGCACAGGGTTGGGTGAGTCACGAACTTGCGGCCCACGGTATTCGCTTTTTCCCCCGCATGCGCTTACAAGAGCGGGGCCATGTACCCCGGCCTTGTGCAACTCTGCTCGAAAAAGTCTCGCGGCGAAAAAATCGCCACGCTGACGGCCTACGACTACCCTACGGCCCGCCTGCTCGATGAAGGCGGGATCGACCTGATCCTGGTCGGCGACTCCGTCGGTATGGTCGTCCTCGGCTACCCCGACACCACACTCGTGACCCTTGACGAGATGGTGCATCACACCCGCGCCGTCGCCCGCGGGGCCAAACGCGCCCCGATTCTCGCGGATCTCCCGATCGCCACTTATGACACACCCGAGCAGACGCTCGCGAGTGCCCGCCGTCTGCTTGAAGCCGGCGCCCACGCCGTAAAACTCGAGGGTGGCGCTTCGCACGTCCCTCAAATCCAGGCCTTGGTCGCCGCGGAAATTCCCGTCGTCGCTCATATCGGCATGCAGCCGCAGCGGGTACGGATCGAGGGAGGCTATCGGGTGAAAGGCAAGACGCCCGAGGAAGCCGCCGGGTTGCTCGCCGACGCGAAAGCGGTCGAAGAAGCCGGTGCCTTTGCGCTCTTGCTGGAGCTCGTCCAGGCTGATGTCGCCCGACAAATCACCGAAACCGCCAAGGTGCCGACCATCGGGATCGGCTCTGGAACCGCTTGCGATGGCCAGGTACTGGTGACGCACGATCTCATCGGGCTCTTTCCGTGGTTTAAACCGAAATTCGTCGCTCCGGCGGCGAATGTTTCCCAGGACATCCGGGAGGCCGTCGCCGAATTCATCCGGCGGGTGCGCTAAATCCTGTCCCCGATGTAATGACCGGGCGGCTTGCCTTCTGGCGGTAGCACCGCCACCGTGACCGCCCCGATGTCTTTCTCTAATCCGACTGCCCGCCCGCGGGTTTAAGTGCTCACCACCCGCATGGATTGGTTCAAGTTTTCCTTCGCCGATTTTTCCTTCGCTTTCTTGAGTGTCCTCTTTGAGGGCATCCCGTTTCTCTTGTTGGGATCGGTGATTTCCGGGCTGGTCGATGTTTTTGTCTCCAGCGAGCGCATCGGCAAAATCCTGCCGAAAAACCCCGTGCTCGCCACGCTGTTGAGTGGAGCCCTCGGATTGGTCTTCCCGATGTGCGAATGCGGCAGCGTCATCGTGATCCGGCGATTCATCCGCAAGGGGCTCCCGCTCTCCTGTGCGACGGCTTACATGCTCGGCGCGCCGATTGTGAGCCCGATCGTGGCGGTCTCGACGTGGAGCGCTTTTTCCGCGGCGAATCCGCTCACCTGGGTCGTCCTGCGCCTCGGGCTCGGGTACGCGCTGGCGGTGGGCGTAGGCCTGCTCATCCACCGGATTCCTGCCGAAGAGATCCTCCAACCGCAAACGGCAGCCGCCCGCCGCCGCAGCGGCCTGACCCTGGCGGCGGCTCCCGAAGGTGGGGAGGCACCGGATTTCAGCTCGCTGGTGTCGACCGCGAGTTTCCCGCGCAAGCTGCTGCTCGCGGCGCAGAGTGCTACCGCGGATTTCCTCGATGTAGCCTTCTTTTTCATCATCGGCGTGGCCATCACGAGTGTCTTTAATACCGGCGTCTCCCAAGCCGCCCTCACGCCGCTGGCGGAGTCAGCTCCGCTCGCCATCATCTCGCTAATGGGCCTCGCCGCGCTGCTCGCGCTGTGCAGCACGACCGACGCCTTTGTCGCCTGGACCTTCCTGGCCTTCCCTCCGCAGGCCAAGCTGGCCTTCCTGCTCTTTGGGCCGCTCTTCGATCTGAAGCTGTTCTGGCTCTACGGCATCATCTTCAAGCGCCGCTTCGTGACCCTGCTTGCGTTGGGACTGGCTTTGGTGATCTTCCTCCTCTGCTGGCGCCTGCCCACCGCCGTTTTCGAATGAGCACCCGTTCCCGCTACCCGATAAACGGGGTTGCGCCCGGGCGGCTTCTCGCGCCTCTTATTCTTTGTCGTCTCGCTTAACCGATCCTCTGCCATGAACGCACTGTTCAACCGCTGGCTTCCTTGCCTGACTCTCGCCGCCTGGAGCGCCGTGATGCTGGTCTTCTACTTCAACGGTCGGGTGAAAGATTTCCTCGCGCCGGGTTTCCGCCCGTACGTGTTGATCGCCGGCATCGTGCTCGGGGTGCTCGCTTTCGTGTTCCTCGTTTTCCGCGCGGATGCCTCGTGCTGCTCGTCGGCGGAGTGCGGGCACTCGCTTTCGCGCCTCGCTTCGGGGCGCATCCTGACTTTCCTCGTGCTGCTGGTGCCGATGTCGCTGGCCGCGATGTATTCGCCGGAGTCCTTTGGCCGCACAGCTATCGAAAACCGGGGGATCACCATGGACGCCTCGGCCCTCGGGCTGAAAGATCGCAAGATCGCCCCGCCGCCGGATCTGGCGCTGCCGACCAAGGAGCCCGCGGCTCCGGCGGCTGATCAGGCTCCTCCCATCACCGATAGCCAGATCGCTGCGAATCAACCACCGGCTGCCACCGCGACGCCCGTACCAGCCAATGCCCAGCCTCCCGCGGGCAAAACCGAACCTTCGCCGGGCGACTATCTTCAGCGCACCGCGGATGGCCGGATCGTGGCCGAAGTGCTGGATCTACTATACGCCGCGCAGGACAATGTGCTGCGCAAGGATTTCGAAGGAAAACCGGTGCAACTCATCGGCCAGTTCATGCCCGACAAAACGAGCGCGAAGCAGGGCAATCGTTTCAAAGCAGTGCGCATGTTCATGTATTGCTGCGCGGCTGATTCCCGGCCGATCGCGACCCTCGTCGATGTCGAGAAGATGCCCGATTTCCCCGAAATGACTTGGGTGAAGATCACCGGCAAAGCGGAATTCCCACTCGAAAATGGCCGCCGCGTTTCCGTGCTGAAAGCCGAAAAAGTCGAGAAGACCGAGCCGCCGGAAGAGGCGATGTTGTACTGAACTGCCGCGCTTTTTGCGCTCGGCGCGTGCTTCTTCGCACTTTTCCCCTTTCCCTTTCTCCGGCAGGCAGCAGGATGCAGCCATGATGCTCCCGGAGATCGAAAATTTGCTTATCCTTCAGGACCGCGACCGCAAATTGCGGACGCTGCGTTTGGAGTACAAAAACGCGCCGCTGGAACGCCAGGGTTTTGCCGATAAGCAATCGGGAGCGCAAAAGCAGCTCGATGCAGTCAAGCTCAAGGGCAAGGAATACGAGGTCGAGCGCAAGAAGCTGGAGACTGAGGTGCAGGGACTCCGCGACCGGATTGCGAAGTACCAGGTGCAGAAATTTCAGACCCGGAAAAACGACGAATTCGCCGCTCTAAATCACGAAATCGAGCGGGCGGAGAAGGACATCCGGAGCATTGAGGATCGCGAACTCGACCTGATGGATGCGGCCGATAAGCAGAAGGTGATCGTGGCCGATGCGGAAAAGACTTACTCGGCGACCAAGGCGCTTTTCGAACGCCAGGCGGCGGACATCGATACGAAGATCAAGACGCTCGGCGAGCAGATCAAGGAGCTTGAAGCAGAGCGCGGCAAACTAGCCGCGGAGATTGACGAGGACCTGCTCGATACCTACGAGCATCTGCTCAAGAACAAGAATGGGGAGGCCATTGCCGCCCTCGAAAACGACATCTGTTCCGGCTGTCATATGAAAGTCACGCCGACCACGAGTTCCAAGGCCAAGGCGGCCCGCGAAATCGTCCGTTGCGAAAATTGCAACCGGATCGTTTACTACCAGCATTGAGAACGCTGCGCTGAATATGGCTTCCGATTTCTTCTCCGTCGCATGAATAGAATCGTCGGTGTGGAAATCGAGTACGGGTGTCTGGTCGGAGGGGACCAGACCGCGGGCAGCGTCGATGCCTGGCCCGGGCGGGTGAAGACCCACGTCTTCAAACGGATGAGGGCCGGAGCGCTGGACCTCCACTATCGCGATTACGAAGAGCCGCCAGGAAATGGCGGCTTTTTGCTGAACGGGGGGCGCCTCTATCTCGATATGGGCCACCTCGAGTATTCCTCGCCGGAATGCCGCACGGTGCGCGATGCGGTGGCCTTTGAACTCGCGGGCGATATCATCCTGCAGCGGGCGCTGCGGGAGATGGGGATCGAGGACTCGGTGTCGTTCATCAAAAACAATGTCGACCACCACACCGGTGCGACCTTCGGCTGCCACGAGAATTACCTCATGCGGCGCGATGTTCAGTTCCACCCGGCTTTGCTTGGGACGCTGCTCAGTTTCCTCGCGACCCGGCAGATTTTTACCGGCGCCGGACGGGTGGGACAGGCGAGTCCGCTAGCGTTCGATTTCGATCCGCCGCGCGGGACCACGCCAGTGGATTTCCAGATCAGCCAGCGCGCCGATCACATCGTCAACGACATCTACCAGTGGGTGCAGTTCAACCGCGCGATCATCAACGCGCGCGATGAACCCCTCGCGGATTATCGCAAGTACCGCCGGCTGCATCTGCTCATCGGCGATTCGAATATCAGCCCCTTTGCCTGTGCGCTGAAGATCGGGACCACGGCGCTCGTCCTCACACTCATCGAGGAAGGCCGCATGCCGGACGATGTGATCCTGCGCGACGCGGTCCTGGCCACCCGGCAGATCAGTCACGATGGGACCGGCCGTGGTGTGGTGCAGCTCGATGATGGCAGCACCCGCAATGCGCTCGATATTCAGCACGATTTTCTAACTCACGCCGAACATCACCTCCGCGGGCGCGATGAAGAGACCGATTGGATTTTGGAGACCTGGCGTTTCACCCTCGAAGCCCTGGCCACCAAACCCGAGCTGCTGATCGGTGGGGTCGATTGGATCAGCAAAAAGTGGATGCTGGAGCAGTTCCGTGAAGCGGAGAATCTCGAGTGGAACGATCCGTGGATGCAGAGCCTCGACCTCGAGTACCACAACATCAATCCGCTCAAGGGCCTCTTCTTCACCCTCACGCCGCCGAAGGCGATCGGTGAATTCAACGACAGTGTCCGCCGCCACGAAGCCACGCATCACGCCCCCGCTGACACCCGTGCCTGTGGCCGCGGCCTGGCCGTCTCCCAATTCATGCACGGTCGCGAACCGTACGTGATCAATTGGGATTCGCTTTCCATCGAAAACAGCGCCCACCTGCCGATGCCCGATCCGTTTGAGACCTACACGGAGCAGGTGGCGGATTTGCTGAAGTAGTTTCCGTTGGAGTCCAGGCTTTAAGCCTGCGGAAAGGTGGTGGACCTTTGTCTGCTGCGACGGGCAGGCTAAAGCCTGGACTCCAGCTTTAGACTAAAACGCGACGCCGAAGCTGAAGTGGAACGCGCCAAAATCCTCGCCCGGGCGGCGATCGGGATTGACCCCATAGTCGAGCCGCAGCGGCCCCACGGGCAGCGCGTAGCGAAGGCCGACGCCGAGAGCGTAGCGGAGGTCGTCGACGCCAGCGTCGTCGTGGCCGACGAGGTTACCTGCATCGGCGAAGACCGCGCCCTGAAGGCCGGCGAGACCGAGCGGGAAGGTAAACTCGGCGTTGAAGACGGTGTAGAACTCGCCCCCGAGCGGATTGCCGCCGGAATCCTTGGGGCCTAGTTCGCGCTCAGCAAAACTGCGCACCGTCATCGCGCCGCCATTGAAAAAGCGGATATCGATCGGGATGGACTCCGCGACCGGCTGAATCGCGCCGACCCGGGCGCCGAGGGCGAGCTGGCAGCGGGAAATGGGAATGTACCAGGAAAAGCGCACCACCTCGCGGGTGAAGGATTGCTCGTTGTCGACGAGGCCGACATCGACGGCACTCGAAAAAATCCAGCCCCGGGTTGGCGCGATCGGACTGTCGCGGAAGTCGAGGGTTTGGGTGAGGCCGACGCTGGTGAAGGTGTAATCGGTCGGACCGAGTAGTAGCGGATCGATGGTCGCGTTGGTGATCTTGGCTTTGCTCTGCTGGGCGAAGAGGCCCAGTTCCAGCCGAGGCGTGATTTTCCAGCCGAGTTCGGCCCGGACGCCGGTTTCCTCCTTGGTGTAGCCTTCTTCGTCGCGGTTCACGCTGAAGACTTTTGCCCGGAAGTTGAGCTTCGGATGGTCCAGGAACCACTGGTCGAAATACATCAGCTCTGCACTGAGGCCACGCTGCGAGTAGTCGGCGGAAAAGGTGAGCGGGCGGCCGTTGCCGAGCAGGTTTTTGTCGGCGAGCCGCAGGCCGACCTTTACGCCATCGTAGCTGCCGTAGCCGAGGGTGAAGCCGACTTCCCGGGCCTTGGCTTCCTCGGCGAGGAAATCGAGCCGCACGGTGTGGTCCGGCAGAGCCGTTGGCGAAAGGCGGAGGGTGGTGAAAAGGCCGGTGCGCAGGAGCTCGCGGAAAACCTCATCCACCTTTTCCGGATCGTAGACCTGGCCGGTGAGATGTTTGAACCGCTTCGGCAAAAAGCTCTCGCGCAAACGCGGCCGCTCCGTGGTGTTTTTCGCCGTCGCGCCATCGAAGTGGAAAAGCGGTCCCGGCGTGGCTTTGAAATGGATCGGCACGCGGCCGCGTTTGGCGGCTTTCGCGTCGGCTTGCAGATCCACCTTCGCCTGGAAGTAACCGCGGGCGCGGTAGAATGACTCCAGGTTCCGCTCCATCGATACCGCGCGCGTATGCGAAAAAGGCCCATCGATGGGCTCACGCAGCGCGGTGATCAATTCCTCCCGCGTATATAGCGTCTGGCCGGAGAAGGTGACGTCGCCGACGACGTAGCGGGTGCCTTCCACGATATGCACGGTGAGATCCGCCCTCGTGTCGTTTTCCGTGAGTTTGACGTCGGCGGCATCCACCGTGGCGTCGAGGTAACCTTCGCTGACGTAGAAGCCCCGCACGCGGTCTGCTCCGGCCGCGACTTCACCGGCGTTGTACGGCACCATGTCGGGCTGCTTGGCAAATTGCTCTGGCGTGACCCCGATCATGTATTCGAACAGCGTCGCGGGCGGGTAGGACTGGTTGCCGGTGAAGTTGAGCCCGCGCACGAGCGAGCGAGGGCCTTCCTGGATCTTGATGATGACTTTGTCGCCCGAGATCGAATAGTCGGTCTGAACCTTCGGATACCCGTTCTTTCGATAATAAGCGCCGAGATAATACGCCGCGTCGTCGGCCCGCGCGGGTGAGGCGCCCTTCTCGTCGATCTCGCGAATCTGCATCGCCATCGCGGTGCGCAGCTCGTCCTCGGGGAACGACGTGGCCCCGGTGATCTCGACTTTCGATTGCTTCGCCGAGCGGACGGTATCGAGCAGGATATCGGCGCCAGCCAGGGCCCGGTCGGTATTCGAGCCGTCCTGCGCGGAGGCGGCGCCGCTGGCGGCCAGGAGCATCGCGACCGTGGTGCTGAGGTAAAAACGGGCGCAGTTCATCGGAAGCGCAGGAGGTATTTCACCGAGCCGGTGTAGCGGCCCTGGGTGTCGAGTTCGCCGAGGATGTAAGTCTGGTTGTTGACCTTGAAGCGCGCCGTGGCTTCGCGCGCACCGCTCTTTTGATCCACCGCGCCAAATTCCATTTCGAAGCGGTCGAGGAAATTGGCGTCGTCCTTCTTTTTGGCCTCAGGGGGCGGCGCGGATTTCGGTTTGAAGATCTTCTTCCAGAGCGACTGGATCGCCAGCATCGCCGCGCGGCTGGCGAGCACATCGGCATTGCCGGCGAGTTCGCTGGTCGTGGTGCCAGTGGCCAGCAGCGAGACGATATCGGCGTGGGGCAGGGGCGGCTCGCTGGTGAGCTGGAGCTGTGGTTCCCGCGCATTGCCGTAGATGTAGGCACCCACGGTGTAATCGCGGATCTTCGACACTGCTTGCAGTTCGAGCGTCGGTTGGAAGGGCGCGTTTTTCGTGAAGTAAACGTGCCCGTTTTCAACCGTGATCGTGCTGAAAGGCAGGCTGCCCGTGAATTGTTCGACGATGACTTCGCCTTCGAGCCAGGGCTCTGCGCCGGTGCCGCCGAGGAGGAGATTCACCAGCACGCGGCCATTGGCGAGATTGCCGCGCACGAGGAAGGGGTCGTCCTCCCGGGTCTTGATCGCGAGATCGAACTTCCAGGTATCCAGCGGCGGTGGCAGCGAAATGTTCGTCTCCGTCGGCGCGGATTTGGGGGCGGGTTTCGGCCGTCCCGGCAGCCCGATGGGTAGGATATCGATCTCTTTGTAGAAGCGGCTCTGGGTGATGAAAACCGTGCCGCCGACGGTACCGGCCTTGAGTGAGCCGCCGACCTTGATATCCGCATCCGCGCGCACGGTGATCGAGTCGTTGCGCATGCCGAGCACTTCCTTGGCTTTGAGCTGGAGGTTGAAGGTCGGGTCGCTCGTCTGGGCGAGGCCGATATTGCCTTCGAGTCCGAAGGTGCCGCCGCCGACTTCCCCCGCGAAACGCTCGAACTTCAGCGTGTCATTGGCAAAGGCGAGCCGCGCGTCGAATTTACCAATCGCCGGGACGTTCTCCGCCGTCATCCGCGCTTCCTGGATCGCGATGGTCGTATTGCCGCTGAGTTCCGGTTTACCCACGGTACCGCGCGCCTGCACATCGATGGCGACCGTGCCGGCGATGCGCCGCACGGCGGGCACGACCTTCGGCAAAAAGGCCAGTGAGGTCGCCGGCATTTTCACCGTGGCATCGAGCGGCAGCGCCGGATCGAGCTTCTTGTCGGTCGCGAGTTTTTCCACATCGAGCGGCACATTGGCTTTCACCACGAGTGGCTGAATGAGCGGCTGACGCACCGAGGCGTCGAGCACCAGCGTGCCGGGATGGTAGTTGAGCGCCACGTCGAGTTGCGCCGGATCGAACTGCGCGGCGGCCTGCGATTTTAAACCGCGGCCCTCGACCTTGAGTTCCACCTCGGGGCGCAACGGCGTGCCCTGGGCGGCCAGATGCATCGTGATTTTCCCGGCAGCCGGAACCTTCTGCCCGACGCTGGTCAGCAGCTTTTCGATATCGAGCTGATCGGCATGCAGGCTCACTTGCACCGGCTGCCCGAGCGGATCGAACTCCGGCGTGCCGACGCCGGCGAGCCCGTAGGAAAGTTCGCCAGTGAGCGCCTTTTGATCGCCCTGGCGCAGGTCGAGGTCCTTCAGCGAGACGCGTTCGTCGGCCCAGATGATCTGGGTGCCGAGTTTGGTCGGGCCGGCGATGGCCTGCAGTTCGACCTTGGCGTTCTGCGCCGTATAGCCGCCGGTCAGGCGGAATTCGTTGATCTCGGTCGGACCATATTTGGCCGATTGCAGGAGGATGCTGAGGTCGCCGTTGTGATCTTTCGGGGTGACCGCACCTTTGCCCGCCCAACTAATGTTGAGCGAACCCTTCAGCTTTTCTTTCACTCCGAAGACTTCGAGCAACGGGTCGAGCACGGCGAGGTCGCGAATACCGAGCTGCAGCGAGCCGTCGTAGGGCTGCGTGGTGGCGGTATCGAAGTGACCCTTCGTTTCGAGGCGGTCGACGTCGTTAAAGGCCACGGTGAAACGTTCGAGTTGGATCGCCTGATCATGGAGCTGAAGTTTGGCCGCCAGTTCGTGGGTACGGAAATTGCCGAGCGCCACACCGCCGGTGAGCTGCAAATCGCCGTCCACTTTCGGCCCCTTGAAACGGGCACGCGCTTCGGTATCGATTTGCCCGGCGAGCGTTTGATTGCTCACGACCACGCCAAACTCGGCCAGCTGCGGTGCTTTGATCGAAAGCTCGCCTTCGCCCGCGATCAAGTCGGTGCGGGAAGGATCGTCGGGGAGTTCGGCACGCACCCTGGCCGCGACGGAATTCGAACCCCGTTTCACCGTCAGTTCGCGTAGCGTGGCGATCCCGCGATCGAGGCCGAGGCTGAGCTTCGCGCTATCGATCTCAAACGTGCCGACCTTCACACTGCCCGATTCGAGGCCGACCGTAGCGTTGAGTTCCTTGAGCGGTGGCGGCGTCTTTGCCGGTGGGGTTTGATCCGGAGGCGCTGGATGCACGGGCAGCGTTGCATTGATCCGCGCGCCCAGAGTGGTCGTGGTGATGTTGTTAAAAACGACGTTTTGCGTTTGCAGATCGGCTTGCACAGCGGCCTGGTGGTCACGGTAGGAGACCTTGGCCTGCAAGCCCACCTTGCCCTCGATCTTCGGTGCGGGATTCAGCATCGCCACCAGCGCGGGCAATTCTTCCGCGGTCACTTGCACGGCGATATCCCCCGCCGCATTGAGCCAGCCATCGATCGCCACAGGCAGGGCGACCTGGCCATCGAGCTTCACCGTGTTGTTGCCGATCCGTACTCCGGCCTGCGTGGTCGCCTGGCCGTTTTTGAAATCGCTCGCGGCGGTCACCTCGGGGATGCTTAGGCCACCGGAGGAGAGTTGCTCCACCACGACTCGGGCGAGGCCGTTCCAACTCCGCGGTTTTTCCGGGTCGCCCGTGAAGTCGATCTCCAGTTTGCCGAGCTTGCCGACCGGCACGTCCTTCACGCCAAAATAAGCGGCGGCATCGTGCACCCGCACGCCATGAATGCCGACCTGGAGATGGGTCGCGTAGCTTTTCTCGAGATGTTCGCCCGGCGCATCCTTTTCCTCACCCGTGAGCAGTAGGCCCACGTCCCCCCCGAAGACCGTTGCTTTGACACTCACGTGCCCCCGCTTCTGCTTCCGTTGCGAAGCGTCGAAGTTGATTTCGTCGACGACGATATCCGGCCCGAGCCGCAACCCACGCTGGAAGAGGTTGCGGTTCACGTACGAGGTCGAGGCATCGATGCCTTCCCAAACCGGCAGACCGGGGATCTGGATGCGGGCCACGCGAAACCACCCCGGTCTGACCGGATCGAGCAGCACATTCATCCCGAGCAGCGCCGTCTCCGCATCGGCCGAGGTCACCCGGATATTGAAGTCCTCCACCTCCACGCGATCGGAATACGCCGCTGGCTGGCCGAGGATGGTGCGCAGGGTTTCGGCCGTCGTCTTTTTGGTTTTGCTTTCCTCCTTGGTCGCACTGGGAATCGCGACGAAGGCGAGATCGGCATGATGAACCTCGTAGTTCGAGAGCGTTTCGCCGACGCCTTGGCTCATCAGCCGGATGAGGCTGTATTCGAAACGCAGCCGGTCGATCTTGATCTTTTTGACCGGAGTCGGGCCGTCGCCTTTCGGGAGCACGGTCAGGTCCTTGACCGTGAGCGAGGTGAAAAGGGAGCCGCTGAGCGAGAAATTGACGTCCAGATGCTGCTTGGCGGCAAAGAACCGCGCGATCGGCGGTCCACCAAAAAGGACCAGTGGGGGCAGCAAAACGAAGATGAAAACGATGAGCGCGAGAACCGTCCAGCCGAAGCCACGCAGCAGCCGGATCCACCAGCGTCGCTTGACCTTGGATTTGGCGGGCGCAGTGCGAGGCTCCGGCATGTGGCGAGAATCGTACGAAAAAACCTGCTGGCCGTGCAAGCTGTAGCATTGGAGCCAGTTCCTGGAGCAGCGTCGGGGTTGGCAGTAGTTCCGGACTCTGCTTAATACCGCGGGCTCATGAGTCTCGCCCGGCGCCTCTGGCCTCCTGTCCGCTCGTGGTTCCGCCATTGCGGAGCCGTGATCTGGCGTACCCTGATCAAGTACAACGAGACCGATGGCGAGCAGCGCGCGGCTTCTTTCGCCTACTACGCCTTCTTTGCCCTGTTCCCGCTGGTGGTGTTGATCATCACCATCAGCGCGATGTTCGTGAACGACCAGGCCCTCGCGGTGAACCTGATCGTCGATCAGGTGAAGCAGCAGTTGCCCGATTCGGATACCGCCGAGCGCGTGATCAATACCATCCTCGGGGTCGTCCGCTCCCGCACCCGGGCCTCCGTGATCGCCTTCATCGTGCTGGCGTGGAGCGCCGTGCGCTTTTTCCAGGCCCTGGTGCATGGCGTGAACAAAGCCTGGGGCACTAAGGAGTATTCCTGGTGGCGCCTGCCGCTGAAAAACCTCGGTATGGTTGGCATTCTGGCCAGCGCGCTATTGCTGGGGACTGTCGCGCCCACCGTCTTGAACAACATCGAGTACTACTACTGGCGGCATTCATGGGAGGTGGGGCTCGACTTCATCTTCGTGAACCACGTTTTTGCCGCGGTGCGGTTTCTCGTCCCGCCGCTGGTGCTCTTTTACGGGTTCGTCATGTTTTACAAATTCGCTCCCCGCCGGCGGACGGCTTTCCGCGAGGTCTGGGTGGCGGCGCTCACGGTCACGATCGGGATGGATATCCTCCAGCGGCTTTTTCAGCTCTACACGCACAACGTGACGAATTTTAACGCACTCTATGGTACCTTCGGGTCCGTCGTGGCGTTGCTGATGTGGATTTACCTCACCGGCTCCCTGATTATCCTTGGGGGCTGTCTTTCAGCGGCGCAGTACGAAATTCGGTTAAGCCTCACGGATCAATCCGAACGCACGCACGATTAATTTTTCATGCTGACCGACACCCACGCCCATCTCGATTTCCCGGACTTCGCGGCCGACCTGGACGCCGTGCTGGCCCGGGCGGAAGCGGCGGGGGTGCATCGCCTGATCACCATCGGCACCTCGGTCGAGGGCAGCGAGTGTGCCATCGCCCTCGCGGAGAAGTATCCGCAGGTCTTTGCCGTGATTGGAGTTCACCCGAATAGCGCTTCGGAAGCACCGGAGGACATCATCACCCCGCTGCGCCGTCTGGCCCAGCATCCCAAGGTGGTCGCGATCGGTGAGTGCGGGCTGGATTATTACCGGCTGCCCAGTTCGCAGATGCACGAAGCCGCCGTGGCCACTGTCGCCTTGGGGAATGAAACGTCGGTCGACCTCGACGCCGCATTGACCGATGGCGCCGAAAAGGAACGCCAGGCCGTGGTTTTTGCCCAGCAGCTCGACCTCGCGGTGGAACTCGGCTTGAACGTGGTGATCCACGAGCGTGAAGCTTGGGACGATACCGTGAGCATGCTCGAGCCCTACCGCGGCCGCGTGCGCGGGGTGTTTCACTGCTTTGGCAAGTCGCCCGGACACGCGCAGCAGATTTTGGCGCAGGGGCATCTCGTGAGTTTTACTGGCATCGTGACCTTCAAAAACGCCGGGCCGGTGAAAGAGACCGTCGCGGCGATTCCGGCAGGCCACTACATGGTCGAGACGGATTGCCCCTTCCTCGCGCCCGTACCCCACCGCGGCAAACGTTGCGAACCCACCCACGTGCGCACGACCGCGGAAGCCGTTGCGGCGATGCGCGGGCTCACGCTCGAAGCTTTGGCCGCCGAAACCGAGGCGACGGCGAACGCCTTCTTCCGCTTTACCCGCTTATGAAACCCGGCGGATCCAAACTCGGCCTGCGCATGGTGGCGCTGCTCGAAGGCATCAAGGGGGTGATCGTACTGGTGGCGGCGATCGGGCTGCCGAATCATCAAACCCAGAGAGTCCTTGAGCGGATCACGCGTCATTTTCTCCTGAATGCGGCCCCACATCATAAACCCGGGCTGTTCCAGCGGCTGCTGAATCACCTGAACGACGGCCATCTCTGGTGGTTGGCCGCCGCGGCGTCGGCTTACGCCATCGTGCGGCTCGCCGAGGCTTACGGGCTTTGGTTTCAGCGGCGTTGGGCGGAGTGGCTCGGCTGCGTGGGGGCGGCGCTCTATATTCCGGTCGAAATTTGGCACCTCTGCCGTCACCCCACCTGGCTGACCGCCGCGGTCCTGCTGGTGAATGTGGTCGTCGTGGTTTACCTCGCGGCTTGCTTGCGCACTGGCAGCCGCAAACGGGCGGCCTTGCAAGCCGAAGCCGCGAAGCACGAGCCCGAGCGAGAAGAAGCGCCGCGTTAAACCGGGCTGGGTTATCAGGCCTCCGCTTCCACTCGCCCAAATCGGAGGATGAATGGATATGAGTCGATAACAGTGCCGTCGGGATGGGTGTGCGGAAAATCGGCGACCCGGCGAGCGCGCTGAAATCCGACTTTGAAATTGGCTTGGGTGGATATGTCCGTCTCCCAGTCTGAGTCCCAGAGCCGAGTCAGCACCGTGGCAATCATCCCATGGGATCGAGGTGGCCCGTCAATCACCGGACCCGCAACGCCAATGAGCGTTCCGTTTTCACCAAGGACTTCAGAAACCCGCAGTTTAAACGGGGTGAAGTCGCGGATGAACTCGTGCTGATGTTCCGCGTACACCACTTGAATCTCGTCCTGTGGGGTGACGGTCAGGATGGTTCCGATGGTGGCAATGGGCATGGGGGAGCTTCGCTTCAGCTCGGGTTGAATTAAAATATCGGAGAGGGGAAGTCTGCTGAACCGCGCATTAAAAAACGCCGGCTAAAACGAGTCTTTGAGTTCCGCAAAGACGGGATGGGTAGCGATGATGGCGAAATGGATGGTGAGGGTCGCCAGCAGGAGCAGCCAGCAGCCGCCGGCCAGTCGGTCGCTCCATGCCGTGGCCAGCCGGCGGCGGAGCGCTTCGGACGCGAGCAGCGAGGAGGCGAGGGCGGGCAGGTAGAGCGCGAGGATGAAGCGCGCGCCCGGAGCAATGACCCAATACCAGCTGTAGGCGCCGAAGCTGATCCCGACGACAAGCAGCGCAAAGACCGCTTGAAACCAGGCCACCGGAGGAAAGGCTTCTTTGCGGAAGCGGCGCCACGCCGCCACCGTGAAGATCAGGGTGAGGATGGCAGGAAGGAGCAGGAAAAAGCCGCGGTAGGGGAAGATGCGGCGGACGGGGCGCTTCGCGTTGGGGCTGCGCTCAAACCACAGGCTCTTTTGATCGAGGCAAAAGACATTTTGGGCCTGTCCGGCGATGCCTTGGGTGAGGCGGGTCCACGCGCCGGCGAAGCCGTTCCGGGCGAAGTAACGGCCGGCGGATGGGCGTTCCTCGGGCGGTAATTTGTCGATCTGCCGGGGATTGAGCAGGCTGAGTTTCGGGTAGCAGGCCGACCAGTTGTCTTCCCAGAAACACTGGGTGGCGGTGTTTTGCAGCGGATCGCCAAATTGCCGCCAGGCCTCCTGCGCCCGCGGTACGATGATCGGGACGAACACGAGCAGCGCGAGGCCAGCGCCGAGCAGAGGACGGAAACCGCGCCAATCCGCAGGCTCTCCTTGTCGCCAGGCGCGAATCCAGCGCACCAGCGAGACCAGGGCCAGGCTGCCAACGAGCAGCGTAACGCCCGGTTTCGCAAGGTAAGCGAGCCCCAGCGTCGCGCCAAAGAGCGCGCAACGCGGCCACGTGATGCGGTCGAGCAAAGCGATCGCCTGCAGCCAGGCCGCGAAAAAGAGCCCGTAGAAAAGGATCTCCGTGCCGACGTAAGTCGAGATCGGGAGCAAAATGCCAGTCGCCAGCGTGACGAATGCCATGGCCGTCAGCCAGCTGAGCCGTCGTCCGGCCCAGGCTCCGAGGAGGAGCAGCAGGAGCGCAGCGCAGCGGACATTCAGCTTCTTCCCCGCGGCAAACATCGCGGTGGGATCGCCGCTCGCCGTTTTGGCCAGCAGCCAGGGGAAGAGCGGATTGCGAATGCCATCGGTGGCCGCGGGCCAAAGCTGGGGCCGATTTTGTTCCGCGACGCGCAGGTACGCGCCCTGGTCGAACTTTTCCGCGTCGAGATTCGTGGTGCTGGCGATGCGGTCACCCAGCGAGATCGTGCCGCCGGCGAGGAGCAGGGTCCAAAGAACCAGCGCGATCCATTGGCTGCGGCCGAGCGGGTATTGCAGCGTCCAGGCGAGGACTTGACGAAGGATTTCCGCGGCGCGCTTCATGGCTGAAAGACAGAGCGGAAAGCGAAGGGATGAGACATCCCGGACAGGTCTAGCACAGCTGGCAAGCGAAGTCCGCCCCGCCCATCGGCAGGTGGCGGGCTAGCGGGGCAGGTACATGGGTTTGGGGAACGAACTGGGGCGTGGGGTGCGCTGGACCACCATCTCCAGCCGGCCGCGGGTGTCGGCGCTTAAACCGTTGGCATTCTGAAGCCAGTTTTGCGCCCCCTGCTGATCGCGCCGCGCCCAGGAAGAGAGGGTGTTCATGATGGCGCCTTCCCGACGTTCCGGAGTGTTGATGGTCATCACCCAAGCCATGGCCCCCTCGGGGTCCTTTTGTACGACGGAGTTGGCAAAGCTCTGCACCGCGGTGTCGCGAGAAGCCCCCGCGGGCAGAGACCCCAACCATTGGGTCGCGGCTGCTGGATCCCGCTGGCCCCAATTGATGGCGACGCTGCTGTATGCGGTTTGCTGGGCCTCCGGCGAGGAAATCGAGCTGGCCCAGCGCGCGGCGGCGGCAGGATCGCGGGTGGTCCATTGCCCGACGAAATTACCGATCACGGCGCCCTGGGTCTCGCCGGAGAGTTTTTCGATGTAAGCCGTGGCTGCGGTCGGATTGCTACGGCCAAATTGCCCGAGAGCGGCGCCGAGCAAATCGTCGCGCCCGCTCACGCTCGCGGGCAGGGCCGCCGCCCACGCCAGCGAGGCTTCCGGATCGGCGCGCGACCATTCGGAGACGATTTGATTCATCGCCCACCGGCTATTGCCCTCCGGCATGTTGGCCAGATACCAATCGGCAGCTCCTTGGGGATCATTCCGCGCCCAGCGCCAGGCGACCGACATCATCGCGGATTCATTGCCGTTGGAGGACACGGACTTGAGCAACTGCTGGGTGGTCGCGATGTCGCTGTCCACCAATTGCTGAGCGAGATGGCTGATGGCGGTGTCGCGGAGCCGGGGATCGTCCAAGGCCTGGGCCGCTTCCACGGCGGCGGCTGGATTGGTGGAGACCCAGCTCGAGAACAACCCCTGCACGGCTTGCTCGCGGGTGCTGTCGTCGGGCAGGGCGGTGACCCAATCGAGCGCGCTCTTGGGATCGCGGTTGACCATTTCGCGGGCGACCTGGGCCATGGCCTGATCGCGCATTTCGCCGCCCGGCAGGGTGAGGGCATATTCCTTCGCGGCATTGAGATCGCGCTCGAGCCAGCGGTTCATCGCACGATTACCGAGGTCCCAGCGCACCTCGGAGTTTTTCGAGGCGCGAATGGCTTCCAGGACGAGGCGGGGATCGGAGTCGACCTTTTGGCCGAGGGCGGAACGCAGCGCTCGGGTGCGTAAGGGGGCATCGCTGATGCCTTGGGCCGCGGAATAAGCCGCGGCAAAATCGACTTCGGCCCAGCTGGAGAAAACCGTGTCGTAGGCGCCGCGCGCGTCGCGTCCGGCGAAGTTTTCGCTGATCAACTTCAGCGCGGCATTCGGGTCGCGTTTGGCCAGGGCGCCAGCGAGGGCAGTCAGGCTATCGTTGCGCACCTCGCCTTTGGGCAACGCCTGGGCCCAGGTGAGGGCGGCCTGAAGATCCTTCTCGGCCCAAGCCGTGAGGGCCGTCTTGCGGAGTTGCCCGGCATTCGCGCTTTTGGGCAGGAGCTGGGTGTATTGCACCGCGGCGGCAGGATCGAGCTCCGCCCAGCGGCCAAAAAGAATTCCCAACGCGATGTTGCGCTGCTGCAGGGGAAGTTGCATCGCCTCATTGATCGCGCCAGGCAGCGCCGCGGCGTCGAGTTTGTTCGCGTAGTCCAGCAGGATGTGAAGGCGCTGAAAATCACTCTTCCCATCGATCATGCGTCCCATCGCCGAACTGGCCAGGGTGGTATTGGCCGCATCTCCCGCGGGCAGAGGAAGTGGCGTACCGGAAGCCTGCGGCGACTTCGAATGCGCAGGAAGGTTCGTGGTACCGAGGAAATAGCCGAAAGCGGCAGCCCCGCCGAGTCCGGCGACGAGGGCAACGGTGCGAAGCGTGGCGTTCATGGGGTAGCAGAGGAAACCGGCCGAACGCCTTTGTGCCTGCAAATTTCCGGCGAGGCAAGCCGTGAGAATGGAGCCGGCTACGGCACGATCCGGAGGATGCGGTTGTTGTAGCTATCCGTGATATAAAGATTGCCGTCCGGGCCAATGGTTACGCCGTGGGGACGGGTCAGTTCGCATTGCAAGGGATCCCCGCCGAGTCCGGCGGTGCCCGCTTTGCCGGTGCCGGCCACACGGGTGATGAGGCCGGTCTTCGGATCGAAGCGGCGGATCACATGGTTTTCCGCGTCCGCGATCAGGACGGTGCCATCGAGATCCAGGCAGAGATGTTTCGGGCCATTCATCGAAGCCTGAAGAGCCGGGCCGCCATCACCGCTGAGGCCCTTTTTGCCGGTACCGACGACGGTTTTGATCAAGCCTTTCGGATCGATGTAACGAAGGGCATGGCCATCGCGTTCGAGGATGTACAGACCGCCTTCCTTGTCGGCGACCACCGCGCGAGGATCGACGAGCGGCTGTTCGAGCGCAGGCTGGCCATCGGATGGGACGCCTTTGAGGCCATTGCCCGCGACGGTCGCGATGACCCCCGTTTTCAAGTCCACGCGGCGAATGCGGCGATTGGGCAGATCGGCGATGAGCAGAGATTCGAAGTGCGGATCGAGGGCCACCTGCATGGGCGTTCCGATCACGGACGCGACGGCCGGGCCGCCATCGCCGGCGAAGCCCTTTTTGCCCGTGCCGGCGAAAGCTTCGATGCGCGAAAAATCCGGGGTGATGAACCGCACCCGCTGATTGAAGGAATCCGCGAGGTAGATCGTGCCCGTGGGTGTGATCGCGAGATTGTGCAGGCCGGCAAATTCCGCAGCCTTGGGATCGCCGCCGTCGCCGTTGTTCCCCTTTTGGCCGGTGCCGGCGAGGAGATGCGCCGTGCCGGTTTTGTCGATGCGGAAGACCCGCTGTCCCGAGGCCATCTCGACGATGATCATTTCGTCGTTGGGCGTGAATTCGACGCCGAACGGCTCCTTCAGCTGGAGTTCGCGAGCGGGGCAGGGCGCGGTCTGTGTCCCACCC